>JAESGK010000049.1_pt1 | contig 162718 bp, 154 predicted proteins | sample 9269681 | NCBI WGS metagenome assembly JAESGK01 (sample SAMN14515347, study PRJNA621673) | algae metagenome | isolation source: Timaviella obliquedivisa GSE-PSE-MK23-08B and co-occurring heterotrophs from... | place: USA: Grand Staircase Escalante National Monument, Utah | collected 2006-08-15 | reverse complement strand
GTGTTGAACCGTGCGAACTTAGGGATGGAAGTGATGCACGAGCGGAATGCGCACAACTTCCCGCTCGACCTGGCAGCGGGTGAGGCGGCTCCTGTGGCACTGACTGCTCCTGCTATCCAGGGCTAGACCATGGCTTAGAATTGATGATGAGCGCTTCCGCAAGGGAGCGCTTTTTTATTGGGTTTTGGAGAATCTATGGAAGTGCGATCGCCCGAAGATACACTGCTACTGCACAATAGAAACAGTTCTTGTGGAGCGTCCCCTGATGTCTACTTTGTTCACAGATTCCACCAACCTATTGGCTGATTTGATTGCCCAATACCGATCGCAAGTCGATTACCTGGCAATTCGGTTGGAAGAAGCAGAGGGTACGGATATCTTGTTGCGCAGCAATAAAGTAGAAACTTTGAGTGAAGGCATTTCTATTGGAGGACAGGTTAGGGCTTGCCATAAAGGAGGTTGGGGGTTTGCTAGCTTTAATCGGTTGACCAATCTTAGAGAAAGAATTGAAGAGGCGATCGCTGCTGCTCGTTTGGTCGGGGATGAAGAAACCTGCCTTGCCCCAGTTCCTACTATCCAAGATATTTGTCATTTGCCCCTTCATGGCACCGATCCGCGTCATATTCTCCTTGCTCAAAAAAAAGCCCTTTGTAGTCACTATTCCGAAATTTTGCGGAGTGTTGATGATCGTATTGCCACTACCTCAGTTCGCTATAGCGATAGCGCTCAGCGCATCATTCTTGCCACATCCGACGGCACTTTGATTCAGCAATCCTGGATTGATCTGGAAATGCGTTTCGCTGCTACTGCTCGCAATGGCGAAACTGTGCAGACTGGACGAGAAACTATAGGCTCCCGTAAAGCCTACAACGACTTAGAAAATCTAGACAATCAAGTTCGCCACACAGGTCAACGCGCTGTTAGTGCTTTGAGCATGCCTGCTGTCAAGGGCAATGTTTATACCGTCGTGATTGATCCTATTCTCTCGGGTTTGTTTGTCCATGAAGCCTTTGGACACCTTTCGGAAGCCGATATGGTTTATGAGAACCCCGATATTTTAGAGGTGATGACATTGGGGCGACGGTTTGGGTCGCCGGATCTGCAAATTTTTGATGGGGCGGCTTCTGAAGGGCACCGTGGCAGTTATTTTTACGATGATGAGGGGGTTCCTGCTACCACTACCCAGTTAATTCAGGACGGGGTCTTAGTAGGACGCTTACATTCCCGTGAGACAGCTGGGAAATTAGGAGAACTTCCCACAGGTAATGCTCGTTGCCTCAACTATCACTATCCGCCTATCGTGCGGATGACAAATACTTGGATTGAGTCGGGTAAAACTCCAGTAGACGAGTTATTCAATGGTATTCAGGAGGGAGTTTATGCCCGCAACTGGATTGGCGGCATGACTAATGGTGAAATGTTTACCTTTGGAGCTGGAGAAGCCTGGATGATTCGAGATGGCAAAATCGCGGAGCCTGTGCGAGATGTTAACTTATCGGGTAATGTTTTTACGACGCTGGCAGATATTGAAGCGATCGGCGATGATTTTTATTGGGATGAGTCGGGCGGGTGTGGTAAGGGTGGTCAGAGTGGACTAGCTGTGGGTTGCGGCGGTCCTAGTTTGAGAATTCGCAATGTAGTTGTGGGTGGAGAAATGGCAGAGTAAGGTTAGGGGCATTTGGTCGGCGATTTCTTATATTCCTAAAGCCTTATCGACTTGCTGATATAAAGCTTCGAGGGTTGAGGAGTTGTCAAGCACAACGTGGGCTTGCTGAACTTTTTGCGCGATCGCCATTTGTCCATCAATCCTTGCACGGATTTGCTGAGGACTAAGGCGATCGCGTTCTTTTAACCGCTGCTCTTGCTGCTCTTGATAGCTGCGGACGACCCAAATCTCGGTGATTAAATCGGTCATTTGAGCTTCAAATAGTAGAGGAATGACGAGGAGTAAAATTGGAGCATTGGTTAGATGGCGTAACTCAGTCTTTAGGCGATCGCGTACAAACGGATGAATTTGTTGCTCTAGCCAGGTCTTTTCAGAAAGACTGTCAAAAATAATTCCTGCTAGCTGATGGCGATCGAGGGTTCCATCTGGCAGCAAAATATTTGCACCATAGCGTGCCGCAATTTTAGGTAATACTACTAAACCTGGCTCCACTGCCTCGCGCGCGTAAACATCTGCATCTAGAACGGGAATCTGCTTTGCTGCCAAATAGTTAGAAATGGTGGTTTTACCCATACCAATTCCGCCCGTTAATCCAATTCGCCTTTGCTGATTAGTATCAACAGCATTGCCCGCCTGCATCCTTCACCCCTTATCACTACAGACATAATCGAGCGCCTTCTTCCAGTTACTTTGTGTGGACTTGCTTCTGACAAGACTCCACAGAAGCGTTTTACTTTTTTCTAGCCCAAGTAACAATTGCTTGGGTTAACCCCTCTAAGGTGTAGTCTTCAGCTTCTATATCCACACGCCCTAACCATTGTTTACAAGCCGCCGAGGTCTGAGGCCCAATTGAAGCGATACAAAGGCTATCATCCCATCTCTCTAGCCTACTTCTGGTCTCTAAAAGCTGGCAGACACAGTTTACCGTTTTAGAACTGGCAAAGGTGATGACATCAACATCTGATAGTTTGTTCAAAACCTCTGGCGAGATTTCCTGAACACAAATCGATTGATATGCCGCGACTTCAGTCACGATCGCCTTTTTTGCCACAAACTCCTTCACCAAAACTTCTCGTCCACCCGTTTCAACCCTTGGAAATAAAATTTTTAGTCCTGCTAAATCATTCTCTGGAAAATGCTCAATTAATGAATCTGCTACAAAGTCTGGCGGCACATAGTCAGGCTGAATGCCGTATTGCTTAAGACTATCGGCAGTTTTTTGACCTACCACAGCGACTTTTATCCCAGCTAATGCCCGAGCATCTTTCCCTTGAGCTAACAGCCGCTCAAAGAAATAATTAACACCATTAGTAGAGGTCAGAATGAGCCAGTCAAACTGAGAAATTTGGGCGATCGCCGTGTCTAGCGCTTCCCAACTCGAAGGCTGACCAATTTCCAGTGCAGGCATCTCTACGACCGTCGCGCCTTGCTCCTCTAATAAATGGGTAAACTGGCTTGACTGCCCTGCCGCCCGGGTCACGATGATAGTTTTACCCGTTAACGGTAATGGGTGTGAGTTTATGAAATCAACAGCCATAGCATCAACCGCAGGGAAAGACAAAGACAGATCGTTAGGACAAGACTGGAGATAAGAACGAAGGCGAACGACCTCACCAATGGTAATAACGGCAGGCGAGAGGGATTGACGACTAGTTTTTTGAACAATGTCTTCGAGAGTGCCTATCCAAATTTGTTGCGCTGGATGCCCTGCCCAACGAATAATAGCGATCGGCGTTTGAGGCGATCGCCCATGCCTGAGCAACTGCTCGACGATGATAGGCAAGTGCCTGGCTCCCATTAAAATTACCAGTGTCTCAAGCCGAGCCAATGCCTCCCAATCTAACGCTTCTGGCTCGTGGGCACTCAAGACTGCAAAGCAACGGCTCAACACTGGATCGGTCAGCGGAATACCCGCCAGCAAAGGTGCCGCTAATGCCGAAGAGATGCCAGGAACCACTTCAAAAGGGCACTCTGCTTCATTCAGTGCCTGAATCTCGGAAGTCGATCGCCCAAAAATAAACGGGTCGCCGCTTTTCAGCCGGACAACCTGCTTTCCTTGTTGGCAGTGTTTAACCAACAGGTGATTAATAGTTTCTTGGGTCGCGCTGGGTAAACCGCCCCGCTTACCCACATTCAATTTAAGACAGCTTTTTGGCACAAGCTGAAGCAACTCTTCATCGACTAAAGCATCGTGTACCAGCACCTCTGCCCCAGAAAGCAATTGCTGTCCACGTACCGTGAGATAGGCTAAGCTGCCCACTCCTGAACCGACTAAGAAGACTCTGCCCGCTGGGTTTGCCATAGCTGTTATTGTGCTAAATACAACTTTCAAGTCTTTCGCTTTCGTGCGTCTTGATCACCACAACACGCACGAAAGTGGAAAGAGCAAATATTCTAAAAAGAAGAGCTTCCAAATAAACTGATAAAACTGAGCGATCGCCTCTTTATTTTGCAAGTTGACTCGAAAACTCTTAACCCATAGCGCCATCAATGCTAGCCCATGAGTTCCTACTAAAAATACTGGATTAACATTTGGAAGGAGCAAACCTGCCCCGATCGCGCCTAAGTAGCAAGCTGTAATGACCCAGCGGGATAAGTTAAAAACAGCAGGAGCGCCTAAGCGGACGGTAAAAGTAGAGATGTGATAGAGGCGATCGCCCTCTAAATCAGGAATATCCTTAAAGATGGCGATCGCAAATGTAAACACGACAATAAACGCCGTTAGCACCCACACAATCGGCGGAATTTCTGGTACATTCACTCCCAAAAACTGCTGTTTAGTAGATGCTCCCAAGTGCATGGTGTAACTAAGAAATAGCCCCAAATTAACGATCGCCCCTCGCACGGTAAAAATGCACAAAGATGCCCAAACTGGAAACCGCTTTAACCGGATTGGCGGTAGTGAGTAAGCCGTTCCAATCAGCAAGCTTGCCCAAATGGTAAAGGTTAAGAAGGTGCCTAGAAAACTAGATAAAGTGAGGGCAAGAAAGCCCGTAAACACCACAATTCCTTGACCCATAGAGCGAGTGAATTCTCCGGAAGCTAAGGGCAAATGTGGCTTGTTAATGCGATCGATATCTACATCTTCTAACTGATTCAGCCCAACAATATAAACGTTGCCGCAAAGACAAGCAACCAATGTCAAAACAATAAGGAAAGGAGGATAGGATTGCTGCCCACCATTTAGCGCCCAAGCCATTAGAGCCAACCCCAATACACTTAAAGTTGTGCCAATGACTGTGTGTGGGCGAGAAAACTTCCAGAAGGCATACAGCCAAGGAAACTGACGCTGAACGATATTTGTTTTGTAAACGCCTGCTGATAAAGGCTTAGACGGTGAAATCCGACTCATAAATTCCGACTCATAAATACAATCGCTTGAGGGCTACCGAATTATAGTAAGCAATATTTAATACCTCGGGAATCCTTCTGTGCTTCCATCAGTGCCCATATCACGTTCAATCTCACCTAATTTCTCACAAAAAATCCCCAACGGGAAGCCAGGGATAAGTATTATGGAGCTTCATATCAGAGACATTGACCATGCCGCTATGCTTCTCTGCTAACTTTTATATTTATCTAAGACAAATTTCAAGCGTCAAAGCTTAGTAGCGCTCAGTAACCCAAAGCGAATCAAGCCTCGCTCATATCCTCGCTGCATTAGCCCTAACGAGAGCGCTGCCTGAATGGTTGTCCAGCCCGATCGCAGTAGTCCAAAAATAGCGCTGGGCGTGATTGCAGAGTCGATTACCACGTTCCAGAAGGGAGCCACGGCAGTAGACCAGTCGGCAGTGCGGATAGATTGGAAAGATAAGGATTGGGCGATCGCCTCATACTCCGGCAACGACACTACGTAAGGTAAACAGTAAACCCGATAAATATCTTCCAGATGCTTCTGCTCATCGGCAGTCAGCGGCGCATCGGGAGGAGCAGTGGGACGATTACACCAGGTTGCCATCAGCAGCGTGCCACCAGGCTTCAAAACGCGATAGCACTCTCGCAGAAACTGTTGCTTATCGGGCATGTGTTCGCCGCTCTCAAGCGTCCAAACTAAATCAAAAGAATCATCGGCAAACGGCATGGCAAGAGCATCGGCAACTTGAAAAGAGGTACGATCGCCTAATCCTGCAACTTGCGATCGGGCGATCGCCCGGTTTGCCTGAACAGGACTCAACGTAATACCCGTTGCCTGAGCATTAAACTTTTCCGCCAGGTAAAGCGAACTGCCACCAATACCACAGCCTACATCTAGAATTCGTGTTGCTTGCTGCACGCCTGCCCAGGCTAAAAGCTCTTCAATTAAATCAATCTGCGCCTGTCGCCGCTCTTTTTTCTCTGTACCATCGGCACCATAATAACCGTGGTGCATATGCTCTCCCCACACCTCCTCCCATAGCCCAGAAGAGGCATCGTAGAACTGTTGAATTTGTTGCTGCAAAGTTATGGGCATCGCTTGGGGTAATCTCTAAGATGGAAATCTTGAAGTGTTCTCTACTTTGTATCAAATTCTCCCTCACTCTCGTCCCCTCATGACAGTTTCTCGCACGATTTGCCTAGGATTTATTGCAGTGATTTTCACCGGGGCATTTCTCCTCATGCTGCCGTTTTCTAGTACTGCTAGCGGTTGGGGAGATTTCGTGACTGCTCTTTTCATGTCTACCTCTGCGGTTTGTGTAACGGGCTTGGCGGTTGTTGATCCGGGTACTTACTATACATTTCCAGGTCAGTTTTTTCTTCTAGTTTTGGTACAGGTGGGCGGCTTAGGCTATATGACTGCAACCACTTTTTTGCTATTACTTATAGGACGTAAGTTCGGCTTAAGGGAGAAAATTGCAATTCAGCAATCTCTCGATCGCCAAGGGATGTCTGGGGTCGTGCAGTTGGTTAAATCAATTATTGCCGTAACGCTCATCCTTGAGCTAACTGGTGCGTTTGCTCTGCTTCCAGTTTTTGCGCCCCGGTTTGGGCTTCAGCAGGGGCTTTGGCTCTCAGTTTTTCACAGCGTTAGTGCTTTTAATAATGCTGGTTTTGGTCTGCTCCGCGATAACTTTATTGGGTATGCGACTTCGATACCAATCAACATTGTTATTCCCCTTCTCGTCATCTTCGGGGGTCTTGGTTACCAGGTGATTATGGAAATGTATTTGTGGACGCGCGATCGCCTCACAGGTAGAAAAGAGCGCTTAGCTTTTCCTCTAAACTTTAAGATTGCAGTCAGTACAACGCTATTTTTACTAATAGGTGGAACCCTGGCTATTCTATTAATCGAATTTAGAAATCCAAACACCCTAGGTAATTTTAATTTTGGTCATAAACTCATGATTGCCTGGTTCCAAGGCGTGGTTCCCCGAACGGCTGGATTTAATTCAATTGATTATAGTCAAATGACTACAGCCGGATTATTTCTAACTACTCTTCTAATGTTCATTGGAACCAACCCTGGCGGGACGGGGGGCGGAATTAAAACTACGACCTTCAGAATTCTCTTCAGCACCACGCGATCGGTTTTACAGGGAAAAGAAGAAGTCATTTGCTATCAGCGGAGAATCCCAACAACCTTACTTTTAAAGGCAGTAGGAGTGGTATTTGGTTCCCTAAGCACTGTCATACTTTCTACAATCTTAATTTCCTTAACAGATCCTAGCATTGACTTCATTCGCATCTTTTTTGAAGCCGTTTCAGCCTTTGCAACAGTAGGACTTTCTACGGGTATTACTGCTAGCGTTTCGACAATGGCAAAACTTATTTTAGTTGCCACAATGTATATCGGCAGAGTTGGCATTTTACTGATCATGGCTGCCGTTTTAGGTGACCCTACCCCAAACTCTATTCATTACCCTGAAGAAAACCTTTTGGTAGGATAGTCCAGCCACTATTTGTTGAGTTAGTTGAGTTAATTGCTGGTAACCAGAAAAATTAGTTTTTAGGTATTTAGCTGTGAGCCTATCCTCGTTAAGCTTTTTCAGAAGTCTTCGTGCCAATAACCGTCAGTTTGCCGTGATTGGTTTAGGTCGCTTTGGTCGGGCTGTTTGTATGACTCTTCATCAACTGGGTTACGAAGTTTTGGGCATTGACTCAGACGAACGTCGAGTGGCTAATATTTTGACTGAGCAACTTGCGGCTCATGCTGTTCAGTTAGATTCCACTGAGATATCTGCCCTCAAGCAAGCCGGAGTTTTTGAGTTTGATACTGTGATTGTGGCGATCGGGAATTATGTGCAAGAAAGTATCATTACAACCCTCAATCTTAAAGAAGGCGGCGTAGCTCACGTTGTTGCCAAAGCCTCTTCCGAAGTTCATGGTAAGTTGCTCAAGCGGGTCGGAGCCGACCATGTGGTTTATCCAGAGCATGAAATGGGCTGCGAGCTGGCGCGATCGCTCACTCGTCCCGGCATTCTCGAACGTTTTGAGCTTGACCCTAACAGCAGCATTGTCGAAGTTGTTATTCCCGCCGAGTTTGATGGCAAAACGATCATGGAATTAGACCTGCGGAAACGCTATGGGTTAACCCTCCTGGCAGTTTGTAAAGAAGGTAATTTTGAAATTAACCCTAGCCCTGTTCTGCGGCTTCACAAAGGCTGGTTAATGGTTGTGATTGGCACCAACAAAGGCATTGAGCAGTTACCCGTATGAAAGTCATCGGTCTAATCAGCGGTACATCGGTTGATGGCATTGATGCCGCCTTTGTCGAAATTTCAGGAGCTACCGATGATCTGAAGGTTGATCTCATTGCTAGTAAAACCTATCCTTACTCCGCCGAGTTGCGATCGCAAATTCTAGCAGTCTGCGGTGGTGCAGCTTTATCAATGCCTGAGTTTGCGGCGTTAGATGATGCGATCGCCCAATCCTTTGCCCACGCTGCCCTATCGATTCAAGTGGGTCATCCCACCGCCGACCTAATTGGCTCCCACGGACAAACCGTCTACCATCGCCCTCCGGCGACGCACCTTGGCTACAGTCTCCAGCTTGGACGAGGAGTCTTAATTGCCGACCTAACCCAAATCACCACCATTAGCAACTTTCGGGCTGGTGACATTGCCGCTTGGGGACAGGGCGCACCCTTAGTTTCACCCGTAGATGTTTGCTTACTGAGTCATAATACCCACGATCGCTGCGTCCAAAATATTGGAGGGATTGGCAACGTTACCTATTTGCCTGCCCGCAGCCGATCTTCTGCTCGCACGATGGGCTGGGATACTGGTCCGGGCAATGCCCTTCTAGATTTAGCAATACACCAACTTACCCAGGGCGAAAAGACCTTTGATCCAGAGGGTGCCTGGGCAGCCCAAGGAAATCCATGCTTACCGCTGGTTCAACAATGGCTGCAACAAGACTTCTTTCACCAGCCGCCGCCTAAATCAACGGGACGCGAACTTTTTGGCGTGGAATATTTGCAGCAGTGCTTCGTCGAGGCTGAACCCTATCACCTGGAGCCTGCGGACTTTTTGGCAACGTTAACCGAGCTAACCGCTGCTTCCATTGCCCAGAGCTATCGCGATTTTCTACCTCATCTACCTGACCAAGTTTTGCTTTGTGGGGGGGGTAACCACAACCTTTATCTTAGGCAGCGGCTTCAAGCAAATCTAAATACAACTGAAGTTCGTACTACTAATGAAATGGGCTTAAATGCTGACTTTAAGGAAGCGATCGCCTTTGCAATTCTTGGTTACTGGCGGCATCAAAATATACCCAGTAATCTCCCTGATGTTACTGGCGCTAGCCGAAAGGTTGTTCTAGGGGAAATTCACATGGTAGATGCTCAGGCAAAGTAGATACGATGTATTCCAATTAAGCTATTCCTGTCTCTTTGCCAGTTGCCCCACACAAAATATGATGACAAAAACTGGTGTTGTGCCTCACACGTTTCTTTTAGAGTCGGGACGCTGGTTGTTACAAGGCAATTGGCTTGATCGAGATGGGATGCCTATCACCGTTAAGGGCAAGATTTTGATTGCTTGGAGCCGTGACGACTGGTACACAATGGTAACTAAGCTGACATTTCCTGGAAGCGATCGCAGTGAAATTTGTCTTCAGTATCGCGGACGCTTTGGTCTGGGAGATCGCCAATACACCTTTGTGCTCCAGCATAGTTTGCTGGGTCGAGTCGAAGGCGAAGGCTGGATTGCCCCCGAATCTATTGTTCAGCGCTATTGGGTGTTGGGCGATCGTCAGCGCCGTACTGGCTTTGAAACCCTCCATCAACTGACTGCCGACCAATACTGTCTTTCCAGCAGCGTTATGTCTGGGCATTATCTAACTAGCACAATAGAAGCGACTATCGATCGGCAGCCTGAGCAGTAGTTTCATGCCAGAGTAAATAGTTAGAAGTTAGAAATTTCACACTTGATCGGGATCAACCCCAAGTTCTCGGAGGCGGGTAGCAAGTCGTTCAGCCCGCTGGCGCTCCTGTTGCACTTGTTCAGCAGGCAAGGGTAGCCAGTTATCTTCTGCATCATACCAACGGAGCCAAAGTCCTTCAGTTTCTGCGTAGACTCCTTGCCAGACTCCTAACCCCAGATTCATTTCTTCAAACCAATGGCGCTTATTCGCAAGAGTCAATTCTTCATAGCGGGTAGCAACAAGCCGAAACAACCGGAACTGGTTTTGATAGCGATCGAATATTGCGTAGTAAGGAATTCGCAAAATCTGCTCATAGACTTGCCATTTGGTCGGTGGAGTATTAACCTCTCGTAACGTTTGCCCTAGATCCTCCGCTTCAGTGGCGGGTGAGAGCAATTCTATAACTAGAAAAGGAGCGGTGCCTTCTTGCCAAATCACATAGCTCCAGCGCAAGTCTTCCTGCTTTTGGGCAGGGGCTTTACCTAAAACTAAAAACCAATCGGGGCGCTTGTGCCACAAAGGATGTTTGACATCGTAGTAAAGATTTAAATCTGTGGCAACAAAAAACTCTTGGGTTGAGTAATCAGGCGGATGGCAAGTTTCGCGTAAAAGCTGGGGCTGAAACTCATGAAATTCGTCGGGCAAACCAGGCTCCTCTGGATCTTCGCTGGGAAGATCGTACATGGTGGGGAGAGAATTATAGAGAGAATGAAGGGGGTCTTGTTGATACATGATGGCGATCGCAAATGCGGCTCACCTTATTTTAAGGCTAGGACAATTAGATGAGTTAACTGATACTTCGTTCTATTGGTTCTCTAACTAGAGACAGGGAAACAAGAATATAGAAGCTGCGTTCCAATATCCTGCGTCGTATCGATCGCTTTGACATAGGGCTTTTCCACTTCAGAAAATGGCTCTAAAGATTGCTGTGACAGTACATCTGCCGTAGCGTCGGCAATATCTCCAGTACGATTATGAAGGCGATCGCGTAACACCTCTAACGGAGCCTCGCAATGCACAATTTGAAGGGGAATTTCAGCCGCTGCGGCTCGATCAATCACGGCTTCCCGCAGTATTTGGCGATCGTACTTGGCATCCAAAATCACCGTGTAGCCCTGATTTGATAGCAACAGTCCTAGGGACAGGAGGCGATCGTAGGTCTTCTGAGTCATTTCTGGGCTGTACAAATCATCCTCACCTCGTTGGTCTAGCGGCACGCCGCCCAGATGCTTACGAACTGCGTCAGAACGAATGTAAATGCCACCTGTCTGGCGGGCAAGTTGGCGAGCAGTGGTACTTTTCCCAGAACCTGATAAACCACAGGTCAAGAAAATTTTCCCGATTTTGGGCTTCGCATATTCCCACGCCAAACGATAGTAGAGGGCTGCTTTCTCGCTGCCCTTTTGCTTCTCGGAATCCGGCACACCCGGATCATTTAGCATGAAGGAAGTCACTTTAGCCCGAACATAGGTTTGGCGATCGACATAGATGGGTAGAACTTGCAGCCCTTCCCAGTCGCCTGTTTGCTCAATATAGGTGCTCACGAAAATGGCACTCAGATCAGGACGATTGCGCACTTCCAAATCCATCACAATGTAAGCAATGTCATACATCACATCGACAAAGCGAAACGGCTCGTTAAACTCAATACAGTCAAACAGCATCAGTTGATTTTGCCATTGGCAAATATTGCCCAAATGCAGGTCGCCGTGGCATTCTCTAATCCAGCTGTTTTGAATGCGGTTAGTGAAGAGATCGGCGCGATCGCTAAAAAATTGATCGGTGTAAGCTTTAGTTTCGTCAAACTGCTGTTGGGTTTGAGGACCACCGATATAACCTTCCGTTTGCTGATAGTTTTCGTCAAAGGCTTGGCGAACCTGTGTCACTTCTCCAAAACTGCGGATGTAATCGTTAGATGGACAAGTTTTGTGAAAGGTGGCGATCGCTTTTGCCAGTTCGACTAGGAGATCTTCCGTTAACTGACCCCGTTCAAACAAGCTGGATAGAAGAGAGGTTTCTGGAAACTGACGCATTTTCACTGCATATTCCACAACTTCTCCAGAGCCGCCTAGCTCAAACTCTTCCCCAGTTTGCGTAATTGGCAAAACCTCCAGATATATCCCTGGCGCACCTCGCTGATTCATCCGAAGTTCTTCAGAGCAAAAATGCTGCCTTTTTTCTAAGGTGGAATAGTCTAAAAAACCGAAGTTCATCGGCTTCTTGGCTTTGTAGGCATAGTCCCCGGTTAAAAAGACGTAGGAAATATGGGTTTGAACAAAGCCAATGGGTTCAGTCACCGGATGGGGATAGAACTCTGGACGCAGCATTTTTTGAACTAAGGGAGGCAGGGTACTCTCGGTCATGAGGTGCTTTAAAAAATGGGCAATAGTGGGAGATTAACATGCAATAGGGGTGCAGCCTAGCTGCACCCCCATGATTTAATGTCTTTTTGATGAACCCCTAAGAGAAGATGAAAGCCTCCAGGTTCCAGTCTTCCAAGAAATCTTCAACTTCTTACTCAACAGAGAAGAAACTGACGTGATAGATACTTTCTTTCCACGGATGCTTTTGAACTTCTTGAATCATGGCTTTGCCTGTCCAAGAAAGCTCAGGCACATTAACCTCAATGGGCGCTGTTTTTTTTGCTTTTCTGAGCAGAGTCTCAATGTCTTTAGCACTAACCGTTAAAGACAACGATTCAGGAACATTGTGACCGTACAGCACAGCGGGGAGCAAACCTTCGCGGCGCAGGGCGTTGGGTTTGCTGTTTTCGATACGTTTTTTACATTCAACCGTGAGTTCCATAGCGTCCTAAACCTTGTGTACTGAGAATAAACTGAACAAAACTACGTCAACTTGACCAGAGCCAGGGCACATTTGAGAGGGCACAATCTTTTCAAGATACCCACAAGGGGTCGCCCCTTCGCCTACCCACCTGCCCCCTGTCCACTGATTGCCAGCCCTTGATCTATTTTATGGAGCAAAGCTCTTTTAGGGCCATGGATTGGATCTTCCACAATGATCGTTTGGTTGCGGCTGGCACCGAGAGAGACAATGGCGATCGGCACCTCCATGAGTTCAGCTAAGAACTCCAGGTAGGCTAACGCTTGCGGCGGCAAGTCTTCTAGAGTACGGCATTCAGCAGTAGATTTTTGCCAGCCGGGTACCGTTTCATAGATAGGTTGACAACGAGCGAAATGGCGGGTGTTACTAGGCAAATCCACACAGCGCTGCCCCTCAATTTCGTAAGCGACGCAGACTTTAATCTCGTCAAGTTCGTCCAATACATCTAGCTTAGTAATTGCCAGGCAATCTAGACCATTGATTCGCACAGCATAGCGACCAATGACGGCATCAAACCAGCCACAGCGTCTTCTGCGTCCAGTAGTGGTACCAAATTCGGCACCGCGATCGCACAGTAATTCGCCAATCTCGCCATGCAACTCGGTTGGAAAAGGCCCTTCGCCAACGCGAGTCGTATAAGCCTTGGCAACGCCAATCACCCGATCGATCATGGTGGGCCCCACACCCGCACCTACGCACGCGCCACCTGCCACGGGGTTAGACGAGGTGACATAGGGATAGGTGCCGTGGTCAAGATCTAGCAGTGTGCCCTGCGCACCTTCAAACAAAATGTTGCGGCGTTGTCGGTACGCTTCATAAATCCGGAGCGAACTATCAACTACGTGGGGGCGTAGCCGTTCGGCATAGCCCCGATATTCTTCAATTACCTCTTGCGGATCAAGCGGAGGAAGATCATAAAGTTTCTCTAAAATTGCATTTTTGTAGTTAACTGTCCACCGCAGCTTTTTCTCCAAGCTTTCGGCATCCATCAAATCAACAATGCGAATTCCGGTTCGTTCCGACTTGTCGGCGTAGGTGGGCCCAATGCCCCGCTTGGTCGTACCAATTTTATGAATTCCCCGCCGCTCCTCCGATGCCTGATCAATCAGCCGATGATAGGGCATGGTGACATGGGCTGTTTCGGAGATTAGCAAATTTGAAGTCGAAATCTTGAGCGTCTCAAGCTGGTCTAGCTCTTGAATCAAGACTTTTGGGTCGATGACCGTACCTGCCCCAATAATGCACTCGGTGCTGGGATAAAGAATGCCAGAGGGAATCAGGTGTAGCTTAAAGGTCTGATCGTCTACTACAACAGTATGACCCGCATTGACACCGCCTTGATAGCGGACAACCATGTCTGCTGACTTGCTCAACAGATCAGTAATTTTTCCTTTCCCTTCATCGCCCCACTGGGCACCAATTACAACAACGTTAGCCAAGGCTTTTCAGGGTGCTAAAGTTCACACAGTTCTCAATTATCAACAACTGAGGTCGATCGTGTCAACAAAATACTTTTTGAAACCAGGGTAGACCCATCTGAAACTTAATTTTAGATTTCGAGTTTGCCGAACTAACAATCTTCTAAAGGAGCATCAAACTAAAGGAGCATCAAAGTCGTCAGACATTCTGACTAAACCTTTGGCACTACCAAATGTGGGACGTGGCTTCGTTGAGCTTATTGGCACGATTCTAAAGGCTGCACCATCACTGCGCGTAATTACAACTTCTTCACCGCTTGCGGCTCCCTCGATCAATTTTGCGAGTTGATTTCCTGCTTCTTGAAGACTAACTTGGTGCATGAATTGTCTATCTCCAAATTTCTAAAGTTAAGAGCGATCGCCCCTCACGTACAATTATCCTTCCACAGGTGCCTCAAAATTGCTTAATGAGAACGGGGTTAATTGTTGAGGACTAAAGCCCCTGTTCACTCGCCGCGAGTAACTTTTCGGACTCACCAACTCACTTGATCCGATCGCTGTGTAATAGTGTTGTTTAGGCATCAGGAACTAACGGTAACCGACGAATACGAATACGGCTTGGCTCAACTGTAATGGCTGATCCTTGTTGTAAATCTTCCTCGCATTGAGCAATCACCGTCAACAGCAGATCTGTGAGTGCTTGGGCGCGTAACCTTTCAATTCGGATGCGAATGACCGAAGGAGTAATCGCTATGCTGGGTGCTAGCAGTGTATGAAAATCCGCATCAAGAGTAGCAACGACACGTCTCTCGTCTCTACCTCTCTGGATGATGTCTGAGTCTTCTGCTTCAGACATCCCGATTTCACCAACATGGATAGCATCGATACCTGTATCCCGTAATAACGCTGCCGCCGAGAGGGGTAGCCCCTGGTCAAGCAACAGTTTCATAAGGGTTAGAGAGTTCAATAATGCGATCGTCCAAGTAGGAAGAGGCAAAAATTAGGGCTTGTCGGATATCTTCATCCTCTAGTTCTGGAAACTCTTGGTGTAATTCTTCCCGATCAGGATAAGTTGCCAGTATCTCAATCACCCGACGAACCGTAAGGCGCAGATTCCGAATACAGGGTTGCCCATTCATGCGCTTCGGATTGCTCGTAATATGATTGAGTCTCATTGGAGTAATTTCAACGTTTCATTATTATCTTACCCTTTAGTAAGGATAAGCCATGCCTGGAATACAGGCTCCACATATCCATTCTCCGTCATCATATAGATCGTCTCCCAATAATCAATTGACAGGATTAGAGTTCTTACAAGGTATGAATAATGACTCAAATCAGTGATTGTAAGGATCTTTGAACTGAACAGACGGCTCTTGCAACTGTCCGAAGCAACAAAATTCTTCCTTATGTGTCTGACGCTTGAGAGAATACTCCTTTAGCAGTTTGTCCGCAGCTATGCACAAATATGCCGTCAAATGTTCCTCCTACAACCCCTCCAATCAATGGCACTAATTTCATAAGATTGACTACACCTTTTTCGTCAGCCTTAGTTATCAATCGGAAGCCAATCTTCTTATTAATTTCAATCAGAACCTTACCAGGTATTTGCTTGATGATATTCTGAAATACTTTAGTGCCAATAGTAATGCCTGCGGTCTTAAGAATCTCCTGCCCCGCTTCACCAATCAGACATAACAGAACCATTGTTCTTACTTGTTCAGAGTGAATGTCATAGCCTCGAAGATAAGCAATTGCGGCAGATGTATTTGCTCCAAGTGCATAGGATGCAGCCAATCCTGCTGGAATGGTAAGGGGCATTGCTGCAATACCACCTACTCCAGTGATAAAACCTGTGCCAGCAGCATAGGTGGTTCTCCAAGCAATAACTGAATTAATAGCATCCTCAACGCAAGCTGTCTTACTCAAATGGTCTGCTGCGACCTGTTCCGCAGAAGGCAAAATTCCTAACCCATTAATCCCAGCGTCGGCAATCCATTCAAGAGTAGTCTGGATTAGATTGCCATTGTCATTATCTGAGGTAGCTAAAACCATGATATTTACAGGGTTAAACATTGCTTCATTGTGCCTATTCAGTTTTCCCATGAACAGAAACAAGGTAGCGCTGAAGTTTACGAATAACCTCCCACATAGTTTTGGATACGATCGCCCCCCTTCTACAACCAAACACCTCTCACCATTCCCATAACCTGACATACTAGATAACCAGTATTTGAAAAATTGTGTGAAATCTCAGGAGCAAGATAAGAATGAGTTTATTGCTAGGAGTTGCTTCTACTTTTCCGCTGGCGTTTACGCTGGTCTATGCCGTTGGGTTCGTTGCCGCAGTGGGCATTGGTTCGATCGCCTGGTACAATTCCAAGCGCCCGCCTGGTTGGGAAGACAACGATCGCCCCGACATCATCCCCAAAGTAGACACCGAAGAGAAGCCTTAACGTGCTGAGAGAAGCTGGTAGAGCCAATGTAGTACGAAGATTGATAAGGCAATACAACCCGCGATCGCCAACACCAGTCCCACAATCAGAAAAATCGTAAAGCCGCGATTTCGATGACCTGTTATAGGAATTGTTTGCTGAACCCCTAGATGCTCATCTAGTAGCTGAATATTTTTGGTGTTGGACTTCCATACTACGTCGAATAGATCTCCAATTCCCGGCACAGTTCCGAGTAGAGTTTCTAAAAGAACATTAAATGTCATCTGTCCTAATGTTTTCTGGTTGGCTCCTAAGCGAGAGGCTTCATACACAATGAGGCAAGAGAGAACCATCCCAATCGCGTCTCCACCGCCGGGGATGAGTCCTAAAAGTGGGTCTAACCCAACCCGATAGCTAGTGCCAGGAATAGCGATCGCATTGTCTAATAAGCGGCTGAAATTTCGCAGGCGCTCTAGGCGGACAAGTCGATTTTCGGCTGAGGCTGATGGGGAAAGATTAGACATAGTGGTTTGTAAAAGTAAGGCAGAATTTGATCTGCCGAATGTATTAAGGTGACAGACATTATAGAATGCTAAACCCCAGTGAATTCCATACGGGTTTGCCCACTCTATGGCAATGGCGACCCCTTGCGGGTATCTCGGATGCGGCTATAGTCCTGGCGATCGCCGCCCTTTTAGACTACTTAATCGGCGATCCATGGAATTGGCTGCATCCGGTGCAGATTATGGGTTGGGGAATTCAACGTTATTGTCACATTGTTCTAAAGCGTTGGCATCACCCCTTGGCGCTAAAGGGCTTGGGCGTGGTGCTGGCGATCGCCCTCCCTAGTTTGAGTGGTCTGGTGGTCTGGGTCGTTGTTCTAACTGCCCAACGCCTCCACCCGTTTCTAGGCATGGTGACTGAAGCAATCCTACTAGCCAGTTGCTTTGCTGGAAGAAGTTTAAGGCGATCGGCTCAAGATGTTTTGAAGCCCTTGATGGCAGGTGATTTGGCGATCGCTCGGACTCAACTGAGCCTTTACGTTGGGCGAGACACCGCTAATCTCTCAAAACCCGAAATCCTTCGCGCTGTTTTAGAAACCGTGACTGAAAACGCCACAGACGGCGTTGTTGCACCCTTGCTTTATGCCATCTTGGGTGCATTTCTACCTCTAGGCAGCGCTCCCCTCGCCATGGCATACAAAGCTTCTAGTACCCTCGACTCAATGGTTGGCTACCGGGAAGCGCCTTACACCTATCTTGGCTGGGGCAGCGCTCGGCTAGAAGATGCCCTGACCTGGATTCCTTGCCGCTTAAATGTTCTGCTCCTATCGTTGCTTTCAGGTCAGCCGCACCAAGTTTGGCAAATCTGCCGCCGAGATGCCCCCCACGACCCAAGCCCCAACGCAGGCTGGAGCGAATGTGCCTATGCCGCCATTCTGGGAGTTCAGGTGGGTGGAGCTAATCAATATAAAGGTGTTACTAAGCTTAAGCCGTTACTGGGCGATGCCACCCAACCCATTACTGCTCAGACTATTGACCAAGCGATGAACATGACACGCATGAGTTTTCTCATCTGGATGAGTATCGCTCTAGCAACCTTAACGATTTGGTCAGCCTCATATAATAAGCCCTAATATGATGGGTGTTGACATTTAAAGCAGGCTGAATGGCTCTAAAGATTGCTTACCTCATCAACCAATATCCCAAAGTTAGCCATAGTTTTATTCGGCGTGAAATTCTTGCTCTCGAAGCCTGTGGTTTGACGATTCTACGTTTTGCAGTTCGCTCTTGTGCCGATGAATTGGTAGATGAGGCGGATCAGCAAGAACTTAAAAAAACTCGGTTTCTGCTAGAAGGGGGCGCGATCGCCTTACTTCAAGGTTTGCTAGCCGTGATGCTTCGTCGTCCTTCTCGGTTTTTACAAGCTATTAGGCTAACGCTCAAGTTAGGGTGGCGATCGGAGCAAGGAGTGCTCAAACACTTGGCATACTTGGCAGAAGCTTGTGTATTGTTGAACTGGGTAGCCGAAGCCGAAGTAACCCACGTTCACGCTCACTTTGGTACTAATCCGGCAACTGTAGCGATGCTGTGCCGGCTGCTAGGAGGCCCGCCCTTTAGCTTTACGGTTCATGGACCTGAAGAATTTGACAAAGTTGAAGCGATCGCCCTTCCCCAAAAAATTGAGCACGCGGCATTTGTAGTCGCCATTAGCTCCTTTGGTAGAAGCCAGCTTTATCGGTGGACTCGCCCAGAGCAATGGTCAAAAATTCGAGTGGTTCACTGTGGAGTAGACGCAAACTTTTTGGCGATCGCTCCTACTCCCATTCCCAACCAGCCTCGCTTCGTCTGCGTGGGGCGATTATCAGAGCAAAAAGGTCAGCTTTTATTAATTGAGGCAGCGAAACGTCTTGCTGAAGAAGGACTGTCCTTTGAATTGGTATTGGTTGGAGATGGTGAACTGCGATCGTCCATAGAAACCTTAATCACCGGTTACCAGCTTCAAGACCACATTAAAATCACGGGTTGGGCAACCACGAGTGAAGTGCGTGAGCATCTTCTCAACGCCAAGGTAATGGTGCTGCCCAGCTTTGCCGAAGGGTTGCCCGTAGTGTTGATGGAAGCACTCGCCCTCTGTCGTCCCGTCATTAGCACCTATATCGCTGGCATTCCTGAACTTGTTGAGAATAATACCTGCGGCTGGCTCATTACTCCAGGTTCTATCGAAGCATTAGTTAGCGCGATGCGATCGGCATTATTAACCTCTCAAGACCAGCTAAAAGCTATGGGACAAGCCGGATTAGACCGAGTTGCCCTAAATCATAATATTGAGCTAGAAGCAAGTAAACTTGCCATCATTTTTAGAATGAGCATTGAGCACCTTCAATCAGAGTCTGCCTGTACCGCCTCCCTATTACCTTCAGTGAAGCTTTAAGAGCTATTGACTTTAGAGATCGATTTAGACCGACCACAACGGCATTGGTAAACCGTAAACATGTCGAGCTGCAACAAAGATGAAACAAAGAATCAGTAGTAATGCAGTCGCGTAGGCATCCTGGTCAAAACAATCAAGTTTTTCCCGATACAGACCATACGAAACTGCTGCATAAAAAGGGACATTGCTGAGCGGCACCGCAGCAACTGCTCCAACAACGCCAAATAGTTGAAAGCCAACCCACATACCACTTGCCAGAGCTAAAAAGCTACAGAAATTACCCCAAGTAGATGGCGTTGGGTTACCCATTGCAAACAGCGCTCCTTCAAGCGTCGTAGTTAAGATGAGAGGCCAAATACCGAGTGCCAACAGCGAAATCATCCAGGCAGCGTCAGCATAGCGGTTGTCGTACAAAGTCGTGATTAGAATGTCCCCAAAGCTGAACAGCATTGCTAATACGGGTGCTGTAACTAGCAAAATAGGTAGTCTCCCTCGCCGAATCTTGTCACGGAACTCGGAACGCGGCAAACTAACAAACTTTGAAAACATCGGAAAAACTATTTTTCCGCCCACTGCCAACGTAACTTGTTTAGGAATCTCCGCTAAAGTCAAGGCGATTCCGTAAACACCCAGCAGTTGTACCCCTAACAACTTGCCCAGGATTAAGCGATCGGACTGCATGGCAAAAAACGTTAGCACTGTCGATAGAAAGATCCATTTCCCAAAAGAAAATATTTCGCCGACAGCTTTTTTTTCTAAAACAAGGCGATTAGGTGGATTCGGACTAAGAATATGGCTCCACACTAATTGAACCAACGCTGCGACCACTGTTCCTACTAGCAAAGCCCGAATGCTTCTGTCAAACCAAGCCCAGATTACCATTACGCTAAGTCCAATAATCTGCCCGCCTAGCTCAAATATTAAGACTTGCTTAACTGCTAACCTGCGAGTTAAGGAGGCGAGTCCAGTAGAATGGAAGCCCCCAATTAATGTCCCTAATCCTACAATCGGCAGAACCCAGGCTAATTCAGGCTCCTTATAAAAATTGGCAGCAGGAATGGCAATAATTACACAACACAGCCAAAGCCCAACACTGCGGATAATTTGCAGTGTCCACGCGGTATCCAAAAAATCTGGCTCATCTCCCCGCTTATTCTGAATTAAGCTTGTGTGAATCCCCAAGTCCGAAAAAAGCTGCAACCCTGTAATAAATACATAAGCCAAAGACATCAGACCGAAGATCTCAGGGAACAAAAGACGGGTCAAAATTAAGTTGGAGCCAAACCGAAGAATCTGAGAGATGCCATAGCTGGCGACCGTCCAAAATGTGCCCCGCAGCGCAAGTTGTTTAATAGATGGCATGGTTTTGCAACACTGAATGAGCAATAGAGATCTAGAGGCAGCCTGGCTTAGAAAAGTCCAGGTTAATGGCAGCAGGGTAGGATTTTCCTACAGAAAAGAACTCTATCTGGTTACATTTATTCTTGTGAATGTATCCTAGTTTTTTCTAGTTTCAGCTTAGCGTTTCTGGCACGAACAAACGCGCATTTTCACATCCACTCAATCTATTGAATAGCACAACGTTAAGATAAGAAAAACAAGTTGAGGTTTTCGATGCTAAAGCTTGTCACACTAAATCGATAAATTCACCATTTCTTTAATCTTTTTTGGTGGTTTCTTCTGGGGCAATGAATAGGTTGTGAGGAGTATACAGTGCTATCCATAGCACTGTTTTTTCAAGAAATCCTAGGACTTCTAGCAATGAACATAAGACTTGATCATGTCCGGTGATGTGGGTTTGATTCTTTTGAAGGAATGCCTGCGATCGCAGCTACTAAAGATGGAAGAGTGTGGAAACCTGGAGAACTCAAGCTGGGGTTGAGTTTACAAAGGGCATCTTGACCCTAAAAGAAGTCGATTACGGACTTTTCTGACCAAGAGTTGGTTTTGTAACACCCTAATCCCTGAGTTAGTACAACAGTAACAAATCAAGAAAGCCAGCGTCATTATGGTGGATTGTGATTTGTACTCTTCGACAGTCGATAGTTTTGCGGTTCTGTGCCCTTTCATACAGGATAAAGTCGTCATGTACTTTGATAATTAGCATTCTAGCGATTTGGCAGATAAGAACTTGGGCGCGAAAAAAGCTTTTGATGAATTCTTTTAGATGCAGATTCTCAAGTTGAAGCGCCTCCTTTTGAACCTATGTTTGAACCTATGTATGTGTCTATTACAGAAGGTCGCATCAATGGTGCAGCTTTCATTGTTTCGCGGAAGAGTAGATTTTTTTTAAAACCAAAGCTATCAATGAAGCTGAGAGCCGGAGTGAAAAAAGTCTTGATTTTTGATTACTTAGAATTTCTACTTGGAGTTTTTACGTAGAAAAGTCAAAAATTTACCTTAAACTCATGGTTTATGACCGGACGATGGAGCAAGATCAGCGTATAAGGTCACTGTATGAGTAATGAAAAATACGAGAGAGGGACAAACTCTCCTCTTATACTGGGTTTGCTCTGAATGGGTCTATCTAAACGCCTCCGGCAGCTTAGTCCCAATTTAGATGTGAGGTTCACTGCTGCATCCTTCCTTCACTTCGAGTCTTTCTGTATGAGAATTGCTGTATGAGAATTACTTTTGTTCTGCCCGACGGTGGATTAAGTGGCGGTATGCGAGTTGCTGCAATCTATGCAGAGCGCCTCAAACAACGAGGTCATCAGATCTCTGTTGTGTCTACTATTAATAAACCCTCTCGCCGCAGGCGACTTGCTCGAATTCTTCAAGGGGAAGGCTGGCTCAAGCCCGTCAAACGGGGACTTTCTTATTTTGATACGATCGACGTGCCCTACAAAGTTGTTAAAGAAGGTTGCAAGGTCACTGAAGCTGATGTCCCTGATGCTGACGTGGTTATTGCAACCTGGTGGGAAACTGCTGAATGGATGGCTCATTGGTCTCCGGCAAAAGGAGCAAAAGCTTATTTTGTTCAACACCATGAAGTTTTTGACTATTTGCCTGTTGAACGGGTCAAAGCAACTTACTTATTGCCTTTTCATAAAATTGTCATTTCTAAGTGGTTAGTTGATTTGATGCGGACTGAGTATGGGGATGCCGACACGTCTTTGGTTTTTAACAGTGTAGATACCCAGCAGTTTTACGCACCTCTACGAGGCAAACAATCTGTGCCAACTGTGGGTATTATGTACGCTCAGGCTGCTTGGAAAGGCTGTAAAGTTAGCTTTGAGGCGATCGCCCAAGTAGCTCAAAAAATTCCAAATTTGCGAATTATTGCCTTTGGCTCCAACGAGCCAGTCTCAGAACTGCCTTTACCTGCTAACACAACCTTTACCCAGCTCCCCGACCAGCATGACATCAAAGATATTTATGCTAGTTGTGATGTGTGGCTCTGTGGCAGCTTAAGTGAAGGGTTTGGGTTGACTGTTGTTGAAGCCATGGCTTGTCGCTGTCCAGTTGTATCCAGTGAGGTTGGCGGATCGATTGATTTAATTAAATCTGGCGTGAATGGATATCTTGCGCCGATTGGCGATGCTCAAAAGCTGGCTGAAGGACTTGAGAAGGTGTTGGCTCTCTCAGATTTGCAGTGGCGGGAGATGTCTGATGCCGCTTACCAAACTGTCGTTCAGTATTCTTGGGATGATGCGACTGATTTGTTTGAAGCTGCCTTATGCAAGGCGATTGAACACAGTCATAAAGAAGACTCAGATCGTCAAGACCCTAAGCCGACCTTAGGCTTGCCGATATCTGTGCTTTAGGATTACGATGAAGCACAAGCTGGAAGGGTCTTGCCGGGCAGTTAGGGCAAATCGTTTGAGCTAGGGAAAATCGTTTGAGAAAGAAGCTTAGTTTCAAAAAGTCGAAGACTTAAATAACCTATGGGATTTATTTTTGGTGGTAATCCATTTGCTAGTCCAAACCTCCTAGTTCCGCTAGTAATGTTTGGCTGGATTCCTGTCGTTATTTACTTATTTTCCCGGTACCCTGCGCGTCGAGCGATCGTCATCAGCTTCATTGTGGCTTGGTTATATTTGCCCCAAGCCGTATTGCCGATTCCTGGGATACCTGACTATGACAAAATAGCAGCAACTTGCTATGGTATTTTGCTTGCAACTTTTATCTTTGACGTGGGGCGCTTCAATAGCTTCCGATTCAGTTGGATAGACGTTCCTATTGTAATTTGGTGTGTCTCTCCTTTCGCCTCTTCTCTAGCGAATGATTTGGGGCCTTACGATGGCATGGCTGCAGTTTTGGGTCAAACTGTAACTTGGGGCATTCCCTATTTTTTAGGGCGTATTTACCTTAATAGTTTGAATGGAATGCGCGAATTGGCGATCGGAATTTTTGTGGGAGGTCTTTCCTACATTCCCCTTTGTCTATTTGAAATGCGGCTGAGTCCTCAACTTCATCGAATTATCTATGGAGGAACTCCAGGCTCTGACTTTAGCCAAACGATTCGGCTAGGTGGCTACCGACCAACCGTTTTTCTAAGCCACGGTCTGGCAGTCGGAGCCTTCATGATGGCGGCGACGTTGGTTGGAATTTGGCTTTGGCAGACTGGAACAGTCAAACACTTATGGAATATTCCTATTAAGTGGCTGGTAGGCGCATTGTTTGTCACGTTTATTCTGACTCGCTCTACCGGCGCTTATGCTCTTTTGGCAGGCGGTATTGCAATTCTATTTGTTGGCAAAAACCTGCGGACTGCGGCTCCAGCTTTCCTCTTGATTGCTGGAATAGTCGTTTATCTTTACATCAATGCCGTATCGGGAACCTACGTTGCTGATCAAATTGTTGAGTCACTCTCTAGGGTCTTGCCAGAAGATCGCGTAGGATCTTTGGAGTTCCGGTTTAACAATGAGGAACTTCTTTCAGCTAAAGCCAGAGAGAGAATAATCTTCGGGTGGGGCGGATACGGACGTGCCCTAATTTTTGGACCCGATGGTAGTCAGCTAACTATTCCTGATAGCCTTTGGATTAATATCTTTGGACAAAATGGAACTGTGGGTTTAGTCAGCCTTTTTGTAACGATGCTGCTACCGACATTGAGCTTATTTTGGATGCGGTATCCTGCAAGATTGTGGGCAAACAAAAAAGTTGCTTCAGCCACAGTGGTTGCTCTGATGACCGCTTTGTACATGGTAGATTGTCTCATTAATGCCATGGTTAACCCAATTTACATCTTAGCTGCGGGTGGCATTGCTGGATTGGTGCTTAAACGTGAACGAATTAATAAGACTGCTCAAGGAAAGGCAGGTGTAGAGCGATTAATTCCTTCACAACGCTATGCGGTTCAGCCAAGGTGACATAAGTTTCAAGTGGGCTTATTCGAGGGTTGGCATGGCTGCCTATCGTTTTCCATTGACTCGTTCCTATGAAAGTTAAGTTTGCCCTCCCTGTTTTGGTCATTAGCATTGTGGCAACGATCGCCTTCTCTGTTCAGTGGCTACAACAGCGGCAAGTTCAGCATGTCACCATTGCCACAGGTAGCTCAGATGGCGAGTACTATGCTTTTGCTCAGGCATTGGCAACTGTGGTGGCTCGACATCAGCCAAAAATTCGGATTACTGTGGTTGCGACAAAGGGAGCTCAGCAAAACCAAGATTTATTAGAACAGAAGCGGGTGGAATTGGCGATCGTTCAAAGTGATACGCCTCCTCAGCCTTCAGTTCGAGCAGTGGCATATCTCTTCCCAGAGGTATTTCACCTGATTGTGAGCAAAAAGTCTGGCATTGAAAAAATCAGTGACTTAAAAGGTCGGCGAGTAGCACTCATGCCCAAAGGCAGCGGCTCTTACAATCTTTTTTGGTCGATTAGTCCTCATTTTGGCTTGTCCGAACGCAATCTGACTGCCATCTTGCTGCCGCCCGATCGCGCTTATGAGGCTCTGCTTCAAGGAAAGGTAGATGCCGTTTTTCGGGTGATTGCGATCGGCAACCCTTCTATAAGCCGTCTGTTGGCCAATAGCCAGACTAAGTTACTGCCAATTGATCAGGTTGATTCTCTGCGGCTTTCTTTACCCATTCTAGAAGCAACCCAGATTCCCATAGGTACCTACGACGGAGCCACCCCAATCCCTTCTCAAGATTTGACAGCCGCCGCAGTTCGAGCCGTCTTAGTGACCCATAAACAGGTTGATAGCAGTGTGGTACAAGCAATCACTCAAACCTTATTTGAGTTTCGTAATGAAATGGTAACGATTTACCCTCGCTCTGCCTTAATGCGTTTGCCTGAGGCAGGGCAGAACTTAGGGATTCCTCTACACTCTGGAGCAAAGGCTTACTATGAACAGGAGCGCCCCAACTTTTTGATGGCGAACTCAGAGTTCTTAGGACTGGTGACCTCTGTGAGTGCAATTTGCGTCTCGGCTTTGTGGCAATTGCGATCGTGGTTGCTCAATAACCAAAAGGATCGCGCAGATATGTACAACTTGGAGATTTTAGAACTGGTTGAACAGGTGCATTCTGTTAATGATCTAGAGCAGTTGCAGTCAGTCAGACATAAACTGTTTGAAATTCTGCGTAAGGTCGTGGTGGATTTAGACCAGGATCGAATTTCACCTGAATCATTTCAGTCTTTTACTTTTCCTTGGGAGGTGGCAATTAGTACAGTACGCCACCGAGAGATCGTATTAATCAATCTACGTTCCACTTTAGAAAACGACTAGCCTTATCTTCCCTCTACTAGATATGTCTCAAGCTGAAGTTGTCCCCGATCTTAAATTCTCTACTTCTAATCCTGATGAAGAGTCTGCCGTAGCGTCTTTAAAGGCGATTGTTGAAGGGTTGACTTGGATGAGCGAGTCTGATTACCCCTTTAAGGTTTTACAGTTGCCCGATCGCGCTAATTCTCCATCTACAAGCGAGCTTCTGCAACTTACAGAGCATGATAAAAATGCCTTTGTAGAAACAATCAGCATGGAAAACTTTTTCGCTTCAGCGATTCAACCCCAAGATTGGCATGAAGACGCAGATAAGCAGAGGATACAGCGGTTCCAGACCTTGCTTCAATGGCTGGAGCAGCACTTAAGTTCTGTCGAGGTGTATCGAGTTGGCACCATCACAATTGACGTATATATCATTGGGCAAATAGCCTCAGGAGCCTGGGTCAGCCTTTCCACAAAAGTGGTTGAGACATAGAATCTACAACATTTGACAGAAATGTTTTAACCTAAATACAAGTAACTTCTCAATCCTCCAAAGACATTATGATTCTTCCGGGTTCAGCCGTTCGGGTAAAAAACGTTAACGATATTTACTACGGATATCAAGGGTTGGTACAGCGGGTAAGTAGTGGGCTAGTTGCAGTTTTATTTGAAGGCGGCAACTGGGATAAACTAATTACCTTTCGTCCGTCTGAGCTTGAATTAGTAGATGCGACTGCCGGACGGGGTAAAAAGTAGAGTGTAATGCGGTTACCCCTGCCTCAGTTCAGTACTCAAAATCGATCGCCTAGCTACATTGCTGAGGTGATTGAAACTGCCACAACAGAATTTTTGGCGCAATGTTTGGAACCTGAAGACTTGAGCTTTGCGGTAATGCCGCCTTTTGGAAGCTGGGTTAAGGCTAGTGATGAGGAGTCAGGCAACCAGATCTATGCAGTGGTGTATCACGTTACGACAAGCCCGATCGACTCGGTGCATCGAGCCCGAGCCTTAGGGCTGTCGCTGCAAGACTTGCGGGAGCAGCAGCCCCAAATTTTTGCAATGTTGAAAACCGAGTTTCGAGCCGCGATCGTGGGCTTCTTGCCGCCCGGTTGCAATGGTAAGAATGGTGCTGGTCGAACGGTGGAAAACGCTACTATTTACCAACACTTGCCGCCGCGCCCTCCCCAGATCCATCAGGCAGTCTACTATTGTGAGTCAGAAGAAATCATTCGGTTCAGCGATCAGCTTGATTTTCTACGAACCTTGCTTCAGGTTGCGGGGGCTCCGGTGGATGGGTTAGTCGCTGCTGCCATTCGAGAGATTTATCAGCTTCGCAAGGCAGATCGAGCTTGGCTGGTTGAGGCCGGGCGATCGCTTAGCATTTTACTTAAAGATGATTACGATCGCCTTCGCATCATCCTGAGCCAAATTCATCTTTGAACACAGAGTTCCAGCTTCTTCAAGAAATTAAGAATTTTGCCGATTCAGTTGCTAGTTAACTGCAACTGATTTGGGCTAATTAAAGCGACAGAAGCTTAGAAGGCGATAATTCAAGGTGCCTTAATTGGACTGATAGGGCAGCATTTTGATTATTCAGCAATGAAAAATTTAATTATTGTTGAATCTTGCGGCTGTGGATAAGATGTTTGAAGCGGAGAAAATCACTCAAATCACTCAATATATTTCAAATCTTGGGTGCTACTGTTAATTTTAAAGCAAAGAAACAGTGAAAGTATGGCAATCATTGCGCTGAAAGCTTGGTATCTTGCGGAGTACGAACCCTTCCGAGATTTGGAAAAACGCCCCTATGACTTACGCCTCAGCAAGAATAGTCTCTTGAAATCAGCTCTAAGGGCTGATTTTTTAGAAGATAGTGCTGAGGTAAAAACAGCAGCCTGGTTTCAGCGATATATGGAAGGGGAAACAGTTGAGTTTTATATTGAGGGTAGTGGGGGATATGCTATTTCAAACATTGACTTGATTAGTCATGAAATTTATTTCACTAAGCAAGATGTCATGGCTCATTTAGAGCCGACTGTATTTCTTTGTTACCAGACTGAATATCCTGAGTCTAGCGACATTCTACGAGACGAAATTCAAGCCTTTTTAGAGAAGTTTAATAAGCGATCGCGTCTTCCTCTTACTCTAGAAGAATCCCACCGTCTAAACGATGCTCCAATTCGCCTTAAGAGCACCTTGATGCGCAAGATCCGCAAAAGCTTAGTTTTCATTGCTGACGGTACGCCCGTCTTGCAGATGGATAGTTCACCACCCCAACCGATTCCTAGCCCACAAGTATGTGTTGAAATTGGCTATGCCCTGCAATGTAAGCGTTCAGAGCAGATCCTACTAGCGCAGATGGATCGCTCTGATATTGTGGGACAATTTCCGTTTGACGTGCAAAGCCACGATCGCCTTCTCTTCCGCAACAAAGCTGAACTCCATAAATCTCTACCCCAATCTTTAGAAGGGCAACTTCAGCGGTTTAACCTAACTTGAACTTTTTGGAAACTAAGAGTGCTTTTGCGTTTCTTTCAGCCCAAATATTCCTATTGCTCTCGAATCCATTGCTCAATGCCATTGCTTAATGAATCTGCTAGCTCTTCTTGTGCTTCTTCGTCTGTAATCCATTCAAACTCTTGAGGATTAATCATAAATCCTAGCTCTAGTAATATTGCTGGAGCGACAGTTGGACGCGTCAACGCTAAGTTATTCCAAAACACCCCATAGGAAGGGCGATCGAGCTTTTCAACTAAGTAATTGTGTAAAAATACCGCTAACCCATGAGACTGAGCGTTATACCAAAATGCCCCTATGCCAGATGTATGGGCTGCGTCTCCCTCATCGGGGAGAGCATTGTAGTGCAAGCTCACGGCTAAGTCTGGCTGCATCTGATTGATCATCGCTGCCCGCTCATTAGGACCTAGATCAATATCTGCTTCACGCGTCATATAGACAGTGGCACCTTTAGCAAGGAGGCGATCGCGCAGTAGCTTGGACACAATTAACACCACATCCTTTTCCGGATAACCTGTGGGCCCCCGCGCACCTAAATCTTCTGCTCCCCCATGCCCTGGGTCAAGCAAGATACTAATCCCCTTCAATGACTGCTCTACTTGCGGAGGATGTTTAAGCGACAGTACTAAAGTGGTTCCCTCATACCGCAACTTGTAGCCCCACTGTTGAGAAGACTTGAGACTAAAAGTGTACTGAATTTGTTGAGGCGCTGTCTGCTGCCAATCCAACCGTTCAATTAAAGGATCGTCATCTAGGCGAATGGTGTCAGTTTGGGCAGTCGTGTTATGCAATGTTAATGCAAAGGAGCGATCGCCTTGCTGTACGGTCACGGGTACCGCTACCTGCAAAGGAAACAAGACCTCTGTCCAATCTTCTACCTGACGCGCCCGAATACTGCGAATGAGCGATCGCGGCGGCACTGCACTTGGCAAAACTCTAGTCTCAGATGCCTTAATCCACCCCCCATAGTCTAACCGCAGCCACTCACCCTCTCGACCTGTTACCGCCGCAGTTGTGCCCTTTGGCAGCGGCGTTAGGCGAGAGTAATCAGTACTTGCCCCAGTTCGTGCCGTTCCCGGATCAGCGGTTACTTCAATGACCTGAGCATTCACAGGAGAAAGAATTTTAACTTTACCTGTTCCCGTCTGAGTTTGGGTTTGTCCATTGAGTATTAGTTGAAACTGAGGATAGCCTAGATCGTGGGTTAGCGAGGTTATGGGCATCGTGCCCGTGGGGTTGGTATTGCTGCTGAGCCTGTCTGCACTTAGCCCATTACTAGTGCAGCCTTGATAGCTTTCGGCAGAAGGCATTGGCTGCTCTTGCTGGGTTAACACTGCCGAATTAGGAGGCAGTTCGACGGAGTTTATTTGAGGCAGCAGAGGAATCGTTTGGCTGCCTAAAGTCACTGTTACTTTGGCATTGGGAGGAGCGATCGCCCCAAAACATATAGGCTCTCCTGGTAGACGAGCAACATCCACTGCTGGAATGAGTGAGCCCGCAGCAAAGGTTGCACCCGTTGGAGTGGGGGGAGCAGAGGAGGCACGTATCACCCGCAGTTTCAACCGCTGACTACCATAGCGCAAGTCAAAAACATTCTCGCCCAATTGTAACGGCAGAGTAGGGGCAAAATGTCCTGCATCGCTGCGCTCAACTCTCTGCCCATTAATCGTGACTTCACCTGCTGCTGGCGCTGTACCAATCAGGAAAATCTGGGTGGCATTTGTTTCATACCCATCTGCCGGATATGCAACGAATAATGGTTGTTCTGCCAATGCGATCGAAGTAATGCTGACTGTGCCAGCCACAACTCCAGCCAGCCCTAAAAGGCTCAAGTTTTTCATAAAATTCTATGACCACCTATTCAGACAGTATACGGTGGTCGCTGCAACTCTGCACAAATCCAGGGGAGAGGCGATCGCCCCTCCCTCTTCATGAGCTTGTTGGTGTGAACAGGCGTTGATCATCAGTCAGCGATCGCTAACTAAGCTGGAATGGCTTCTGGAGTTGCTAAAGCTAAGATGTGATAGCAAGAGGGAGTTTCTTCTCCTAACACTTCGTTGATTCTCGATCGAATCTGAACATGCAGATCTTGAACCGAAACATCGAAGTGATGCATGACATGCAAAACAGCAGTCTGTTGATGAAACTCTTTGCCGTAATAAGCCACAAAGTAGGTATAACGATTAGAGCCAGGGGCATCTAGAACGAAGTCTCTCATTTGAGTTCCTCTAATTTCCTTATCCCGCATAGAGGGATGAACGCAATTGTTTTGGGGGTGTTCTGAGGCGATCGGGGCGAACCAGGTTCCAACTGTTGATACAAAGACCCGTCCTAGGATTCCGGGTAGTTTTCAACTCTCTTCAATCATGAGGCTAAATAACACGAGGCTAAATAAAGCCTAAATTGATTGACTCCATCACTCCACTGTGTTTTCACCCAATGTGGGCAATCAGTGCGCTGACGGTTTGTTGTCCTCAAGTCAGTTTAAGTGAAATACAACACTTTATAACTCATAAATAATCGCTGATTTGACAGAGGCGAATCATCCTGCCATCGGGTGACTTAAAAAGGTGAGGATTTGGGCAGTGAATGGTAGACTATGGTGCATTCCAGATAGGGGCATGGCATGGCTTCTCCAGATTTTGCACAATTTTCAGCGTTGGGGCAGCAAGGAAACTTTGTTCCGGTTTACCAAGAGTGGGTTGCTGATTTGGATACCCCTGTTTCTGCTTGGTACAAGGTTTGTGCGGGGCAGCCCTATAGTTTTTTGCTAGAGTCCATTGAAGGGGGCGAAAAGCTAGGACGCTATAGCTTTCTGGGTTGCGACCCGGTCTGGGTGTTAGAGGCACGGGGCAGTAAAACCACGCAAACTCATCGAGATGGCTCAGCGCAAGTTTTTGAAGGCGATCCGTTTGTGGCATTAACAACCTGCCTCCAGTCTTACCACCCCGTGACGTTGCCCCAGTTGCCGCCTGGAATTGGCGGACTGTTTGGCTTCTGGGGCTATGAGCTCATTCAGTGGATCGAACCTCGGGTGCCTGTGTATTCAACAGATGAGCAAGATTTGCCTGATGGTGTGTGGATGCAGATTGACCATTTGCTAATTTTTGACCAAGTGCAGCGCAAGATCTGGGCGATCGCCTATGCTGATCTCCGTGATCCCCAAACTAATTTAGAGCAGGCTTATCAGCAAGCGTGTCAACAAGTCACTCAAATGCTAGATAAGTTGCAATTGCCTCTTTCAGGGCAGGATACGGTGCTGGAGTGGACACCGCCGGGAGGAAAACCCTCTCGAAACAGAACTTTGTATACCAGCAACTTTACGAAAGAAGAATTCTGCGCCAATGTAGAGCGGGCAAAGGATCATATTCGGGCAGGAGATATTTTTCAGGTGGTTGCTTCTCAACGGCTATCAGCAGACTATAGCGGTGATCCGTTTGCATTGTATCGATCCTTGCGATTGATCAATCCTTCACCCTACATGGCATATTTCAACTTTCAAGATTGGCAGATCATTGGCTCTAGCCCGGAGGTGATGGTTAAAGCCGATCGCCCTCTAGAACCAAAGCTGCCAACCGTTGCGACTGTCCGACCGATCGCCGGAACGCGTCCTCGCGGCAAAACCCCCAGCGAAGATGCTGCCTATGCCGAAGAACTACTGCAAGATCCTAAGGAAATTGCCGAGCATGTCATGCTGGTTGATTTGGGGCGCAATGATCTAGGGCGAGTCTGTATCAACGGCAGCGTCATAGTAGATGAACTAATGTCGATTGAGCGTTATTCTCACGTTATGCACATTGTCAGCAATGTAGTGGGTCAACTCGATCCTGACAAGACGGCTTGGGAACTTTTGAAAGCCTGCTTTCCGGCTGGAACCGTGAGTGGGGCACCCAAAATTCGGGCAATGGAGATTATTCATGATTTAGAACCCTGTCGGCGAGGGGTCTATTCCGGAGCCTACGGCTATTATGATTTTGAAGGACAGTTGAACACAGCGATCGCCATCCGTACTATGGTCGTTCGCAGCCAGTCTAACGGCAAACATACCGTCATCGTCCAGGCTGGAGCCGGACTCGTTGCCGATTCTGAACCAGAGCGTGAGTACGAAGAAACCCTGAGTAAAGCAAGAGGAATGCTAGAAGCTATACATTGTCTTGACTGTTCTCCAGAATAAATCAAGCCCTAGCGCCATAACAAGGAATGCGCTCATACCTTAATCTCTTCTAAATCGATTCATTACTCTTCCGTAACCGTTTAATTACCTTCTCTTGAGGTCAGGCGTTTAAGCTGTTCGACAACAGCCCAGAGCATCCGAAAACACCATGACCTACGCTTACGCCCTCGAATCTGCCCCTACCCCTGATCTGCGTCAGCTTTTAGAAAGACTTTATCAAGGTCGGACATTACAACATTTTCGCAGCGGTCAAACTATTCGCCTCTTACCCGATGAAATTTGGGTTGTTTGTCGAGGTGTTGTGCAGCTAGGTACGCTCTACGACAATGGTGATGAAGCGCTACTGGGGTTAATGTGTCCCTCAATGCCGTTTGGGTTACCCTTAACGCTCGTATATCCTTACCAGGCTAGTGCATTGACTGATGTCGATTTGATGCGGCTACGCCTATCAGAAGTTGTCCAGTCTCCCATGTTGGCGCAGGGAATTTTCCGGCACTTGGTGCGTCGATTGCAGCAAGCGGAGGCAATTTTGACTGTGACGGGCTACCGCCGGGTGGAAGATCGATTGCGCCATCTGTTGCTGTTGTTGGGCCAAGAGTTGGGACAGCCTGTTGCTGACGGTACTCGGCTGAACGTCCGCCTCACCCATCAGCAAATTGCCAGCACCATCGGTACGACTCGTGTGACGGTGACTCGGCTCCTCAGTCAACTTCAGGAAGCAGGCTGGATGAAAATGGACAGCAATCGTCATATCATCCTTATTGCCCAGACTGTATAGATTCAGACTGCGTATATTGCCCAGACTGTTTAGGTTGCCCAGACTGTGTAAAGGGCGATCGGATCAGCCTTGCTACTTTTTGACCTATCCTGTGACTTCTTATCTGATCTGGATGCTGCTCTTGAGAAATAGAAGCAGTGTTTTTCAAAGTCTGCATGGGTTGCACCGGTTGCATAACGATCGCTTCGTAGGGCACAACACCTTTCGATTCGCTGTTTAGACAAAGCGCCGCCTGTCTGGAAAGATCGAGAGAGCGATCGTCCCAGTAGGGGCCCCGGTCATTAATCCGCACAATGACCTGCTCACCTGATAGCAAGTTTGTCACCTTTAAAAAAGTGCCAAAGGGCAATGAGGGATGAGCAGCCGTCAGATCATTTTGGTCAAAGATTTCGCCTGTAGCAGTTTGACGACCGTGGAAGTAAGACCCATACCAAGAAGCTGTCCCCCTTAAGCGCTGATCAGTCGGGACTAAATTGTGCATCTGGCTTTGAGCTTCTGCCAACGATAACCTAGGGACATCTAGGGCAGCACGAAGATTATTGACCCAAGCGATCGCTGTTAACTCAGCGTTTTCTTGCACTTGAGGGGTGAGGCGGCGATCGCTCCAGAACAAAACTTCATTCTCGATTTTCCCTACAGGGGTTGCCTCAGGCATTCCAGGACGTAGACTTAGCCCTAGATGTAGATTTTGGGCATCAAAGTCTGGGTTCAAAGCCATCCGTTGTAATTGCCAAACCATAAGAGCAGCTTGGTCTTGAGACGTGACCTCAGCCACAACATGCCCCTTAATCTTTACCTGAAACTTTTGACCCACGACTTGAACCGCCAGTTGGGGGCGCGTGAACTCTTCTAGAAGAGTTTGCCAACCGTCTCGCGGGGTAAATCCTAATTGGGAACCGTTCGCCAGAGCGTATCGTTTGTCTGCAAAACCTGGAAGCTTTGTGAGAGTGGCAAACCTTGCTGAATGGAGAGACGGGGAAGTGATTGCTGGAGAATTTTGAAGAATAGGTTCTTTTCTAAGAGACGACTGAGGCAAGGCTTCGATGATAGAAGAACCTGCCAAAGAAAGAACATGACTGACGGATGCAAGCACCCCTAAAAAGCCTGAAAAATTCATGGGTTAAGGTTTGACTGAAGAAATGTCATGTTTTTAATAATTCTTAATATCTAGTTAATATTGAACCCAAAAAATAATATTAATGAAAGAGTGTAAATTTGTACAGGCTATTTCAGTAGAGAGTTTGATCAGCCGCACCTAAAATAAATGGTTTAAGAGCCACTGTTAGCCAGCCATTCGACAACCTAGTTTTTGGCGATCGCCCATGCCTGTGCAAACGAAGTATTAAAAATTACATAAGTTTTGCTCTAGAACCAGTAATATTACGGTATAAAAGCGATTTATTATAAAAGAATTATGAGAGAGCTTTCACACTCATAGATTTGCCTGATACTAAAAAGATTGCAATAGAAGTCTAGTTTTGCAGATGACACAATTTGGCTCAACCTCACAATGGGATAACCTGCTCTGCAACTTAGGGGCTTGGGAAGGATCTTTTACAAGCCTTTCTACCCATGGCAACCTTCAGGCAGACATTTCAACTTTAGTGACCTTAGAAGGACTTGATGACAATAAAATAGTGCGCCAAACGATCGACCAGTTTTCAGCGGATAGAGCCGAAGTGACGCAGCATCGAGTTTTAGAGTATCGATCGCTGGGTCGCGGCATTTTGCTATTTGAGGGAGGCGCATTTTCTCAAGGATCGATTCAGCTTGCGCCTACAACGGAGTTTGGAGCCGAACTGGGGTTTATTTGGAACGATCATCGGCTTCGTTTAGTGCAACTGTTTAATGAAAACCATCAGTTTTCAGAACTCACGCTGATTCGAGAGCATCTTCAAGGGAAACAATCTAGCGATCGCCCGCCTCTGACAGTCGAGCAATTAATCGGTGAGTGGCAAGGAGAATCTGTGACCCTTGACCTTAACTGGCGATCGACCCAATTTGCGACGACGCTTTCAGTCAAACAAGAGGGCGATCGTCTTCAGCAGCATCTCATCTTGCCCCAGTTAGACTTCTCCTCCAGTGCCGAAATTAATGGCTCAACGCTGTTATTTGACCAAGGCAAATTTCCCATTCAAGTCTTGCTGCTTCCTGATGGTGCCTCTTGCAACACACCGCTTACTCTTCCTAAAGGTCAACCTTTCTTTTTAGAGGCAGGCTGGTTAATCAACCCCAACCTACGCCAGCGCATGATTCGGAGCTACGACGCTCAAGGCGGTTGGAGTAGTTTAACGCTAGTGACTGAAAAGCGCGTGACCTAAAACCATAGTCAGAAAAAACTCTCAGCAAATTCTTCCTGATGAGGTAGGAGTCGGTATGGATAACGAAGAGGTAGATGCACCCTATTTTATCCCTGACTTTCTGTCAGGGATTTTTTGTTTCACCCGGAGCTTTTTACAACTGTACTGTAGTCCGAAACTGCTCCACGACTTGATCTAACCCTACAGCGCGGGATGCTTTGAACAACAGGCGATCGCCTGGTTGCACTAACTGTACTAATCTTTCCACCACAGCAGCATGGCTCGTAAACCGCTCAGACACCACTGACGGCGCAGCACCCGACGCTAAAGCCTCACTCTCAGCTTCATCTGCCAAAATCAACAGACGATCTAGATTTAGCTGACGAGCAACCGTACCCACTTGTTCATGAAATTCTGGCGATCGCTCTCCTAGCTCCTTCATCGTGCCGAGCACTGCAATATGCCGAGTTCCGGGCGTTTCTGCCAACAAGTGTAAAGCCGCAATCATAGACTCTAAGCCCGCATTATACGTTTCATCTAACAGCAGCACATCATTAGGCAGTTCATACCGACGCGATCGCCCTTGGGGTAAGGTCACCTCTATGCCAGCCGTCAGGATAGTCCAGTCGATGTCTAAAACTTTGGCAACAGCGATCGCTGCCAAGTAGTTCAAAGCATTGTGCCGACCTGGCAAAGGCAGGGGTAAAACGTTACCCTCAACCTTTAGCGTTGTGGCACTTAAAAGCTCGCCTTGTAAATCGCCACCTTCCAACCCATAGGTCAACACCTTGCCCTGCCAAACCTTCGCTGCGGTTGCAATTAAGCGCAAGTTGTCATGGTTAAGGATAGCAATGCCTGTCTCTGGGAGTTTTTCGAGCAACTCGCACTTGGCATTGGCGATCGCCTGTTCAGAGCCTAGTCGTCCAATGTGAGCGGTTCCCACGTTGGTAATGACAGCGATGTCTGGGCGCGCGATGCGGGTTAGTAAAGCGATTTCACCTGCTGCTCGCATTCCCATTTCCACTACTGCATAGTCCTGATCGTCAAGGTCTAGCAGCGTTTTAGGCACTCCTATTTCATTGTTGTAGTTCGCCTGCGTCTTCAGCACTTTGCCCTGAGTCGCTAAAACCGAGGCAATAAGCTCCTTAGTCGTGGTCTTGCCCACCGAGCCAGTCACCGCAATTACCGGATGCTTAAACTGATTCCGCCACCAATGGGCGATCGCTTGATATGCCTCTAACGTGTCTTTCACGATTAGCAGCGGCAGAGCAAGAACTCCTGCCACAGGGTAATCAGTAATTGCTGCGATCGCCCCTTGCTGTATGGCCTGCTCTGTAAACCCATGCCCATCAAATTTTTCTCCCCGTAAGGCAATAAACAAGTCGCCTGCTTGCAAACTGCGGCTGTCAGTGGTGATTCTTGTGATGGGCGATCGTAGATCATTCTCAGAGAGATGAAGAGGAGTAGCTGCCAAAAGCTCGACCAACTGACCTAGAGAAACCTGAAAAGACATGCAAATTTTAAGTGAAGAAAAGGAACAGATGTAATCATACTCCCTGGTAAAACCCGATTCGTACTAAACGGGTTAAGATATGCTTGGTAATTGTTAGTTTTTTGGAAATAAAACGAAGGAGTGGTACGCATGACCCAGGTGGTCTTAGGTGAAAATGAAGGGATTGAATCTGCATTACGTCGATTCAAGCGCCAAGTTTCAAAAGCAGGTATCTTAGCCGACGTGAAAAGTCATCGTCATTTTGAAACCCCGCTAGAAAAGCGCAAGCGCAAAGCAATTATGGCAAGACGTAAGCGTCGGTTCCGTTAAAACGTAAGTGATACCCTCCAGCTACCAACCTCTGCTCTACCTTTCAGTGGGCAGGTTTTGTAGTAAGAAGGTGGTCTCTAAAAATGTAGTTCCAATGATATATAAGAGCGAGGGGGCACAGTTGAACTGTGTCCCCTTATTTCGTGTGCCTACAGATTTTCGATGCAGTTTTTTGACTTAGACTACTCGTGTCGAGAGCCCGACAACATTGACGGCTGCGCCATTCGCAGTCACTGTGCCCAAGTTTCTAGCAGCACCTGTAGCAAGATTGATGCCGTACAAGGTTGAACCTGAAGTGGCGATCGCTGTATCGGTCAGATTGCTATCCGTCGAAATATCGAAGGCGGTGTTGTTGCCAAAATCGAATCCTAGCGCCCCAATAGTAGTTAGCAATCCTCCATTCGGCGATGCACCAAAAGGAGAGGACGCGTTGCCCCCTGGGCTACCCTGCCTGACCAAAACATCTAAGTCAGCATCAATGACAAACTGCGTTGTTCTACCCCCCACCCGGTTATTGGCATAGGCAGCTGCCACAATATTAGGGTTAACCCCAGCATTAACGTCGCCTGTGATGTAGCTTAACGAGGTATCGGATTGGATGCCAGCAACACCAGCGTTACCATCCGCCACAGTTCCGGCTGGAGCCATAGTGCCATCGGGGACTAAGCGTAGGTTTTGGTCGGTGTTGCTCACCAACCGGATGCGATCGGGCGCAGGGTTAAAGTCAAAACCAAAAGATGCTCCGTCTATTCCTGGACTAAAAGGCGCAGTACCGATTGAAGTTGCTTGACCAGTGGCAATGTTGATGCTGTAAAGCCGATTGGTGCTACCTAAGCCATATAAGCCACCATTGAGGCTTTGTCCATTGGCAGCAGTGGCAGTCGTAGCCCGAAAATCGATACCCACCAACGTTTCTCCGGTAGCAAGCCCCGTGACAGCCCCTACAGTGACGGCGTTAAGGTTGTCGGCATTGAAGGCAATTAGGTTATTTTGCTCTGTTAAGCCAAAAAGCTTTAGCGGTGTGAGTGTTGCATTCAGACTATAGGGAGTACTCTGGTTGGGCGCATTGGGAAACACTCGTACAAAAAAGGTGCCTGCAGCAAGGTTGAGATTTAATGACTCATCTGCATTCCCAGCGTTGGTAGAAGAACCAATTACATTGCCATTACCATTAAGCACCTGCACATCGGCGTTGCCACTTAGCCCGTTCAGGTTCAAGCTAAGATTACCAGGGGTCGTGACATCAAACCGATAGTAGTCGTTGTTGTCTGACCGACTAACCGAATCGACAAAGCTGCTGGAGGTTGCTCCCAAGGAAATTTGCTTAGCTTCACTCTGGCTATTCCCTACGGTGTCAGGTAGAACAAAGGGAGCATTGGACAAGCGAAGGCGATAACTGACATCATTACCACTGCGTTGTTTAACTCGAAAGAAATAAACTCCGGCATCGAGGGTTTGAGTAATGGAGTCAGCGCCAGATGTGGTGGATTTGGCAATGCGCTGGCGATCGCGACTAAAAAGCTCCAAATCAGCGTTTCCGCCCCTCAGGTTCCCTAACTTTCCTGTTAAGCTGCTGCGATCCTTCAGCCGAAATTGGTAAGTATCAAAGCGATCGTCCCGACGTACTGAAGCCGTTACCACCTTCGTATCATTCAAGCGCCCCAAATTGCTATTTGCCATGATGAAATCCTCATTGCTCTTCATGTTCAGGATCAGTACGAACCGAAAGAGCGATTGGATTAATTTGTCCTACAAGAACTTTTGCAGAGAAACATTCAAATCTTCTAAGCTTCAAGAGTAGATTTTGGGCAGAATTCGATGGAGAACAGCGCCATGGAAAACACCGATTGGCTCGATTGGATAGGAGGAATGCTAGCATTTGGGCTTTTAATCAGTAGTTTCCTCATGATGTTCTTTACCATTTGGTTTAACCAGCGCAAAAATCATCAATAAGCTCACATTCAGCTATGAAACATCTTGCCGATGCAATTGAAACTCTTCTTCCAGAGAAGGTGGCTGAACCTCTCCTACTCCTAAATGTTCTAGCTCAGCAATCTTCTTTTGAAAAGACTGAATCTGGTCTTGCAGCTTTTGCCGAATGCCCGATGCGCCTGATGCTACACAACCTCGGCAGGCTTCGCCACAGGCAACCCCCTGATAGTCATAGATCACGGCAAGCAATAGCTGATTCCTACTGCCTCGGGTTGGATAGGCTCTATGTCCACAAATAGCGCAGAACACAGGAGCATTACCAACGTATACGCTTTGTTCCCAAACGATCTTCACAGGAGCTACCTCTTAACCTCTGCTAAGATACATACTTGAATTTTCCATAATTTTAGGTTCTATGCCAACAGTTTTCAGTTTGAGTGAAGCAGTCTGGCTAGGGTAAATTTTGCCTTTCCCCATTATTCAATCTGTTGATCTAGTTTTAGTATGGGCATTTAACATAGCTATTTCTTTCAGAAATGTTAAAAAAATTGCCCCACAGGGCTGTAGGGCAAGGACAGTTAAACGCTATCTCCATTCTGCTAAAAATTCTGTTGATCGGCAAGCTTAGTTCACAAATAAAAATTGCCCCACAAGGCTGTAGGGCAAGGACAATTAAACGCTATTAGTATTTTGCGAGAGACGATTTCAAACTGTACTTACCCTTGTGCCGATTTCCATAGCGGCTAAAGAGTTGACTATTGATGCTATGGAGATAGTTATTGAGGTTATTGATATTTGTGTGGAGGTGGAACCTTGCTATGCGTCGAGGTTAAATGAGTCATTAATAATCATTGCCAATCAGTGCCTTTATCAATTTATAAGGTTTGTAAGCAACGCAACGTTTGCCGAAATGTTAACATTCTGTTACAACAAGACACAGTGCCCTTAAAAACGAGCAACCGCATGTTTGGTGGTTTTACAGGTTCAAAGAGTAGTCCTAATGCCGATTTTGGGGAGCGAATGCTCAATGCTGCTGCTACTCAATCGATTCGACACTTGTTTAGCCAGTGCGAATCGGTGGAGGTTTCTGTGCGGTGTAATCCTGCTAGCAAGATTTTGCAAGGTAGCATTGACAGCTTTAAGATGAGCGGACGAGGCTTGGTGATTAAGCGACAGTTTGAGGTGGAGGAAATGTCGTTTGAAACTGATGCGGTCGCCATTGACTTTGGTTCCGTACTGGGTGGGCAGTTGCGCTTAAAGCAGCCAACTCAGGCGATCGCGCAAATCATCCTTTCTGAAGATTCCATTAATCGAGCCTTTGAGGCAGATTTAGTCCAAAAACGTCTTCAAAATCTAGACACGGAATCATTGACTAATTTGTCTGGGGGTGAACCTATTTCCTTTCGTGATATTGAGTTAAAGCTTCTTCCTGGAAACCAAATCAGTATTTCTGCCAAAACCGACTTACCTAACCGTAGCGATGTCCCGATTGAACTGATGGCGACTCTAGCTGTTGAAAAGCGCCGCCGAGTTGCCTTTAAAGACCCCCAATTTAATCCTGAAGCTGTTCCAGAAGATATCAGAGGTTTGTCGGAAGTGTTAACCGAGGCATTTGCTGAAATTTTGGACAACATGGTAGATCTAGATCGTTTTGATTTAGATGGCGTAATGCTGCGAATTAATCGGCTAGAAACTCAAGGTCAACAGCTAGTTTTTAGCGGATACGCCCAGATTGAACACTTCCCGGGTACAGGTTGAGCCGCATTAAAAGAGTTTGCTTAAGGACAAAAAAAATCAAGGACAAAAAACAGCAGTATGCTAATAGCGGGTTGCTGTTAGCATACTGCTGAAGGCAGCGCACGTAGCCTAAAAATGTTCTAACGAGGTGAGGATACCCTATGCCAATCGGTAACCTGTTTGCGCAAGGTGGGGTAGTCATGTACCCTTTGCTAGGGCTGTCTATTTTGGCACTGGCGCTAGTTTTAGAACGAGTTTTATTTTGGAGTCAGATTGTTCAGCGCCAAGACAAAGTGGTGAGGGATGTTTTGAGCTTGTATCGTCGTAGCAGCAAGGCAGCATTACAAAAGCTGGAACAGAATTTAAATTTACCGATCGCCCGAATTTTTCTTGCGGCTCTAGAGTTAGAGCAAGCCACTCCAGAAGAATTTCGATTAGCACTAGAAAGCGCTGCCCAAGCCGAATTACCTTTACTGAAGCGTTTCAATACAGTATTTGACACTGTGATTAGCGTTTCACCGCTGCTGGGGTTGCTAGGAACAATTTTAGGACTCATGGCTTCCTTTGGGTCTTTGCAAATTGGCAATATTGGCGGAACTTCTAGCACTAACGTTACAGCGGGGATCAGTGAGGCATTAGTTTCGACTGCATCGGGGCTGATCGTGGCAATTTCCACGCTGCTATTTGCTAACTTGTTTCGAGGGCTATACCTCCGCCAAACAGCGCTGATTCAGGAATATGGAGGACAGCTAGAACTGATCCATCGCCGTCGCCAAGGACGCAGCGTCTCCTATCCCGCAGCCCAATAATTTATTGACCCGATCGCCCTAGTTTCAATCCTGATTTTATTATGCGTCTCCCTCAAGAGCCTGAATCTCCCTCTCAGATCAACATTGTGCCGATGATCGATGTGATCTTCGCCATCTTGACGTTTTTCATCATGTCCACGCTCTATCTTTCTCGTTCTGAGGGCTTGCCTGTTAATTTGCCAGGAGCAACCACTGCTCAAAGCCAGCCCCAAAGCCAAACGGTGGTGACGATCGATCGATCAGGCAATTTAGCGCTTAATCGTCAGCCGATGGACTTGGAAGTACTAGAAGCCCAGGTAAGGGGATTGGCAGCGAAGGGGCAGCCGCCTTTTGTCGTGATTAATGCTGATCAAGGCGTAGCCCACGGACGGGTAGTAGCGGTCATGGATCGGTTACGGAAAATTGCGGGCGTGCGGATGGCGATCGCGACGCAGCGTCCTTAAAGTTCTCTTTAAAACAATACCTCCCAAATCTTCTAAGGATTCGGGAGGTCATCAAAATTGGGCGTTTGATCTGTTTGAACTGTTTGAAATATAGAATCTGAGTCGTAAATCTGAGCCGGATACGGCAGCTACAGGCTTTGTAGTAGAGTCACCAATCCATGACCCGATACTGCTTCTAAAGCCACCATGGTCACGAAGCCAAGCATTGCCAAACGACCATTTAATTTTTCAGCGTATTCAGTAAATCCAGTCCGCGCAACTGCATCAACATACATTTCAGGCTCGATCGCAAAGTTGTTCATTTTGCCTTGTTCGTCCAGGATGCTGCCGCTTCTCATAAATTTCTCCAGATATTTTTTATGTGTTTCCTTATGTAAATCAATGTAACAGAATTGTTACAAACTTGCAACCTTATTCTCATCTTCTGCACCTCAGGCGGAAAACCGATCGCCTTTGACTGAGAATTCAGGCAAAATCGAAAGCAGTAGGGTAGACATTTTCGGAGATAGCCTTGAATCCCGATGCTGAGTTAGAAGAAACCATCCACGGCTTTGATGATATCCAGGCAGAGTTAAATTATCGTCAGGCGCAAGATGTGCTGCGCGATTTAGTAACCCGCATTGACCTCACACCTAGGGAGCGGACAGGGCTAGAGACTGAGATTCTGGAACTAGAGTCAATGTTAAATAAGCTCGATCGCCAAGTTGTGCATATTGCAGTTTTTGGCATGGTCGGGCGGGGTAAATCTTCACTCCTTAATGCGCTGCTAGGGCAAGAAATATTTGAGACGGGCCCTATCCATGGGATTACCCAAACGGTGCAAACTGCTCAGTGGAGCGTCGAGCCGATCGCAGGGGGAAGTTCTGATCTGTGGCGGGTCACAGTGCCAGGACTGGGAACTTCTCGGATTGAGCTCATTGACACGCCAGGTATTGATGAAATTGATGGCGAAACCCGTGAGGCTTTGGCGCGGCAGTTAGCGCAACAGGCAGATTTGATTTTGTTTGTGATTGCGGGCGATATGACTCAGGTAGAATACCAGGCGCTTTCGGAGTTGAGGCAAGCGAGTAAGCCCATTTTATTAGTGCTGAATAAAGTGGATCAATATCCTGAAGCCGATCGCCAAGCCATTTACGCCAAAATCCGAGATGATCGAGTGCGCGAACTGCTGTCGCCGGAAGAGATTGTTATGGCAGCGGCTTCTCCTTTAGTCGCGCAGGCAGTGCGGCAACCCGATGGCACCGTGGTAGCTCGGTTGAACCGCAGTATGCCGCAGGTCGATGACTTGAAGCTGAAGATTTTAGAAATTTTGCACCGGGAAGGAAAATCTCTGGTAGCGCTGAATACGATGCTGTACACGGGAGTTGTTAACGAACAGTTGGTACAGCGCAAGATGGAGATCCGCGATCGCAGCGCCAATGATGTCATTTGGCAAGGAGTGATGACAAAGGGTGTGGCGATCGCTTTGAATCCCCTCATGGTGATCGATTTACTCAGCGGCATTGTCATTGACATTGCCCTAATTCTGACTCTTTCCCGTCTCTACGGCATTCCCATGACCCAGGAAGGGGCGATCGGGTTATTACAAAAAATTGCCCTCAGTATGGGCGGCATTACCGCGAGTGAACTGATTGCGACTTTAGGGTTAGGTTCTCTTAAAAGCTTCTTGGGTGCAGCCGCTCCAGCGACCGGAGGTATTTCCCTGGCACCCTACTTTTCTGTTGCTCTGACTCAGGCAGGAGTTGCTGGAGTCTCGACTTACGCCATTGGACAAGTTGTAAAAAGTTACCTCGCTAATGGCGCATCGTGGGGCGAAGACAGTCCAAAAGCTGTTGTAGACAAAATTCTTGCCACCCTAGACGAAGCTTCAATTTTAAGCCGAATTAAGGGAGAGCTTCGAGAAAAATTGGATAAGAATCAATGAGGGAGAAGCAAGAGAAAAGCGATCGCCCAATTCATTTCAACCGGTTTCTCAGTATTTTCACCATTTCCTTGTCATGTCTTTATCACAACTTTGCCTACTTAAATCTGTAAGAGAATAGGCTTTATCTGGGACTGGCAACAGTTTCCACCAAAAGAGAGGGCAGACAGAAGGGGGCTCAATTTTCTGTTTGTTTCTCTCTTTTTGGCGTTTAGTATCAGCCTCCCGGATAAGTCACTTAACCAGACTGTTTCAGCGAACGTCCCCGCCAAGTCCAGCCCCAGCCTGTCTCAGTTTTCAGCACAGAGGTTAGACCGATCGCCACTACAAAAATTCCACCCAACCCAGTTAGCCACCAGTAGCGCGGGGAAATGCCAGAAGCCGATGAACCGATGCGCCGGATCACGTAATGCATGGCAATGATAGATAGGCTAAGGATCAGAGTAAGGAGGCTCCAAAGATTCCAGCCCGGAATGAGGTGGGCGATCGAGACGAACAACCCAATCCAAGGAACAACGCACATCAACAAAATCACTAGGACAAACTTAGACATGCTCACGGGGTTCCGTTGCCCACCCGCATAGAGGTTCTTTGTCCACCCTTCCCACAAAGCCGCCCAGGTTCGATACATTCGCACCGATGCCAGTTCGTTGCCCAGGAAACAATTCAACTTCAGCCCGCTATATTTCACCAGCCGCCCCAGTTCCACATCTTCTACAACCTGGTCAGCCACCGCTGTATGTCCCCCAATTTGCTCGTAGGCGGCTCGGCGGAACAGCATAAACATCCCAGCGGCAAAGGCAGCGTCGGTAGAGGGATCGTTGACGGCTTTGAAGTCGAAGCCAATCAGCATGGTGTGAATGATCAGCGGCTGGGCTAGCCATTCTGCCAGGCAGTCACAAACAACGGTAGGACAAATTGTAAAAAGATCGGTTTGCTGCTGTTGAGCGAACTGCAAAGCAGTGGCGATCGCTCCTTCATTGAGCCTCAGATCTGCATCTAAAAATAATAAATAATCGCCCTGTGCAGATGCCGCCGCCTGTGCACAAGCCCAGTTTTTCCCTAGCCAAACCTGCTCACTGGGACGAGGCTTACCCGCCATTAGCTTCAGGCGAGGATCATTTAGACGAGTTTGCAACCGCTGCAAAATTTCCCACGTCTCATCCACAGACTGATCGTCCACAACCCAAACTTCTAATTTTTCAGGCGGCAAGTTGGTACTCAGCAGAACCGAGCAAACGCAGTCCTCAATATTTTCAGCCTCGTTGTAGGCAGGAATAATGACTGAGACGGCAGTCAGTTCGCCCTTCTGAACTTTGAGATGGAGCCTGGGAGCCTCTTGAGCAGCATCGCGGAGTTTGAGAGCATAGAGGACGCTCGCAAGCAACGCCAAAAGCAGCAACAACACAAGAAACAGCATTAATCTACTGCCTTGAGCATAGATTGACGAGTCATTTCTCGGATATCGACCTGTTCTACCAACGGCGTACAGCCTAGCCACTGCACTGATAGTTGGGCAAACCGAGCCGGAGCGCTGCTGACACAGAACCGCGTGGGCAACGCCACCCGCGTATTTTTTAAGCCTAATAAATCTAATTCTTGGGAAGCAGCTTTGACTAAATGTACCGCTGGGTCAACAATTTTGACCGACGGCGGCAGAATAGACTTTAAAACTGGGTTGAGGTGAGGATAGTGAGTGCAGCCATGTACCAGTGTGTCGATCTCTTGATCTAACAATGGCGCTAAGTACTCTTGGGCAACTTCCTGGGCATAAGGCTCACGAATGCGATCGTGCTCAATTAAGGGCACGAATTCGGGACAAGCCATTTGCCAAACCTGAACACTTGAGTCGATCTCCTGAATAGCCTGACGATAGGCATTGCTGGCTGCTGTGGCGGGCGTGGCAATAACGCCGATGCGTTTGCCTGCCTGGACTGCTGCGCGGGCACCGGGTAAAATGATGCCCAAAATCGGAATATTAAACTCCGATCGCACTATTTCCAATGCCAGCGCCGAGCTAGTATTGCACGCCATCATCACCATCTTTACGCCCTGCTGCTGCATCCATATCAGGATTTCGCGGGAGAACTGCACAATTTCGGCTTGAGAGCGGGTGCCATAGGGCAGACGGGCAGTATCGCCAAAGTAAAGAATCGATTCGTTCGGCAGTTGACGATACAGTTCCCTCAGAACCGTCAGCCCACCCACGCCGCTATCAAAAACCCCAATTCGATCGCGCTGAGTCTCAGAAGAGGAAGCACTAGGACAAAATTGGGATTCTGAGGGATTTATTGCAGAGAGCGATCGGGCGCTAGGGGATGAAGAGTCAAAAAATGAAGATTGAGACACAGGAGATCTTTTAAATGGGTTTATTGAGCGATGAGTTTATCACAGGATTTTAGTTGCAGAACACTACAGTACAAATAGAGGAAATTCCGTACTAGGCAAGGACAGAGCATTTGCATTGAACCCTGTCTACATTTTCAACTTAATACAATTAGCTTTCGGACTTTGCTTCTTCGATCGCTTTATCTGCTTTGTCGAAAACGATGCGCAATAACGGAGGAGCTATGAAGGTAGTGATAATTACCATAACAATGATGGCGGCGTTGAGAGACTTGTCGAGAATGCCTGTGGTTGAGCCTACACCTGCGAAAACTAGCCCTACTTCACCCCGAGGAATCATACCCACCCCGATCGCTAGCCGATTAATGCCCGGTTGTCCAAACACGCCTAAGCCCGTTACAACCTTGCCAATAATTGCCACGATTACCAGAAAGGAAGCAATAATCAAGCCCTCTTGATTGCTGGGCACAAATGGGTTAAGGACGCTGACATCGGTTCTCGCGCCTACCACCACAAAGAAAATTGGAACAAGCATATCGGCGATCGGCAAGATCTGTTCTTCTAGCTCTCTTTGTTTGTCAGTTTCGGCAAGAATTAACCCGGCGGCAAAAGCGCCTAAAATTGCTTCAAGGTGAATCACTGCGCCAATGTAAGACAACACAAAAGCAAAGATTAGGGAGGAAAGCAAAAGATTGCCACGGGTTTGGAGGCGATCGACCAATGCCACAAAATACGGGCTGAGTAGACGACCCAGAAAAATGGAGCCAATCAGAAAAACGCTTGCGCCAACAACTAGATAAACAATATTACTGACCTGGATTTCTCCAGTTTTAGCAAGGCTAGCCACAACTGCCAGAACGATGATACCGAGTACATCATCCAACACCGCTGCCCCAATAATAATTTGCCCTTCTCTAGAACTTAGCTTCTGAAGTTCTGCCAGCACTTTGGCAGTAATACCGATGCTAGTTGCCGTCAATGCCGCCCCCGCAAAGATTGCTGGAATTGCAGGGACTCCAAACAAAAGAATCAATCCACTCGTGCCTGCTGCGAACGGCACTGCCACCCCTACGATCGCCACTACAGCAGCTTGCGGTCCCACGCGAATGAGTTCCTTTAGGTTAGACTCTAGACCGATTTCAAACAGAAGGATAATCACGCCTAGTTCCGACAGCAAGGAAATGACTTCGCTGATAGAACTGCCTACGCCAGGAATGGCTTCGGGGGTTAGCCCTGCGGTAACTTGCAGAAAGTCGAGAATGAGCGAGTGAAAGGCTCCGCTGCTATCAGGAAAAATCAGGAGATTGAAGGCAGATACGCCCACCAAAACGCCGCCCACGAGTTCTCCTAACACAGAAGGAAGATTAATACGGGCGCAAAGTTCTCCAACCAGTTTGGCAGCGAGATAAATCACGACTAAGCTCAGTAAAACGCCTGCTAAAACGAGGGAGCCTGTTTCAGCTTGGGCTTCGGTAGCCAGTAGGGGAGAAAAAAAAGTCCATAAAGTGAGATCAACCATGGGTTAGGCAAACTTGTCGAGGGTGGGCACGTTTTAAAGAGCGATCGCCCTCATGACGATCGCCCTTAAAGATTAAACACATTTAAATAAAAACGCGATGTTGCAAAGATGGCATTTGACGACGGACTTGCTCTAAGCGAGAAGGTTCGATCGAGGCGATCGCCACGCCAGGCTGCTCGCCTGCATCTGCCAAAATAATCCCCCACGGGTCAATAATCACTGCATGACCATGGGACTGACGGCGCGAATTATGCTTACCCGTCTGGGCAGGGGCAACAACATAGCAGGTATTTTCGATCGCCCGTGCCTGTAACAAAACTTGCCAGTGATCTTTACCGGTATAAGCCGTAAAAGCTGCTGGAATAAACAACACCTCTGCGCCCATCTGCGACAAATGGCGATATAGTTCAGGAAATCGCACGTCATAACAAACCGAAAGCCCCAAATGTCCTAATTCTTTAGAGGGATACACTGAAGGCATTTGTTCTCCTGGCGACACTGCCTCAGATTCCTGATAGGTATTACCATCCGGTAAATTCACATCGAATAGGTGAACTTTCTCGTAGCGAGATAGCTCTTCGCCGCTAGGACCAATCAAAAGGGCAGTATTATAAACTTTGCCTGTGGGGGCAGGAACCGGAAATCCGCCGCCCAATAGCGTGATTTGATAGCGTTGTGCCATCGTTTTGAGGAATTTTTCGCTGCCTTGGGCGATCGCCCCTGCTTGAGCAAATTTGGCAGTTTCATCCCCTAAAAACGAAAAGTTCTCTGGCAGACAAATCAACTCAGCCCCTTGGCGGACAGCAAGGTCAATGAGATCTTCTGCCTGCGCCAGATTTTTTTCTAAATCTGGCAGACTGTTCATTTGCACGGCAGCAACAACGTAAGACTTCATAGTTCAATTAGGGTATGTGAGTGACGAGGGAGAAACGACACAAACCGATGGTTTGAGTCGCAAACTATTCTGAGAAACTATCCTGACATTGATGTGCCCTAGATGAAACTCTACCAGCAAGTTCCAATTCAAGAATGCGGAGAATCACTCCTGCCGATTCCTATTTATCAGTTTGCAGCCGAGCAGCCGCATCCTTATGTCAGGTTAGGTGCGCCCTATGGAGAGCGCTCTCCTTATTATCTTCGGCAAGGTGTCCTAGAACGCCTGCTACAAGCGCAACATTTTCTGCAAATAGAGTACCCAAACTGGCGCATCCAAATTTTCGATGCCTACCGCCCGATCGCCGTTCAGCAGTTTATGGTGGATTACACTCTAGCGCAAACGGTTCAGGCTAGAGGGTTACATCTGTGGGATCTTACTGAAACACAGCGCCAGGAGTTTTTAGAAGAAGTCTACGAATTTTGGGCAGTTCCAAACCTAAATCCGGCAATGCCGCCGCCTCATAGCACAGGCGCAGCAATCGATGTCACTTTGGTTGATGGAGAGGGCGCGATCGCCATGGGTTCACCCATTGATGAAATGTCACCCCGGTCTTACCCCGATTACTTTAGAGACTCTTTATCAAACCGCACCTTTCACCATAATCGCCAGATTCTCAAACAAGCCATGATCAAGGCCGAGTTTCGGCAGCATCCTAAAGAATGGTGGCATTATTCCCACGGCGACCAACTCTGGGCATGGTTAGGCAATCAAGCATCAGAATCCCCACTGATCGCTCAATATGGCAGGGCTGAAGATTTTTTTTGAATTGACGTTAAAAATTATAAGAATTATCTTGACTGACCGACTTTACTGACCCGCATTGCAGTACTGATTCACTTCATCCACTAAAGGCGACTCTTGACTGGTAGAAGCCTTCAGGTCTTCATATGCCTTCTGGGAAGCCGCCGTATCTTTGATGCTTGAGGATTGAATCAGCGATTGTGTGGCAGCACTGGTCGCTTCGTACATGGCGGTGAAGCGATCGCGAAACTCGATCAGTTTTCCATCTGTCAAACTGAGATCTCTCATTGCCTTGTTAGTATCCTCAGCAACAACCGCAATCTTTCTCAGCGCCTCAATGCTATCGGCACTGCTAGGGGCGGTCACCGCCTCGATCGAATTAACGGCTTGATTTGCCACACCGATCAGCTTGACACATTGCGAGGAGCGATTCTCAGAGCAACCGACCAGCCAGAAGCTTAACGCCGCCACAATTGAGGCTTTAACCATAAATTGATGAGGGAATGGGGAGGAAGATTGACTTAAAAAAGACATGCACGATTCTCCTGAACTCGCTGACAAACTAAAGTAAGGTGATCTGAGATGAGATCAGTTCTAAGGTTACTGGAGATTGAGGGATTCCACGTCAGCAATTCCGAATCTATTCAATAATTTTAGGCATCTTGAGGATTAAGCTGTGCCATTGCCCAGGTCGTGTAGGTGCCAATAGGACTCCAGAGCAAATAGGGGAGCAAGAGCCAAGCCGCAGTTTGTGAAACCTGCCAAACTGCGATCGCCAATAATGCTGCCAACAAGGCTCCAGTTCCACCGATGAGGGTGCCAACCTTGAGGCTTTGGAGGTTCATCATCACAGGGCTATAGGCAAGGGTAACGAGTTCTACCAGCAGGTAGCCGCCCATGAATAGCCAGGCTTGCGAGCGCCCCGCTTGAGTTTTCGCTAGAGTTTCCCAAACTAGGGTGGCGGACCAAGCTCCGCAAATAAAAACGGTTGTCCAAATAATCGGGATTGCTGCTTCAAACGTTAGCCAACTGGGACGACGAAGGCGTTTGAACCACTTGATCCCACGGGGAGTCATGAAGAGTTGAACCAGTAGTCCGGCAACCAAAGTAACGCCGCCAATGACCATCCAAGATTTGATCATGTTTTTTGACCTGCGGAAGATGCTGTCACAATATCAGACAACGCTCTCGTCTGGATTCATACAAACGGAAGAGGTTGTCCTCGTGCAGTTAGTTCTACTCGTCTGGCAATTGTCCCTCAGAGGATGTCTGAGAAGTATCAAAGATTCTTACACTCGCCCCCCAACCCCCCATTCTGGGGGACTTCCGCACCGTCTTCCTTCAAAGTCCCTCAAAATGGGGGATTTAGGGGGCGGGTCGGATAGCAATCTAGACTTCTCAAACAACCTCTTAGACTCAATGAAACAATTGATCCCGCGATCGGATTGAATTAACCAAAGATACCGCCGAAAAACTCGATCGCTTCTTTCAATGCCGTAATAAAAGTATCAATTTCCTCGCGGGTGTTGTAGAAGTAAACGCTAGCTCTGGCAGTAGACTGTGCCCCTAGATGACGGTGTAAGGGTTGGGTGCAGTGATGCCCAGCGCGAATAGCGATCCCAGCTTGATCAAGAATTGTTGATAAATCGTGGGGATGAACCGCACCCGTTGTAAAGGATGCAAGCCCGACTCGGTTAGTAACTCCAGCATCGGGCTGAGGACCATAGATTTTAACTTCAGAAATAGGATTTAGCTGTTGGAATAGGTAAGCGGTTAGCTCTTGCTCGTAGGCATGAATTTTGTCCATGCCGATCGCCATCAAATAATCGACGGCGGCACCCAGAGCGATCGCTTCTCCAATGGCGGGAGTGCCTGCCTCAAATCGGTGGGGAATATCAGCATAGGTTGCATGGTCGAAAAACACGTCGGCGATCATCTCACCTCCCCCCATAAAAGGCGGCATAGAGCGCAGTAGCTCTTTCTTTCCATAAAGAAACCCAATTCCAGTTGGGGCACACATTTTATGACCCGATGCCACGAGCCAATCGCAATCTAGCGCCTGAACATCTACCCCGCTATGAGGAACACTTTGGCAAGCATCGATCAACACCTTTGCGCCGTATTGATGGGCGATCGCCACGATCTCTGCGACGGGGTTAATGCAGCCTAGCGTGTTAGAAGCATGAACCACTGACACTAGCTTCGTTTTATCTGAAACCAAAGATTTATAGTGATCCAGGTCAAAATCCTGTGTCTTGGTCAGTTCTACAAACCGCAGCACCGCTCCTGTTTTCTGCGCCACAAACTGCCAAGGAATTAAATTAGCATGGTGTTCCATCACCGACAAAATGATTTCATCACCCCGCTGCAACGTACTTATTCCCCAGGCATAAGCCACCAAGTTAATTGCTTCCGTGGCATTGCGCGTGTAAATAATTTCTTCACGGTGCGCCGCATTCACAAACGCTGCCACCTTATCGCGCGCTCCTTCGTACCCATCTGTTGCGCGTGAGCTTAAGGTATGTACGCCCCGATGCACGTTGGCGTTGTCGTTTTGATAGTAATGCTGCAACGCATTCAATACTGCTAAGGGCTTTTGAGACGAAGCAGCATTATCTAAATAAACTAAAGGCTTGCCGTGAATTTCCTGGTTCAAAATAGGAAAATCTGCACGAACGCAGGCTGCAAGTGTTTTCTCTTGGGTAAGCGTCATAGCAAAAAAGGGTAAGGAATAAAGGTAAAAATGAGCAATTGCCTGAAGTCAAAAGCTAAGTCTGTTCGAGGGGCGTGCTGCTTCGCAGATACCGCAAGGGTCGCCTTGCCCATTGCGCCAGGTCTTCTTGGAGAGAGGCGATCGGAATCTTGCTAATAATTTCAAACGCAAACGCATAAACCAAGAGCTTCTGCGCACTTTCTGCATCAATCCCGCGACTTTGCAGATAAAACACCTCGTCATCTTCAAGTTGACTGACCGTTGCGCCGTGCGTACACTTCACATTATCGGCGACAATTTCAAGCTGGGGCTTGGTATCAACCCTGGCTTTGGGCGATAACAGCAAGTTACGGTTAAGCTGTCCGGCATTGGTCATTTGGGCAGCTTTAGGAACGAACACTTTGCCGTTAAAAATAGCGTGTGCCCGATCGTTCACAATGCATTTGTGCAGTTGATGAGTAGTACCATGGGGAGCAGTAAGGGCGATCGCGCTATGCATATCTCCCACTTGTTCGCCCGCAATCATTGTTAATCCATTGAGCGTTGTCTCAGTCTGTTCACCCGTTTGGTAAATCTCTAGGTTATGCCGCGATAATTTTGCGCCAGTGCTGACCGCATTACAAGTGTATCGAGAGGATCTTGCCTGGGAAACTACTGTCTTACCAATGTGGTATGCGGCATGACATTCGCGCTGAATCCGAGTATGCTCAACTTGAGCATTTTCGTCCACCCAAACCTCAGTGACCGCATTACACAAATTACTTTTAAGACCCAGTGAAGCGTAATCTTCAACAACAGTCAGGCTACTACTTTTCTCTGCAACAATCAAACAACGAGGATGAGAAATAGTCAGTTCAGCGCCATCTAAAGAGAGAAATAATAATTGTACAGGAGCCGCTATTTCTTGGTTTTTCTCAACCCAAAGCACAGCAGTATCGCTAAAACTAGCGGTATTGAGAAGGGTAAAAACATCCTCGCTTCCTGGCTGCTGCCCAAAATGAGCTTGAAGAGCAGTGTAGACCGCTTCCACCTTTAAAGCTTCGCTTAAACTTCCAACAAACAATCCTGAAGGTAAATCATTGACCTGGGAAAGCCCAGAATTATAAACACCATTAACGAACACTAAACGATGCGTTGCTTCTGGAATGAGGAGAGATTTAATTTCATTCAAATCCACTGAAAGCGGATTAGAGGTACTGCTCAAAAATTGAGATGACATTAGCGCAGAGAGATCAGTAAAGCGCCACTCTTCATCACGAGTAGAAGGAATAGCGAGTGCTTGAACTTGAGTTGCTGCTGACTCACGAATGGATTGTAGCCAGGGTGAAGCGACTGTCAAGAACGGCGATCGCAGCTTCAACAAATTTGATAGGCAAGCCGATCGCTTTTCAGATGCCGTGCTAGCTATTTCTAAATCAGGAATCACCGAAGCTTGAATACTCATCGCGCCGATACCTCCGCGACTTCGTCTTCCCGCACCCATTCATAGCCCCGTTCTTCTAACTCAAACGCCAACTCTTTGCCGCCCGTAGTTAGAATCCGCCCTCCTTCCATGACATGCACAAAATCTGGCACGATATAATCTAGCAAGCGTTGATAGTGAGTAATTAATAGCGTTGCATTATCGGGTTGAGAAAGTTGATTGACCCCGCCAGCTACAATTCTGAGGGCATCGATATCTAAGCCTGAATCGGTTTCATCTAAAATTGCAAGCTTTGGCTCCAGCATTGCCATTTGCAGGATTTCGTTGCGCTTCTTTTCGCCGCCCGAAAAGCCCTCGTTAACGCTGCGGCTGAGGAATTCCGGCTTCATTTTCACGACTTCTAACTTCTGCTGCACCAAGTCATCAAAGTCGAAGGCATCTAGCTCTTCTAATCCATCATGCTTGCGCTTAGAGTTGTATGCGACTCGCAAGAAATCTACATTACTCACGCCTGGAATTTCTAGCGGGTACTGAAACGCCAGAAAGAGACCAGAGCGCGATCGCACTTCCGGCTCCATATCAAACAAGTTTTGCCCTTGGTACAGCACCTCACCGCCCGTCACTTCGTATGCCGGATGTCCTGCCAATACTTTAGAAAAAGTGCTTTTCCCAGAACCATTAGGGCCCATAATGGCATGAATTTCGCCCGCCTTAATCTCCAGGTTTAACCCTTTCAAAATGGGCGTGCCATCAACGCTCGCAGTCAAATTTTTGACCAATAAAATAACTTCGCTGTTCTCAACAATCATGGAAACACCACTTACTTCAGCAACATTTGGGCGATAAAAAGCTTTTTGAGATTGAGGGGCAGTCTAACTTAGCCCACACTACCTTCTAGCTTCAGGCTTAAAAGGCGATCGGCTTCCACTGCAAATTCCATTGGCAACTGGTTAAACACATCCTTACAAAAGCCGCTAATCATCATCGAAATTGCGTCTTCAGAAGAAATTCCCCGCTGGCTAAAGTAAAACAGTTGGTCTTCTCCAATTTTGGAGGTCGAGGCTTCGTGTTCTACCTTGGCAGTATTATTCTGCACCTGGATATATGGGAAGGTATTGGCTCCAGCGTTATCGCCAATCAGCATGGAGTCACACTGAGAATAGTTGCGGGCACCTGCCGCTTTGGGGCCCATTTTCACCAAACCCCGATAGCTATTTTCAGAACGTCCCGCCGAAATTCCCTTAGAAATAATCGTGCTGCGCGTATTCTTGCCAACGTGAATCATTTTGGTGCCGGTGTCTGCCTGCTGACGGTGATTGGTCAGCGCTACTGAATAAAATTCACCGACTGAGCGATCGCCCACCAACACACAGCTAGGATACTTCCAGGTAATCGCCGAACCTGTTTCCACCTGCGTCCAAGAAATCTTGGAATTTACGCCTTGGCACAAACCCCGCTTGGTCACAAAGTTATAAATACCACCTTTGCCGTTTTCGTCGCCCGCGTACCAGTTTTGCACTGTGGAGTATTTGATATCAGCATTGTCCAACGCCACCAGTTCAACCACCGCCGCATGAAGCTGATTGGTGTCAAACATGGGCGCAGTGCAACCTTCGAGGTAGCTGACCGAACTTCCTTCTTCAGCCACAATCAATGTCCGCTCGAACTGCCCCGAATCGCCGTTGTTGATGCGGAAATAGGTAGATAGCTCCATTGGACACTTCGTGTTCTTGGGAATGTAAACGAAAGAGCCATCGCTGAACACCGCCGCATTCAGCGCCGCAAAGAAGTTGTCACCCGCTGGCACAACGCTACCCAGATACTTCTGCACTAGGTCAGGATGCTTTTGGAGCGCTTCGGAGATGGAGCAGAAAATCACGCCCTGTTCTGCTAACTTGTCTTTGAACGTAGTTGCCACAGAAACGCTGTCAAAGATGGCATCGACTGCGACGTTAGAAAGACGCTTCTGCTCAGAAAGAGAAATTCCTAACTTCTCAAACGTTTCTAGCAAGGTTGGGTCAACTTCATCCAGGCTGCCAAGCTTCTCTTTCTTTTTGGGAGCGGAGTAATAAACAATTTTTTGATAGTCGATCGCCGGATACCCTACTTCAGCCCAATTCGGCTCAGTCATCTTCAACCACTGCCGATAAGCCTTCAGGCGAAACTCCAACATGAATTCCGGCTCTTCTTTCTTAGCCGAAATCAGCCGAACGACATCCTCGCTTAACCCAGCAGGAATCGATTCAGATTCAATATCGGTGACAAAACCATACTTATAAGGCTGATTGACAAGGGACTTAACCGTGGTCGTGGTCATGGGTGCTCTCTCAAGACAAAGAAGGATTAGGCTAATAAAGGGCTAGGTTTGATTGGTGACCGCGCGAATATCATCGAAGGTAATGTGCTGTTGTTCGCCTGCAAAATCGTTGTCAGGAGTGAGGAACAGCATACAGTGACACTCTTTGCGCTCACGCATGGGGACGCAGGGACAGTTCCAGTAGGCAGCAGAGGCTTCCGCCTGTTTATCTTCATAGTGGCGACAAGGACAAAGAGGCGCGCCAAGGTCATCTTTATGTTTAGCAAGACCTTCAATCACGACAGCCGTCACACTAGGATCAACACAAAAGTAGGTGCCTGTGCGCTGAGCATAGGTTTCAGAAAAATGCCGCATGGCTTCCAGGCTTTTGTCGCTACCTTGACTGGGGTTTGGGTTCATGGCGATGAGTCGGGGAGTAGAATAGCTTTTATAATTAAAACAACTTTAGTGTTGCTTAACCCATAGATGTAGTTTAGCAACAAAAGAGTTGTTAAAGTCAAGTTTTGACTTCCAGCTTTTCAGCATAAAGTTTTTTGGCAGTATCTCTGACACTTTCGGGAAAATCGACAGACACAGATTGGGTTAAGGGGTTTCGGGAGAAAAGATGACAGCCACACAGCAGCCGACTAAGCAAGATATTCTGAATCATCTATTAAGGCAGGGCGAGACGACGGCTCAGGCGCTATCGGACAGTTTGGGCATTAGTCCGCAAGCAATTCGTCGGCACTTAAAGAATCTTGAAGAGGAAGGGCTGATTGAGCATCAATCGGTGGCGGTGGGCATGGGTCGTCCTAACTATGCTTACAAGTTAAGCCGAGAAGGGCGCGATCGCCTGCCCGATCGCTACGACGACTTCGCCCTCGATTTGCTCGACACCTTGGCAGAAACCGTTGGCAAGGATCAAGTTAGCAATCTCCTGCGTAAACAGTGGGTGCGCAAAGCCCTAGAATATCGGCAGCGGTTGGGCAGCGGCTCTTTGCAAGAACGAGTGGCAAACTTGGTCGAAATCCGCAAAACCGAAGGCTATATGGCAGAATGGCACTCTACTGCCGATGCGATCGATTCCTTTGTGATTACGGAATACAACTGTGCAATTTCCCAAATTGTTGAATCTTTTCCTAGTGTTTGTGGCAACGAGCTAGAAATGTTTGAGTTGGCGCTCCAAGACTGTAAAGTTGAGCGGACTCACTGGCTGGCGGGAGGCGAACATCGGTGTGGATATTTGGTGCAGCCGAAGTAAATTTTGAATTTTATATCTTGAGTAATTATATAAAAAGATGACTGATTTTCAAGAGATTATGACAGGGTTTCTTACCGTGGATGAAGCGGCTGAGGTTGATAAAGCCTTGATGACTTCCCGCGATCGCTTCCTCACACGTATTGCTCTCTATTCCCTCCGATCGCTTAAAAAAATTGCTCAAGAAAGCGATCAATCGATCGAGGAAACTTCTCCCCAGCAGGTTTTAGCCTGGGTCGAGCAAGATGAAAGCATTTCCATAGAAGTGGAAGATAAAGAATCATTTCAGATGTTTTTTACGCAACTGGTGATGTCGTCGCTGAAGCCCTTACAGCGCATTGCAGCAGACGAGGAAAGTGGAGCGATCGCCAATCTCACCACGGCTCAAGTCATTAATTGGTTTGAAAAAGATACCAAACTTCGCTTAGAGCAAGGCGATAAGCCCGGTTCGTAAGCAAAAAATTCACTAGAGCTTTTACGCCCCTATCTCGATTGCTGCTCTAATCCCAATGCCGCTAGATCAAACAAGTCTTCGTCGTGTTCATCTCGATCGCTTCCTTCAGTAGAGTCAGAGCGACGAGGCAATTGATCCAGATAAATCTCGCTGATGTCTTCCGGCAGAACTCTTTCAAGCTGGTAGTACGCCTCAGCTAATGCCTGTTTTACCTCAACCGGAGATAAAAACTCACCCTCTGCCTGAAGGTATGCAGAAATACGGGTTTCGCTCCAGTGGAAGGTTTGCGCCATCAGAATGATCAAGCGTTGCAATGGCTCTAACTGGTCGAGCGATCGCTCCACATAGCACCATAGCGGCGGCGAGGTAGCCTGAAGCGAATACTGAATGGACTCTACGGGCGGCAATTCTACCCGATTAATGCAAGCAGCCGTCATATTGATGAGCCAATTTTGCAACGTTGTCGGAGGAGCGCCAGCAGGCAAGCCATCGCGTAGGTCTAAACCGCCCAGTTCATTGAAAATATGCCGCCAGGTTGTGGCAACCAAATAATCGGCTTGAACGGGCGATCGCACCGAGTGTCTAATCAACGTGTGGACGATCGGACTATAACGACAGAAGATCATCACAAAATACTGACCCTGATCGGGGTGGCGTTGAAACAAAGTCAGCAAATCTTGATCGCTACAATGGTTCAAGACGCTAATGAGCGGGTGACTTGATTCGGAAAGAAAGGAGGTTTGCACGACTTTAAAGACCCGATTTAGGCTGAGGCTGCGACTCTGGCGGTAACGGCGCAGTCGATCGAATGATCGCTCCAATCATACCCACGATGACAAAAGAGAAAACACATTCCTGATCTTTTTTGAAACCTTCCTGTTGATTTTTCTAGAAGCGTTGTTGATAGTTCACAATTCGAGAAAAATCTTGAGGCTCTAAACTGGCTCCACCGACTAACGCCCCATCAATTTCGGGTTGTGCCATAATCTCATCTACATTGTTTGGCTTCACCGACCCACCATACTGAATCGTGACCTGCGGATTGCTGAGCTTGCTGCGAATCAGGCTGATAATCCGATTTGCTTCACCGGCTTCACAAGTGTCACCCGTCCCGATCGCCCAGATCGGCTCATAGGCAATCACTAACTTCTGCTGATCCACCTCTACTAAATCTTTTTCTAACTGATTCGCAATGACTACTTCTGCCTGCCCTGCATCCCTCTGTTGCTTAGTTTCGCCGACGCAAAGAATGGGGGTTAAACCGTACTGTTGGGCTGCCTTCAATCGTAGATTTACCGTCGCATCGGTTTCACCAAAATATTGCCGTCGTTCACTATGCCCAACCACGACATAACGCACGTTGAGTTCAGTCAGCATGGGTGCAGAAATTTCGCCCGTATATGCCCCTGCGGGTTCCCAATGAACATTCTGTGCCCCCACCTGAATGCGAGAGCCATGCAGATTTCGAGATAGCGTGCTCAAAATTGTAAACGGCACGCATAATACCACTTCCCGATCTTCGGGCGTTTCTGAAACTTGATCTAAAAAACCTTGCAAAAACTCTAGTGCTTCTGCTTGAGTTTTATACATTTTCCAATTGCCAGCAATAATAACCTTGCGCACGGGATTACCTGACTCTGAGCTACGAAACGAACTTTAATCAGTTTACGGCGTTGAGGAGAATTTTTTTAAATCAGGCTCAGTTACGCTTTAGTGTTGCTTTAAGGTTGCCTTGACTGTAGCCACTACCGACTGAGCCAAAGCTGTGAAATCGTAGCCTCCTTCTAGCCCAAAAAGCACTCGCTGAGTGACCTGTAAGCAGTCGTGAGTTAACACGCCATAATCCTCGGAGCGTAATGAAATTGAGGCAAGGGGATCAGCCTGATTGGCATCGTATCCAGCGCTTACGATCAGCAGGTCGGGCTGAAATTGTTGGAGAAACGGCAGGATTTTTTCTGCAAACAGCGGTTGATAGTCCGCTAACGTGCTGCCTGCCTGCATGGGAAAATTTAAGACGTTATCAAATTTGCCGCGCTCTTCAGTAGTGCCTGTGCCCGGATATTGGGGAAACTCGTGTAAGGAGCAAAAAATAATCTGGGGATTTTTCTCCACGATCGCCTGGGTGCCATTCCCATGGTGTACATCCCAATCTAAAATTGCGACTCGTGTAACTCCGGGTTGCTTCAAGGCGTAATAAGCCGCGATCGCTGCATTGGAAAAAATACAGAAGCCCATGCCTTTTGTGGGTAACGCATGATGCCCTGGCGGTCGGGTTAGTGCAAAGGCAGGCTCACCCGTTTCTAAAACGCGATCGACTCCATCCAGCCAGGCGCTCACTGCTAGCAACGCCACATCATAGCTAGCAGCAGAAACAGGCGTATCTGGATCGATATGCCCCCCACCAGCCTTGGCAACCTCCCGAACGGCTTCGACATAGCGACTAGGATGAACTGCATGAATTGCATCCATCAAACGATCGCCCTGTTGGTCGATGGGCGCGGGCGATCGCCAGTCCAGTTGATCTGCCCAAGGTGCAGCGCGAAGGGCTTGGGTAATTGCCGTCAATCGCCCCGGACTTTCAGGGTGGTAAGCACCTGTTTGATGCGCTAGAAACTGGTCAGAGTAAATGATGGAAATCATAGGCGAGTAAAGCGATCGAGCGACTCTATTTTACCGTTGATTAAACTCGTCTAACCCAGGTGCTTAAAGCTACACGCTTTACCTCAGCAACCCCAAAAATATGCTATTATTTCAAAGCAAATTAGCAGCAGATATCCTGCTATTGTCCTGGTAAAAACCCGCTAAATTATTGCTTTTCACATTGCTGCTAAACGCGAAAGTCTTTGGAGTTTTTAACTTATGAGCATTCCCCAAGAGCGGATTGTCCCTACAGATCTGCGCATCGAAATGTCTCGGTCTTACCTAGAATACGCCATGAGCGTCATTGTAGGCAGAGCATTGCCCGATGCGAGGGATGGTCTTAAGCCAGTTCACCGTCGCATTTTGTATGCCATGCACGAGCTAGGCTTAACCCACGATCGCCCCTTCAGAAAATGCGCCCGTGTGGTCGGGGAAGTGCTGGGTAAGTACCATCCTCACGGCGATACTGCCGTTTATGATGCCCTGGTGCGGATGGCGCAAGATTTTTCCATGCGGTACCCCTTAATTAACGGGCACGGCAACTTCGGCTCTATTGATAACGACCCACCCGCAGCAATGCGATATACCGAGTGTCGTTTACAGGGACTGACGGTTAACTCCCTACTGCGTGACATTGAATCAGAAACCGTTGACTTTACTGATAACTTTGATGGCTCTCAACAAGAGCCGTTAGTGATGCCCTCCCGTATCCCTCAGCTACTGCTGAATGGCTCCTCAGGAATTGCGGTCGGAATGGCAACCAATATTCCGCCCCACAACTTGGGCGAACTGCTAGATGGCGTAGTGGCACTGATTAACAACCCCGAGATCACTGACTTGGAGTTAATGCAGTACATCCCCGGTCCAGACTTTCCGACAGGTGGGCAGATCTTGGGAACCAGCGGTATTAAAGAGGCTTACACCACGGGGCGCGGCTCTGTGACCATGCGCGGCGTGGCCAGTATTGAAACCCTGGAACAGCGGGGTCGTCCTGACCGAGAAGCCATCATCATCACTGAGTTGCCTTACCAAACTAACAAGGCGGCAATGATTGAGCGGATTGCGGAAATGGTCAACGAGCATCGCTTAGAAGGCATCTCTGATATTCGAGACGAGAGCGATCGCGATGGCATGAGAGTTGTGATTGAACTGCGCCGAGATGCCTATGCTCGTGTTGTCCTCAATAACCTGTACAAGCAAACTCCGCTGCAAGCCAACTTTGGGGTCAATATGCTGGCGCTGGTTAACAGCGAACCCCAGCTTTTGAGCATTAAGCGCTTCCTGGAAGTCTTCCTCGACTTCCGCATCGAAACCATTACCCGGCGCACCCGCTACGAGTTACGCAAGGCAGAAGAGCGCGATCACATCCTCCAAGGCTTGCTAATAGCATTGCAAAATCTTGATGCCATCATTGCCTTGATTCGTCGGGCGGCAGACACCGCTACGGCCAAGCAAGAACTGATCGCTTCTCAAAGCCTTTCCGAGGCTCAAGCCGACGCAATTTTACAAATGCAGCTTCGCCGCTTGACTGCCCTAGAATCTGAGAAAATTGACCACGAGCACAATGATTTGATGGTCAAAATCATTGACCTGCGTGACATTTTGGCACGGCGGGAACGGATTTTGGAAATTATTCAAACTGAGCTAACCGAACTGCGAACTGCCTATGCAAACCCTCGACGCACCATCATTGAACGGGCAGACGGCGAACTGTCGGATACCGATTTGATTGCCAATGAGCAGGCGATCATCATGATCACTGAGCAGGGTTACATCAAGCGGATGCCCGTCAGCACGTTTGAGGCACAGAGTCGGGCGACGCGCGGCAAAGCCGGAACGCGCATGAAGGAAGACGATGGGGTCGATCACTTCCTCACCTGTTGCGACCATGACAGCGTCTTGTTCTTTAGCGATCGCGGCATTTCCTACTGCGTTAAGGCATACCAAATTCCGATCGGCTCTCGCACCTCGCGCGGAATGCCCGTTGTGCAACTTTTGCCGATCTCCCGCGAGGAAAAAATCACATCAATTGTCCCAGTCAGTGCCTTCACCGACGAGGAGTACTTGGTCATGCTGACTCAGAAGGGCTTTATCAAGAAGACCCGGCTTTCTGCCTTTAGCAATATTCGTTCTAATGGTTTAATTGCCATCTCTCTCGAAGAAAGTGACCAACTTCGCTGGGTACGCCTAGCCCGTGTTGAAGATAGCATCATGATCAGCACGCGCCAGGGCATGGCAATCCACTTCCGTGCCAGTCAAGAGCAACTCCGTCCCTTGGGGAGACCAACGCGGGGCGTTCGCTCAATGTCGCTTCGTAAGGGCGACGAGCTCATTAGTATGGATATACTGCCGAGCCAAGTCATTGCCAGTATGTTGGAGAGCGACGAGGCTGAGGTGGAGGAAGTTGAAGGGGAGGCGGTAGAAGCTCTAGAGACGGTAGAAACATCCGAGATCGCTGAAGCAGGGGAAGCCGAGACGGCGGAAGTGACCGATGCTGATCAAGGGCCTTGGGCATTGATCATTACAACGGGCGGCATGGGCAAGCGGGTTCCAGTTGCGCAGTTCCGGCTGCAAAACCGAGCAGGGTTGGGGCTTCGAGCCATCAAGTTCCGTAAGAAAGGTGACCAGCTTGCAGCCATGCAGGTGGTTGGTGAGGAGGATGAAATTATTCTGGTGACTAGCCGGGGGATTATTATTCGTCAGGCTGTCAAAGCGATTTCTCGTCAGTCTCGCGCGGCGACTGGGGTGCGGGTGCAACGCCTAGATGAGGATGATGCGATCGTGGCTGTGGCTCTGGTGCCGTCTTCGGGGGAAGGGGCAGAGGAGGAAACAGTCGAACTTACGGAAGCCGCAGAGGAGACTATGGCGGACTCTAGCCAGGATGGCAATGAAGCAACAGACGAAGTTGTAGAGAATATCAGCACGAGTGCTATCAGTAATGAGGCGGCAGATGCAGTCAACGATGAAGCTGTAGAGGATTTGGAAGAGTAAAAAGTTTTCTACCTTGATGGCTTTAAGAGCGAGAAAGCTACCCTGTAGAACCTCGCTCTTTTTTTATGATTTTTTCGCTTGCGATCTCTTTGAACTAGGGTGACTGAGCGGCGCGATCGCCCTAATGTGTCTACTTAAAAGTAACCCAACTTATCAAACTCAATCGTCCATATTCCTCTGCAACTGCTCTAATAGAGTAGAAACTGAAGCAGACGGAATTTCATCCCCTCAATGAGTTTTGCCTCCTCAAACTTTACCCTTTAGCGTTTTGTTGAGTTTGTTATGCTAAATCCCAATCTGGATGATGTCCAGCTTAGTCGTGATGACTACGAACGGTACTCTCGCCATATCATCTTGCCAGAAGTGGGCTTAGAGGGTCAGAAACGCCTGAAAGCAGCCAGTGTTCTGTGCATCGGCACAGGTGGGCTGGGTTCACCGCTGTTGCTTTACCTTGCTGCTGCTGGTATCGGTCGTATTGGCATTGTTGACTTTGATGTAGTTGATCAATCCAATCTCCATCGCCAAGTCATTCATGGCACATCCTGGGTCGGCAAGCCCAAGATTGAATCGGCAAAAAGCCGCATTCTCGAAATTAATCCCCATTGCCAGATTGATCTGTACGAAACCCGAATTAGCTCTGAGAACGCGATCGCCATCATTGCGCCCTATGACATTGTGGTCGATGGCACCGATAACTTTCCAACTCGTTACCTAGTCAACGATGCTTGCGTCTTGTTGGACAAGCCTAATGTTTACGGTTCCATCTTGCGGTTTGACGGACAGGCAACCGTGTTTAACTATAAGGGCGGCTGGAAACGTCCTGAAGGCTGGGATGCACTTTCGGCAAACCAAAAAACTGATCTTCGGCAAATGGGCAAAGATTGGTTCTACGATGAAACGGCTCTAAGTCCGAACTATCGAGATTTATTCCCCGATCCACCGCCGCCTGGAGAGGTTCCTTCTTGTGCTGAAGGAGGCGTGCTGGGCATTCTTCCAGGCATCATCGGCTTGATTCAAGCAACCGAAACCGTCAAGATTATTTTGGGAAAAGGGCGGACGCTCAGCGGTCGTTTGGTCGTCTACAACGCCTTAGATATGACCTTCCGCGAGCTCAAGTTGCAGCCTAATCCTGTTCGTCCAGTGATTGAAAAGCTGATTGATTATGAAGTGTTTTGTGGCATTCCCCAAGCTAAAGCAGCAGAGGAGCAACAGCAGGCAAATATGAAAGAAATCACTGTTCAAGATCTGAAACAGCTACTTGACAGCGGCACCGATGACTTTGTGCTGCTAGATGTGCGTAATCCTAACGAATACCAAATTGCCCAAATTCCTGGGTCGGTGTTGGTTCCCCTGCCCGACATTGAAAGCGGCGGCGGTGTTGCCCAAGTTAGGGAACTCCTAAATGGGCATAGATTAGTGGTGCATTGCAAGTCGGGGATGCGATCGGCTAAGGCGATCGCCCTCCTCAAAGAAGCAGGCATTGAAGGCACCAATGTTCAAGGCGGCATCCTGGCTTGGAGCCGCGAAATCGATCCATCGGTGCCAGAATACTAACTTGAACTAAGAACCCGGTTTTGTAAAATACCGGGTTTTGGTTTCATAAGATTACTCTCAGGGGTAATCGTCAGACCATGCCCCCCTAAACCAGGATTAGAGAACATCGGACTTCAAGGGTTTCTATGGGTAATATCCAAATTCTTCACGATTTCTTTTCTCCACCCGAGCAAATTAAGCGCACGGTTCGCATCTACACGCCAGATGGCTATGACCAGAGCGACCCTGGCGGTAACGGCGAAGCCGATCGCCCCCTGCCTGTTCTCTATGTCTTCGACGGGCAGAACATTTTTGCCCATCCTGAGTCTGCGACGTATGACACTTGGTGCATTAACTGGACGCTAGAAAAACTGGTGACAGAAGGAGCAATCCAGCCCTGGATTATTGTAGGAATTGATCATTTAGGCGATCGCCTCTCCGAATATTCTTCATGGATTGGTGGACGGGCAAACCTCTGCGCCGATTTTTTAGTCAATCATCTCAAACCCTACATCGATCGCACCTATCGAACCCGCCCCGAAGCCCAATGGACGGGTGTAATGGGAGCTAGCATGGGCGGATTAATGACGTTGTACTTGGGTAAAACCTATCCACAAGTCTTTGGAAGAATTGGCTGCTTATCGCCTGCGTTGATGTGGGGCGATCGGTACATGTTTAGCCTTTGGGACAGCCCCACGCGCCACTGGTCAAAAATTTTGCTCTATGTAGGCGGAGCCGAACAATACTCGTTCTCTGGCGTTTGGCTTGACTATGTACCCATTACCCGTGACTTCTATCATCACCTTAAAGACTTAGGTTATGGAAATCACGAGCTACAATTTCGCTTGGCTGAAGGAGAAGTTCACCACGAAACGGCCTGGCAACGCCAACTTCCGTCTCTAATGCCCTGGCTTTTAGCAAACATAGAAGGATAGACATAACGATCTGTAACTGCCCTAACTCAACCCAAATGGGTCAATGGTAGGGTAAATCTATCCTTTTAAAGTTAATTGAGGAGATCGCACGATGGTTCAAATCCCTCCCCCTCCTTCCATTACTCCTCGTCAGATGAATTTGCTACGGATTGTTACTGCTATGGCGTGGTCAGATGGTGGTTTAGCCGAAGAAGAGGTCGATGTTATGCTCGATCGCTTCAGCAGTATTTTTGCCACCGACCCAGCCCAGCAGCAAAGCCTTCAGCAAGAATTGCAAGACTACATGATGCAGAACATCCAGCTAGAGGAGTTAACACCCCAACTTCAAAGCACTGAAGAAAAAGAACTAGTGCTACGTTTGGGCTACGAAGTGATTGGAGCTAGCGCTCGAACCCACCAAGAGGATCTCATTAATGACCATGAGGCTGCTGCCTACCAAAAGCTAGTGAGCTTACTAGGGTTGCCCCCAGAAACCATGAAGCAAATTGAAAGTGAAGTTACTTCTAGAACAGATGGAAGCTTAATTGACAGTTTGACTCAGCAACTTAAGCAGTTCGTGGGTAAAGGTTAATCCATCAGATCATCTCAACCTTAAGCGCTCAAGGCAATTTCAGGAAAATCTAGGAATGCATTTGCTTTCATAATTTCAAGCAAATCAACCTGGTTTTCTAGCAAACATGCATGTCCACTGTGGGGTAGGACTTGAACTCTAGCATTGGGCAGCAGCCTTGCCAGCCGCTCTGCTTCAGAAAATGAAGGCAGCAGGCGATCGCGTCCGCTGGCAATTAACAAAGTGGGTTGCAAAATGCTTCTGAACTGAGCATCCGTAACATTGAACCCCCGTAGCATTGACAAACGCCAGATAGAAGACTTTTGCGTGACTGACTGCATCGCTTGCAATAAAAGCTGGCGATCGCGGGGCGCAATGTACTCCACTGCTGCTAAAAACGGCACAAAGTTAGCACAAGACCATTGATGAATAGGATCTATTTGGGGTTGCACTAAGTATGATCCCCAAAACAGTAGAGGCTGACGCTTAAACGCAGAAGCTGGATTAGAAAGAATCAGGCGATCGAACAAATGAGGCGCTCGTAGAATAGTCTTAATCGCTAAACATCCCCCAAAAGACTCTCCCAGCAAATAAACCTGTCGCTGGTCACCCGCCTGCACCTCTGCTTCCACCAATGCTACAACCTGCTCGGTCAGAGCCTCCCAGTCGTTCAAGTCATCTCCAGGAATTGTAAGACAGTGGACATTCACCACCTTGCCCAAACTACCAAGCTGATGGGCAAATAACTCCCCCGTCCCATCCATTCCTGGCAAATAGACGAGCAAAGGAGCCTTTGGATTTCGCTGCTGCGGTGCAATCAGCCGCAATGAATGAACAACTTCTTTCATAAGCGTCTTTAGATTACTATTTTTCACCTTACCATTCCCATCAAGAGGTTCTGACGAATGATCGTTACCGTTGCATCAACTCTTTAATTTCTAACTGACAATAACTCGTTAGCTCTGTCACCATTGATTTTGCCTGTTTACCTTGAAATGCCTGCCGCTGCGACGCACTGATCCAAATTGGGCGACCCACCAAGATATCAACCCGCTGATAAATCACCATTGGGTGTGCTCCCGACTGGTTAAACAAAGGCTCTGAAGGATCAAACCAACTGAGTAACTTGAGCGGAAAAGCAGAACGGCTCGTTTCAGTTTGAGGCACGATCGCCACTGGCAAAACAGCCAAATCCTCTACCGGAGCTCGCAATGCAAGGTGCGCAAAACCCCGATGAAAAATTCCTATTTTCCCAGGCTGAGTCAACTGCACCATAGGCTGCGCGCCCTCTGGAAAAATGCCAACACACTGCCCCGATTGGAGGAGTCGCCCTGCTTGATGAAAGAAACTCTGCTGTCGTTGTTCAGGCACATCCAGCGGGAAGCACCCTAACCGCGTCACAAACTCGCGCATGACCGGAACCTGACCCATGTAATGATGGCAGGCAAAGCGGATGGGGCGATCGATCGCTGCCATTAACAATGGCGCATCCATAAAGCTACGATGGTTACTAACCACCAGAACAGCCGTCTCTTGCGGCACTCGGTCTTGATGATAAAAAAATGTCTGTGTTCCCAAAGCAGCAAGCAGTTGTTGGGAAATCAGCAGCGGACTATTACGCAATGCGCCTCCTAGAGACTTTCTGAACCATCTGTATCGTTAATACCAATCTACAAGAATTTTCTATGTCAGGCTTAATCTAAACGTCTCTGTCTTTAACTGTCCTTAGACAGATACGTAGAGTTAGTACTACAGCAGAATCAGCGTTTCGGGCACAAACGACTGCATTTTAGTTAAGAAAAAGTTAATAAAACTCCTAGAAATAGAGGTTTATTCATGACACCAAAATGCTCTTTTATGTCAAATTTAGGTCAAAAAAACCACCAACCTTTGGTTTATATTGCAGTCACTTACTGAGTTCATATTTTCAATAGCTGCAAGTTCTCAGCAATCCTTAAGAGGATGTCTAAGAGGTATCAAAGATTCTTACACTCGCCCCCCACCCCCCCATTTTGGGGGACTTCCGAGCCACTCCTTCTTCAAAGTCCCCCAAAATGGGGGATTTAGGGGGCGGATTGGATAGCAACCTAGACTTCTCAGACAACCTCTAAGCTGATTCATAATCTCCAACTATTAGAGGCATAGGTATTGATGACAGTTCTATTGAGATGGGTTTGAAGTCATTGAGATATTATTAGAGCTAACACCAACTGTGAAAGAGCCCATGTCTTTGTGGAGCAGCACTGGTTTTTCGAGAGGTAAATGACTCAACATCCCCAGCCTGCTGTATTGATAGCGGCTCAGCTAATAGTTTGAGGTAGTCACCGCAACTCAATTTAGGTAAGCTCACTCAAGATTTTAAAGATGTCTAACGTTCAAAAAGAGTTGACTCAAAAAAGCTAACTCCTACAAGTTCTGATTCTTCTGCATCCTTAGGCAACGTACTATTCTACCTTTGAGGTAGTTGTCTCTGCCAAACAAGTTATGCTGAAGCCATTACTGTTAGCTCTTTAGCCCTTTAAGTATAGTAAAACGATTAATCCAAAAGTTTTTTATTATTCTATGAGTTCTAACGATAAACAAAACACATTTGCCATCACAACTCCTCTCTACTATGTGAATGATTTGCCGCACATTGGCAGCGCATACACCACGATCGCAGTAGATGTCATTTCTCGATTTCAGAGGTTACGAGGCAAGTCTGTTCTCATGGTGACAGGAACCGATGAGCATGGGCAAAAAATTCAACGCACTGCTGAGGCACTCGGACGATCGCCTCAAGAGCACTGCGATACAGTAGCAGCAGGCTTTCAGGCACTTTGGGAATTGTTAAACATTCAGTGCGATCGCTTCATCCGTACTACCGATCCCCGCCATGAAGTGATTGTGCGCGAATTCTTTCAACGAGTTTGGAACAATGGAGATATTTATTTAGGGCAGCAGAAAGGTTGGTACTGCGTCTCCTGCGAAGAATTTAAGGAAGAACGAGACCTCTTAGATGGGCATCGGTGCGCGATCCACATCAACAAAGAAGCAGAATGGCGTGATGAGCAAAACTATTTTTTCCGTCTCTCCAAATACCAAGAACCCCTTGAAAATCTCTATCAAGCCCAGCCCGACTTTATTCAACCTGAAAGTCGCCGCAATGAGGTCTTAAGCTTTGTCAGCCAAGGGCTACAAGACTTCTCAATTTCACGGGTCAACATGGATTGGGGCTTTCCGATCCCCGCCGATCCCAAGCACACTATTTATGTTTGGTTTGACGCGCTTCTCGGCTATGTCACAGCCCTACTCCCCCCTAATGTTGAGCCTTCCTTGGAAAACGCCATAGACCAATGGTTTCCCTTCAACCTACACATGGTTGGGAAAGATATCTTGCGATTTCATGCCATCTACTGGCCTGCCATGCTGATGTCGGCGGAACTACCTTTACCCGGCAAGATTTTTGGTCATGGCTTCTTAACTAAAGATGGACAGAAGATGGGTAAAAGCTTAGGTAATGTGGTTGATCCCTTTGACCTAACGCAGCGCTACGGCTCGGATGCGGTTCGCTACTACTTTCTTAAAGAGATCGAGTTTGGACGCGATGGAGACTTTAACGAGACTCGGTTTGTCAATATTCTCAATGCTGACTTGGCGAATGATTTGGGCAATCTACTGAATCGGACGCTGAAGATGGTGTTGAAGTATGGGAAGGCACAAGTTCCTAATATCTCTCCTGATGTTGTTCCTAAGGACAGCATTCTGCGATCGAAAGGAGAAGTGCTGAGCAGTGTAGTCACCCAAGCTTACGAAGCCTTGGCGTTTAGTCAAGCCTGCGAGTCTGTTCTAGCGTTGATCCGTGCCAGCAACAAGTTTGTCGATGAGCAAGCTCCCTGGACACTCTACAAGCAAGGTCAGCAGGTCGAGCTAGAGCAAGTTTTGTATACGGTCTTGGAAACCGTCCGATTAGCAGCCTATCTACTCTCTCCCGTGATCCCCAACCTGAGCAATGCTATTTATCGGCAGCTTGGCTATACTGCTGACTTTAATGACCCAAAAGTAAACCAGGTTCTGCCCTTTGCAGAGCATACAGAATGGGGTGTTCTGTCAGGAGGGCAGCCTTTAGGAGAGCCTCAGTCAATTTTTCCTCGTCTCGACCTTCCCCCTGAGGCTCTGTAAGATGAGGAGAGAGTATTTTGAGCCTTCTCAAAATAACGGGTTGCTTGCAAGCCCACAAAGTAGATGACCTTATAGAGACACAATTTCATCAAATATCATCGTCGTTACTTGTTTATTTAATTTTAAAAAACCCGAGGTATGAGAAAACATGTTCAACCACCACCCCGAAGGCGATTCAATGTTTACTCCCGAGCAAGTTCTTGAGAACCGGGGGCGCGTTGCAATTTTTATTGACGGCTCTAATTTGTTCTATGCAGCTTTGCAGTTGGGCATTGAGATTGACTACACCAAACTTCTTTGTCGATTAACAGGTGGTTCGCGATTGCTGCGATCGTTCTTCTACACAGGGGTCGATCGCACTAATGAAAAGCAGCAAGGTTTCTTGCTATGGATGCGGCGCAACGGCTACCGAGTCATTTCCAAAGATTTAGTGCAACTTCCTGATGGCTCTAAAAAAGCCAACCTAGATGTAGAAATTGCAGTAGACATGATGGCGCTAGTTGGTTCTTACGACACGGCTGTGTTAGTGAGTGGCGATGGCGACCTGGCTTATGCCGTTGATGCAGTTAGCTACCGGGGTGTGCGGGTCGAGGTCGTCAGCCTTCGCTCGATGACCAGCGACAGCTTGATCAATGTCTCCGATCGCTACATCGACTTAGATTCCATTAAAGAAGACATTCAGAAAACACCCCGTCAGGGCTACACTTACCGCCCCCTTTCTGGAATTGCGCTAGAAGACGCACTGGATGATTGAGGTTCTAAAATGCTCCTACTCATGGTATTTACGTCATGGGTGGTGAGTGACATTGCTGAAGGCACTGGGTTCAACTTCAGTTCCCATGCCTTCAGAAGAATGAGATACTCGTAGAAGGCTTGGAGGGCACACCAGGTAAAGCCAGCTTTACCATCCCAGCAGCCTCCCAAAATCAGATACATGTAAAAGAATCGTACTATGGGTCGCATTGGAACTCTCAGAGACAAGTTCTTTAAGGCTCTGCGACGTTCTACCTCTGTTGTTCCCCAGAACAGACTGCGCCAATCAATTGTGCCGCTTTCCAACTGACGTAGCGTCTCGATCGCCTCATCAGACGAGTAGCGGTTGTGTTTATCAATCCAACGGCTCAGACCTTTACCACAGGTGAAATGAGGATAGGTTTCCTTCAGGAACCCGGTTGTCCCTTCATACACTTCTCGTTCGGTGTGTCCGTAGTCATCGAACCACACCTTACCGCGCTGGAGCAACCGGAGTTGATAGCGAGGATATTGGGTGCTGCGCTTAATCCAACGACCCATAAACATAACCCGCTCTGCGACGTAGTAGCCCACATGCTGAGGATCTTGAAGGGTTTCTAAGCATTCCTGAAACAATGCTGGAGTAAGGCGTTCGTCAGCTTCTAGAATGTAGACCCATTCGTGCTTTGGGGTGATAGCTTCTAGCATCCAAGTCCTTTGTTTACCGTGGCTCTCAAAGGCGTGTTGCTCAATCCGAACCGGATATTGATTGGCGATCGCTAGAGTGCGATCGCTACTGTAAGAATCCACCACGATCACATCATCGGAAAGCAGAGCAGACTCAATGCAAGCCGCGATCTCTAGTTCTTCATTATGGGTGAGAATGTAGACCGAAAACATAGCCTTTTGTCCGCCTTAAGTTGCCCTAAAGTTGCCGAATATTACGAAGCCCTGTCCAGCCAATCGTAATAAAGCCCGCTGCCAAGAGCAGACTGCTAATGCCGATTCTGAGTCCAGATTTAAGAGATTCTGTCTTTGCTTTTTTCTCAGCTTCTAGCTTTTCAGTGCCAACTCGGGTTTGAAGCTGGGTTTTGGTTTCTTCAATGCGTTGGTTAAGAAACGGCTCGACGGCTTTGGGATCTGCCTTAAATCTGCGAATTAAGTCGGCTTGTTCCTTAGAGAGTTGGTTATTGGTCACTAGTTGCCCTAACTGCTCATCATTGGTGGCAATAAGCTGGCTAATTTGCGATCGCTGGGAGTTAACTTCGGTGGTAAGTTGATTGCCTAACTCAGTCTCGGCTTGTTTTGCTTTTTGGCTAATTTGCTCTAAAGCTTGCTGGTTGCTCCAGCCCACATTGCTTAAGTGCAGAGGAAAAAGAATCAAGTAAAGGGCACCCAAAAGGCTAGCCAAAGCGAGTGCCCAAAACCTGGGTTCTGCAAACCAACTCTTGCGCCCTGGCTCACTCTCTAAATTGCTATCAATCCAAAACCCGGTCAAAAACAGCACAATGCCAACCATCGGCACAATCCCGCGATCGACCAGTGAAGTCGTAAACCCAATTTGCCAGAGGCGATCGGCAAAGTTGTAAGGAATAGCCGCAATGCCAATATCGAGCAGAATCGCCAAAATGATGACGACACCCACTGTTTTAAGAGTGCGTGAGATCAGAGTAGAGGAAGATAGGCTAGGTTTTGTTGAACGCATGGCAAAAAGTTAGGTTTAGTGACTGCTAGATTGGATTTTGGACAAGCTAAATGAGCGGGACAAATGTCTAAAGCTCTACTAAAAGGTGTTGAATGCAGGAGGCTGATCAGCCGTTGATGACTTCAATTAGCTGTTAATTAATAAAGACTCTTGATAGTAACTCAAAAAAACTCAACCGTAGAATGCCCCAGAACTTTAACAATGCAACAAATTGTATCGATCGGGCTAGAGCAATCTTGTGAGTCTCAAATTGACAAATCTCTGTCCTCTCTCTACTCTTGAGACTAATGAAAGTTAGGGAAATTATTAAGCTAACAGAAGAAGACGGATGGTACTTGGCTCGCACTAGAGGTAGCTGTCGTTAGTAGAAGCCATCCTAGCAAGTCTAGGTTAGTAACTATCCCTGGAAAACTAGGAGACGATCTAGCATCAGGAACATTGAACAGTATTCTGAAACAAACGGGTTTGAAGTGATGAAATATCTTGTAGTGATCGAGCCTACTGAAACTGGATATTTTCTGCCGACTCCCCAGACTTACCAGGTTGCCCTACTAGAGTCACGCAGTCCGACGTTGAGCAGAAACATGCGGGAAGCAATCGTCTTCTATCTAGAGGGCTTAAAACTAGAAGGATTAGCTGTTCCCTAGCCCCCTCCTTCATCTGCCTATGTTGAAATCGCAGCATAATATTCCTAGCCCAATGATTCATACCTAACTCAAAATGACTAACAAATCTCTGGAAATTTTGCCCAGTACCGATGCGTTGATTGAGCGATCGCTGCAACTTGTCCTTAAGAAAATGATGGCAGCGGTCAAAGAGCGAGGTATCTGCACTATTGCTTTATCGGGAGGCAGCACGCCCAAGCCCTTGTACGAGGCGATCGCTACTCAAGATTTACCCTGGGACAAAATCCATGTTTTTTGGGGCGACGAACGCTATGTGCCCCCGGCTCATCCTGATAGTAATGAAGGCATGGCGCGATCGGCATGGCTTAGCAAAGTCCCTATTCCAGAGGGCAACATTCATCCGATGCCCACCGATGAACCAGAACCCGCGATGGCGGCTCAGAAGCATGAAATCCAGCTTTACGAATTCTTTAATACCTCTTCAGAAATCTTCCCAGTTTTCGATATTGTGCTGCTGGGCATGGGGGATGATGGGCATACCGCATCACTGTTTCCCCACACGCCAGCGTTGAAAGTAAGCGATCGCCTCATTGCCGTGGGCAACAAAGATGGTCAGCCTCGTCTCACCTTCACAGTTCCCCTCATTAACCATGCTCGCTGCGTCTTTTTCGTTGTTGCAGGAGCCTCTAAACAGCCCGCTCTGACCCAAATCTTTGCTGAAACAGGGGATGATCTAGCCTATCCTTCTCGGTTGATTCAACCTGCAGGCGAACTCTATTGGTTACTCGATCAGTCGGCGGGCGAAATTTTGGCAGGGTAAATATGAAGCTTTTTTTACAGAATAATATGACAGAATAGCGACTAGCCCCGCTAACGTATTGCCCCACTAATATATTGATTTCGGAGCCTGATTGGAGAATGGCATGATCGTCTGTCCAAATTGCAACCACCCAAACCCCGATGGAGCCGTGCAGTGTGAGGCATGTTACACGCCTTTACCTGTTCTCTCGACCTGCCCTAACTGTAAAGCATCTGTCCAAGCGGATGCTAGCTTTTGTGGTCAGTGTGGCTTTAATCTGCAAAGTGCCGCTCCATCCACTGCCAGTGCATCTCCCGATTCAGGCGTACCCGACCTCTCTCCACCAGAACCGTTAGTTTTGCCAGACCCGCTGACGTTTCCAGTAGAGGCTGAGGCTTCTGGGGCTGAGGCTTCTGGGGCTGAGGTTCCTGAAGCAGTTTCACCTCCACCATCCTTTCCCTTTCCCTCGGCATCCATAGAACAACCCGCATCACCTATGGCACAGATTATTGAGCCCGTAGTTTCTGAGCCTGTAGCTGTTTCTGAGCCTGTGGCTGTTTCTGAGCCTGTGGCTGTTTCTGAGCCTATAGCTTCGGAACCTGCGCCTCCTCCTGAGGCGTCTTTTAGTCCAATACCAGGGGCACAATCTACACAGCTTCAGACTCAAACCGCTCGGTTGCTGCAAGTCCAAACCAATCTCACCATCGAACTTCCTACAAACCTTTCTGTCATTCACATTGGCAAACCCAACGATCGCATTCCCCCCGATATTGATGTTTCTGGCTTCCCCAATTCAGAGATTGTGTCCCGCATTCATGCTGATATTCGGGTTGAAGCAGATGCTTATTACATTGAGGATTTAGGGAGTTCTAACGGGACTTACATTAACAATGTGCCGCTTCCCCCCGGAAACCGTCATCGTCTCCGCATTGGCGATCGCATTGCGCTAGGCAAGGGGGATAAGGTCACTTTTCTATTTCAAGCTTGAGCCGCTTCAGGTTTGAGCCAGTGGGAAAACTCAGTGGTAAATCGATCGCCCAAAATTGCCTCCCGAATCTGCTGAGTAAACCGAATGAGCTCGGTAATATTGTGGATTGAGAGGAGCGTGTAGCCCAGTAGCTCTTGCGATCGCAGCAAATGGCTGAGGTAGGCACGGGTAAAAGTTTGGCAGGTATAGCAAGGGCAACTCGCGTCTAGTGGCGTAAAGTCTTCTCGGAAGCGGGCGTTTTTAACGTTCCAGCGATCGCCTTGCACTAGGGCACTGCCGTGACGGGCAAGGCGGGTTGGAATCACGCAGTCGAATAGATCAACGCCAGCGGCGATCGCCTGTGCCATTTCCCGGTAAGTTCCAATTCCCATCAAATAACGCGGTTTGTTCTCTGGTAGCAGTGGCGTAGTCGCTTTAACAATTTCTTCGATTAGTTCTGGGGGTTCCCCCACACTTACCCCACCGATCGCATATCCGGGCATATCCAACGCCGCCAAATTTCGTGCTGCCTCTTGACGCAGATCCAGGTAAACCCCACCTTGAACAATGGGGAAGAGCGCTTGGTCAGGACGTTGGTGCTCAGCAATGCAGCGCTTTAGCCACCGATAGGTGCGATCGGTAGCCTCTTCAACCTGTTGACGGGTAGCAGGGTAAGGCGGGCATTCATCGAATGCCATAATCACATCTGCCCCTAAAGCATTCTGAATTTGGATTGAGCGCTCTGGGGTAAGGTGGATCATTTGACCGTCTCGGGGCGATCGAAACGTCACTCCATCTTCAGAGATCGATCGCATTTTGCTGAGGCTAAAGACTTGAAACCCACCCGAATCAGTCAGCATAGGACCTTCCCAGCCCATAAATTGATGTACGCCGCCCGCCCGCTTCACAATGTCTTCTCCGGGTTGGAGATGGAGATGGTAGGTATTAGACAACACCATTTGCGCCCCAGTTTCCTTAAGTTGGGCAGAGGTAACGGTTTTGACGTTGGCTAATGTGCCTACAGGCATGAAGCGGGGCGTTTCGACAATGCCATGAGGAGTCTGAAAAACGCCTGCCCGAGCATGGGTGTGGCTACAATGAGCTTGGCACTGGAAGGAAAATACAGAGTCGGAATGCATGGGGCGATCGCGTGATGAACCGTTCACCACCATACCGAAGAATTTGACAGGCGATCGTAACTTGACCGCATTTTTTCAAGATTAGGTCACAAGATCAGGTTAAACGAATTAACCTAAAACCAGCTAGATAGCCAAAACGGATATCTAGCTGCTGAGAATCTCTCTAAGGGAAGAGACTTTTAGGAAGGAAAGTTTTCTTCATCATCAATCCGGACGTCCCAGCTGGCAGATAAAACTTCTGCAACCACTGCTTCTAGCGCTGCCGCGTTAAGGTGGCGACTGGTTTGCTCTTGAAGCGGATTGGTAAGGGGAATGAGGCGAAGCTGACGATTGTCTTGAATCAAGTCAAAACAAGCCTGCTGTTCAGGTGCCGAAGACTGTCCTTTGGGCACTCGCTCTAGCTTCAAACAATCAAAGCTATGAACGTTGATATAAAGAGTGTGGTTGGCTACCAGGGTCGAGCGCTGAGGGTCGGAAAATACCTCTAGTAGGTAACCTTCATCTTCTGTCAGAACATCGTTGTCTTGGGTGTAACAGTAGCGAACTCGGCTCAAATCGCAGAGTAGACGGCGCATGTCTTGTTTGTTAACCACGATGCCTGTGTCAACAATACAAGGCGCAGGCAAATGAGTATTTCCAGGGAGTTTATCGTAGCTCATAGGTGAGGAAGCCTTAGGTCGAGCGAATGACCTTTGGTTGAACGACTGGTAAATGGGCGGAAAAAACCTTGCCTGCATCTGTGGACGATTGCTTAACACAAGGGATTGGATAAACTGCTACTCGTCAATTTGAAATGGGTACACTTCTAAAAAGCTGAAAACTCGCGAGAATAGAAAGTGAGTAACCGTAATACTCACAAGTGCAAGTTTAAGGCGATCGCTTTGACCTCCGGGGAATGAGGCTAGAACGGGTTAAAGATTTAACCCTAGCGGCTATAAAAATTGTACTTGAACCAATAATATCTCAAGTCTCTGAACAATCTCTTAACTGGATTTACGGAAGTTACGTAAAATCCGCTTTGTGCAACCTCTAAAGTTTGTAGTTTTTGCCCATTTGACGTTTTCATTATGAATGAGAAGTAGGGTTGAGAAGTTCAGCGATAGGGCTGAACCTATTGCATTCGCTGCGTGCTAAGGGAGTTGCAATTAAATAACGTCCCGAATCGCCCCCTAAATCCCCCATTCTGGGGGACTTCCGAACCTTTCGAAGTCCCCCAGAATGGCAGGGCTGATCTATTGATTAGAGGAAAACCTCATGACCGGCATTCTTGGGTTTGAGCTTATATGGGTGTCTACCGATACTCAACAGAAGGATAAGGAGCAGAGGTATTTTCCTTCTTTCAATAGATCAGCCCTGCCCCAGAATGGGGGATTTAGGGGGCTGATAAGTCAATGCATCTCACTGGGGTTTTATTTTCACGCAACTCCCTAAGTACAGTGAACGATGAAGAGGCAAGGGGAAGCGAGTGTTCGCACTTTCCCTTACCTCTTTTTGTCAGCGTAATTCTTTAATACGATTAAACCCTACGACGTTCAGGAGAAACTATGAAATTCTTGGCAGATGGGGTGGCAAGTGTCATGGCGGCGATCGCCTTCTATACCTGCATTCCGGTTCCTGCCTGGACGCTGGACTTTCGACAGGTTGCGCGTTTAGCGCCGCTCATTGGGCTAGGAATTGGAGCTTTGCTAGGGCTACTTGATCAAAGCTTACAACTTGTCGGGATGCCTATTTTGACCCGGAGCACGGTAGTGGTGGTGGCTTGGGTTACGATTACAGGCGGACTGCACCTAGATGGGGCAATGGATACTGCGGATGGGCTGGCAGTGACCGATCCGCAGCGGCGACTGGAGGTGATGGTGGATAGCCATACGGGCGCTTTTGGGGCGATCGCGGCGATCGCGCTCCTCTTACTCAAGACTGCGGCGTTGGCAGAATTACCAGACTGGCGATGGTTTTTATTGCCATTGGTAGCAGGCTGGGGACGCTGGGCGCAGCAGGTGGCGATCGCGCGTTATCCGTACTTAAAACCAACGGGTAAAGGAGCCTTCCATAAGGCAGCCCTTCGGTCTTGGCGAGATGTGGTGCCGTCGCTGCTAATGTTGCTACTGCTGAACTTGCTGCCCATTTTTGTGTTTTTGAATGCACGATGGCTGGGGGTGGGGTTACTGAGTGGGGTGGCGATCGCCTTGCTTGTTCCTGCCTGGTTCAACCGTAAGCTGGGGGGGCATACGGGGGATACTTATGGGGCTGTGGTGGAGTGGACGGAGGCGATTTTGTTAATTAGTCTAACGGCTTTTCAAAGTCATTTCTGACTCAACCTTGTTATTCTAGGTAAGTTACGGAACTTAACACTCCTTACGCCTATGAAATGCATCATCGATCGCCGAGCCCAGTTCTCTGCGAGCCATCGTTACTGGTTGCCAGAGCTAAGCGAGGCTGAGAACATTGAAAAATTTGGGCTTTGTACCCGTTTCCCTGGGCATGGGCACAACTACGTCCTTTACGTATCCATGGAAGGGGATTTGGACGAGTATGGCATGGTGCTGAACCTATCTGATGTGAAGCAGGTGATTAAGCGGGAAGTAACGAGCCAACTTGATTTTTCTTACCTCAATGAGGCTTGGGAGGAGTTTCAGCAAGGCTTACCCACTACAGAAAACATAGCGCGAGTGATTTGGCAAAGGCTGGCGGCACATTTACCGCTGGTGCGCATTCAACTTTTTGAACATCCTGAACTTTGGGCAGAATACAAGGGTCACAATATGGAAGCTTATCTCACCATTAGTACACACTTCAGCGCGGCTCACCGTCTGGCGTTGCCGACCCTAACCCTAGAGCAAAATTCGGAAATTTATGGCAAGTGCGCCAGGGTAAATGGGCATGGGCACAACTACCACTTAGAAGTGACAATTCAGGGCGAAATTGAACCCCGCACAGGGATGATTGCGGATTTGGTGGCGTTTCAAAAAGCAGTGGATGAGTTTGTGGTGGAGCCGTTTGACCATACGTTTTTGAATAAGGATATTCCTTACTTTGCTGAGGTGGTTCCTACGGCTGAAAATATTGCAATTCACATTCGGGATTTGCTGGAGCAACCGATTCGAGCGATCGGGGCAAAGCTACACAAGGTGAAGCTGATTGAAAGCCCGAATAATTCCTGTGAGGTCTATGGATTGAAGCAGGAGGCGGCGATCGCCCAGCGGCAAGTGCCTGCATTTGCGACTGTGTAGAGTTAGTGGGGCGATCGCGTCTTAAAATTCTGCTGCCATCTTGCTTAAGGTATTGTGCGGATGAGATGCGGGGTAAAGTAGTGCCTCTAAAAGTGCTTGGATAGAAGATTTTGGCTTAGAATGCATCGGGTCAAAGCGTACACGTAATAACTTGTAGCAAAATGATAGATACTTATGAAACGGATGAAGTTTACGCAGAGCTTGAACCCGAAGTAGAAGAGGTGGCAGATAAACCTGATGCTCGACCTGTTGCTAGCCAACCTCACGACTGGACTATTTCGACACTGCGTGACAAGTTTGAGCGGGGACAGATTAATCCACAACCCCATTACCAGCGTGAGTATGTCTGGGAACTGAAACCTGAGTTGCCATCACGCCTTATAGAGTCATTGTTATTGCAAATACCGATTCCGCCCCTCTACTTTGTGCGTCTTGAAACAGGGAAGCTTGAAGTTGTTGACGGACAGCAACGTTTGACAACGTTAATTAAATTTGTTACCAATAACTTCAAATTACAGAAGCTTCAAAAATTAAGTAGTCTAAACGGTAAGCTTTTTCAGGAACTGTCTGAGCAAGATCAAGAAAAGATTATGGATGCTCCTATCCGCAGCATTGTCATTGACGCGGGAACAAATCAAGATTTGCGTTATGAAATCTTTGAGAGATTAAATCGTGGAGCGATGGCACTAAATGAACAGGAAATTAGAAATTGTGTTTATCGAGGTTTGTTCTGCGATTTGCTGACAGAGCTGGAGCAGGATGGTAATTGGCGGAAAATCAAAGGTCATAACTCTCCAGAATCACGATTCATTGAACGTGAAATGATTCTTCGATTCTTCTCATTTACGAATAGAATCGACCACTATGCAGGTAATTTAAAGCGATTTCTTAACGACTACATGGGTAGATACGCACCTAAAGAGAAAGTGCAGGTTGCTGAGCTTAGAACAATGTTTCAGCAATCTATGCAGAACGTTTACATAGTGTTTGGTGAGCATTCAGGACGACTTTATTCTGTGGATGAAGGAGCATCGCAAGATGAGGGGCGATGGGAAAAGAAATTCTCCATCTCTGCCCTTGATATTCAGGCATCTGCTCTTATAGGACATCCACCCTCAAAAGTTTAACCTGTAGCAAAATCTATTTTCGAGGCTTATAAGTTTTACATTGTGACCAACCCTCAAATTCGTGCCGCGATTTCGCGTCGTCCAGCGGGTACTGAGGCTACAAAGACAAGATGGTTTGGTTTCAAAACAGTCGTTCAAGAAATTCTAAGCAGTCCTTCATCTAGGGAAGAGGCAAGTGACCCTTTGTTTGAGGCAAAAGTCCTTTTCAAGACTGGTTATTTTCCTGCGGCTGGAGCAATGGCTGGAGTCGTTCTTGAAGAGCATTTGAGAGCATTGTGCGTTAGTCAAATCCCCCCTCTCGTACTACGTGGTAATACAATTGACCCACTAAGTGAAACACTGAAATCTGCAAGGATTTATGATCAAACACAACATCGACGCATTCAAGTCATGGGTGATGTTCGAAATCGTTGTAGTCATGCAGTATCTAACCCTCCTTCAAAAGAAGAGGTTTGGGAGCTAATCGAAGATGTTAGTAAGTTTCTGCATAGCTACCCAATAAAAAGCGAGGTGTAGCCATCAGCCCAAACAATCATGTTGCAGCAGACTGAAGGAATTCGCTGGTACTAAGTTTGAGGTTATTTACAGCCGCTGAGCGCAACTATTATGCCAATTAGTCTAGGTGGTGACAGTATCGGAGGCACATCTGTTCACATCTAAGGTTGAAAGCTACTCTAAGTTTAGTGTTGGGGCGATCGCTTTTAATAAGCGTTCTGAGCAGTTAGTCGTAGGCTAAGATCGAGTAGATTCCTGCTATCGGATAACTGATATGACAATTGCAGCGCGTGTGATTCATAGCGACCCTGAAATATTAGGAGGAACTCCTATTTTTGTTGGAACTCGTGTGCCAATGAAAACGTTGCTCGATTATCTCGAAGCGGGCAATCCACTCAATGAATTCCTAGATCATTTTCCCAGTGTTGGGCGTGAGCAAGCGATCGCAGACCTTTACTTGGCAAAGGAACTGCTGACAGCTTATGCGAATTCTGCTTGATGAATGTGCCCCACGACCCTTAAAGGGTGAACTTAGGAATATTTTTGTGGCTGTATTTTAACGCACCTGGGCAACGAGGGTTCGGTGGCGGGAGCTATTGGAGGTAATGGTGGGGCGATCGAAGCCTGCGTCATAAATGACTTGAGCAAGATCAAGGGCGAAGTATTGGTCGAGGTAGGGTTCGGTGCTTTTGAGCAGGGTGAGGATGTAGGGAGGCATCTGGGCATAGACCTCGGATTGGGGATTCATGTCCATGATGGCGAGGTGCCCGCCGGGGCGAAGAAGGCGACGAGCTTCTTGAAGAATGGCGATCGCCGCAGGTTGGGGCAACTCATGGAAAACTAAGTGTGCCGAAACGAGATCGTAGGAAGCATCAGGCAGCCCAGTGGCTTCGGCGGCAGCGTGGAGCCAGGTCGGAGCAGGCTGGGTAGAGCGCTGAAAGGACTGGTATTGAGCGATCGCTAAAAAGTAGGGCGACAAATCTAGCCCAGTAATTTGCGCTTGAGGATAAATGTTCTGCAACGCAAAGGTGCTCATCCCAACGCTACAGCCTATGTCTAGAATGGCTTGGGGAGCGATCGCAATCTGCTTCTGCAAAACGTCGTGATAGCTTTGCCGCAGCATCCCGTCTCCTTTGGCTCCCGCATCTTGCCAAATTTTGGCATGAACAGCATGGGCTGCCACTTCTACTTCCATGGCAGCTTCCCAACTCATGTTGCCTTGTTCGTAGGCATGGAAAGGGCGAAGGTAATAGTCAGGATAGGTGAGGTTAGGGTTTTTGACTTGAGCGAGTTCGGTTTCCCACTCAGGAGCAAATTCGGCTTGGCTGCCCCGCGATCGCAAGATTTGAACTTCTTGCCGCCAGTAAACGCCAATCGATTCTGCACGTTTAATCATCATGGAGCGGGCTTGATGTTTAGCGAGGGCAGCTAATGGTTTGATGGCAAGGATGCCGTTCACCAATTGAGAGGCGAGACGAGGCGTAGTTTTGAGGGTGGCAGTCATAGAGGGGAAGTATAGGAGATTTTGAACAGGTAGGGCTGTCAACCCTAAAGATTTTATGGTGAACTGGGCATTGACTCAACCCGGGAAGGCAAGATGAAGCCAGGTCTTAATTAAAATTTTTGTGTCCTTTTCCTCAACTCGGCTGATAGCCGCAGTATTTGGTGCAGACGAAGCTATGCAATCTTTTAAACCCTTAGGGGTAAGCCAGGTTTTATCGAGTTCACAGTTTATCCAATTACAAGAGCTTTTGGCAGAAACAGCGAGTGCTGATGCAAAGGTACTGACGCAGCGATCGCCAGAAGTAGCACGATTACTCTATCAAGAGCCGACCTTTGAGTGGTTGGGGCTGAGAGTTGACCAGTTTATGGGAGTCGTGTCGGCAGATTTCAGCGCGCTTTTGGTAGGAGAACAGGTGGTGCAGGGTTACCGCATTGGTCTAACGTTTGAGCCGGAAGCGATCGCCCTTTTTCTCTCTCAATCTCAGCAGTTTCCTATAGCAGTGCAGCCTAATAATCCTCATGCCCAATCTGAATTTACTCTCAAGCTCATTAATCTTCTTACGACAAATTCTTTAGCTTCTGAACATGCTGGAACGATCGCCATGCAGCAGCAAATTCAGCGAGTCACTACCCAAATCCGCCAGAGTTTAGAGTTACCTGTGATTCTTCAAACGGCTGTGGAGCAAGGGCGACAGTTTTTAAATGCCGATCGTCTGATCATTTACCAACTGGGACATGCTAATGACGCTTCCCCAGAAAGCGGCTTTGTCGCATACGAGGCTAAAGCTTCTGATGAAATCTCATCGGTTTTGCATTTAATCGATGCCTGCGATGTCCTACAAAGCTCTCGACATTCTGTCCTTTATTGTCAAGGTTCAGCTTTGGCGGTAGAAGATGTCAACATATCCTATGCAACCACCCCTTGTTTACTGCATTTTCTACAAACTGCGCAGGTGCGATCGAAGCTAATTGCGCCTATTTTTCAGAATCAAGCGCTTTGGGGCTTTTTGGTCGCTCATGAATGCCATCACACGCGCCAATGGCAAGAGAGTGAACGACAATTTTTACAGCAGATTGCTGAACATTTGGCGATCGCCATTAGCCAAGCCCAGCTTTATGCTGAAGTCCAGCAACAAAAGCAAACCTTAGAGCAGCGAGTCATTGAACGCACTCAGGAACTTCAAGCCGTAACGCAAACTGCTCAATCTGCAAACCGAGCTAAAAGCGAATTTCTTGCCAGCGTTACTCACGAACTCCGCACGCCTTTGACCTGCATCATTGGTATGTCTACGACGCTACAACGATGGTCAAAAGATACGCTCAATGAACGGCAGCAAGGTTTTTTGCAAATCATTCATGACAGCGGCGAACAACTCTTAAGCTTAATTAATGACATTCTCGACGTGTCACAAGCAGACTCCCACCAGATGACGCTGGAGTTAGGGAAGGTTTCTCCGATCCTATTGGCACGCCAGACCCTTAAAGCATTTGAGGCAGAAGCAACACTGCGATCGATCGACTTGAAGTTAGACTTGCCATCCAAAGAAAAAGTTGAGCCTTTCACGGCAGATCCTCGGCGGGTGCAGCAAATTTTATTTAACTTGATGGACAATGCCGTTAAATTTACTTCTGAAGGCGGAAAAATTACCTTACGGGTGTCTCGAGAAGAAAATCAAGTCACCTTTCAAGTTAAAGATACAGGAATCGGTATTTTTGCAGCCCAAATACCGCTGCTTTTCCAAAAATTTCGGCAGCTTGACGCAGGCTATCATCGCCAGTACAGAGGTACAGGCTTAGGACTAGCGCTAGTAAAGCAGTTAGTAGAACTACATGGCGGGTGGGTAGGTGTAGAGTCCATACCAGAGGTCGGCTCTATTTTTACAGTACGGCTGCCGACTTCTCATCTAGGCAAAATTAAGGTGCGGATTCCGCCAATGGTGGAGCAGCCTCAAGGGCGCATCGTTTTGATTGAGCATGATGAAGACAATGCAACCGTGGTTTGTGACGTTTTAACAGCGGCGGGCTATCAAGTGGTGTGGTTGCTAGAAGGCTTGACGGCAATTGACTCAATTGAAGCGCTTCGTCCTTTTATGGTTATTACCAATGCTCGGCTTTCAGATATTGATGGCGCTAGTCTAGTTCAGGGCTTGCGCCAAAATCTAGCAATGAGCCGGGTCAAAGTGGTGGTTATGGTTGATGAAGCTGAGATAGGAGCGAGAATAGACTGGCTGGCGATCGGGGCAGATGATTGGCTCTTTCAACCAGTTCGTCCCGACATTCTGCTACAAAAAATACTTCTTCTTGTTTAAGTAAAAGCGCCTAAGGGAGTTGCGATTAAATAACGCCCCGAACCGTCCCCTAAATCCCCCATTCTGGGGCAGGACTTCCGAACCTGTCAAAGTCCTCCAGAATGGGGGATTTAGGGGGCTGATAAGTCAATGTATCCCATTGGGGTTTTATTTTCACGCAACTCCCTAACCCAATAAACAGCAGCCGACTCCAGAATTTTTTCTGAGGTCATCGGCTGCTGTTAAAGAAGGGCTGCTGTTGAAGAAGCTCTAATCAGAATGAGGGGTTTCTGGTCTAGAAGATCAATGTTTCTAAAAGAGTAAATCTTATGGGATGTACTGAGTTTTAATGAGAAGCAATTCTAGATTTATAGATCAAGAATTGGTCGTTTGAGCGGCTAGCAGTTGCTTGAGCTTTTCTAGATCCTGTGCCCAGCGAGGATCGGGCTGAACAGATTCAGACTCGGTAGGCTCGGCAGTCGCGGGGCGGCGGGATTTGTTGCCGCTATTAGATGATTTGCTGCGCTTGGCTGAACCGCCGCCCGCAGGAGCTGCTGCGGGGGCACCTTCTTCGCTACCTTTAGCTCGAGGGAGTGCTTTCTCAAGTTTTAGTTCGGTGTCTTTGAACATAAAGCCATTGAACTTTTCGATGAGAACATCAGCTTGTTCGTCAGTTTTGACGGTGACAAAACCAAAACCACGGCATTTACCAGTTTTGCGATCGGTAATCACCTTAGTAGATGCAGATTCGTCAAATTCGGCGAACACAGCCTCTAATTCCTCACGCTCAAACTCTTTGGGCAAGTTACCCACGTATATGCGAATAGACATTATAAAAAACCTCCAGAGGCTTAAAAGAGATAAACGATTTGGAAAATTATGTTCCCTACATCAGTAGAGGAACCGGATCTGACCCTCTTTATCGGTAGGCTGTGTCGCTGCTTAACCAACTTTGATAATCCTACCTACAAACTTGCAAGATAAATACTGTGGAATGATGATTGCCCAATGTCGCTTAAATAAGTAGGTTTAGTGCGATCGACATTGTAAACATCATTAAGGTGTCTTCGCCATTCATTAAGCTATCACGGCATTGTGATCTCAAACCGGATTTACCCAAGATTTAATTAAAACTCTTACCTTCTTTTCAAACCATGACACACCTTTAGGAGTTTGAGAGAAAAACGGTGACAGTTAGTGCAATTTAACTTGGGGTTACAAGATACTTAGTGAAAAGCCAGCCTTCACGTAGGCTGGCTCGATTCGCTGTGTTGGAAGGAGATAATCAGGACTATTGAATGCCCTAACTGACGGTGTTAATGAATTTGCATCACGCCAAGCCGGATAGGGACATACTGTAGACCTTGTAAAGAAATGTAACATTAGCCAATCGAATTCGCAATATTTTGTTGCATTCTCTGAGCGTCAGTTAACCATTTAAGCCTTGTCGATCGCCCCCCCATCACCCACTCATTGACTAGTTAAGTGACTAGTTATTTTTCATAACACGCTGAATTTCTCGGGTTTCTTGTTTGCGCTTCAGGTCTTCTCGTTTGTCATGAAGTTTTTTGCCTCGAACTAGGGCGATCGTGAGTTTAACCCAGCCGCGTTTAAGGTACATTTTGAGCGGCACGACGGTGAGTCCTTGCTGATCTACCTGGCTGACTAGCTTGCTGATTTCTTTGCTATGTAAGAGAAGTTTGCGGGTACGGAGGGGCTCGTGGTTAAAAACTTGGCTGGCAGTTTGGTGAGGAGAGATATGGACATTATGAAGCCATGCCTCGCCCTTGCGAATGAGGGCGTAGCCATCGCGCAGGTTTGCTTTGCCATGACGAATTGATTTGACCTCAGTGCCTCGGAGTTCGACTCCGGCTTCGTAGGTTTCGAGGATTTCGTAAAGAAATCGGGCTTGACGGTTGTCCGCCACTATTTTGAATCCGTCGTCATCGCTCATACGTTTGTCTCCAGTCCTTTCCACATTCTCAATCTTAACCAGTCGTTAGTCATCTTTTAGGGAGGTCATTCGATGACAATGCACCATTCGTGTAGTTCGTACTCAACACAGCCATTTTTAATGAGCGGATCTTGAGCAGCGATCGCCCTGGCTTCTGCTAAGTCCGTGGCTTGAAACAACAGCATTCCGCCGCCGAATTCTTTCCAGTATCCGGTTTTTGCTTGGTGCCCGTTCGCAATTAAGTTTTTAACATAGTCTTTGTGGGCAGGGACAAACTGGTCAAAAGTCGGTTTGCTGACAATGCCTTTTTCAATTTTGACAAACCAGGGCATAGACGAGTTCCTTCTAATGGCAGGAGGGGACGAAGAAAATTATTTTTGTAGTAACTAAATCTTGATTTTATGGCTAGAACGGCGTTGGTTGATCTGTTGCGACAGGCTTATCAGATTTATGTGACTTCGGCAAAGACGGGGATGCCGAAGGATGAAGTCAGGGATCTGAGGCTCTCGCGGCGGCAAGTATTAGGGGGAATGGCAGCGATCGGGGTTAGGGGAGCAGGGCTGCTTCCAACCATGACGAATGAAAGGGCATCTAGTCGCACATTTTCGGATAGATCGAGCGTGCTGATTGTGGGGGCTGGGATAGCAGGGCTAACGGCAGCTTATCGGTTGCAGCAGGCGGGAGTACAGGCAGATGTAGTGGAGGCAAGTCGGCGGGTGGGAGGGCGACTGCGGAGTTTGCGGAATGTGGCAGGCACTCCGGGCGTGGTGGAAATGGGGGGAGAATTTATTGATACTCGTCATACTGCGGTGCAATCGCTGGCAACAGAGTTAGGGCTAGAACTGGCTGATCTGCGCTTGGCAGATATGGGGTTAGAGCCAGAGGTTTTATTTTTTCAGGGACACAGGATCAGCCAGCAGCAGGTGATTGAGGAGTTTTCGCCCTTGGCAAAGCGAATTGCTAATGATTTGCAAAGGTTGGGCGACCCTTGCGGTAACGGCAGAGCCGATCGCAATATTAGCTACCACGATCCGAGTCAGGCAGCAGTGCGGCTCGATCGCCTTTCGATTGCAGAATATTTAGCAACGACACCCATGTCGTGGGCGATGGATCAACTGCTGAAAGTGGCTTACATTACTGAGTTTGGGCGAGATGCAGAGTCACAGTCTTGCTTGAATATGTTGTTTTTGATTGGAGCGGAGGTGGGTCAGTGGAGTACCTACGGAGTTAGCGATGAGCGCTATCACGTGGTGGGCGGCAATGATCAGATTCCGCAGAGACTGGCAGAGCGACTACACAGAGCCGTGGAGACGGGGACGGTACTGGAGTCTATTCGAGCAAAATCAGCGGGTGGTTATCAGGTTAGTTTACGGCAAGGCTCAACGAGTGTGGAACGCACTTATGAACACATTTTGGTAACGGTGCCGTTTGGAGTGCTGCGACATATTGAATTGGCGATCGATTTGCCACCCGTAAAGCGGCGGGCGATCGCTGAGTTAGGCTATGGCACTAGTACAAAGCTGTCTATGCCCTTTCAGGAGCGCCTTTGGCGATCGCGCTATCACTCTACTATTAGCGTTTACAGCGATTTAGATTTTCAAAATACTTGGGAAAGTGCCCGCTATGCGATCGGCTCGTCAGGATGGCTGACCAATTTGAGAGGAGGGACGAATGGAATAACGCTGGGAGAAGGCAATGTTGAGGCGCAGGCACAGAAATTATTAAGTGATTTTGAAGGGATTTTTCCAGGAATTAGCGCGGCACAGCAAGGAAAAGTGGTGCGATCGTTCTGGGCAGCCGAGCCGTATTCGCTAGGTTCTTATGCCTGTTATTTGCCCGGACAATGGACAACGATCGGCGGGGCAGAAGGGGAGCGCGTAGGCAATATTTGGTTTGCTGGAGAACACTGTTCGCCCGGTTCTCAAGGATATATGAATGGCGCTTGTGAAACGGCAGAGACAGCGGCTCGGGGTATCTTGCAGGATTTGGGCGTGCCTGTGGGTGTCTCGTAACAGGTTGTGACAGGATAAAGAGGATGACCAGATCAATTAAGTGACGTTTGCTCTTGCCCCACATTGGGCAGCGTAGGCGATCGCCAATCCATCGGCACTATCATCGGGGCTAGGCGGTTTCGCCAACCCAAAGATATGCATGACTGCCAATTTCACTTCACCTTTACTAGAGCCATACTGCGCCACAGCCGATTTAACTTGCGATTGATGGAGAAAGATCAAATCGGTAATGCCCCAATCGCCCAATGCCAGTTCAATTACACCGAGCGCTCGTAAAACCTTGCTGGCATTGGTGTTCTCGCGTCCAAAAAATGGCATTTCTAGGGCAACAATTTCGGGCTTAACCAGGTTGCAGAGTTCGGCAATATCGCTGCGAATTTGACTAAGACGTTCGTAGGTGGGCACTTTCGAGGGGGTGGTAATCACGCCATATTCCAAGGCTTGATTGCCTCGAATTGCCCCAAAACCGATACTGGCGATCGCTGGGTCAATGCCCAAAATAATGCAATGGTTCAAATCATCAGGAACGTTCATTCTTGCCGACTGCCTGTCGTCATTGCGGCTAGAACCGCTTGCTGACTCACTTGGGCATAAATAGTCTGCAAATAGTCCAATGCTAGCTGCGCTGCAACGGCTGCCTGATTTGCCGAAACCGCCGACGCTTCTGATTTCAGTGGAATAGCGCCTAATAAATCCAAAACTGTCTCACTGCTAGGAGGAGGCGTAATAACGACGAGAGAGGAGTCTAGCGGCTGGTTGTATTGCCAAAATTTTTGTAGATCGAGGGGCGCAGACTGAGGCGTTTCAGCAATTTCCTCGATCGGAGTACTACGCAACTGACGCAAGGCAGTAATAATTTGTTCTTTGGCACGTCCTCGCAGTTGAAATAACACGAAAGGATCTTCGCTGAAGCGATCGCCCAAGAGGTAATAAACTGCGCCAATGTGCTTACAAGGATTTGCCTGATCAGGGCAAGAACATTGGCTATGAATATCAAACTTGGTCAACGGGAACAGGCTTAAGCCATTAGCCGTGAAGACTTCCTCGATATTTTGCGGCATTTCTCCAGCCAGCAGCTTTGCCGAAAAAATCGCCCGCTCTGCCATCGACTCAATCACGTACTGCCATTGCTCATCATCGAACGAGTCAAGGGATAGAGAGACCTGGTAAGGCTCTGGGGCAGTGCCTTGAACGAGCGCAGAAACCTGAGCATTGTCATGAAAGTCAATGTTGAGAACGTTCCCCTCGCGGGCATAAATGCGGGCGCGTTCTAGCCGCCGAATCCAACCGAACGATTCTAAGACATCAATCCAGCGTTGTGCCCACCATTCGCGGTTGGGTTGGGATTCGTAGGAATTCATGGGTTAAGGGCCTGAGAAAATCGCGGCTTCCAAGTCGTGGCGACTCAAGGAATATTTGAAGGTGCGCATTATGTCTCCCCCATCTTCTGCTGCGCCAAAATAGCGAACGGTGAGGGCATCAACTTCCAGCCAAAGTTCGGCTTCCCAACCCGGATTTCGTAGCGTCCAGCAGTGAAGGTTATTAGAGTCTTGCTGACAGCCTTTAGAGCGCAGCCACTCTTCAATATCGGGCAGAGGATGATTATAGAGGGGGGTATTGGCAGAAGGAAGATTCATGCGATCGGGCGGGTTGTCATTAGAGATCATGATTACTTGGATTAATGTATCACAAGGCTATTTCTCCACGCGCCACGCCCACGATTAACACTAGGAGAAGGCATCCGATCAACGTTGCGCCCATGATAAATAGGGCAAATATTTCTCCAGGAGAGAGAGGGCGATCGCTTGGATCAAGATATGCCGAAGAGCGATAGGGCTTGCTAGTCCGAGGAGTGGGAGGGTCGTAAAGATTAGGCAACGGTTGAACGAAGGGAACGCGCGAATAGCCAATTTTGCGATCGTACTGACTGCGGCGATCGGGGCTGCTGAGGGTTCCGTAGGCTTCGTTCAGTTCGTGGAACTTGGCAGTCGCGATCGCGGCTTGTAGCACTGTTGTATCGGGATGATAAAGCTTGCTCCGTTCTCGATATGCCCGACGAATTTGCTGCACTGATGCAGAGGGATGTAAGCCCAAAAGGTCGTAATAGGTGAGGGGTTGCTTTGCCTGTGACATGGAAGGAGAACAGAGAGGAGGCAAGTTTGAGGGATTTAAGCTAGCTCGAAGCACTCAGCGCGGGTGAGGCGAATTTGTGCCAATGTGAATACAACAGGGATAACGCGACCATAGTTAGTGGCGATCGCTCGCCAGCCCAAATCTGCAAAGAAGTACGCCCACATTGCTGGGCCCAAAACAGCAAACACGCCCCGAACTGCGCCATACCGGGCTGCGCTAACTGCCATTCCTCGTGACGCGGTTTGTAACGATACGCGGCTGCTCAGCTGCGCGGCACCGCTCAAAACAGTTTGCTGAGCCATTTGATAAGTAGCAGCGTGAATAGCAAACTGACGGGCAACAACCTGTAACAGCAATGGACGAACGACTGAACTAACAGCGATCGCGCTGCCACCTTTCAAAATCAATTTCATCGGGTCAGATTGAGATGAGAGCGGCAGTTGTTTTGCCAAATGAGATTCTGAAACCGCTTGCTGCAATTTCCCTGTTAAAGCAGACTTTTCGGAGAAGGGAAGCTGTTTCCAAGCGCGACTTAAGAGATGAAGGAAAACTTCTGACTCGAGATCTTCGGTAGAAAGGCTGAGGGAGCAATCAATTTTGAGGTAACGGCAAACTTGTAGCAGAATTTGCCGATAGGTCATATGGCGAGTTCGACCTTTCAGCACAGTCATCCCATCGGCGGCAACAAACCGAAACCGCGCTTCGATAGAATCAATCCAGCTTTGCCGCTCTTGGCACAGAACTTCAATGGGTTCAGGCGTACAAACATAGTCCAGCGGATTAAACTTACGCCGAAATAAAATCTCGGTCAGTGACTCTAGCTCCTCATCTGTTGCCAAATCCAACGCGGCTCGCATCTCGTCCAAAGTCCGTTCCTCCCCTGCGATAAACTAATTTGATAATCAATGTGTCTTAAGAAAATTAGCAAAACTATTACAGCTTCGATTGTCCCATATTCTACAAAATGTCAGCAGAGATGGAAGGAGCAGTGCAGAGCCAGTTTGACGTAGCAGTGATAGGAGCAGGTTTAGCGGGTTTAGTCTGTGCCCAAGCGCTTCAGCAGCAAGGATATCGCGTCGTTGTGATTGAGAAATCACGCGGGCTGGGCGGGCGGTTGGCAACGCGTCGGTTGCCCCAAGCGTTTGCAGATCACGGGGTACGGTGTTTGCAAGTACAGGGGAATCTGTCGCAGCAGTTGATTCAAACGCTATGTGCCCAAGCCGTGATCGAGCCTTGGACAATGGAAATTAGTGAGTGGAGTCCCTCTGGAATATCAGCAGGTTTAGAAATTCAGCACTATGCATCTCCTAACGGCATGACAGCAGCGGCTAAATTTCTATCCAGTGGGCTGGAGATTTATCGAGGACAGCGGGTACAGTCTGTGACGTTTAACCAAACTTGGGAGCTAACGCTGGAACCTGCAAATGTGGAGATGATGCCAAATTTGGGGGCGAAGGCGGTAGTTGTGGCGATTCCGGCACCGCAAGCGCTGCTGCTGTTGGAGCCTTTGGCAGAGACTTTAGAAAAATGGGTGAGAGATGACTTTTGGGCAAAGCTTCGATCGCCTACCTTCGACGCTTGTTTAACGGCGATCGCCACCTATCCTCCGACACTTGACTTGCCTACCTGGAAAGCCCTGACATCCTCGCAAGATGCCGAAATTGCTTGGGTCAGCTTTGACAATAGTAAGTTTCCTGATGCCACCCATCCAGTTTTGGTGGTGCAAAGTAACGCCGCCTTTGCCAAACAGCATCTAGAAACGGATGACTTACAGGCGATCGGGCATCATTTGCTGGGTCGCATCAAGGAACTCATCCCCGATCTGCCGACTCCCAACCTGCTGCAAGTCCATCGTTGGCGCTATGCGTTTGCCCAGAATCCTTTGGCTGAAACCTGCCTTAGTGCAGCGCCATTGCCCTTGGTGTGTACGGGTGATTGGTGTGGCGGCAAGCAGATAGAAAGCGCTTTACAATCGGGGTTAGCAGCCGCAGGGGCGATCGCTCATCAGCTATCTAGCGCGTCTATTTCTAATTCTGTAGCCAGCTTCAGCGAACTCCTGAACTGCATTAACTGCGCTTGAGCAATGTCTCCCATCGCCTTGATGATGACCTGCCTGCCGCCAGCCTCAACCCAGGTCAAGTGAATGTTCCAGTAATTTAACGGCAAATGTCTCAACCGTTCTGCCCACTCGATCGCCACAATTCCTAGGGGAAACTCTGTGCCATCCCAGTAACTTTCCAAATACAATGCCTCTACTTCTGACGGCTGCAATCGGTACAAGTCAAGGTGATAGAGCGGAATGCGACCTTCAGGATACTCGTTTAGCAAAATAAAGGTGGGGCTACTAATTGGTTCGGTAATTCCTAGCCCTGCGCCAATGCCCTGCACCAAGGTTGTTTTACCGCTGCCTAAATCGCCTTCTAGTAACAAGATGGAACCAGGAAGGAGCGATCGCCCTAAAGCAATTCCTAAGTTACGAGTAGCTCTCTCATCAGCCAGTAAAAAAGAAATCATAGAAAACCATTCCATCGAAAACTTTTAGGCGTAGCGCTTGCGTGCCGACCCCGAATCCTTGCTATTTTAATGCGATCGAATTCTGGGAAATCCTTAGATTTGTCTCTCGATCGTGCAAGATGAAACGTAAAAAGTCCTTTCCATCTTTTTCTAATGTGGATCATTTCCCTGCCTCACCAAATCCGCTATTTGTTGATTGGGCAAAAAAAGCTTGCCATCTTTGAAGCCTGTGTAATTGGGCTAGTCTCTGGACTTGCCGCAGTGTTGCTTAAGCATGGCATTGGTGCGGTCGGAGCTTGGCGAGTGCAGACATCGTACTTGGCTCCAGCCTGGTTAGTGCTGCCAGGAATAGGGCTGATGGGCGGATTATGCTCGGGCTGGCTCATTGCGCGGTTTGCACCAGAGGCAGCGGGAAGCGGCATTCCTCAGGTCAAGGCAATGCTGGGAAATGTGGCGATCGCCCTTAATCTGCGGGTGGCGATCGTCAAAATGGTTAGCGTCATTCTTGCAGTCGGTTCAGGATTAAATCTAGGACGACAAGGTCCAACGGTACAAATTGGCGCGGCGCTGGCAGCCCAACTCAGCCGTTGGATTCCCACCTCACCCGAATATCGGCGGCAGTTGATTGCAGCAGGAGCGGCGGCAGGGTTGGCGGCAGGGTTTAATGCGCCGATTGCCGGAGTGCTATTTGTGGTGGAAGAGTTTCTGCAAGATTTTTCGGGTTTGACTTTAGGGACAGCAATTTTAGCTTCATTTATTGGGGCAGTGGTATCTCGACTATTAGGCGGACAAGGGTTGAGCCTCAGTCAGGACATAGGCGATCGCTTCACCAGCTTTTCGCTGCAAGACGTGCCGTTTTTCTTAATTCTGGGGCTATTGGCAGGATTGCTAGGGGCACTGTTCTGTCAAGGAATTTTTGCCAGCATGACATTTAACCGCCACGTGCTAAAAGTTAGCCTGCCCTGGAAGATTGGTCTAGCGGGGTTACTTTCGGGCATGGTGGTGGCAGCGCTTCCTCCAGAGTTTCGAGATAACACAGCGTTGCAAGAGTCGCTGAGCATGGGAAATACGCTGTGGTACGTGACACTGCTGGCGTTTGGGGTTAAGTTTTTTTTGACGATGATTGCCGCTGGGTCAGGTGCGCCCGGCGGGTTGTTTGCTCCCTCCTTAATTTTGGGAGCAGCATTAGGACAGTCAGTCGGATTTATGGCATTGGCGTTAGAACAGTGGGTTGGCATCCCGTTAGGATTTCCGGCTGGAGTTAGCCCAACGACGACCTATGCATTGGCAGGAATGGGAGCATTTTTTAGTGCCGTGACGCGCGGTCCGATTACCGCGATCGTCATTGTCTTTGAAATTACTGCCGACTTTAATTTAGTGTTACCGCTGATGATTGGCTCAGTGGTTGCTTACTTAATTAGCGATCGCATTGCCCCCGGCTCAATCTACGGTCGGCTGCTGGCATGGAACGGCATTCATATTACGCAAGACTCAGCGATCAGTGATTCTTGGGCAGAGTTAACGGCGGCAGATTTAATGCAGCGTCGAGTCGAAACGCTCTCAAGCCACATGACCTTAACCGAGGCAGTGCAAGCTTTTTCGAGTTCTCATCATCGCGGCTTTCCCATCGTCGATGACGGTAAATTGATTGGCATTATTACGCAGACTGATTTGTCAGATTTATCACGTCGTCCCGCAATTAAGGATGGAGAAATCACGCTGGCAGACATTATGACTCCTCAGCCTGTAACAGTGAATTCTCAAGACCAGTTAACGCAAGTTTTATATTTGCTGAACCGTTTTAAACTCAGTCGTTTACCTGTAACAGAGGGACAAAAGCTTGTGGGAATTATCACGCGGGCTGACATTATTCGCGCTGAAGCAGACCAGCTTAATGCCGAAAACCAGTTTGGTTCTCCGTCTGAGCCCTCTTACGTGGTTTATCAAACCCGATCGCCTGCTACGGGTTCTGGGCGTATGCTGGTGCCGTTAAGTAACCCTCAAACCGCGCCAATGCTCATGAAAATGGCAATGGCGATCGCCAGCGATCGGAACTACGAGGTGGAATGTCTGCAAGTGATCACCATTCCAAGAGGAAGTTCCCCATCAGAAGCGATAGTTCGCACCACCAGTGGACGCAGGCTACTCCGCCAAGCCGAACAGATGGGACGCGACCATCAAATTCAGGTTCACACCCAACTCCGCATTGCCCACGATGCCGCAGGAGCGATGCTAGAGACCATTAAAGACCGACATATTGATTTACTGCTGATGGGTTGGAAGGGCAATACCAGCACTCCAGGTCGAGTATTTGGAAACGTGGTCGATACCATCATTCGGCAGGCAGCTTGTGCCGTTGTTTTAGTGAGGTTAAATGAAGCCCCAACCTTTAACCGTTGGCTCGTTCCTATGGCAGGCGGTCCGAATGCACAACAAGCGTTAAAACACCTGCCTGCCCTTTTGACTTTAGGAACCCTTACCAGCGTTCGCATTTGTCAAGTATTTCCAACCCAACCTTCTATAGAAGACGCAGTAGGACTTCATCAAACAGTCAAGAAGTTGTCCAATGACCTAGAAACAGTGGTGATGGCGCGATCGCTCTGGAATAGTTCGGTAGCAGACGCAATCACGCAACTAGCTCGACAAGAGCACTGTGATGTGATGATGTTAGGAGCCAGCCGAGAAGGATTATTGCAGCAGGTTTTGCGAGGAAATGTGCCAGAAGCGATCGCCCGTGACACTAACTGCACAGTGATTTTAGTACGAGGCGCAATTACCTGATCATTCTCATTTCAACCCGTCATTAAGCCTTGAGAAGCCCAGTCTTGATTTATTATTCCCCTTCAACTTCCCGCATCAGACGGCTATGTCTCCCCCACCACCCAGCAAAAAGCACTCCAGAACCCAAATTTAAGAACCTGAATTAACTCTAAATAACGAACGTACAAACTCAGCCATCCCTTTCGGGGGGCGTGGGGGAGTTAGGACCCCACATCGCGGGGGTACGGGGGGAAGTCCCCCGAATTGCGGCACAGCCGCCCACCATCCAAAGCATCCCACTCAAGCAGCACTCAAAAACCTCAAGCAACCCGCAACCGCCCAAACTCCTCAAATCCATGAGTCTTTGGAGCCGGAGCACCCCTAGCCGTCACTCGCCAAAGCCGAGGAATTTCGCCGCTATTATAAACCCGAAACTCACTCGCCACCGTCGCCCGAGCAGTCCGCACCGCTTGATTTAATACCAAAGAACCTTCTTGATCAGAAACAGATCGGTGAAAGGTGCCCGGAGGAATTTGGAGAATATCTCCATTTGCCTTCAGCCGCACAATGTGAAACGGGATTTTCCACGAAAAATTGACCAGGTAAAAAGTTCGACCACCCGTCAACGCCAACAGATTATCCTGCTGATTAGGGTGTAAATAAAACTGCCAGTGACCCGCAGCGGAGTTATTAGGACTTACTGCTGCGCCTTCATGAAACACTAGATCTCGCGCATTAGAATTGGCGATCGTGATATCAAAAAAACGGACGCTAGGAGTATCTCGAAACTTTTGGTAGGGGATGAGGGTAAACATGACACCGGATAAAAGATTACGATACGTTAACAGTCATGACATCACGTTAACCTCGGCATCTTTTAAGAAACAAAACCGATCCCGACTCCTATCTATGCAGAAACTGGATAGATGCATTCTATAAACATTTTCCACCTACAGATTTTATTGACCGTAGTAGAGGAGAGCAGTTTCTCGACAGCAGCCTTAAAGTGCGATATTTCACAATCTGCTGTAAGCCGGGCGATCGCCGCCCTCGAAGACCACCTCGGCGTATCGCTCCTAACGCGAGGACGGTTCGGTGCCCGTCCTACCCCAGTCGGCGATCGGGTAATTGCCCACGCCCGCCAAATTCTTCAATGCTGCGAAAGCATCGACTACGAGGTCAACCTGGCTAAAGGACTACAAGGCGGCAGCGTCCGAGTAGCATCTTTTCGCAGCGCCGCCACTCATCTATTGCCACCGCTCATGGTGCAGTTTCGTCAGCGTTTTCCCCGCATTGAAGTGACCCTAACGGAGGCAGATCCTTTAGGGGTAGAGCGGGCACTGCGCGAAGGACAGGTTGACATCGGCTTGGTACCCTTACCTCGCTCGGAAGAATTTGATACGTGGGAAATTGCTAGAGATGAGTTTGTGGTGCTACTCCCAAAGTCGGCAGAAACAGTTTCTCCAACCCTGACCTGGGAAGAACTATCGACCTATTCCTTCATTTTGTATAACTATGCTGAATGCACCTCAGCAGTGCGTAAGCATTGGGCAAAGTGGGGGCAATCGCTAAAAGTAGCGTATGAAATTAAAGAAGATTCCACCATTGTCAGCATGGTGGCACAAGGGTTGGGGGCAGCGATTTTGCCCAAACTAACCGCCATGCCAATTCCCGATGGCATCGTGGTGCGATCGCTTCCAGAACCCCTAGAGCGAGTCGTGGGTGCGGCCGTTTTAGCCAGTACTCTGCATCCACCCGCAGTCTTTACATTTTTAGATTTACTGCGCAAAACTGGAATGTTTACTTTGTAGGACTTACGTAGGAAGAGATCTGTAGACAATGACAATCTTACTAGCGGAAACGCAACGCCTAAAACCGCCACGATCGCCAACGGAATTTTTGACGGTTGCCCATTTATTAACAGCATGGCAGGCGCACCCAACCACCCTTCAGAACGACGCTGACACCAAAGCACCAGCCCAAACGCACAGCAAAATCACAATCGAACAAGCGGCTAGCATCACTAATTGATTTGCCAAGCCAAGGTATTTACCCATATGAATCGAAGTTCTTATTCAAACTGAATCCAGCAATTTTACTGAATGCTAGATAACCGTGAATCTACCAGTCGATCCATCCATCCTTCTAAATACTGCCGATTCACCCGTTGTTGCTGCAAATCAGTGGCATCCGGATGAGGCATCAAACCCAAAATGACAGCCGTCGTGACACAAAACATTGACTTTTGAAAACTTATACAAATTTTCACTCGCAGATCATCTTCACCCCGTAGCCCCTTGCGATAAAACTGACGTAGATAATCTGGTAAATAGTGCGTCATATCTTGCATGAGCAGCGTTGGCGGAATGCCTGCCCCACCCACAGGGAGCGGATCAGCGTACAGTACCCCGTAATTAAAGCCTGCCTGCTCATCGGGAATTTGTCCTGCTTGAGCATTGTAAGAGACTGTACCAAAGAAGGGAAATGAGCGGAAAAAGACTGCCTCAACGTAGGGCACAGCCGTATCCATTAAAAACTTTAGCCCTGCGGATTCGGGAATAATATCGTAAGTTTTGCCTTTAATTTCTACGGCGTAGGTAATGGGCTGATTCGCTGCCGCAACCAAACCTTGCAAAACGTGATCCACGACATCGGTAATGGTTTTGATCTCACCTTGGTCATAGCGATCGGAAAGATTTAAGAACATCTCACTCATTACGTTCCAGAACTGCCCTAAAGCGCTGTAATAAGCCAAAAGACGGACTTGTTCGGGCAAAAAATCAGGAAGCAGAGAATTGATAGCGCCCATCGGACTACTACTTACTTTAGCCGCGATCGCCCGTCCCACTTTTTCATCAAATTCAGGGCTATCTAAATAAGCATCTAACGTCGTGCCGCCATGCCAAAACATCGCCTTCATGCAGTATTCAGCAAACTCGTAATTGATTCGATCGTGCCACCAATGCCTCAATAGCTTGTTAAACGTGACTTCTCCATTGAAATATTTGAAGAATGGAAACAGCACTAAAAACTGGTGGTCGGCAATATAAGTCAAATTGCGATGATAAGCTCCTATCACTACTCCGTAGCTTTTGAGCACGCCAACCACTTCCATTAAATTCTCTGGCGATTCTGGCAGCAAAGCCCCGCCGTTTTCTAGGCGATCGATAATATGAGCGAGGGGATGGGTTGAAGCAGGTAGGTTAAGAGTTGGCAGCATCGGAGGGATAAAATTTAGGGTTAAAAATTGAATTCAAAAAGTCAAGACGATAGGATAGCCAATTTCATTTTACCGAAACCTCTAACGCCACATGCCCAGCGATCGGAGCTAACGCCGTTGTGGTTGCCTCACTCCACCGCAACATCCAGTTGGGTTGTAGCCCTAAAGCAATAATTAAAACCGTCACGATCGCTGAAGGTAATCGATCTTGCCACCGCACACGCGGCAAATTTGCCAGCGTTTCTGGCAACCGCCCAAAAAATGTTCGGTTAATCAAGATTAAGAAATACACAGCAGTTAAACCCGTCCCCACCATACACAGCAGAGTCGGCACTGGAAACACTGGAAAACTACTGCGGTAAACGATGAACTCAGCAATGAACCCTACCATTCCTGGAATTCCAGCGCTTGCCATCGCACCCGCGACCATAAGACTACCAATCAACGGCATCCCGCGCTCTGGATTCAGCAAGCCTTGCAAAGCATTAATATCACGGGTTCCGGTTTTAGAGTAGACTACGCCGACCAACAAAAATAGCAGGGCAGAAATTAAGCCGTGGCTGATCATCTGGGCAACTGCACCCAATAAGCTAAGCGGAGTTGCGGCTGCACTTGCTAAAAGAATGTAACCCATGTGCCCAACCGAGCTATACGCTACAGTTTTCTTCATGTCAGTTTGGGCGATCGCTGCCAAAGATCCGTATAGCACGCTGACTACAGCCAGCCACGCCAGCCACGGCGATAAAACCTGCCAAGCATCAGGAAACAACCCTAACCCAAACCGCAGTAACCCGTAGGTTCCCAGCTTCAACAGCACGCCAGCGAGTAGCACTGATGCAGGCGTTGGCGCTTCAACGTGAGCATCGGGGAGCCAAGTGTGGAGAGGAACAATGGGAATTTTAATGCCGAAGCCAATAAATAGAGTGATCAACAGAATCAGTTGACTGCTGAGCGGTAAAACTTGCGATCGCAGCACCTCATAGTCAAAGCTCGACGAGCCACTGAGAAACGACAACCCAAAGAACGCTGCCAAAATAACCACACCCGAAAAAGCGGTATAAATTAAAAACTTGGTAGCGGCATACCCCCGACGCGCACCACCCCAAATCGCAATGATCAAATAGAGAGGAATTAACTCCACCTCATAGAACAAGAAGAATAACAGCAGGTTTTGCGCTAAGAAAGCACCTGCCACCGCTCCACCCAAAACCAGCACCAAAATGTAATAAAGCCGAGGGCGACTAATCTGAGCATCGCTGCTGTAAATTGCAATCCAGGTCAGCAGGCTATTCATCAGCATCAACGGCATCGACAGTCCATCCACCCCTAGCTGATAGGTCAAACCCAGACGTTCAATCCAGGGGAGTGATTCTTGCATCTGGAAGCCAGCTTGCCCAATGTTGAACTGAGTGGCAACGTAAATCGACCAGAATAAAGTCAGTGTGGCGATCGCCAGTGCCAACTGACGGGCACGGCTGGGCAGCAATGGCTGAGGATACAGACCAATCAACACAACACCTAAAAAAGGTGCCCAAATCAAAGGGCTTAGCATGATAAATCCTGTGGCTTAGAAAAGCGAACGGGGCAAACGTAATCATTAAAATCACAGGCTAAATAGCGCGAAAGCTAAAAGCCTGGGCGATCGCCGTCAGGGGCGACCCTAAAAACGACCAGCTTAACGCTGTCAATGCAACTAGCACACCGGTAAACAACGTCAGTAGATAATAACGAGACTGACCTGAAATCGTATACTTCAAACTCTCGCCGCTAAAAATTGAAGCAACCCCCATGAAATTGACCAGACCATCAACAATGTATCGGTCAAACCAAGCCGTTAGCCGCGAACTCTGCACGACCCCCAACACGACACTGATCTGATACAACCGCTCCATCCGAAAGTCATATGCCAAAATATCTCGAATTGGCTTGCTGACTAGATCTACTGGTTTTTCCCAGCCCGGATTCAGATAAATCAACCCGCCCAAGCCACAGCCGATCGCACTAGACAGCACCAACAATCCCATCGCCGTCCAGTTTAGGGTTTCCCAAGTGGGTAGTAGCTGGCACTGTTGCAACATTAGGGGAGCCAGCAGCGTAAACACCGTCATTGCCACCATTGGCACCGCCATTAACCAAGGAACCTCGGGAGCTCGGCGGGTTTTAGGTTGGGGCTTGCCCCCAAACATTAGCCCGTACACCCGCACTAAGTTAAATGCTGTCATCCCATTGACTAACAGCAGCACACCCACCGACCAAAAACTTGTTGCCCCCAGATCATCTGCCCATTCCAGCATCGCCCAAAAGCTGCCCAGGGGAATAAGCGCAATGGATGCCGCCGCACCAACGACAAAGGCTGCCGCCGTCGCAGGCATTCGTGAGGCTAACCCGCCCAGTTCGCGTAAGTCTTGAGTGCTAGTAGTGAGAATCACCGAGCCAACGCTCATAAACATTAAGGCTTTACTAATGCCATGGGCAAAGAGAAATAGCAGCGCTACATCACTTTGCTGCATTCCCACCGCGACAAAGACCAAACCGAGGTAAGCGCTCGTGGAGTGGGAGAGCGATCGCTTCACATCGACTTGGGCGATCGACACAAAAGAAGCCCCGATCGCAGTTAGCGTCCCCAGCACAATCAGTGCATTCAGTGCTACAGGCGATAATGCCAAGATTGGCTGTAATTGAATCAATACATATGCCCCAGAAGCGACTACTACTGAGTTCCGTAAAATAGAAGCCGGGTTAGGGCCCTCCATGGCTTCATCTAACCAGAGGTTTAGCGGAAACTGAGCGCATTTCCCAGTGGGCCCAGCAATTAGAGCTAGTCCCAGAAGCGTTGTGGTAAGCGGAGCCAACTCAGCCGTTTGTGCCCAGGCTTCTAGATCAGTAAAGTTCAAACTGCCTGCCTGGGTCGAGAGCCCCACGACTCCCATCAGCAGCAGCAAATCGCCCACCCGTTTGGTCAAAAACGCATCTCGCGCCGCAGTAACCACTAAAGGCTGAGCATACCAAAATCCCACCAACAGATAAGTTGATAAGGTAAGCATTTCTAGCAGAGCATAGCTTAAAAACAGCGAATCGCTAAGGGCAATACCGCTCATTGCCGCCTCAAAAAAGCCCATGAGCGCATAGAACCGAGCAATGCCCCAGTCTTTTTCTAAATAGCCCAGCGCAAAAACTTGTGCGACTAGGCTCAGTGCCGTGATCAGCAACGCCGCTCCTATACTTACTGCCGAGATTTCTAGCGCAATAGATAGATCAAGATCAACCACATGGAGCCAAGGAATAACCTGGCGCTGCGGCGGCTGATCCCAAACTGCCTGAAGCACAAGGGCGCTATGCACCAAAGCCAGGAAGGTCATTAGTACATTAAAATAAGCCGCAGGTCGAGGCCCCGTTCGTCGAACTAGCCCCACTGACCAGGGTAGGGTCAAAATTGCACCAATAAGACCGTAGAGAGGAACCCACCAGCTAGTCTGAGCGAGGAGCTGATTCATCAAGCGCTTTCCTTAAACAAAAAATAGTTGTTAAATGTAGCCATAGCCTGAGAAAGTCATTCCTACACCTGACAGAGCGCCCCAATAGGAGAGAGTAGGACGATCACCCTCTGATGTGCCCGCATAGGACGTTCAGGGAAACAGGTGTAGACTTTGAAATTTCTGCTAGATAATATGTTACCAGTTTTTAATAAACTCTTTATATTGTCTCGTTTTCTAATTTTGTCTAACAAAATGTTGAGCTTAATTACCGAATGTTTTGGACAAGATCAAACAAATAATCATTGACTTATCGATGATATGATTAGTTCTCATGGCGGACTAAATTAAAATCGTTGACAGTCGTAATTTGGAAGCAGTACCGAGGATATCTCATCAAAAGCTTCATCATTTTTAGATGAGCCGTTTTTGATAGGTTTTCAAAATATTTTTCCAACGTAGTTAGTTGAGAAATGCTGCGATCGCAGTTCTTCTTAAGCCAACTGCCTTTTGTCATGTCTCAAGGTTTCCACTGTCCACAGGCAACCCAAAACAGCTTCTATTGTTGTTTTTAGCCCTCAATGGCTGAACGAAAGCAAGGAGAACAGGGTTGAATGTGTGAGCTTTTCCAATAACTCAGAATTATCAATGTTATAAAAACAATCATTCTGAATTATATTGCCAAAGATCAAAGCAGCCTTGTATGGTTAATTTGGGAATTCTGAAATGCTTTTCTGAAAATCCAAAGTCGGGTCTTCCGTTGAAATTTTCAGTCACTATTTACTTCTGTTCAATGATACGTCTCTCGTAGGAAATAAGCGATGCCAATTGCGGTTGGAATGATTGAAACAAGAGGGTTCCCTGCTGTTGTAGAAGCAGCGGATGCCATGGTCAAGGCAGCTAGGGTTACCCTAGTCGGTTACGAAAAAATTGGAAGTGGTCGCGTTACCGTCATTGTGCGGGGTGATGTTTCTGAAGTTCAGGCTTCTGTGGCTGCTGGCATTGAGAACGTCAAGCGAGTCAACGGTGGTGAAGTGCTATCAACACACATCATTGCGCGTCCCCACGAAAACCTTGAGTATGTTTTACCAATTCGCTACACCGAAGCGGTAGATCAGTTCCGCTCATAGAAACTATCCGATGGGTCATCTCTGGCTCATGGGATTAATTATTTATGCAGCAAATTTTGATTGTTTACAGAATCACTGGAAGGGAGATTTCAAGATGGCGATCGCAGTTGGAATGGTAGAAACATTAGGCTTCCCCGCAGTTGTGGAAGCAGCAGACGCAATGGTGAAAGCCGCCCGCGTTACGTTGGTCGGTTACGAGAAAATCGGCAGCGGTCGCGTCACTGTGATCGTCCGAGGTGATGTTTCCGAAGTGCAAGCTTCGGTTGCAGCTGGCATTGAAAACATTAAGCGGGTCAATGGCGGACAAGTTTTGTCTACCCACATTATTGCGCGTCCCCACGAAAACCTAGAATACGTCCTGCCTATCCGTTACACCGAGGCTGTAGAAGCATTCCGGGAAAGCGTCAGCGGCATCCGTCCTATCGGTCGCCCCTAATAGCGAGCTTAGCAGCGAACTAATCTGATGCAAATCGCGAGAGTTTGTGGCACCGTTGTCAGCACCCAAAAGGAATATAGCCTAACGGGCGTTAAGTTCCTGGTCGTGCAGTACATCGATGATGAAGGGCATCCGGTTCCCGGTTACGAGGTCGCAGCGGATAGCGTTGGAGCAGGCATTGATGAATGGGTATTAGTGAGTCGGGGGAGCGCCGCTAGGCAGACTCCCGGTGGCGATTCTCGCCCTCTTGATGCCTTAGTCGTTGGCATTATCGACACTGTTAGTGTTAATAACCTCCGGTTCTATGACAAGCGCGACCGCGATCGGTAGCCTGCAATGGGTAAGTTAAGCGATTTTCTCTGAGGGATAGGCACTTGTTTTAATCCGTTTTATTCAGAGAAAATCCTTAAAAATCGAGCTAATTTCTGCCCCTTCAGGAGAAGTCTATGGTTAGCGGCTTGGCTGCACCTCTAAATCCTTGGTCTAGAAGTCTTCCCAAACCCAAAATTGATGAAACTGCCTACGTGCACTCTTTCTCAAACATCATTGGGGACGTGACCATTGGTGCAAACGTCATGATTGCACCGGGAACTTCCATCCGTGCCGAGTTAGGGAACTCCTTTCATCTAGGCACCGGCACAAAGGTTCAAGATGGGGTAGTCATTCATGGGCTACAGCAAGGCAAGGTTGAAGGAGATGACCAAAGTCCTTATTCTGTTTGGGTTGGCAGAAATACCACGATTACCCACATGGCGCTGATTCATGGCCCCGCTTATGTGGGTAACGATTGTTTTATTGGCTTTCGATCGACTGTATTTAATGCTCATATCGGTGATGGCTGTGTGGTGATGATGCATGTCTTAATTCAAGATGTGACCCTTCCCCCAGGAAAATATGTTCCCTCTGGTTCCATCATCACAACTCAGCAACAAGCCGATCGCCTGCCCAACGTACAGGCAGAAGATCGTCAGTTTGCCACCCAAGTGGTAGGCGTTAACGATGCACTTAGGTCTGGCTATCACTGTGCTGAGAACCTAGCCTGCATCACTCCAGTTCGTACGCAGTTAGAAAAAGCGTTGAATGGGCACAGTGCCCCAGACGCTTCCAGTCCAGCCAGCGATTCCAGTTCCTCTACCTCTAATTTCAGTCAAATGCAAAATACTCGTTTAGATCCAGCAGTCGTAGAGCGTGTCCGTCAACTCCTTTCCCAAGGCTTAAAGATTGGTACTGAACATGCCGATCCGCGTCGTTTCAAAATCAATGCGTGGCATAGCTGCACGCCCAGTCAGTCTAGCCGTGAAGGAGATGTATTGGCTGGGCTAGAGAAATGTTTGTCAGAGCATAGTGGTGATTACGTTCGTTTGTTTGGAATTGATACTCGGTTAAAGCAGCGCGTCTCGGAGCTTGTCATTCAACGCCCTGGCGATGCCGCTCTAGGTCGGGTTTCTGCTCCTCCTAGTTCCTCTAGCCATACTTCCAGCCACAATAGTTACAGTGCGCCCAAAAGCTATAACCATGCGCCCAGTGGCTCTGGTTTGGCTCCTGAAGTCATTGAAAAAATCCGTTATTTTGTGTCTCAGGGTTACAAGTTAGGGACTGAGCACGCCGATCCACGTCGCTTCAAGATTAATGCTTGGAATAGCTGTTCACCCATTCAAGCCAGCCGTGAATCAGACGCGATCGCCGCTTTGCAAACTTGTCTGGCTGAGCATAGCGGTCAATATGTTCGCCTTTTTGGCATTGACACTAAAACCAGATCTCGTGTTTCTGAAGTCGTGATTCAGCGTCCCGGTGGCGCTCCTACTAGCAACGGTCATGCTGCACCTGCCTATGCATCTCCAGCCCCCAGCAATAGCTATGCTACTGGTAGTGGCTATGGTTCTAGCGGAAGTAGCAGTAGTTCTGGCAGCAACGGTAAGAGTCATCTTAAGCCTGAAGTTGTTTCCCAAGTTCGGCAAATGGTGTCTCAGGGCTATAGAATTGCCGCCGAGTACGCCGATAAGCGCCGTTTCCAAACGAGTTCTTGGACAAGCTGCCCACCTATTCAAGGCGGAGATGTGGTCAATGCCCTCGAGCGCTGTCTAGCAGAGAATAGTGGCGCGTACGTTCGTGTGGTTGGTATAGATACTAAGACTAAACGGCGAGTGTCCGAAATCATTGTTCAACGACCGTAGAGAAGCTAAAAGCTTCCAACTCTTCAAAAGAGCAAGAAGCTTTTAGCGTTAAAATTTCGGAATCTTATCCACCTTAACAGCTTTATCGAATGCACCTGCCGCGATCGCCCTTGATCAGCGATGACCACTTGTACATCAGTGGCAATGTCACCCTTGACGCCAGGGCAGTGATCGCGCCTAATGTCATGCTTCAAGCTGATTATGAGTGTCATTTAATCATTGCTGCTGGAGTCAGCATTGGTAGCGGCTGCGTGCTTCATGCCCACGGCGGTACTTTGGAAATCGATGTTGGAGTGACTTTAGGCAGTGGCGTATTGGTTTTAGGCAGCGGCAAAATTGGGGCGAATGCTTGCATCGGTTCCAGAGCAACCGTGATGGATAGTACTATTGAACCAGAATATACGGTTCCGCCTGGCGCTATAATTGGCGATCGCAGTCGTCAAGACGCTTCGACTCAACCTCAAGATTTTTCTACCCCTCCATTTGTTGCAGCCGAAGCCCCATCGCCAATTTCATCTCCAGCCCAAGCCGAAAATAGTGATGCTGTCCCTGCGAAGGAGAACGGCAAAGCCAAGCCAGTTCATGGACAGGTCTATCTCGAACGAATGATGGTGATGATGTTTCCCCATCAACAAAAGCTCGAGAATCAAAAACTCGATAATCCATCCTCAGACGATTAAATCTCTTAAGATTAAGAAGACCGCCCCACTTCGGGAGCTACTTGGAGAAGCACAATGGAGGCACGAGACTCAGCCCTCGCTAAGCAATCTGCACCCCGGCGCACTGCTCCGCAGATACCGCAAGGGTCGCAGCAGCAGCCGATTGTCAGTGAAAGTGCGCTGGGCATGGTTTCGACCCGCAGTTTTCCGGCGATCGTGGGCACTGCCGACATGATGCTGAAGTCGTCGTCTGTGCGTTTGGTGGGTTACGAAAAAATTGGCAGTGGGTATTGTACTGCCGTGGTGCGGGGCAGAATTTCTGACGTGCGGATAGCTGTAGAGGAAGGAGCCGCTGTTGCTGAGCAATTTGGACAATTCATCTCAAAATCTGTGATTTCTCGCCCGCTAGCCAATCTTGAGGTGGTGCTGCCGATCAGCGGTCGTTTAGCAAAATATGTCTCAGAACAAGGCTATAGTCGCTTGAGTGATCTGGCGATCGGCTTGCTTGAAACCCGTGGATTTCCGGCAATGGTGGGCGCTGCTGATGCCATGCTCAAGGCAGGAGATGTGCAGTTAGCAGCCTATGAAATGGTAGGCGATGGCTTGTGTACTGCCATTGTTCGGGGGCGCGTGTCGGATGTGGCGATCGCGATTCAAGCGGGAATGCACGAAGCCGAGCGCATTGGCGAACTTCATGCCGTTATGGTGATTCCTCGCCCCCTCGAAGATTTGGAAGAAACCTTACCTGTTGCAAGCTGCTGGATTGAAAAACCCGTGCCGATCGCCATTCCTCTCGACATCAAGGAAGCCCATAAAGAGCTAGCAGCGCAGGAAGCAGAAGCGCAGATCCAAATGCCTGATTTACGACAGATTCCAATCGATCGCGATGATTAGCTTGTTGGAAGTTTTAGGAGCGCGGGAACCTTAGAGGTGGCGTTTCGGGAACTCTCGCATGACCTCTCCAGCTTTAGGAAAAATTGCCGTCTACTATCCTGCTTTTTTGGGTGGCGGAGCGGAAACTGTGGCGCTGTGGATGTTAGAAGCGCTCAAGGAAAAATATGAATTAACCTTGTTCACCGTCTCAGACATTGACTTTGAACGGCTAAATGCAATGTATGGCACCACCTTAAACCATCAGAAAATTCGGGTAAAATCTTTGTTTCCCAAGTTTTCTAACTCTATTACAGATTTTCTAATTGCTAATAATAAGCAGATTAGAATGCTGTTGTTTCACCTTTCTATCCGCCACATTAAAGCACGCCAAGAGGATTATGATTTATTGATTTCTGCTTATAATGCGGCTGATTTGGGCAAAAAAACAATTCAATACATTCATTGGGTGAAGGTATTAGAAGGAAATTGGTGGTGGGAAAAAGTCTCTAATTTTTCGATCGCCCAACTTAAAAAAAACCCATCCCTTTCTAATTCACAGCTTGTGCATGAAACTGTTCTAAAAACATATGGCATCGATTCGACTGTTCTGTATCCCCCTGTAGTATTAGATATTCCGAATAAAGCTCAAATGGACAAGGAAAACGCTTTTATTTGTAGTGGCAGAATTACAGAAGCAAAGCAACCTGACCAAGTGATTAAGATCCTTCAACAAGTAAGAGCGCAAGGTTTTGACGTTAAGCTGCATTTGACTGGCGGTGGCGGTGGCACCTATGCGCTGAAGTATGAGCGATCGATTAAAAAACTAGCGACAGAGAATGCTGATTGGATCACCTTGTACGAAAATTTGGAATATGCCGACTACGTTAACGTGGTGACCCGGTGTAAATATGGGATTCATTATAAAAAAGAGCCGTTTGGAATCTCGATCGCTGAAATGGTGAAAGCGGACGTTATTCCGTTCGTGCGCAGCCAAGGGGGACAGGTGGAAATTGTGGGCGCTCAGAATCAGGAGTTGTTGTTTGGAGATGAAGCAGAAGCGATCGCCAAAATTATTGCAGTGCTCAGCAGCCCTGAAAAGCAATCTACCCTTTTAGAATCCTTAAAAGCACAGAAGCAATTATTCTCAACTCAGCGATTTATGGCAGAAATGACAAAGTTTGTGGATGATTATTTTGAGCGCGACAGCGGCTTAACAGGCTTAACAAAAGAAGAAACAACGCCATCACTTCTATTGAAGGAGGCAATTCAAACAGGTCAGCGGGGAATCTAGTCGGAGATTGATATACTTAAAGTCTCGAAACGCTTATTTATATAAACTCCTACCTGTTGAGTATGCAGCCCACTGACCCTAGCAAGTTCACCGAAAAAGCCTGGGAGGCAGTCGTTAAGTCCCAGGATGTCGCCCGTCGCTTCAAACATCAGCAGCTAGAAGTGGAGCACGTGGCGATCGCCCTTCTCGACTTAGAGGGAACTGCCAATAATATGTTGCTCAAAGCAGGACTCGAGCCAATTCGCCTCAAACAACAGATCGAAGCCTTTGCCCAACGCCAACCCAGAGTACCCGACGAAAACGGACAGCTTTATTTGGGGCAAGGACTCGATACTTTGCTCGATAATGCCGAGTTTTCCCGGAACTCAATGCAGGATGATTTTATTTCGGTAGAGCATTTGCTGCTGGCGCTTTCCGAGGACGATCGCATTGGTCGCCGTCTCTTTAAATCATTCGAGGTCGATGTTCGTAAGTTAGAAGCTGCCATTAAAGCGGTGCGAGGCAGCCAAAAGGTCAAGGATCAAACGCCTGAATCAAGCTATGCCGCCCTCGAAAAATATGGGCGTGACTTGACTGAGCAGGCGAAAGCCGGAAAGCTTGATCCGGTAATTGGGCGCGATGAGGAAATTCGGCGGGTGGTACAGGTGCTATCGCGGCGGACGAAAAATAATCCGGTGCTGATTGGCGAACCGGGCGTGGGTAAGACAGCGATCGCGGAAGGGTTAGCCCAGCGCATCATCAACGGCGACGTGCCCGAATCGCTTAAAGATCGCCGCCTGATTAGCCTTGATATGGGTTCGCTGATTGCCGGGGCAAAGTATCGGGGCGAGTTTGAAGATCGGCTGCGGGCAGTGCTGAAAGAAGTCACGAGTTCCGCTGGACACATTGTGCTATTTATCGACGAACTTCACACCGTGGTTGGAGCCGGATCATCGACAGGCACGACTGATGCTAGTAATCTGCTCAAGCCGATGCTGGCACGGGGCGAATTACGCTGCATTGGCGCGACCACGATTGACGAGTACCGCAAGCATATTGAGAAAGATGCCGCACTAGAACGTCGGTTTCAACAGGTCTACGTCGGGCAGCCCACTGTAGAAGACACCATTTCAATTTTGCGAGGGCTGAAAGAGCGCTATGAAGTTCACCATGGCGTTAAGGTGGCAGATTCGGCGCTGGTCGCTGCTGCCACCCTGTCCGATCGCTATATTAGCGATCGCTTCTTGCCCGACAAAGCGATCGATTTGGTAGACGAAGCCGCCGCCAAGCTAAAGATGGAGATTACCTCCAAACCCGTCGAGCTAGAAATTATCGATCGCCGTCTGATTCAGCTTGAAATGGAAAAGCTGTCTTTAGAAGGGGAAGGACAATCGGCGATCGCTGTAGGATTCTACCGTACCTCCAAGGAGCGCCTTGAGAAAATCGAGCAAGAAATTACCGACCTCAAGCGCGATCAAGACAAACTTAGCTCCCAGTGGGGCTCTGAGAAAGAACTACTATCGGCAATCAACGCGCTTAAAGAAGAAGAAGAGCAACTGCGGCGGCAAATTGAGAAGGCTGAGCGCGACTACGACCTCAACACTGCCGCCCAGCTAAAATATGGACGATTAGAAGCCGTTCATCGTGAGCTAGAGAAAAAAGAAGCCAGCCTTGTCGAAAGTCAAACTCGCGGGACTTCACTGCTCCGAGAGCAAGTCACCGAGGCAGACATTGCCGAAATTGTTGCCAAGTGGACAGGCATTCCCGTCAACCGTCTCATGGAATCGGAGCGGCAAAAGCTTTTGGAACTAGAAAGCTATTTGCATCAGCGTGTCATTGGTCAACATGAAGCCGTTGAAGCTGTCTCCGCTGCTATCCGCCGCGCTCGGGCTGGCATGAAAGATCCCGGTCGTCCTATTGGTTCTTTCATCTTCTTGGGTCCCACAGGAGTTGGCAAAACCGAGCTTGCTCGCGCCCTGGCTGATTCTTTATTCGACAGCGCCGACTCCATGGTGCGGATTGACATGTCAGAGTATATGGAAAAACATTCCGTTAATCGCCTAGTGGGTGCGCCTCCAGGATATGTCGGCTATGAGGAAGGTGGGCAGTTGTCGGAAGCTATCCGTCGTCATCCTTACTCAGTCTTACTGCTAGATGAGATTGAGAAGGCGCATCCTGATGTTTTTAATATTCTGTTGCAAGTGCTAGATGACGGACGAATTACCGATTCTCAGGGCAGGACAGTCGATTGTCGCAATACGGTTGTGGTCATGACTAGTAACATTGGCAGTGAACATATTTTGGATGTTTCGGGGGATGACTCGAAGTACGAGGAAATGAGAAAGCGTGTAATGAAGGGATTACAGTCTCATTTTCGCCCAGAGTTCCTCAATCGGGTTGATGACATTATTATGTTCCACGCCCTAAGCCTTAAGGAACTGCGGATGATTGTAGGCATTCAGCTTCAGCGCATTCATCGGCTGTTGGCTGAGCAGAAGATTAGCATTGAGCTAACCACTGCTGCCCAAAATCATATTGCTGATGTGGGGTTTGATCCAGTTTATGGGGCGCGTCCTTTGAAGCGGGCAATTCAAAAAGAATTGGAAAATGCGATCGCCACTAAGCTGCTAGAAAATACCTTCATCGGCGGCGACACGATTCAAGTCGATGTAGTCGATCACAAGCTAACTTTTACTAAAAAGGTTGTCAAAACTAGCAAGGCAATCGCTAAAGATAAAGTTGCCGAAGCCTAGGAAAACGCCATGCTGCTCCGTCTTGCCCAGGGACAACTTAACCTGCTCACTACTTGTCCTCGGAAATTTCAGCACACCGTCCTTGATCAATTTAGTACGCCGACTTCGCCCGAACAGCAAGACCACATTAATCGGGGCAACCGTTTCCACTTGCTCATGCAGCAGCATGAATTGGGGTTGAGTCGTGCTTTGTCTACTGATCTAGAAGAGCGACAATTACAGCAATGTGTCGTTGATTTGGTTCAGGCTGCCCCTGATTTGTTTGCTCCTGCAAGGCTACGGCAGAGCGAACATCGTCGGACATTGGAATGGAATGGATATGCGATCGCCACTATTTACGATCTTCTCATCCTTCACGATACTCAAGCCCAAATCGTCGATTGGAAAACCTATCCCCGTCCCCAAAATGCCGAGCGACTGGCAAAAAACTGGCAAACCCGGCTCTACCTCTTTGTCCTGACAGAAACGACAGATTATGCTCCGGAACAACTCTCAATGACCTACTGGTTTGTAGAACCTGGCAAAACTCCTCAAAGTTCGCGGTTTGAATATAACGCCACTCTTCATCAACAAACCCAGCAAGATTTGGCGCAGATCTTGTCACAACTGACAGACTGGTTAAAACTTTATGCCGCAGGTGATTCGTTGCCGCAAGTCGATGAACATCAAGGCTACTGCCCAACCTGTCCATTCGTGGTGCGCTGTCAAAGAACCCAACAGGCAACCGATGTTCTGCTGCCTATTGCCGAAATTGAAGAAGTCGCGATCGGCAGCTAGGCAGCTAGGCAGTTAGAGGCGCAGTTAGAAACTGACGCTACCCTCAGTCCGTCGTCTTCGCATGGGCAAAACCTCAGCGCCACCCTCACGGGCAACCCGCACCAATAGCCCCGCTGTCAGCAAGCTGGAAATCATAGAGCTACCGCCATAGCTAATCAGCGGGAACGGGAGTCCAGTTGTGGGTAGTGCGCCTGTTGCTACCCCAATATTTAAGAGCGCTTGCCCTACTATCAGCACCATTACCCCGATCGCGATTAAGCGATGCACGGGTTGTGTTGTCTTGATCGCTACTCGGAGGGCGATCGTGGCATAAGCCGCTAGCATGAGGAACAGCAGCATACAGCCCAAAAAACCAAACTCTTCGGCAAACACCGCAAAAATAAAATCTGTATCTTGAATGGGCAGATAGAACAGCTTTTGCTGAGACAATCCAAACCCGGTTCCGGTCAACCCTCCAGACCCGATCGCCAGTAAGCTTTGAATCAACTGATACCCATCTCCAGTTGCATCCTTCCAAGGATTAAGAAAAGAAATCAACCGCCGCCGCTGATAGGTTTTAATGCTGACACTGACGATCGCCGCCATCAAACCCACCCCTGCTGCTCCAAACAAGTACAGATAGGGTAAGCCCGCCGCCAGCGCAATTAGCCAAATCACCATGCCACAGAGCGCAGTCGTACTCAAGTTAGGCTGAAGCAAAATACCCACCAGCACTAGGCAAAAAATAGCCATCCAGGTCAGCCGAACCCGCCAACTTAAGTGATTCCATTGCCCAAAGATGCGGGCGCTTTGCAGCACCAAAAACGGCTTCATTAACTCTGAAGGCTGGATGCCCACCGACCCGATCGCCAGCCATCGCGTTGCCCCATTAGTACTAATTCCTAACCCCGGAATCAGCGTTAGCAGCAGCAGTCCGAGCAGCAGCAGTACAACCCAATTTGCCCACCCCAGCACCATCCGCAAAGGCGAATGCACCAAAATATTGAAGCCCAACATGCCAATGGTGATCCAGACCAACTGAATTTTAAAGTAGTGCAGACCATCATCAAAACGGGCATCAGCAACGGCATAGGAAGCCGAGAACATGACCGCCAGCCCGATCGCCAGCCACAAAAAGGTAATCCATCGCAGTAACCGAGCTTCTAAAGCCCAGTCTTGAGTTGAGGAATCGAAGAAGGGAATGAGGTAGCGGAGTTTCACAGCCTTGCCCGGAAAAGTTGCCTATAAGAGTAACTCAGGTCGAAGGAATTATTGCAAATATTGAGCGAAATAAAGCAGCAAAGGCTTTTTCGGTTAGAAGGTAAAATTAAGGCTACGGCGCACTGAGCAGGCAACTATGCGAACTTTTCTTCTTGAGCAGCCTACCGAGCAGCGGATTCTTTATCAGGGAATTAGTTGGCACCAGTTCAAGCTAATTCAAGCAGGCTTTGCTGAGTCTCCAGGCATTCGGCTGTCTTACTATCACGGCGCGATCGAGATTTTTATGCCGGGACGTGAACACGAGGTTTTTAGTCGGCTGATTGGGTTTCTGATTGGGCTGTTTTGTCTAGAAAAAAACATTGAATTTGAACCCACTGGAGCAATGACCCAAGAGCGAGAAGGAGAAGTGTCTGCCCAAGCGGATGAGTCCTACTGCTTTGGAGAGTCTAAGCCTATTCCTGATCTGGTAATAGAAGTCGTCTTTACCAGTGGTGGAACCCAGAAGCTTCAGCGCTATCAAGCCTTGCAAGTGCCCGAAGTTTGGTTCTGGCAAGATGGACTATTCAGTCTCTACCATCTTCGCCAAGATCACTATGAGAAAATCACCTATAGTGAAATTTCAGAACTTGCATTACTAGATATCAACTTACTGACTCGCTGTGTATTAATGGCTCAAACATCCCGACTAGAAGCAGCCAACGAGTTTCGTAATGCGCTGAAATAAATCCCGTTAAGAACCTGCGTTACAGTAGGGAGCGTGCGTTCTCCCCCCATTTCCATGACTCCGGCATCCTCTCTCCCTGAAACTGAACCTCAGCGTCAGCCCAAACAGACTGACTTACGACTGTTTAAGCTGCTGATTCCCTACGCCAAGCAGAATAAGAAGCTGCTGAGTATTTCCTTAGTATTGCTCTTGCCTTTGGCGATCGCGGGTTCTGTGCAGCCCATCATTATTGGGCAAGCTGTCGCCTTGGCTAAACAAGAGCCAGTCATGGCATTTTTGCAAGGGCGATCGCTTCTTGAGGGTGCTAGGGTTCTCATTGGTTTATTGGCAGCGACGTTGTTAGTGCAACTCTCGCTGAGCGGATTCCAAGGCTACTTAGTGCAGGTTGTCGGACAAAGAATCACTGCCAGCATCCGCAATGATCTGTTTGAGCATGTCACATCTCTCGCGACTCGGTTTTTCGATCGCACTCCCGTCGGGCGGTTGATTACGCGCCTCACCAGCGATGTTGATGCCTTGGGTGACGTGTTTTCGACTGGCACCATCGGCATTATTAGCGACTTGCTGACGATGGTGGTAACCATTACAGCAATGGCATTGTTTGAGTGGAAGCTGACATTGATGCTGGTGCTGTTGTTATTGCCGATTACGTGGCTGATTGTCTTTTTCCAGGGGCGTTATCGCATCTCTAATTACGCGGCACGAGAGGAGCTTTCGGCGCTGAATTCGACGTTGCAAGAAAACATTGTGGGCATTAATGTCGTGCAATTGTTCCGTCGGGAGCAGTTCAACTCCCAGATGTTTCGGACGATTAATTTACGCTATATGACCGAGGTCGATAAGACCATTTTTTACGATTCGGCAGTGTCGGCAACCCTGGAATGGGTGTCATTGGCGGCGATCGGCGGCGTGCTTTGGCTAGGCAGCATTCTCATTCTTCGACAAGAACTGAACTTCAGCATTCTGACCACGTTCATCCTCTATGCCCAAACTCTGTTTAATCCCTTACGACAATTTGCCGAACGCTTTACCACTGTGCAAGCGGGACTCACCGCATTAGAACGGGTCAGCAACATCTTAAACGAACCCGTCGAGATTCGTGATCCAGAGCAACTTTCCTCTACCTCAATCAAAGTGCCGTCCCTTCGAGACGATTCTACGCCTGGAACCATCCAATTCGACCAGGTTTGGTTTGGTTACAAATCCGATGAATTCGTCTTGCGAGATCTTAATTTCACGATTCATCCTGGCGAAAAAGTGGCGCTGGTCGGTCCGACAGGAGCCGGGAAAAGTTCAATCATTCGCCTACTTTGTCGGTTGTACGAAGTGAGTAAAGGGCGCATTTTGTTAGACGGACAAGACATTCGGGATATGCCCCAAGGAGAACTGCGGCGACGGATGGCAGTTGTTTTGCAAGATGGCTTTTTGTTTGCGGGGGATGTGAAGGGCAATATTTCCCTGGGTGAGTCCTACTCAATGGCAGAAATTCAGGCGGCGGCGAAGCAGACGAACGTTGATCAGTTCATTAACAAACTGCCCCAAGGCTATGACACGCCGCTTCGTCAACGAGGAACTAATCTATCGGGCGGCGAGAAGCAGCTTTTGGCGTTTGCCCGTGCGGCAATTCGTAATCCTGGAATTTTGGTGTTGGATGAGGCGACCGCAAATTTAGATGTGGGTACTGAGTCCACTATTCAAAAGGCATTGGAAACGCTGTTGGTCGATCGCACCGCCATTATTATTGCCCACCGACTTTCGACGATTCGGAATGTCGATCGCATTCTCGTTCTCAAGCAAGGTCACCTTGCAGAATCAGGAACCCATGAGGAGCTTTTGGAGCAAGGTGGACTTTACTCCAGCCTATATCGCTTGCAAATGCTGGAGACTTGATAAAACTCTGCATCAGAGCATCAAGGTATTATGGAGACAGCTTTTAAGAGTGAAGCGTATGGTTTCAGTATCGAATGGGCAACTATCTATTATTCGTACAAAACGCGGATTAACGATCGCAGGTACCCACATCACGCTCTACGATGTTATGGATCATCTTGCAGCGGGATGGACACCCAAGCTAATTCTGAACTGGCTTCCTTTGACAGAAGAACAACTCAATGCAGCAATCTTCTACATCAATGCCAACCGCGCTGAGGTAGAAGCAGAATACCAAACTGTTTTACAAGCAACCCAAGAGATGCAGGAATACTGGGAAGACAAAAATCGAGAACGTTTGGCTCAAATTGCTAAGATGCCTCCAAAGTCAGGACAGGAAGAGAGTTATGCTAAACTCCAAGGCTGGAAAGCGAAGCTTGGACTGGCTGCATGATTATCTCTATGTCGTAGCCTCTGCAAAGGCGATCGCTCTCCCTCCCATGCCATTATCACTGCTCAACATTCAATTGCGCGCCTCTGCAATGCCATTGCGACCTAAAACAATGCCAATGTTCTCACTTTCAATACGATCGCGACTCGATACAATGCCATTGCAACTCGATACAATGCCATTGCAACTCGATACAATGCCATTGCAACTCGATACAATGCCATTGCAACTCGATACAATGCCATTGCAACTCGACACAATGCGATCGTGAAGCATTTCCTTTAAGAATCGGGCGTTGCTGAATAAAAGTACAAACAGCAAAATCCGCCCTTACCTAGAAGACTGGCTCAGCGATCAAAAATGTTTTTTCCCACAAGAGGCACGCATCATCATGCTGGCTATCCAGTTAACCGATCGCAATGTCAAACACTGGATCACGCGCAGGTAGTCATGGTCATTAAAGTCTTCATACCCTTGCACTAAACTGTACAACCGTTGCGCAGGTAAATTTCTCAAAGGATGCTGATCACAGTTCGAGTCTCGTTAATTAGTAAAACATTTAACCAGGACTTAACCAATCATTCAGTAATGCGATAGAACCGATTTACTCAGCAATCAAAATCATGCTTTGCCACAAGCAACTTCTGTATATTTCTTCATCTAATTGACGTTAAATTCATAAGACCTATCCCATGCTAATGACCTACCAATATTTGATTGACAGACCCACACCAGGAATGCTATCTGTTATTGCGTAAGTCTGCAAAAAAAGTTTGCTTGTCCAGAACAGCATTATTAAAAATTGGAGTTAGAAGAAATACATGAGCGAACTTACAGCAACAAATCTTGAGCGAATAGGAAACACAATTACTGTAATTGGTACGGCAGTTGATTGCGACATTGTTAGTGTAACTATTGTTTCTGCTCCATCAAGTCAAACCAAAGATGCAACTGTTGACTCAAGTGGAAATTGGAGAGTTATATTCTTAGACATTGACTTTCCTCAAGGCAACGCTTCTGAACATCAATGTGGCGTTGATACAAGAGTAGATGTTGACTGTAAAGACGATCCCTCATGTCCATCGCATCAAGCAAGTCTTCCAGTTGGGTGTAGCTTATTGTTTCCTGAGGTGGCGATCGAGAACGAACGAATCGACGATTAGACTTGTTGGGTAGAAAATATAGCCAATGCGTTGCAAGCCTTGTTGGTAAGGCACAATTTTAGGCGTTGCTGAATTGAAAGTATGAATCTGCTTAAAGCCCCCTCCCTCCTAGGAAGGAACCGGATTTGTAACTGCAATTCAGTAACATCCGATTCTATTAAAGAACGCCTCCGGTAAGCAGATTCATGCAGTCAGTTACTCTCAAGAAAATGGAGCAACAGATATTTATTACTTAGCTCAAAAAGAACAACCTAAGTAAGAGAGAAAGTAAAGCATGTCTGAAAAGTCTACAAAACCGCCCACCTCAGCTTAGCCATGCCTCTTACAGATAATCTGAATGTATTTCAGCAGCAAATCTGTGAGCGATATGCCTTAATTCCGCGTTCTGAAATACACTTAACCATTACTTTGTTTGGTGAAACGACTGCTCGGAAGCTTGTCAAACTAGCCGACTTACTTTTAGATAATCTTCCCTCATCTGCTATTTCCGAGCTTCGGGTAAGTAGTTTAGGCAGCGCATATCAAGTAGATGGAAAACCTATCTTGCTCAAGCAGGAAAAAATAGACGAGCTAAAACAATTTCCCCGTGTTCTTTGGATAGCTTTGGATGTCCCTGATGAACTTCCCACAACAATAAACAACAATGGGGCAACCCGCTCACCCAGCGCATTGCCCCATTGTCCCGTTTGGGAGAGGTATAGGAGACGCAACCGTCCCCTGCTAGGGAAATTTGAGGGGAAGCTCCTCAAGGCTCGGTTTCAACCAAGCCCAGTCCCCCTCACTCATCCATTCGCGAACCAACTAGCTCACAGTCCCCCCATCAGTCCGCCGAATCGCGACAACCGAAGGCTTCGGCGGCGTATTCGCCTGCTTCCCAGGCCAGTTCGACCCAATCGGCACCTCACGCGTTTGCATGAACTCTTTACCATCAGTAGTTCTCATCGCCACCTTACGGCTCTCAGCAGCCATACCTTTCCGCATCCCATTCGTCTCACCCGGATGCTGAGCCGCCATAAACAGCGTCTTCTGGTCAGACGCTAAGAATGGTCCAGTCATCTCCGCGTCCATAGGTCCAAAGCCAAATAGGTAAGCCTTTCCGGCATTAGCACCTGACATGGGCATATACCAAATGGAGTTGTTGCCATAAACTGCTCGCAGGTCAGACTGTTCAAGCGGCTTGCCGTCCTTGTCTATGCGCCCTGCTGGAAGAGGCTGGTTAATCTTAGCGCTCGACATATCCATGACCATCCAGAGGTTGCCCTTTTTGTCGAAGGCGAGGTTATCGGGGTTGGAGAAGCCCATACCCCCTTCAGCAGGTTCACCGCCAGTGGCAACCAAAGACCACTTGAAGGTCATGGCAGCAGAATCGTTCTCTATTTCATCAATGCGAACCACCCAACCGTGCTCCCAACTGGTTTCGCCGTTGGGACCTTTGAACACACGGGTATCGGGGCTGCCGTCGCTGCTGCTAGACGCACCAGAAGTAAAGGCAACGAACATACCGCCGTTAGGACTCATGTCGGTATCTTCAGGACGGGCAGTGCAAGTAGCTCCGGCAGCGTTAGCCGCATAGTGGGCATCAATTAAAATTGCGCCTTGCTTTTCTTCGGGTGTGCCTTGGTAAAGATCGCCTAGAGTTTTGAACTGTTGCTTGTAGGCTGCGATCGCCGCATCGTTTTCAACCCTAACGCTTCCCCCTGCCGCCCGATCGGGATTGGGCAGCGTGATCATTTTGCCTACATGCACACTGGGTAGGTCAGGATTGATCGGCGTGTCGGCTTGCAACGCAATCCAGCGACCCGTGCCATCGCCATTGAACTTTGCCGCGTAAAGCATTCCCGATTCCAGTAAGCGCGAGTTGAGTTTGTTCGTGATATCGGTTACGGTTTCAGTGCTGACAAACTTATAGACGTGACCGCCACGGCGATCGCACCCTGAATAAACCGCCAGTTTCCTGCCAGCAACCGCATTGACTGCCACGGCTTCATGACGGAACCTGCCTAGCCAAGTGTGCTTAGTACCGTAGTCGGCGGGGTTGGTGGGGTCAACTTCGACCATCCAGCCGTACTTGTTACCCGCCATTCCAAACACATTTCCTATACCCGCGATTTCTTCTGCGTCAATGGCAAAAGTCCTTTTGGAAGGATTCAGCGAAGTTCCATCAGAATTGACGTCTTCAGGCACATAGCTCTGGAAGTTTTCTTCGGCGCTGAAGGACGTGCCCCAAGGGGTAATGCCGCCCGCACAGTTGCTGAATGTGCCGACAATACGATCGCCCAATTTATCGATGTATCCAAGTCCTTGCGTCTTGCGGAAAATGGCGGTCGCAGGTCCTGTCGACTTAAGCAAACGGCTGGGATTATCTAGACCCGATATGCCGTTAATGCAGCGATCGTTGGTAGAGTAAGTTCGCGTCCACTTACCGTCTGTTTCCTGACGCACCGAGATCACAGAAATGCCCAAATCCGTCATCGCTTCTTTGCAAATCTCAAGGATTTTCGCCTTCATCGGATCGTTATTAGGCATAGCAGAAGCGTTGATGCCGTCTTTACCCGCTGCTTCTACCGCCGTCTTGACTTCGGCAACGGGCAGCGTTTTCCCGACCACTTGCTCAAAGGTTTCCAGCCAGGGAATAGCGCTGATATATTCGTGGTTAATAGTTAGATAACCTTGGTTGGGAGAGGTTTCGACAAAAGAAATATAGTCATTGTTGTAGCCAAAGCGAGAATCGCCTACGCGATCGCCCCAAGAAGCCACAATGTCATAGGTAAACCCCTCAGGCAGCACTAAATCATCTTGAACTGTAAACTGACCATAATCACTGAGTTGCTTTTCCAACGTTAAGCCATCGGTTTTGAGAGGCATCGTCCCCTTAATGGGGATGAACCCTAGTTCTGCAATACCCTGAACACCAGTAACTTCAGCCTGAAACGGTAGAGAAACAGAAGGATTTCTACTGCAAGAGTGTAGCGCCAGCGTTCCTGCACCTGCACCCAAAAAGATCAGGAAATGTCTACGATTGACTGCCATAGTGTCTCTTATTCTCTCTACTGAAGATTATTAATCTGCCTACGAACCCGGCTTAACATAAAGCCATAAAGATAAAATCGTTAATGGATCACACCTCACCCATAGTGAAAAACTATCAGTATCGGTTTAAGGAATGATAATCTCAACGTTAAGCATTTCAGGAAAGCACCCAGACACACTGTCTCTTTTGGATTCTTAGGCAGCACCTCTCCATCAATTCATATGTTTTAGCGATTATTTAGTTTACGTATTAGTAATGGTTATTTCTGGGAGGCTGAGATTACGATCGCCCAATCGTACAAATTTCCCTAAAACCTAGCTTCTATGGGATTATGACTATCAAAGATAAAAAAACACCAATTCTCTTAGAAAAAATAATAAACACTTCTTAATGTAACGATCGAATTAATTGTAGTTTTGTATACTGTAATTAAGCTATATGAACGGGCGATCAGGCTGAATAGTGACCGTCCGCATCCCTAAGCGATCTTCCTGATGAAAGTGAGTGATGCAATGGGGCATTAAGCGACGGATGAATTCACATTCCTGGTCAAAGAGGCATAAGAAACGGTGAGTCAGCAACAATTAAATCAGATGAAGCGTTACGATTCCGAGGCGATCGCCCGTTACTATCGCTTCCGTCCCTGGAAATCTGTAGGGCGTGCCCTCGGTATTGTGTGGTCATTTGCCTGGTTAATATTAAGTGTCCTATCCGACGATTGGTTTAAGCGGGCAGAAACCAACAAGCTGAAACGTGCGGCTCAACTCCGCCAGCTTTTAACTCGGTTAGGGCCAACCTTCATTAAAGTGGGGCAAGCCCTCTCGACTCGTCCTGACTTGATTCGCAAAGATTTTCTAGACGAACTGATTAAACTCCAAGACCAGTTGCCGCCTTTTTCAACAGCGATCGCTTTCAACATTATTGAGCAAGAACTCGATCGCAGCATTGATGAAGCCTTCAGCAAAATCTCACCTCAACCCGTTGCGGCTGCTAGTTTGGGGCAAGTTTACCAGGCAAGGCTGCACAGCGGCGAAGAAGTAGCCGTCAAAGTTCAGCGCCCTAACCTTCTGCCCACCATTACCCTTGACCTTTACCTCATGCGTTGGGGAGCAAGCTGGCTGGCTCCATGGCTACCGCTCAACCTGGGGCACGATCTAACGCTGATTGTTGATGAGTTTGGCTTAAAGCTGTTTGAAGAGATTGATTACCTCAATGAAGGTCGCAATGCTGAGCGCTTTGCCGCTAACTTTCAGAACGATCACCGGGTTAAAGTTCCCTCTATTTACTGGCGCTATTGCAGTCAGCATGTTTTAACGCTGGAATGGATCAACGGCTATAAGCTAACAGAGCTTCCTAAGCTGAAAGAATCTAGCTTAAACACTAACGCGATCGTCGAGATTGGCGTAACCTGTGGTCTTCAGCAGCTTCTAGAGTTTGGCTTTTTCCATGCCGATCCTCACCCCGGCAACCTGTTTGCCACCCCTGAGGGTCAAATGGCATACATTGACTTCGGCATGATGGATCAACTCGATCAAGCTGCTAAAGAAAGCCTTGTAGATGCCATTGTTCACTTAATTAATAAAGACTATCAAGATCTGGCAAATGACTTTATCAAGTTAGGCTTTTTAGCTCCAGGCACCGACATTCTGCCCATTGTTCCTGCATTAGAATCGGTTTTAGGGAATGCCTTGGGCGAGAGCGTTCAAGACTTTAACTTCAAAACTGTCACTGATCAATTCTCAGAGTTGATGTTTGATTATCCTTTCCGCATTCCTGCTAACTTTGCCCTGATCATTCGCTCTTTAGTAACACAAGAAGGTTTAGCGCTCACTCTCGATCCAAACTTTAAGATTGTCGATGTGGCATATCCTTACGTAGCAAGGCGGTTGCTGAACGGTGAGTCGCCCCAATTACGGCAGCGATTGCTGGAATTGTTATTTAAAGATGGCAAGTTTCAGTGGCACCGATTGGAGAACTTAATTGCGATCGCTCGTTCTGATACAAACTTCGATATTCTGCCCACTGCCCAACTCGGCTTACAATACCTCTTGTCGGAGGAAGGACAGATCTTGAGAAGGCAGCTAATTCTGGCGTTAATCGAAGACGATCGCCTTCACACTGAAGAAGTACAGCGCCTTTGGAAGTTAATTAAAGAAGACGTTAAGCCCGGTCGCTTGTTTAATGCTGCCTGGGGAGCGCTGACTGAACTCTCGGTTCAAAGAGCCGCAACTTTCATTCCAGCTATGTCTCTTTTTGCTTCCCCTAAACTTTAGCTTTTCCGAAAGCCTAACTTTTCATCAAGGAGTCACCTTTGTATTACGATCCACCCTACTTCCTACTTGTGGCTGGCTTGCTGGCAGGTATTACCTCTGGCTTAGCATTCGAGGCAACACTCAAACAGTCTGCGCAAGATTGGAAGCTTAATCGTTCGACCCGGACTTTGGCGAATCTTAAAGGCATGGCTCTCAGGCTACCCTTCCTAGGAATGTGTGGCGGAATTTGCGTATTTTTGGCATCAGGTGTTACCATTTTTGGGTTTACCACGTCGATTGGCTATGCCTTGGCGTTACCTATGACTGTTTTGATTGGGCTATTGGTTTGGGTGCAGTTAGGTAGCGTTCTTCGGCAGCTAGAGCAAGGCGGTTCAAAAGCGATCGACTTGGATGATATTCGGTAGGATGGGCACAGTGCCTATTAAAGTTTCTAGACAGCTATCTCTCCAAGCACTCTCCATGGCTTATACATCATCCAAGCTGCTCGCTTTCGAGGACTTCCTGACTCAATACGGCGACAATTCTCGCTACGAACTCATTGACGGGGAACTGCGCGACATGGAACCGACAGGGTCGCACGAATCTGTTTCTGGCAGCGTGGCAGGCAGAATTTATGCTGAGATTCTACGGGTTAACTTAAATTGGCTCATTCCCAAAAATTGTCTAATTCAGCCGCCTGCTGCTGAAGCCACAGCCCTTCGTCCTGATGTAATTGTGCTTGATGCAGCAAACCTTAAGCAAGAACCGCGCTGGCAAAAAGAACCCGTTATTTGCAATGGCAATACGATCAAGCTAGTAGTAGAAGTGGTGAGTACCAACTGGCAAGACGACTATGCTCGAAAAGTGGAGGAGTACGCACTATTGGGCATCCCAGAATATTGGATTATAGACTTTCGCGGTTTAGGGGGTTGGCAGTTTATCGGCAAGCCCAAACAACCGACCTTAACGCTTTGCCAATTAGTTAACGAAACCTATCAGCAGCAGCAATATCGCCTTGGAGAATCGATTCAATCTCAACTGCTGCCAAATCTGCAACTGATGCTGGATGACATTCAGCCTCCATAGTGGCGATCGCGCTTATAGTCAAGAGTTTCATAAGCTGCCACTTTTGAAATAATTGTGAGTTCTATTGATGAAACCCCCTAGGATTATTGCGGCTCGTGCTATCGGAAATAGCACTTTAGTCATTGAGTTTGACAATCAAGAAATCAAAGAATACGATATCTCCCAATTGTTCAGCAAGCCAATGTTTGCGCCGCTGCAAAATCCTGGTTTTTTCAAGAACTTTAGCCTTGAACCGGGTGGCTACGGGATTGTTTGGAATAAAGATGTGGATATTAGTGAGTATGAACTTTGGGTAAATGGGGGTGAGCATGACAGAGACTCGGCAGCTTGTGCAGAAGGTTAATGATGTAGTCTGAGCTAGTGATCTGATCTACCTTGACCTGGAAGTACTTAGTTTTATGGAGATTGTAAGCCTGAGAGATAGAAGCGATCGCCCCACAGTAGCATCACTTCTATCGCATGGGATGAAGGGCGATCGCTTTTCCTAGCAGCCCAGCGGAATGCACCGAAGTCATAAAGAAATAGGGCGTTGCTGGAAGAGTAATGCTCAATTTGGTAAAGTAGAAGGATGCAATGTCCTCAATGTCACTCCCCTCAAACTGCTAAAAATGGGCATCGTCGAGACAGACAATGCTACAAGTGCAAGCAGTGCGGTCGTCAGTTTCTCGAGTCCTACCGTCCTTGGCGCTACCCCGATGAGGTCAAGCAACTCTGCCTTAAGATGTCTCTCAACGGCATGGGATTGCGAGGGATCGAACGAGTCACCGAGATTCACCATACCACTGTGATGCACTGGATTCGAGCAGCAGGTCATCAACTGCGCGATGCTCCAGAAGCAGAAGAAATCCCAGAAGTCACTGACCTCGACGAACTACAAACCTTTGTGCGCAAAAAGCACAACAAACTGTGGATTTGGACAGCGGTGAATCATCAGCAACCTGGGATTTTAGCGTGGGTCATCGGAGACCGCAGTGCTAAAACGTTCCAGCACTTGTGGTCGATTGTCAAATGCTGGCAATGCTTCTTCTACGTCACTGATGGGTGGAAGATGTACCCGATGTTCATTGAAGAGGGCGACCAGATTGTCAGTAAGACTTATATGACTCGCGTGGAGGGAGAGAACACCCGCCTACGGCACTACTTAGCCCGGTTGTACCGCAAGACCTTGTGCTATTCCAAGTCGGTTGAGATGTTGAAATGTTCGCTCCGGTTGCTGCTTCACTACTTGAAGTATCGGACAGTTCCTCTGCCAGCTTAGTTCATTACTCTTTCAGCAACGCCTTCCCCTAAAGTTAAGAGGCTGATATTTCTGTGTTTACGGCTATTGAACAATGACTTAACTGCTTCACAGATACTGCAAGGGTCGCCCAAGTTGAAAAGCTTCCATCCGATCAACAAGAGGATTATGAAAATCAGAGCAATCATTCATCCCGCAGAAGAAGGTGGTTACTGGGCAGAGGTGCCTGCACTTCCTGGCTGCATTACTGAAGGGGACACGATGGAGGAAGTAACAGCTAACTTAAAGGACGCGATCGAAGGTTGGCTTGATGTTGCCAATAGTCGTAATGCAGTAGAATCAACGGCTCAAGTTGTCGAAATTGCAGTATGAAATCTATCTTTGGCAAGCGGCTGTGTAAGATTGTGGAGCAAAGAGGCTGGGTTTTACGAAGAATTACTGGCAGCCATCACATCTACGAAAACCCTGAAGTAGATAAGATCCTATCAATTCCTGTTCATCGTAATCAAGATCTGAAAGTTGGAACCTTGAAAGCCTTGGTGAAAATCGCCAACCTGTCTGAAGAAGATTTACTCTGATGCCCAACATGACCTCGCCAAATGTTGTCGCATTATACCCTCAGCTTCGACAACGCCTGACTAAACCAAATTAATCCTACAACCGTCAATGCGATCGCACTCCACATCACAACAGCGATCGCGTAATGCTGTAGCTCTACCTTAGTAAAATATTCAGCCTCTGACGATCGCCTTTGATCACAAGAGGCTAAGCACTCCAGAATCTACGCCTTGATATAAGCCTCCATTGGCAGACAAGAGCACACAAGATTGCGATCGCCATAGGCATTATCAACCCGTCCGACCGCTGCCCAAAACTTGTTTTCTCTTGTCCAAGGCGTTGGATAAGCCGCTCGCTGACGAGTGTAAGGACGATCCCATTCTTCAGTGAGCAAACTTGCTGCCGTGTGGGGTGCGTTCTTCAACAAGTTGTTCTGCTTGTCTACTAAACCTTGCTCAATTTCGCGGATTTCTTCGCGGATCGCAATCATGGCATCACAAAAGCGATCGAGTTCTTGCAAAGATTCGCTTTCAGTTGGCTCTACCATTACAGTTCCAGCAACAGGCCAGGAAACCGTGGGCGGATGGAAGCCGTAGTCAATCAGGCGTTTGGCAATATCATCTACTTCGATCGCTGCTGTTCTCTTAAACTCCCGCAAATCGAGAATGCACTCGTGCGCCACCAAATTCCCCTTCCCTTTATAAAGAATGGGGTAATGGTTCTCTAATCGTTTGGCAATGTAATTCGCATTGAGAATTGCCACCTGAGTTGCCTTTGTTAATCCGGCACTTCCCATCAGCGCAATATACACCCAAGAAATTGGCAGAATGCTACCACTGCCCCAAGGAGCCGATGAAACCGCCCCAATTCTCGGCGATCGCTCTCCCGTGCCATCCATATCGACTACTGAATGTCCTGGTAAGAACGGTACTAGATGAGCCTGGACACCAATTGGACCCATGCCTGGACCGCCGCCACCATGGGGAATGCAAAATGTTTTGTGGAGATTGAGATGACAAACATCTGCGCCAAAATCTGCCGGACGGCATAGCCCCACTTGAGCATTCATGTTGGCTCCATCCATGTAAACTTGTCCGCCGTTCGCATGAACGATCGCGCAAATCTCTTGAATGCCTTCCTCAAAAACTCCATGGGTGGAAGGATACGTAACCATTAGGGCAGAAAGATTATCCTTGTGTTTCTCGGCTTTAGCTTGTAAGTCAGCAATATCGATATTGCCATTGCGATCGCAAGCCACAGGCACAACCTTCATGCCTGCCATCACTGCACTTGCAGGATTAGTACCGTGGGCAGATTCAGGAATTAGACAGAGATTGCGATGCTCTTCACCACGCTGCTTGTGGTATTGACGAATTACCAATAAGCCCGTGTACTCGCCCTGTGAACCTGCATTAGGCTGAAGGGAAATTCCGGCAAACCCCGTAATCTCAGCCAGCCATTCTTCCAACTGCCGGAACATAATTTGGTAGCCTCGTGCTTGGTCTAAGGGCGCAAAGGGGTGAATTTGCCCAAACTCTGCCCAAGTCACCGGAATCATCTCGGAGGTGGCATTGAGTTTCATCGTGCAAGAGCCAAGCGGAATCATTGCCGTTGCCAAGGATAGATCCTTCATTTGCAACCGATACATATACCGCAGTAGTTCGGTTTCAGAGTGGTAGGTATTAAAAACAGGATGAGTTAAATAAGGCGTAGTCCGAGCCAGTTTTCCCCAATTATCCGACTGGCTAGCTGCTCGTAGCTGTCCATCCTCGCCGCCAAAAATTTTTAATAGATCAAACAAATCATCCGAGGTCGTCGTTTCATCTAACGAAATCCCGATCGCCCCGTCTCCAATAGCTCGTAGATTAATGCGCTTGGCGATCGCTCCTGCCATCATCTCCGCTTGCCGATCAGCGACTTCTACCCGCAGTGTGTCGAAAAACGGCGCATCACCCAACCTAAAGCCCAGTGCTTTCAATCCATTTGCCAACGTCACCGTTTGTTGATGAATCGTCTCAGCAATTTGTCTTAACCCACGCGCACCGTGATACACCGCATACATTCCAGCCATCACCGCCAACAAAACCTGCGCCGTACAAATATTACTGGTCGCTTTATCACGCCGAATATGTTGCTCACGAGTCTGGAGCGCCAAACGCAACGCAAGATGCCCTGACACATCTCTAGAAACACCCACTAACCTGCCAGGTAACTGTCGCTTATACGCTTCTTTAGTTGCAAAGTATGCTGCATGAGGTCCGCCATAGCCCAAGGGCACACCGAAGCGTTGAGTATTACCGACCGCGATATCTGCCCCAAATTCTCCGGGGGGCTTCAGCAAGGTTAGGCTCAGCAAGTCAGCCGCCACAGTCACCAATGCACCAGACTCATGCGCCTGTTCAATAAAGGCTTGATAGTCATAAATTGCTCCATCGGTGGCAGGATACTGCAACAGCACTCCAAAAACTGGTTGCTCGAAGGCAAAGGTACGGTGATCGCCCACAATCACCTCAATTCCAAGTGGAATCGCTCGCGTTTTGACAACATCAATGGTTTGAGGATGACAGGCTTCAGATATCCAAAATGCTTTGGATTCCCCTTTGTATTGCCCGTAGCTTAAAGTCATGGCTTCAGCGGCAGCGGTGCCTTCATCAAGCAGGGAGGCGTTGGCAATTTCTAGTCCAGTTAGGTCGGTTACCATCGTTTGGTAGTTGAGAAGAGCCTCCAAGCGTCCTTGAGAAATTTCGGGCTGGTAAGGAGTGTATTGGGTATACCAACCGGGGTTTTCCAAAATATTGCGTTGAATCACCGGGGGCGTAATGCAGTTGGAGTAGCCCATGCCAATGTAGGAACGGAAGATTTGATTTTGGGTGGCGATCGCTTTCAACCCTTGCAGAACTTCTCGCTCAGTCCGTCCCTCTCCTAGCTGTAATGGTCGTTGTAGTCGGATACCTGCTGGAACAGTCGCCTCCATCAAGCCTTGGAGCGACCCAAAACCCAGATAGGACAGCATATGTTGAATGTCATCTGCCTGGGGTCCAATATGCCTACGTCCAAAATCATGGACTTGCCAATCAGTAGCACCTATATTGGCGGAAATTGGTCTGGTATCTCCATTAGACAGAGCAACAAATGATTCTGAAATATCGACTGAATTTGAATCTGGGCTTTGGACAGAAACAGAGAACTCTGAAGTCATGGAGGAGCCTTGAATAGAGGTATCAGAACAGAGGGATTAAATAAGGTTTAACCATTTGCACAATATTTTGCAACGAAGTCTCTGCATATTTTCTGCATATTGATAGGGAATGCTTCCAGCGCGATCGCCTTAGCCATCCCTGCCGATGTTATTCCCCTTCTGTCAGTGCCCGGTACTCATCGGCAGACAGAGCATCGTCTAGTTCATCGCTGTCGTTGACGCGGATTTTTAACATCCAAGCTTCACCGTAGGGATCTTCAGCCAGTTGTTCTGGGGCTTCGATGACTGCATTATTGCGCTCGATCACGGTGCCAGAGAGAGGAGCTTTCAGGTCTTCAACGGCTTTGACTGATTCGACTGTACCGAAGGTTTCACCTTGAGCGATCGCCTCTCCCACGTCGGGCAACTCTAAAAATACAATGTCGCCCAGTTGATCAATGGCAAACGCCGAGATGCCAATGGTAGCAATTTCACCATCAAGGCGGGCATATTCGTGACTATCCAAATATTTCAAATCATCAGGATATTCCAGGGTCATAATAGATGTCTTTTTTCTAAACTGGGTGGGCAGGTGAACTCCACAAAATTAACTCAAAATGCGACTAATAGGTCAAGGAAAATAGTCCTGGGTTCGTAAGTATCCATTACTGGGCAAAGGGCTTGTTCGAGCGATCCCTTATTCTATGAACATGCAAAAATAATCATGTCACAATTGAGGAAAATACTATTCTTCCTACTACCGAGCAAGGCTTCGCCTGCATTCGTGTTTGTCAAATGTTGTCAAATGTTGTCAAATTACTACCGAAATATCTTGTTATTCCGGTTTAACAGCGATATGGGCAGTATCTACATTCTTGCCGACGAAAATATGGAAATCCTCATCTCTCGTGATGGTATTTGGAGATTTTTGAATGAAACCGAACTTTGAAATCATGCCTCGTCAAGATCTGATTGCCTATGTATTAGCCCATCGAGACGACAATGAAGCTTTTGAAATCTTGCTCAGTCGTCGTAGCCCCGATGCAGAAGCGACCTGGTACAACTTTCCAGACAACGAAGAAGGACATAAGCAAATGAATGAGGTGTTTCGTCGTAAGCTAAGTGGGGAGAATTAGAGACTATCAGGCATGATTACCGTTGCGCTTCCTAAAGGCGGGCTGCTGAAAGACAGCATCCGCTTATTCCAATCCATTGGCTTAGACTTTAGCGCCTTTTTAGATGATTCCAATCGCCAGCTAGAAATTTGGGACACTAACCACACTGCTAAAGCCCTGCTAGTGCGTAATTATGATGTGCCCGTGTACGTGGAATATGGTCAGGCACAGTTGGGAATCGTCGGTTACGACATTTTGCGAGAGAAACGACCCCAAGTTGCCCATCTCGTCGATTTGGGGTTTGGGCATTGTCGCTTGTCGGTGGCGGTCAAAGCTTCTAGCCCTTATCGCTCAGCGTTGGAGTTACCGCCCCATAGCCGAGTGGCTAGTAAGTTTGTGCAATGCGCCGGAGAGTTCTTCAACGAGCTAGATCTGCCTGTTGAAATTGTGCCGCTGTATGGCTCGGTAGAGTTAGGGCCGATTACAGGGATGTCAGAGGCGATCGTAGATTTAGTGGCATCGGGCAAAACCCTCAAAGAAAATAACTTGGTTGAAATCGATCGCCTATTTGAAAGTACGGCTCGGTTAATTGCTCATCCTCTCAGCTACCGAATTAACCGAGGTGAGGTGCAGGAGCGAATTGAGCAAATCCGGGCTTTAACCCTGGCTCACACTCCTCACTGAGCATAGGTTCGGAAATAACGAGGACGACAAGGACTGCCCCAGCATACCTGTTGATTGGGGATGTTAGAAAGGACATTGCTACGGGCACCAATGACGGCATTTGCCCCAATTTGAACACCGGGCGCAATGAAGCAATCTGCCGCTACCCAGGCTCCGTTGCCAATAGCGATCGCCGCTGTTTTTAACCCAAATGCTGGATCATGAAGATCATGGCTGCCAGTACACAGGTAGCTTTTCTGCGAAATAACGCAATGTTCTCCAATGGTAATTTTATCTAGGCTATACAGCACAACGTCATCGCCAATCCAGCTATAGTCGCCAATGTCAACTTTCCAAGGATAGGTAAAGCGTGCCGTTGGACGAATGCTAACCCCTTGACCAATGCGAGCGCCAAAGAGTCGGAGAAGAAATATCCGAGCGATATGGAAAGAGTGAGGTGTTAGAGGAAAAGCGATCGCTTGCACTAGCCACCACAGCAAAATATACCAACCCGATCGCCCTCGATCAAACCAAGACTGGTCATAGCAACGCAAATCAACCTGAGCAGGTTCATCCTGTCTTAGCAAAAGTTCGGTAGACGGTTGAGGCGATTCTGGCATCCAATTAATCCAATGCTCACTGTTCATGCTCCTATCCTTCTCCGCTAACTTGAGGAACAGACGAACCCAGGGGAGGCGTTTTGTTTAACCGTCCGCCATACTGCAACTCATAAAGCTTGACTCCAATCTGGTACTCATACTGACTCAGAAGCTGAGCATAAATCAGCCCTGCCTTGCCATCTAAAAATCCTAGGCGAATAAAATACGCCAAAATAAACCTCAGGAATGGCTTGAACGGTAACCGGATCCAAATTCGTTTCAAGAAGCGTTTTCGCTGCACAGAATCGCCAAATAAATTGGCACCAATCGTTCCGCCTTCTTCCATGCCCATCAGTAAGTTGTAGTAAACTCGGGCTTCCCAGTTAGAATAGCGATTGTGACGCTCTAGCCAATGAAACATGTCTTTAAAGTCAATGTGCAACATGTCGCTTTGCAAGTAGCCAACTTTTCCTTTCAAAACCACATGTTCATGAACTTCGTTGTCTCCTGTATTGCGAATTTCTTCAGTGTTAAGGTTTTCGTAGCGTCCTTTAGCATGGCGAAATAGGCGCAGGTTCCAGTCAGGGTACTTGCCCCCAAACCGAATCCATTTGCCTAAAAAGAACACCTTGCGGTTGAGGTAATAGCCATCGCAGTCAGGATTTTGAATCGCTTTTTCAATTTCGCTCCACAATTCTGGAGTAATGCGCTCATCGCAATCTACAATCAGCACCCATTCATTGCGGAAGGGCAAATTTTCTAAAGACCAGTTTTTCTTTTTAGGCCAGCGTCCATTGAACTGGAACTGCACGACTTGCGCCCCATAGCTTTCAGAAATTTCAACAGAACGATCGCTACTCTGGGAATCGACTACAAACACTTCATCGGCGATCGCTACACTTGCCAGGCAAGCCGACAAATTTTCTTGCTCATTTTTGGCAGGAATCAAAACAGACACAGGAAGTTTCATAAGAAAAGAATAAGAAGGACAAAAACCAATCCCAAAACCCGCTACCTAGATCCCATCAGAGCAACGTCTCTGGACATATCCTCTAAAAACTTACTTATTTCTAGAGAATATTCCTTGAATCGCTGCTTTCAGGTACCCGACTTGTCCATAGGCATAGGCAAAATCATCAAAGCTCTGAGCCGGATCGTGCCAATGAATGAGCGATCGGTAGAGCCCACGCAAGAACTTTTCGCTGCCACGGGGCAACTGTCCTACCCCTGCCCGACCCGCCAACTGTTCGCGGTAGCACTCACTCATTCCTTGCCACCAACCCCGGTGCAGAAACCACTGCCGCCGAACCCTTTCGGGTGCAACGTTATGGGCAACCAAAGCCGTAGGTAGATAAGCAACCTGCCATCCGAGTTCCAGTGCTCGCTCTGTCATGACAAGCTCTTCGTTCGATAGAAGATTCTTGCCTACCCGTCCCAAATTCACATCGAAACCGCCAATCTGCTTTAAGAAGCTTTGACGAACCGAGTAGTTCAAGCCTCGAGGGGTCAGACCTGGGCGATCGATATAAACGATCGCATCGCCCAGGTCATAAGCTCCCAAATTTCCAGCTAAACCTGAGGAAAGCCAGCGAGGTGGCTCCATGCCTTCTGCCCAAAGCAAGGTCACCTTCCCGCCTGCGATCGCCAACTTTTCATTAGTTTGATAAGCATCATGCAAAACTTGTAGCCACTGGGGGCTAGCGACTGCATCATCATCCAAGTAAGCCAAAATTGGGCTGAGCGCTTGCTTTGCGCCCGTGTTTCGTGCCACCGACAGTCCTAGAACAGACTCATGGACATAGCGCAGCCGAGGATGGGACAACCGTGCCTCAATGACCTCACGAGTGCGATCGCTGGAGGCATTGTCCACTACAATAACTTCGTATTCTTCGGTGAAATCTTGGCTGAGCAAGCTATCGATAGCTGCTCCCAGATATTGCGCACGGTTATGGGTGCAAATAATTGCAGAAATCTGCGGATCGGGCATAAGTTTAAGCCTTGCAGACGAATCAGCTAGCCCCTAGAATGCCCAGGATAACTAGTTCGCTAACGACACCTGCCCTGATCACTGAGGCGCTTTGGCTAAGATTTTTGGATCTGTCCACTGAGACCAGTAAGACTCTGAATGAGTTGGTTGAGGCGGTTTTCTAGCGTCTGCTTTTGGCTTAAAAGAATGCGAAGCTTTTGGTAACGGGCGATCGCCAAGCTGACATAGGGAACTTGCTGAGTTGGGCAAGAACGGCTCCAAAGCCGACCATCAGCATCTAAACCACAGAGGCGATACGCAGTACAAGATGATTCTTCAGTAGGTTGAGTGGAAGTAGGTTGAGTAGAAGGTTGTAGCTGACTTTGCGTTGCCTGACTTTGTGGCACTTGATTGGAGTGGCAAATGGCTTCGACGTAATCCATCAACCGATCCACTTCTCCATAACGCAATGTTGCTGTAGCCGCCGGGGATGCACTTGTCTGGGACTGAACATGGCTTGCCTGTGACTCTAGCCAACCCTCTACAATCGGACCGTCTGCATATACTGCTTGAATTTGCAGAATGATTTGCTCTAGCTCTAATTGCCAGGTTACAACCGTCGTTTCAATGTCTTTTAGCAGACTCATTGCCAGATTAGGGTTGGTTGCGTGGCGATGATGACTCACACTGACAGCTTTTGCATGAGGTAACGCGAGGGGTGAAGTCAGTTGAACTGGAAAAGGTTGTACCCTTTCAGGCGAAGACGCGCTTACAGCAGAAAGGGCAACACCACCGTCGGGCGCTCCGGGTGGTACTGCCTGAGGCTCAGGATAGGGCTGAGAGGGAGAGGTTGAGGGTTGGGAAAAGGAAGTTGAAATCTTCTGAGGCGTAGAGGCGGCAATTGGATGAGTAACCATGCTAGAAGCGGTAGAGGTAGATGGTTCATCACTCTGAATATTAAGTTGCTCTAGCATTGCCCCAATCCGTTGCAATCCAAATTTCATAGTTGCCTCGTTCCAGAAGTATCAAGTTTTAGAGCAGTTGGTACGTTAGTAACATATAGCCTTACCCGAAAATGAGGGCACGGACACACTGTATTTCTACCGTTTACGCTTAATGCTGAGCATAGAACTCTCGTAACAACACGGTTTACAGTTAAATTCTAAGTTAAAACTTCTTTGGAGGAAGGCTCGACCCAAAAAATTTAGGTCATCTTAGCGACAAGTACTGATTACGCCAAAGTTTCTTCATGAATGTCTACTCAAATCAGAAAAACTACATCATTTTGGTTACGGGCTCTTGTCGATCGGGCAAAAGTGAGTGGGCTGAAGGACTAGCGACTCAATCGGGAAAGGCTGTGAGCTATGTAGCAACGGCTCAGACTGACCCAGATGACTCAGAGTGGCAAAACCGAATTGCCTTGCATCAGCAGCGTCGTCCAGCCCATTGGAAAACTTTGGCAATCCCTGTGGAGGTGGCTGTCACAATTCAATCGGCAGAAGCTTCTGAGTGCTTGTTGGTAGATTCGCTAGGGACTTGGGTCGCAAATTGCTTGGAGCAGGATGAATCCGCCTGGCAACAAACAGTTCAGAATTTATTAATAAGCTTAGAGCAAACGTCTGGCTCAATTATTTTGGTGGCGGAAGAAACAGGCTGGGGCGTTGTGCCTGCTTACCCAATGGGACGATTATTTCGCGATCGCTTGGGTCATCTTACTCGCCAAGTCGGAGCGATCGCTGATACAGTTTATCTCGTGACCGCAGGCTACGCTTTAAATCTAACCCAACTCGGAACTCCCTTAGGAAGACAGTAAGATCTTAAGCTTTACTACGGATTTTAAAGGGTAGAGCAAATGCAGATTCTTTAGTATTAGTAAAAGCGACAGCATCGGATTTCGATCGCCCAATTGGAGACTATGGCTTCTACAGATCAGGTTAAGCAGTATCTTGCGTTCTGGTTTCAGTTAGGTAAGGGCTTGATTATCAAAAACAGGCAAGACTTGCAATTACCTAAACCAGTGATTCAGGGCGATCGCTACAGTTCAGCGTTTGAGGCGTGCTGGCAGAGCGTGATGCAGTCTCATGGCAAAAACTGTTACCTGGAAGGAACAGATCAAACGATTGAGCAATTACTTTCCTCTGAGTGGGACGTTGCTGCCTGCGCCCGCTGCGAAATGCCTATCCCTATCCTTAGCATTGGGGTGCGATCGCCAGGTTGTCCCTGTGAAGACATGCCTCTGTGGCCCAACCCAGAACTGCCAATGCCCCGAATGCCTGTTGACTCGCAGGCGCAGTTGCAGAAAATTCGCGATCGGCTTGCCCAGTTGAACTCAAAAGATTCTTAGTGCAAAAAGTCAGCCCTTAGCCCGAAACAGCTTGCCATTACGAATTTGCATTACTGGATGCTCAGACATCTTTACAAGCTGCTCATCGTGCGTGGTCACAATGACTGTGATGCCAATAGAATTAAGCTTTTGCAAAATTTTAATAACCTGCCAGGAATTGTCAGGGTCAAGGTTTCCGGTTGGCTCATCAGCAAGCAAAATGGGCGGCGTGTTCACCACTGCTCGTGCAATACTGACCCGTTGCTGCTCTCCACCCGACAACTGCTCTGGAAAACAATCGGCTTTTTCCTGCAAGCCCACCATTTTTAGGGTTGGCAACAAACGACGCTGAACTTCTTTGCGGGTAAACCCCTGCGCCCACAGCACGATCGCCACATTTTCAGAAACGGTGCGTCGAGGGATCAGCTTATAATCTTGAAAAACAACCCCAATTTGACGGCGGAGCTTAGAAAGCTCGTTGCCTCGCAGATTGGTCAAGCCAACAGTGTTTACAAATACTTCGCCTTGAGTGGAGCGTTCTTCGCCGTAAAGCAGCTTTAAGAGCGTTGATTTGCCAGAGCCGGAAGCTCCGGTAATAAACAAAAAATCACCTTTGCGAATTTGCAAGTTGACATCGAGCAAGGCTGGACATCCATTGTCATAAATCTTGGTGACTTGCTGTAGCCGCACTATCACAGCGGGCGCGGGCTGGCGTGGAGTAGCGGCTGAGGATGGTGTGGAAGCAGAAGATGGGGCAGCCCGAGACGGAGTAGGCGGGCGATCGGTCGTCACTGGAGCCATAATATTTAAGTCAGATATTGTCTGCACGAAAGGTCTGCGGAGCAGGCATGTTCAGGCTTCACTGCAAAGGGACTAGCCTGAATTTAAGCATGAAAATTTGACTTTGAGGCTAGTATTTCTAACGAGTCTGGTGAGCCAATATAAAGATCAATTAAAGGACTCCTTGTCCAAGTCTTTCCCTTTGCTTGCCCTTTTATTGCCTGAACTTCTGAGTTAAATTTTGCCAAAAAATTGGCTAAGCTTCGGGCTGAACCCATTGCGCTGCTTCAAACACAGGACAATATCCATCAGGAGTGACTTTGAACCCAAACAGCGGCGAAGCCTGATTCCAGCAGCGTTGACTACGGCAATGAACGCAATTTTCGCAGCATTCCACATCTGTTTGCACCCCCATATCCTGATTTTTCCTCAGTAATTCCCGCTGAGTCATGCCCCGTAATACCAGTTCCTCGCCCTGCCACCGAACCTCAACAATCCCTGTGTCTGCCAGGTTTTGCCAACGAGGATCAGCAGTGACCGTATCGGGGAGGGAAATGAGAATGCCAGGTTGCTCGGTCAGTTCGCCCTCATAGTGAGTTTCAGGGGGAGCAGGCTGAAGGAAAGTTTCGCCAATGGGAAGCTTAACATTAATGCCAGCCGCAGGAGTATGGAGATGGTAGCGATTGTGGAGTTCTTCGAGGCTGGAGAGGTCGTTGAGATAGGCGGGAGCGCCGTGTATAAATACGACGTGTTGAGGGCGAAGATTGTGAATCAGTTGGGTGGTGCCAGAGCAGTCGCAGTGGTCTGCTAAGAGATAGGACTCAAGCGTGATGCGTCCGGCTAGAATCGCAGATTGGAGTGTCGGCGAATTTTGTAGGGTTTGGCTGAAGGTAGATTCCTCAGAACCCATCTGACTGGGCTGATGAGGAACCAAGATCAGCCAGGATTGGGCATCCTTCTCTGCCAGTAAATATTGGCTTAGATCTTTATCTTTGTCGGTCAAAATAATGCAAGGTGATGGCACAGTTGCATTGGGCGGTAAGCGACGGACGCGAGGGCGAATGCGTTCATCCCAAAATAGGGGCTGGTGGCGAGCAAAGTTTTGGACAGAACTGGGGAAGTGGGGCAGCATTTCGAGGTAGGCATCACAGCCAAGAGCCACACTACCATCAACCCAGATGTCTAGATCTTGTCCCGTAAAGTGGTGGTGACTCCGGAGTAGCATTAAGAGTTCCTGTCCCAGTCCTAAGGTAGGGGTGGGCAGGAGGATGGATTGACGATCGCCCATTGCCCGACTAATTCGTTCGGCAAGCTGGTTTTCTTGCTGTTTACGATGGGGATAGCGGGCAGTGCCATAGCTCCCTTCTACTATCAAGACATCAGGTCTTAGTCCACGCACCTCCTCTAACGGCAACCCATCGACTAAGCGAGAATTGGAAAGCAGAAAGTCTCCGGTGTAGAACAGGCTGTAAGTGCGGAGGGCAGTTTTGTAGGTGAGAAAAATAGCAGCAGCGCCGGGAAGATGCCCGGCAGGATATAGCTCAACCGTGAGTCCGTCCTTAAACTCAATGGGCGATCGCCAGGGCAGCGCCTGACAGAAGAGTGGAACCTCTTCGTTAAGCCAATTCAGCGGCAGAAGTTGAGCCGTTACCTCACTGGCACAAATGGGCAACTGTGGAAACGCTCGGTTCAACGCCAGTAACCCTCTAGCATGGTCAGAGTGGGCATGGCTACACAGCACTAAATCAACCGATCGCAAAAGCTCTCGGTCTGACATCCAAGCCGGATCGCTCAGCCCGCAGTCTAGGAGAACCCGGTAAGGGCCCATGCGGATCAGTAAGCAAACTCCTTCCTGCGCGCTACCAACGCTGTACGGAAAGCATTCAAGTTGATCCATGCCATGCCCCTAGTGAGCAGAGCCATTGCCATGATAATTGTCGGAGTCGTAGAATCCGTTACGGGTTCCAAAAAACAGGCAGGCAATAATAAAAACAGGGGTTAGTCCAAGCAAAATAGTTTTGACATCCATAGGTTGTTAAAGTCTTACCTTGTAGAAAATGCTGATATCAAACATCCGTTAGTTGATGCAGTCTAGATTGTGACCTGAAAATGTCAGAATTTGAATCTGTTGACTAACAATCTTTAGAATCCCAGAAACTTTGAGACGATTGACTGCTAAAAATATTGCTCCAAGCTGGCTTTCTCGTCCTTCTCCAGAAGTCGCCCCCGACCTACTGGGCTGTACTCTGGTGCGCCAATTTCCTGATGGACAGATCTTTCGGGGGTTGATTGTAGAAACAGAGGCTTATGCTCCTGGCGACCCAGCCTGCCATGCTTATCGGCGTCAAACTGTCCGAAATAGAGTCATGTTTGGGGCAGCCGGAATGAGCTATGTGTATTTGATTTACGGCATGTATCACTGTTTAAATGTGGTGACTGACCTAGAGGGGGTGCCTAGCGCCGTTTTGATTCGGGCACTGCAATTAGAAGCAATACCCGATTGGATTACTCCCCAACCCATTAAAAAACCTTATCTAGTGGCAGCAGGCCCTGGAAAACTTTGTCGAGCATTAAAGATTGATTTAAGCCTGACGGCACAGCCCTTTCAACCCAACTCCGCTCTATGGCTGGAGCATCGGACTAAAAACTTTCAGCAGGAATACGATCGCCAAGTCATTCAGTTTGTTCAAACCACTCGAATTGGCTTGACGCAAGGCGCAGATATTCCTTGGCGGTGGTATATCCAGGATTGCCCAGCCGTCTCTCGGTTTGACAAGGTAAAAACCCCGCAAAAAGGGTCAGAATTTCTACAAAACTCTGACCCCTTAAACCTAAACTCTACTGTGGTAGACGAGCTACCTAAGGCTGTGCCTGAGGCGCTGGAGCCGGACGGGCAGCAGGATTGCGGCGATTAGGGTTGGCAGGGGTATTGGGTCGCTGACCTTGAGCAGGCTGACCCGCGGCAGGCGGCTGACCCGCAGCAGGTTGGAGCGATCGAATAAAGGTGAGCGTTTCTTGAGTGGGCATCAGGAAGATTTGGTTAAGAGCCGCATTGTCGCTACTTTGTAGGTTTTGAATCAACCCTTCCAAGCTCAGCACTTGAATCGTCACTTTAGCGGCTAGCTCAGGTTGCGTTTGACGCAATTGGTCAATCATGGTTTGAACATCTTCTCGGCTGAAATAGACAGGAATGACTTCTTGGTTGTTGAAACGGCGCGTCAAATAGACACCTTCTTCATCGCTTGATTTTGCGATAAAGAGCGGCACTCCTCTAAATTGTTCAGCATTGCCGCCGCTCTCTTGAATGAGGGTTCTTGCCGCTTCTACTTGCTGCTGAACGCCAATAAAAGCAACTTGGACAGGGTTTTCTTGGGCTTGATCACGCCGCGCCATTTGGTACGCCAACGATAGAGGTACTGGCGTTACCTGAAAGCCATTGGCTTGTTCAGGGCTTTTTTGCTTCAGTTCGGTCAGAAAAGCTTGAGCAGCCTGTTGGCTAATAAACATGTAGACTACAGGCAGCGTTTCGGCTGTGGCATTGGCGGGACGAGTGACCAAGAAATTGCGCTCACTATCTAAAAAGGTGAAGACAGGAACGGGTTGCAAGCGCTCCACGACCTGCTCATTGGTTAACGCCAACACGCGCAGGTTACCTCCAATAGATAGGGGATTAAGCAAAATGCCTCCGACTAAACTCAAGGCTGCACCCCAGCGGATCAATGATTTCATATGGGCTCCTGAAAACTACATGGGCTTGAAAATTCTTTGTTCGGAGGTGAATGGCTGCCCGATCGCTCTAAAACTTAACAAACTGGCGACCCTTGCGATCTCCGCAAAGCAGCGCGCAACATTTACACATTCATCTACCCGATCTAACCTGCGACTTCAGTACAACTCTGCAAGACTTGCCGATCATTTAACCTCCCAAAATGATTCGGTCGAACCTAGATTCACACGAATTGTTACATTAGGCAAGCCTCTACATTTTGCTCTAAATGATAGTTTTTGTTTAGCACTGCCCTCTAAGACTAGAAGGTGGACAAATAGTTCCAAAGCCCTCCGAACGCTCAAAGGCATCTGTGGCAGTAGCTTATGCAGGAATAGCAAGAGCAGCATCTCGATGTTTTACTAGAGTCGCTTGGGGCAGCGTTCCTTGAAGATGGCTCCAAGGAAGAATCTGATCGGTTGACCAATCGGCATGAACATAAAAGTCTAACTCTGGCAAAGTTCCTCGTAGCTCCTTGAAGGCACGACGATAGCTACCGAGGGTGTCTCCGTAATGCCGCACCTGTTCTAACAAATGGGAAAGACGACGATCGCCTCTAGAAATCAACGCCTGAATCACTGACCAGTTATAGCTTTCTGGACGAAAATCAATACCTTGGGGGCGTAATTGCTTTTGCAAAAACTTTAGCCGCTTTTCGGCTTCTGGGCTAACCCCAAACCATTGAAACGGCGTATGGGCTTTGGGGACAAAGGTGCTGCATCCTAGAGTTAGCCGTAGCCCAGGAGCAGCTTTTTTAAGGTTACGCATCATTATTACCGTTTGCTCCAGGTCGTCCCATTCTTCGCCAGGAATACCAACCATGCCATAAAGCTTGAGAGCGCTGAGTCCGCCCGCTTTGGTATTGATAGCGGCTTGGGTAATCTCGTCGTTAGTTAACTTTTTGTTGACAATTTGGCGAAGGCGATCGCTGCCACTCTCCACCGCGATCGTAATTGAGCGACTCTGGTGCTTCACGAGCGTCTGCGCCAATTTCTCAGTAACTGTATTGGTACGCACCGATGCCAAGCTGAGGCGAACATCGTCGTACTGAGGCTGATTTAAGTGGTCTAACAGTGTTTCAAATTCTGGATGCTGCGTGACTGAAGCGCCCAGTAACCCCAGACGATTGGTTACTTTTAATCCACGAGCGATCGCCGGAATCAACGAGCCTTCTAAGCTAGCAACTCGAAACGGCAAGGTGAGGTAGCTGGCAAGGCAGAACCGACACATTTCTGGACAGCTTCGCACCACTTCCACCATAAAAATGCTTTCCCACGCTGCTTTCTCGGTCACGACGGTCGAAGCTGACAGGATATTGCTGCGGTAGGTTTGTCTCTGTACCTGAGCCGGAATTCCAGCGATCGCCTCAATTGCAGAAATATTGCCCTCTGTGCTTTCGTAAGTCACTGCATAGAGGCTAGGGACATAAATACCTGGAACCTGAGCTAAGTGGCGTAATTGGGTCGAGCGATCGGCATGACGAACCTGTTGGAAAGCGTTAATAAAATCTTCGAGTAGCGTCTCACCATCTCCCAGCAAAATCACATCGAAGAAATCTGCTAACGGCTCAGGATTGGCAGTGAGTACCGAGCCGCCGCCAAACACTAACGGATGGTCGTCGCTTCGAGCCATAGCCCGAACCGGAATTTCGAGCCGTTCTAATAAGCTCAAGATATTGACGTAATCTAACTCCCAGGAAAAAGAGAAGCCCACGAGTTCGGGTCGCAGCGGCAACGGCTCGTGGATATCAGTAAATAAGCGGCTGACCTGAACATCTGTCCGAGAGGCTAACGTTGCCCAAACAATTTGATAACCCAAGCTAGTGATCCCGACGGTGTATTCATTGGGAAAAGCAAAGATAGTCGCGATCGCCGATTCACTAGGGACAGCGGGCGTAAATAAAAGATGTTCGGCGGCAAAAGCAGAGGTCACAGGCAAAGCAGAAATGGGAAGTTGTTTCAGCCTAGCACTTGGAAATCAAAGCAGTTGACAGTAGTTGACAGTAGAGATCAAGGAAAAGCGCAATTTAACAGTAGCAAGAGAAAAATGCGAGGTGGAATTTACGGAGAAGGGACAGTGTTTCTACTGCTGATATAGAAACTTTTTTGTAAAGTTTAATACCAAGAATGATACATATACTCTAGGTCTTTAACGTTTCTTTATGGCATTGTGTATTAAGTTGTGCTGAATCGAGAATTCTTTACTGTTGGCAGCCTTAAGGAGTTGCGTGAAAATAAAACACGAGTGAAATGCATTGACTTTTCAGCCCCCTAAATCCCCCATTCTGGGGGACTTCCGAACCTTTCAAAGTCTCCCAGAATGGGGGATTTAGGGGGCGGTTCGGGGCGTTATTTAATTGCAACTCCCTTAAGTAAAACTAGATTGAATTAAGTTTAAGAAAATTTATGCGTTGGAAGATTTTAGTAGGGTTGAGCCTAAAGGCGATCGCTAAAAAATGTTTGTACTTATATCAAGTAGCAAATCGCACATGCGGTAAAACACTTAAAAACTCCTCAAGAATTGAAAGAGTCAAACGATGGCTAAACCAATAGATGACAAGTTTGGGACATTCGTTCCCCCTTGCGAACGAGTTTGGGAAAATCAAGCATCTAGAAATACGTTCACTGATATTCGTAAAGCTAAGAGGTTGTCTGAGAAGTCTAGGTTGCTATCCAATCTGCCCCCTAAATCCCCCATTTTGGGGGACTTTGAAGAAGGAGTGGCTCGGAAGTCCCCCAAAATGGGGGGTTGGGGGGCGAGTGTAAGAATCTTTGATACTTCTCAGACATCCTCTGAAGCCGATTGCTTGATAGAAAAAGCGATCGAGCAATATCAACTCCAATTCTTTCAAGCATCCCTGAAAACATTTCAACAGGCTTTAGTCATTTGTCGCACGTCTAAAGACTGGCAGGGTCAAGGTAAAGCGCTGGGCGGCATGGGGCTTGTTTACTATATGGTTGGCAACTATCCAGAGTCGATCGCTTGCTCACACCAAAGTTTGGGAATTGCCCGTCACATTCAAGATCGCATGACCGAGCGACAAGCGTTAGGCAACTTGGGCAATGCTTATCGACATTTAGAGGACTTTGCCAGGGCGATCGAATTTAAGCAGCAAAGCCTGGTTATTGCTCAAGACATTGCCGATCGCCGGGGCGAATTAGCAGCACTCAGCAACTTAGGAATGCTACACAAAGCGATGGGCAACTGTGAACAGGCAATTTCTTACTATCACCAAAGCCTCATCATTGCCAGAGAACTCCCCGATTTGCAAGCCGAGGCTCAAGTGTTGCGCAACTTAGGCAATGCTCATCATGCCATGTCAAATTACGCTGAAACAGTCCGCTGCTACGAACTGCTCCTGTCGTTGATTCGTCAGATTGCAGGTCGGCAATCTGAAATCCAAATCTTGAAAAATTTGGCGAGTGCTTGCCACAGTTTAGGCGACTTTAATAAAGCAATTTCCTACCACCAGGAACAGTTAGCGATCGTGTTAGAACTTCAAGACTACGAGACTGCTGCCCAAACGCTGGAAAACCTCGGAATACTTTACACAGACTTAGGACGCAATGGAGAAGCGCTTGAATGTTACGAAACCCGCTTGGCGATCGCTCACTCCATGCAAAACAGTTCGCTTGAAAAGCAGACAACTAATGCTCTTAAAGCTACCTACTGCACCATGGGTGACTTCGCCAAAGCCAGTCAATATCCAGTTTGATGATGCTGCTGAAACTTATATCTACCTACCATAGGACTTACGCGCAGTGGTTTCAGGCTGAATTTCCTGTCCAAAGATTCCCTAAAACTTGCCCGTAAACGGAGATCCTGACACTAATTTTTACACACTGCACATCTTGTTGCTCTGTCAATGCGTAAGCCCTATCTTAATTAGTAGCAGTCAAATATAAAGAAATTGCTCCCTGATACTTGACAGACCAGAGAGCAATCGCATTCTTAAACTGACTCATCATGGCTAACCCAAAACTGAAGCGTCCTACCAGCTCGACTTCACGACACCGGGCAACAAACCCTGATGCGCCATTTCCCGAAAAACGTGGCGAGACAGCCCAAAATCACGGTAATACCCTCTAGGGCGACCCGTCATCCAGCAACGGTTACGCACTCGTGTTTGAGCACTATTGCGGGGTAGCTGTTGAATTTTGCGATGAATTTCGACCCGCTCTTGCTGAGTTGGTGCCTTGGAAAACTCTTCTAACAATGCTTCTCGTTTCTGAGCGTATTTAGCGACCGTTCTGATGCGCTTTTTTTCACGCTCAATCATGCTCTTCTTTGCCATGAATGACCTTATAACCGAATTTAGACAGCGTCCTCTATATTAGCGGATCTTTGTAGAAAGAACATAGATCGGATAATTCGCAGCGATCGCAAGCAGGCTTCCGTGCATTGCAAACCGCCCGCCCATGATAGATCAAGCGAATCGACCAGTTTTCCCAATCTGGCTGAGGCAACAGCTTCATTAAATCTCGTTCAATATGAATCGGGTCGATATGCTCAGTTAAGCCCAGCCTGCCACACAGTCGTTTCACGTGGGTATCCACCGTCACACCCGCATTAATGCCATAGGCATGAGCCAACACCACATTCGCTGTTTTCCGAGCGGCTCCAGGAAGTCTTATCATCTCTGCCATAGTACGCGGCACTTCACCCCCAAATTCCGTCACAATCATACGACACGCCGCTTGAATGTTTTTAGATTTGTTCCGATAAAAGCCTGTGGAACGCACTAGAGCGACGATATCTTCCAAGTCAGCGCTCGCGAGAGAAAGGGCATCTGGATACTGGCGGAAGAGTTCCGGGGTAACTTTGTTGACGCGCTCATCGGTGCATTGCGCTGAAAGGATGGTTGCTACTAGGAGTTGAATTGGGGTTTCGTAGTCCAAGGAGCAAACGGCATTAGGGTACAGCCGCTTAAGACGCGCCAAAATTTCTAAGGCGCGTTGCTTTTTAGGGGCAAGTTTGCGCGGCACAGTTACTGTTGAAAAAGTTGTTTAACCACTGTCAGTTGGGTTGTATCGCGAATGATTAGAAATACGCCCAAGCCCAACAGCAAAAATAAGCCTGTCTGCATAACATTTTCCTGCAACCGCATCGGCAGAGGCTTACCACGCAGTGCTTCAATGAGCAAGAATGCCAGTTGACCGCCATCCAGTGCAGGTAAGGGCAAGATGTTAATGATTGCAAGATTGATACTGATAATAGCGGCGAAGGGGAATAAGCTAATGGCATTTGCTTTCACCATTCCTGCACCTTGCTCCACAATCTTGACAGGCCCTGCCACCTGATCGGCGACTGCCGAGAAGTTTGTGATCAGGGTATAGAAACCTTGAGCAGTTCTTTTCAAGGTTTCTTGAAACTGATCTGCTGCCAAGGATAGAACTTCGCCTACGCCTTTAGGGCGGCGATACTGGGCAATGCTGCCATTGGGGGCAAGTTGTACGCCAATCTTGGCAACGCCATCATCTGCTACCTTGGGGGTGACGTTGAGGGTTAGGGTTTCTTCGCCTCGTAAAATCGTAAAAGCTAGTGGTTTATTAGGATTAGCTCGAATCACTTCCATTAAATCTTTAATAGAAGCCTCAGAAGCTCCTAGCGCCTTATCATCTACTGCCAAAACAATGTCACCTGCTTTAATTCCAGCTTGTGCCGCAGGAGCATCTTGGGTGATCACTTCAGGAACGATGACACCGGGCTGAAAGTCAAATTTTTCGGGAATACCGACCCCGGCAAACTGGACGACAAAGACAAGGTACGCAAAGATTAAGTTTGCAATGACTCCGGCGCTAATGACGATCGCCCGATCCAGCACCGGACGGTTGCGCAGGAGATTAGGGTCACTGGGCGGAATTTTACTATCCGGGTCATCGTCGGGAAAGCCGACAAATCCGCCTAAGGGGAAAGCTCGAATCGCATATTCAGTTTGTGCCCCTTGGTACTTGAGCAGCACAGGACCAAAGCCAATAGAAAAGCGGTTGACATAAATACCTTGCAGACGCGCTGCTAGGAAGTGCCCCAGTTCGTGGACTACAATCAACACTGCAAGAACTGCGATCGCCGCAAAGACTGACATAAGCTCAGGAAAAAAGATGAGTAGTTCTCCCATTCTAAGGGGTCTAGTTCGGTATAGGGCGGCAGCGCCACTAGGATACTCTCTGGGATGGCAATAAATAGGAACCGCCGTTTCAAACTTCTTAGGCAGTTTCACTCGCGAATCAAGTAAAACTGCCTAAGAAGTTCACGTTTTGCGTTACCCCTTGATACCATCGATCGGACTAATATCTCCCATAAACCGAATCAAATCTGCCATTTTAAAGTTTCCAGTCGAGCGAGATGGTAAGGTCGGCTTCCAGGTACGGTTACGCGCCAAGAAAGAGCTGCTGTCGCCTTCGAGTAAGCCTACGAATACTTCAGCCAGAATCAGGCTGCCGACTTTCCCAAGGCGTTTGCCCTGCTCTTGAACCTGCGCTTCTTTGAGAATGTAGTACCAGAGTGGTGTTTCCAAATCAAAGCCCAGGGTTTTGGCAACAGCGCCATCGCTACCTGTGGCAACTTGCGCTGGAGTAAGAGGCGTTAGACCCATAAACTGTGCGATGCTCTGCCCTGTGGGAAGCCCCAAGCTGCGCCCTCGGATGAGGTTGCGAACGGCAAGGGCATCGGTTTTGGCAGGAGCGTTAGGAAGTTCTTTCTGAGAAACTTTGGGCAGGTTTTTGAGCGGATCGGCAAGAAAGGGATCGAGCTTGCGGCTTGCTTGCGGTTTGATGGCAATATCTATGTCATAAAATCTGCGCCAGTCGATAACCCAATTACTCGGCACGTGCAGAGTATCGCCCGACTTTGCAGTAAAGGCAAACAGTAGCCCCAGGCTAGCGTCGGGAAAGATACGGTTGTAATTGTAGTTAGCGCGGATCATGCTGTGTCCTAACCGATACGCCGCCGCCGAGAACTCTACTGGAATAAAAGGCTCTGTGGTGAACTTATAAAACTGTCTGCCGTGACGCAAAATTTTCTCTAACGGTTCAGGGTTGATCACGCGCCGTAGAAAATCGTTGAGAACGATCCATTGATAATGCCAGATAACGATGTCGCGCGCTTCTTCAAATGAGGATTTGCGAATGGGAGAAAGACGAGGAATTTTACCACTGGCTAAGCCATCAACGACTTTATTGTGGAACTTTAGTAGGGCAACATGAGTTTGCGCCACAATTAGGTTTTCATCGTTGCGCGGATCGCCTGTGATGGCTAATCCAATGGGCGATCGCGGCAAGTCATTGGGTAGTGCTGGAATACCGTCAGTTTCATCTGTGATGCCTAACAAAAATTTATCGGGTGCTTTAAAGTTAAATCTGCCATCCGGTAACGTTTCAACGGCTCCGCGATCGTACAAATAGGATTGTCCACTAGGGCCTTGTCCATAAACGCTATCAAGATCTAGAGCGGGAGTCCGGAAGTTTACAAGTGCCAGCGGATCAACGATCGCGCCTTGTAAAGCTGTCGAATCGAACGTTAGATCATGATCCACAAATTGTCCTAGGTAGGTAAATCCGGAGGGAACGCTAGGGTTATCGCCATCGGCGCTCTCTGTATTGGGATCAACCATGGCATTGCCGAGTTCAACCAGACGAGCCACAGGTGGCGCAAAGGGTTTAAGCGTGGGAAACATCCGACCAAATTTTCCACTGGGGGCAAAACTGCCAAGGGGCTGAGCATCACCCGTGCGATCGCTAGCTCCATGAAAACTAGGCATATAATTTTCCTCGCAAATTTTTTAGAGCTATGGACAAATACAGACAGCATGAAAGGAAGTGAGGAAAAATTCACGCTTTTCAGCTATTTATAATGATGTGTTGCATTTAGAAGAATTTTATTTCAGTCTGGTTAAATTTTGTTGATAGTTTATAGACAGACATAATTTAGAAGTAAGCGTTAAATAGTTCTTTCAATCACGAAAACCATCTCTTTAGAGACTTGCGTTGTGCTCGTATTCGAGGTCTTATGAAGATAAGCTGTAATCATATACCCGTAATGAAACACTAAGAGTTCATGGTTAAAGTGAACACAGTTTATGAGTAGGCGCTATGAACTCTGACCAATCTACTCCAGAAGAATTATCTGATCCGATCGCGACTAATCTGTTTAACCTGGATCATGCCACTACTAGAGATGCACCCTTTCCGATTGTGGCGATCGCCGCTTCAGCGGGAGGACTAGAAGCCTTTACCCAGCTACTTAGCCATTTGCCGATCGACACGGGCATGGCATTTGTGCTGATTCAGCATTTAGATCCGGCACAAAAAAGCTTGTTGACCGAGATTCTTGCCAGAACGACAACAATGCCTGTATCTGAAGCAGTAGAAGGCATTGCGGTGAAGCCGAACGAAGTCTACATTATTCCGCCCAATAAGAAAATGCTGTTAACTAAAGGAGTCTTGCGCCTGACTCCTCGTGAGAAAACTGATGGGAAATACATGCCAGGAGATGCATTTTTTATCTCCCTTGCCGCCGATCGCGGGAATAAGGCGATCGCGGTTGTGTTGTCGGGAGCCGACGGAGACGGTTCACTGGGGCTAACGGTAATCAAGGCGGCTGGAGGCGTGACCTTTGCCCAATGTGAAGCCACGGCAAAATTTGAGAGTATGCCGAATACTGCTGTTGCGACCGGAAAAGTCGATTTTGTCCTGCCGCCTCAAGCCATTGCCCAAGAGTTGGCAACTCTCAGCCGCAGTCCCTTTCTCTCTCGTCCAAGTCCTCCCCAACTCATGCAGGCACTGCCCGAACCAGGAGATGCCTTGGCAACAATTTTTACCTTACTACTGAGGACAACGGGCGTTGATTTTAGTCTTTATAAACCGAATACGATCGATCGCCGAATGCAACGCCGGATGCTGTTGTACAGACTGGAGCGATTAGAAGATTATGCCCAATATCTTCAAGAACATCCGGCTGAAGTCCAGGCTTTGTATGAAGAAATTCTGATCCACGTCACCAGTTTCTTTCGTGACCCGCAGGCTTTTCAAGCGCTGAAGGAGCGGGTTTTCCCCAGTATTACCCGAAATAAATTAGCAGATCCTATTCGGATTTGGGTGGCAGGATGTTCGACAGGCGAAGAAGTTTACTCGATCGCTATCTGCCTACTAGAGTTTTTGAGTGAGCAAACGACCACGCCACCCATCCAAATTTTCGCCACAGATATTAGTGAGACAGCGATCGGCAGAGCTAGAGCCGGGGTTTATTTGGAAAACCAAATGCTAGACGTTTCGCCCGAACGACGGCAGCGTTTCTTTATTTTGTTAGAAGACGGAAGCTACCGAATTAGTAAAGCAGTCCGCGAACTGTGTATTTTTGCCCGCCAAAACTTAGGCAGCGACCCGCCCTTTTCTAACCTCGATCTAATTAGCTGTCGCAACGTGATGATTTATCTGGCAGAGCCGTTGCAAAAGCGGGTAATGCCCATTTTTCACTACAGCCTTAACTCTGGCGGTTTTCTCATGCTGGGCACTTCCGAAAGTGTAGGTAAGGCTGGGGATTTATTTTTGCTGGTAGAGCAACGCTCTAAGATTTATGCTAAAAAATTAACCGCGACAAATCCGATTTTCTCGTTTACGACCAGTCCCTATCCCATGGTTAAAAAAGACGAGCAACCGCGAGCATTAGGCAATTCGACAAGTCGATTTAATTTACAGCGAGAAATCGACCAGATGATCCTCAATCGTTATGCGCCTGTAGGGGTTGTGGTCAATGACCAAATGGAGATTTTGCAACTGCGCGGAGACACAACACCCTACCTTAAGCTGGCAGCGGGAGCGCCCAACCTAAACTTGTTGGCAATGGTGGATGCTGGCTTATCAATGGATCTGCGTACCGCAATTTTTCAAGCCCAAACCCAGAATATTTCAGTTCGGCAAGCCGGAATTCAGGTTGAATTGGGCGACCCTAGCGGTATCTGCGAAGCAGCGCGCTCTAGGGTCGTTAACCTTGAAGTGATTCCGATTCAGTCGGCGATCGCTGAATCACGCTACTTTCTAGTGCTGTTTGAAGAGGCTGCACTGCCCATTCAGAATTCTAGCCCCATGCTCTCTGAAGGCGCAGAATTAGGCGATTGGGAGCGTGAAAACATCCAGTTAAGACAGGCACTTGCAACCACCGCGCAAGAAAAAACAGTGGCTCAAGCGTATCTGCAAGCCATGATTCAGGAGCAAGAGTATCTTAACCAAGACCTGAGAGTTGCTAACGAAGAAATTCTATCAAGTAATGAGGAGTTGCAAAGCACCAATGAAGAACTCCAAACTGCTAAAGAAGAAATTCAATCCTCTAACGAAGAACTCACCACCACCAACGAAGAACTTCGTAACTCAAATCTTGAACTTCAGCAAGTCAATAACGACCTGGTAAACTTTCTTGCCAGTATCAATATTCCGATCTTGGTACTGGATAACGATTTGCGAATTCGCCGCTTTACACCCTCAGCGCAGCAACTTTTTAATTTGATTACTACAGATATTGGGCGACCCTTTAGCGATATTCGATCTAGCCTTGAGGTTCCTAACCTGGAAGCCAGGATTTTAGAGGTGATGGAGACGCTTCAAGCCAGAGAACAAGAAGTTCAGACTCAGGCAGGATATTGGTATACGCTTCGCATTCGCCCTTATCGCACCACCGAAAACCAGATTAACGGTGTGATGATTGTTTTAAGTGATATTAACGCGCTCAAGCAGAGTGCTGCAACGATAGAGTCGGCTCGAAACTATGCTGAAACGATCGTCGAGACGGTACCCACGCCTTTAGTCATTCTAGATACTGACCTGCGAGTGAACACTGCCAGTCGATCGTTCTACGATACGTTTCAGGTTTCAAAGGCTGAAACCGAGCAATCCTCTCTGTTTGCGCTAGGCAATGGGCAGTGGAACATTCCTCAACTGCGCTCTAGCTTGACCGATCTTTTGGACAATCAGGTGGAGATTGAGGATCTGGAGATCGAGCATTATTTTGAGCGAATTGGGCAAAAAACGATGTTGCTCAATGCCTGTAAGCTCCGACGAAATGATTCCCTCATGCTGCTGCTGTCGATCGAAGATATTACAGAGCGTAAGCAGTTTGAAACTGAGCGATCGCAACTTTTAATGCAGGAGCAATCTGCCCGGAAACAGGCGGAAATGGCAAACCAAGCGAAGGACGAGTTTCTCTCAAACCTTTCCCACGAATTGCGTAGCCCGCTGAATTCTATGATGGGTTGGGCAAAGCTGCTGAGTAGTCGCACGCTGGATAGCACTGCCGAGGCTCGTGCCCTAGAAGTGATTGAGCAGAGCGCCAAAGCCCAATCCCAGCTTATTGAAGATTTGCTTGATACTTCTCGCATTGTCAGCGGAAAGCTGCGGCTGACTACTTGCCCAATCGATCTGCTATTGGTAGTGGAATCGGCGATCGCCATTGTGCAACTCTCGGCGCAGGCAAAAAGCATTCAAATTATTTCATCGTTAAATCCGGTGTCTATTCTGGGGGATAGCGATCGCCTTCAGCAAGTTTTATGGAATCTGCTCTCTAACGCTATTAAATTCACGCCATCGGGTGGACGAGTCGAAATCACTCTGGAAGCTTTGCCGACCTACGCAGAAATTCGAGTCAGCGACACCGGACAAGGGATTGAGGCAGACTTGTTGCCCTATATCTTCGATCGCTTTCGCCAAGGTGATGCTAGCAGCACAAAAGCCAGTCAAGGTCTAGGATTGGGGCTGGCGATCGTGCGGCAGCTAATTGAACTGCATGGCGGCACCATTCAAGCTGAAAGTTTGGGTGCAGCGCAAGGAACCACCATGATTGTACGCCTGCCTCTGCAATCGTTACCTCAAGAACCTGCACCACTGAATCAGAATGAGCCAGAACTCACTGCATTAGATGCGCCTATTGCTAGCTCAAGTAATGCAGTTCTTTCGCTAGAAGGGTTACACCTATTAGTGGTTGATGACCAGGTGGATACCCGTGAGATGTTTCAATTTGTCCTAGAACAGCATGGAGCAGAAGTGCGGGCTGTTGCTAGTGCCAAAGCCGCGATCGCCGCTCTCAGCGAATACCCTAATCGATACAATGTGCTGATCTCTGATATTGGAATGCCAGGGGAAAATGGCTACTTTCTAATTAAACAAGTCCGATCGCTTAGTGCTGAAGCTGGAGGACAAATTCCTGCTGTTGCGCTGACTGGCTACGCTGGTGAGCAAGAGCGACAAATGGCGATCGAGGCTGGGTTCCAAGCTCATATCGCTAAACCTGTTGATCCAGATCAGTTAGTAATGATAGTTGCTAGATTAACGGGACGCGCTTGATGGGTAAGGGCGATCGGGTCAAATTTTTTACGAATATTAAATTGCAATCTGCTCCTTAATCCAATTTCGAAGATTTCGCTTTGCCTGGGTTTCACCCACTTCGGCGCAATCTTGAAGAAATTGATAGAGCCGCTCTTTAGGGACATCTGGAAAGGTCGGGCTTGTTTCAACTGCCTCGTAAACGCCACCCTTGAGACAATAAATCGTCAGAATTTGTCCGTTATAGCGCCAAAACTCAGGCACACCCATTTCGGCATAAAGTGCGTTTTTGTTGATATCGGTGTGAGTCATATCGACTTCCACAATTAAATCGGGCGGTGGATCAGCGTTTAGATCAACAATTTTGCCTCGCACCAATGGTTCATTGGCAATGTAGTAACCTTTGTCTGGTTCTGCTCCAACTTTAAGATCAGCTCGATTAAGCGTTGTAGATGCCATGCTCTTAATGTTGAGATCGCCCTCCTCGGTTAGAACCTGGATAAAGTGATCGATAGAGTCACTAGAATTTTCGTGTTTTTCCAGCGGAGTCATAATTTCAAGCGTACCTCTGTAATAACTGAGCCGAGCCGATCGCCGATCGCCAATTGCAGCCAAGATTGATTCATAGGCTTGCCAACTAATGTTGTAAAGCTGCACTCGTTTCTCAGGCAAATCAACCGAAACAGAAGGGCTTGGAGCTACAGGAGTGTTAACCATCGATCGCTACAACGCTACCCATCAATTGTACTGTCCCAACAAGAAGGGACGATCGCTTAAGTGCGATCGTCCCTTCTTGTTGAGAAATATAGAAGTCTAGTCAGGCTTACATCATGCCCATGCCGCCCATGCCGGGCATACCACCCATACCACCCATACCACCCATGCCGCCCATGCCGCCCATGCCGCCCATATCAGGCGCACCGCCACCCGCAGGCTGTGGCTCAGGCTTCTCGACAATGAGGACTTCGGTCGTAACGACCATACTGGCGATCGAACCTGCATCTTGCAGCGCCGATCGAACGACCTTGGCTGGGTCAATAATACCCGCAGCCACTAAGTCTTCGTAGGTATCGGTCAGGGCGTTGTAGCCAAAGTTAAATTCCATTGCTTTGACGTTTTCGACTACGACTGAACCTTCTACTCCAGAGTTGTCAGCAATTTGTCGCAATGGGGCTTCTAACGCCTTCATAACGATATCAGCGCCAACCTTTTCGTCGCCGCTTAGCGAATCTTTCAATCCTTGCAAAGATTGAGCCAAGTGAAGCAGTGTGACACCACCACCCGGAACAATGCCTTCTGCCACAGCCGCTCTAGTAGCGTTAAGGGCATCCTCCAGGCGCAGTTTGCGATCCTTCAGTTCGGTTTCGGTAGCGGCTCCTACCTTAATTACAGCAACACCGCCCACTAATCTAGCTAACCGCTCTTGCAGTTTCTCTGCGTCATAGTCAGAGTCAGTCTCTGCCAAATCTCGACGAATTTGTGCAATTCGCTTTTCTAAAGCTGGTTTATCTGGCGCTTCTGCAACAATTGTTGTGGAGTCTTTGGTGATGGTAACTCTGCGAGCGGTTCCCAACATTTCTAGAGTAACGATATCCAGGCTTAACCCAATCTCTTCAGAAATCATTTGTCCACCTGTCAGCACCGCAATGTCTTGCAGCACAGCTTTACGACGCTCGCCAAACGAAGGCGCTTTGACTGCTACTGCGTTTAACACACCTCGCAAGCGATTAACCACGAGCGTTGCCAGTGCTTCACCTTCAAGATCTTCAGCAATAATCAATAACGGCTTGCTTTCGCGAGCAATTTTCTCAAGAACAGGAACCAAATCTTGAATGCTGCTGATCTTCTTATCAACTAGCAAAATTAACGGATTTTCTAACTCACAGATCATCCGTTCTTGATCGGTCACAAAGTAGGGAGAAACATAGCCGCGATCGAACTGCATCCCTTCGACTAATTCCATCTCAGTTGAGAACGACTTAGATTCTTCAACCGTAATCACGCCATCCTTACCCACTTTGTTCATTGCTTCGGCAATCATGTCGCCAATTTCGGTATCACTACCTGCGGCAACGGCTGCAACTTGGGCGATCGCATTCCCTTCAACGGGCTTAGCAATCTCGCCAATACCTTTAACGATATGAGTGACTGCCTTTTCCATGCCTTTGCGAATGCTCACCGGATTGGTTCCGGCTGCCACATTTTTTAGCCCTTCCCGAATCATGGCTTGAGCCAGCACCGTTGCAGTGGTCGTGCCATCGCCTGCCAAGTCTTTAGTCTTAGAAGCGACTTCTTGAATTAACTTTGCCCCAGCATTTTCAAGCGGGTCTTCGAGTTCAATGTCTTTAGCGATCGTGTTGCCATCATTAACAATCTGCGGAGCGCCAAACTTACTGCCTAACAAAACATTTCGCCCTTTGGGCCCTAAAGTGACCTTCACAGCATCTGCCAGTGCATTTACGCCCCGTTCCAATGCCTGACGCGACTCTTCGTTAAATACAACTATTTTTGCCATGGTTCCCGGTTCAAATCTACCACTACAAGACTTTAGCACTCTACGCCATCGAGTGCTAAAGCTGCTGTGGAGGGATACCCGAACTCTATTGTTCTTCTTGCTCTCTCTGTCGCTGCCGATGTTCCTCTAGAAGCTGGGAAAAGTTACTCAGATCATCCATGGATTTAGGAGCCGGGTGCCATACCTTACTAGGTATTGCCTCAATCCTATCCATGTAGGCACGAAATGCATCATCGTCATTTCGGTTCTCAAGAATGTAATTTCGCAATTCTCGACGAGTCATTGACTCAAAATTTGGATTTGTCATAGATAACTCCAAAGTCCATTGCGTTCAATCGATACTTCAGTCTCTTCGCCTGCCAAAAAAAATACTTTCCCTGTTTGTTCATCCATTCGGACTAGGAAAACAGGTAGATACATCCTGGTAGCCCAGCAGGTCAAGACAAAACAACTAGATAACTGCTCTGCCGTAGGAAGCACTCATTTCTCCTAATGTTTCAAATATACTAGCTCTGGCTAACTACGCCATAACCATGCCGCCATCGACATTAATTACCTGCCCGGTGATGTAAGCTGCTGCTGCATCTGCCGCTAAGAATCGAATCAGTCCTGCCACTTCATCAGGCTCGCCGTAGCGTCCTAGGGGAATCATCTTCAAAACTTCTTCTCCAACTTTTAGGTCTGCGGTCATATCTGTTGTAATGAAACCTGGGGCAACAGCATTGACTGTAATGCCTCGGCTGGCAACCTCTTTGGCGATCGTTTTGGTAAAGCCAATCACGCCTGCTTTAGAAGCGCTGTAGTTGGCTTGTCCAGCATTGCCCATCTCCCCCACTACTGACGTAACGTTAATAATGCGCCCCGATCGCTGCTTTAACATGACTTTGCTGGCAGCTTTGGTGCAAAGAAAAACGCCTGTAAGGTTAAGGTCAATTACCGCTTGCCAGTCTTCTAGCTTCATGCGAATGAGGAGCGTATCGCGGGCAATTCCAGCGTTATTAACCAAAACATCAATTCTGCTCCATTGTTCTAAAACAGCACTAAATAAGGCATCTACCTGATCGGTCTGAGCGACATCGGCTTGCAAGGCGATCGCCTCACTGCCCATTCCTTCAATCTCAGCGACTACAGCATCAGCGGCTTGGCTAGATTTTGCATAGTTCACTACTACCTTTGCCCCTTCAGTAGCAAGAGCGATCGCCACTGCCCGCCCAATTCCCCTCGAAGCGCCTGTCACAATTGCCACTTGTCCTTCTAGCCGTTTTGATACTGTCACTTTTAATTCCTCTCAAATAAAGACTTTATGAAAACTTTGAATGCCAAAATCTTGAACGAACTACCCAGAGCCATCAAAAAATTGCTCAATAAAAATTGCTCAATTATGTTACGACATTTGCGCTGCCAGCCACCGATCGCAAAATTTTCATTAACATCAAAGAACCGAGCTTTTACCTCTGAAAAACATGGCAACCAAACAAAAGTTCACCAGCTTCCAAGACCTGATTTCTAGTACTGATGGTTTGCTTCTCGTAGACTTTTACGCCACTTGGTGTGGCCCTTGCCAAGTGATGGCGGGCATTTTAGACGAGGTAAACGCTGAAATGAGGCAGAGTGTCAAGATCGTCAAAATCGATACTGATAAGTACCCAGAACTAGCGACTCAGCATCAGATTCATTCTTTACCAACCTTGATTTTATTTAAGGCAGGGCAGCCGATCGATCGCATTGAAGGCGTTATTAAGGCAGAGGATCTAGTTAAACGACTGCAAGCGATCGCGTAGTGTAGCGCCTTAGGGCGATCGCCTAGCTCTGGCTTTTAGGCTTCTTTGCGCCCTCAGTCTTCTGAGTACACTGATACAATCGATAACGATACCCATCTACCGATTGAGTTTTAGCTGAGGCTCTACATTTATTTCGTTGCAGCACGTTATCAAGTGATGAGGTCGGAACATCCTGAAAATTAATTAGCCACAGGTCTAACGGTGTATCAAGCTGGTTCAAGGCTTTGCGAAGTGCAATTATGACCGATCGCGGTTGCTCGCTTTGATGGGCTAGTAAGAACAACGGTTGCAAATGATTGAGTTGGGCAGAGTGTTGTAAATTCCAGGCAATGCCCATCATTCTGCCTGTTTGCCCATGGGTGCGATGAGCGATCGCCACTAGTGCCGTGGAGGGCACCCTAGATTGCTGGAAAGATTGAATAGACTGCTGCTGAATTGCTTGTGCTACCACATCAGGACGATGGATTTTTTGGTAGCTCAAATTAGAAACCACTGTTAAAGCTCCTAAACAACTTAATAGCCCGAGCAAAATAACCCCGTTTTTCCCACCTGTACGCAGCACCCCCAACAACCCATAAGGCACTTTAGTTGCTGACACATTAGCAATTTTATGGGCAGCATTCCAGCCCGTTGCTAGCCCCATACCCACTAGTACAATTACTGCTGGAAAATATACAAAGTTATAACGAAATGCGCTAGTCAGGTCAGCGCTGAAAAAGTAAGTTACCCCAAAGAAAAGGAGGACTGCCGCGCTAACAAAGCCCTCCAATGTCCAAGCAGCCAGACGTTTTTCTTGCCCTAAGTTCTCGGTTTTTAGCCCCCAGTAAAGTTTAGGAACTGTCCAAATTGTTAGACCAATCAGCAAAAAGCCAGAAACCCAGTTAAGCCAAAAAGACGAGGTTTGAATGGGCAAGAGATACAGCATTGTGATCCAGCCCGCGATCGCCTGGGCGATCGGCATCAGCCAATTCCACCCTGACGCCAAATCTCGAAAAATCCAGCGAGTTAATTCGCTGTCTTGCGCATCTTTCAAAAATGGGAACCAAACTAGACCCGATCCTGCTGTGCCAACTGCCACCATCCAAATGCGCCACCAGTGAGCCGATGAGTACCAAGTACCGCGTTCTCGCCAGCTTTGCACAAGTCCTGCCATTGCGATTACCATTGCTTCTGCCGCCAAAGTGAAGGCAAAAAAGAAATGAGTTGCCAACCCTAGCGCATTAATCACGATCCAGACAACACAAATAGATAAAGGCAATGAAGTACGATCGCGAATGCTCTGTACCGCAAAAATTAAACAGCAAAGGGAGGCAATGACCCACAGCACAGGTAATGTATAGTGCCGCGCTTCTTGCGCCAAATACAACCCAAAGGGCGACACTGCCATCAGTGCTGCTGAAATCTGAGCAGCAAGACGAGAGCGAAACGCAACCCAGCCCAGTACGTAAGTGGCTGGAATTGCCGCCACCCCGAAAAGAGCAGAGAGCGATCGCACTGCCCAAACCGATACCAGTTCATTAGAAGTCGGGAATAACTTTAGCCAAAAATGAGTCAGGACAAAGTAAAGCGGCGGATGATTGCTTTCATTCATTAAGTTGCCAACGACTTCTCTAATCCCAGAAACGGAGTCAGGTTGCAAAGGCTGAAGCAACTGTTCAGACGTAATGATCTGATCGAGCGGCACACTGTAAAAAGTGTGTCCTAAACTAAAAACGATCGTGGCGAATTCGTCTGTCCATAAAGTCTTGTCGGCAAGATGCATCAGTCGCAACATTAGCCCCACTGCTACCCAAATAAGCAGCATGAAGGGATGAAACCAGGGATGATTAGCCGAAATTTTCACAAGGCTTTGTTGACTCCTCTGCTAGTCTTCACAGGTGCCCTAGCCAACACATCATAATCTGTTGGAGCACTGTAAAGCTGTGCAGAGTGGCGAATCAGTGAGTTAGCGGCTCTATTTCAAGAGTTTTTGACGATTCACTAACTATTCAGTTTACAAAAACTCCCCAGGCTGGATTCGAACCAGCGACCAATCGATTAACAGTCGATCGCTCTACCACTGAGCTACTGAGGATAGCGAATCTAATAATAACGACCAACGAATCACTTTGGCAAGCTTTACGAAAATTTCTTTCGTGCCCGATCGCTCATCGCTCTTGCCGCTGATCTCCTTCCCGCATTTTAGTCAAGCGTTGTCGTGCCTCAGGATCAAGGGCATTGGACAAAAAGCGCTGAGGCGATCGCCCTTTCTTCTGTACCGATCGTTGCTTCCGGCTAACGCGCAACTCTGCTAATTCAATCTCTGCCAAGAGCCGCTGTGCCGACATCCACTCTGCGCCATACCCTACAACGGTTAGCTGCTGCGCTCGGTCAGAGGTCGCCACAATCAGCCTTTGCTCAAACTTTCGTAGGTCTTTGCGAAACAGAGCACAGGTTTTTTCAATATAGGTATCTGCTGTTTGTTTGTAGTCGGTGTAGCACAGTGAAACGCTGCCCGTTAGTACTTCTCGGCTACCCGGATGATCTTGATATTGGGCATCGAAAACAATCTGAGTATCAAATCCTTCATACGCACTGTAGCCAATTAGCGCAGTTGCCAAATCCTGCCGGGCTGCTTCTAACCCATGACGATCGCGCGTTTTCTTCAGGCTTGCCCAGGCTCCAATCATGTTGTAGCCGTCAACTAGCAAAATTGCTTGAGGCGAAGGAGAGCGGGGCATAGTGTCGGTTTACGGCAGCATGAAGAGAAGTAGAGTGAATCTCCTTATATAATGCTGTGCTTTGTTGAAAGATGTAAACCTGCATTATGCGACTTCTTCCCCATGCCACATTAAGCGTTGCTTCAGCCGCTCTGGATCGCCCTGATCAACAACGCGCCCTTTTTCTAGTAAAAAGGCACCATCGGCATAGTCTAGCTCTTCAAGACGATGGGTCACCCAAAGGGCAGTCATACCTCGGTTTTTGACCAGTTGCCGCACTTGGGCAACTAAATCAAGCTGGCTATCCGGGTCAAGGAGGGCAGTAGGTTCGTCAAGCAACAAAACTTCGCAGTGACGGGCGATCGCCCCAGCAATGGCAATCCGTTGCTTTTGTCCACCACTCAATGCGTAAATCGGTCGGCGTTGCAAATGCAGTAAGTTAACTGCGTTCAAGGCTTCCCCCACTCGCTGATGAATTTGTCCAAACGATAGCTTTTCTTCTACCAGCCCAAACGCGACATCGGCTCCAACTGTAGGCATAACGAGTTGATGGTCGGGGTTCTGAAATACAAAACCTACTGGCGGGAGGACTTCAATCTGTCCAGACTGAGGCATCATTAACCCAATAAGGAGACGGAGCAACGTAGATTTGCCACTACCATTGGTGCCCAGAAGCATCCAAAACTGACCTTGTGGCACTTCTAAGGAGCAATCCTGCAAGATTGGAGCTTCGGGTGACCAGTGGAAGCTGACATCTTTAATAGCGATCGCTAACCTATTCTCTGCCACTGTTTTTCTCTCTACTGTTCCTTAACTTTTACACCGACTCTATGACAGGTGTAAAAAAGCCTGGTGGTCTTCCTGAAGCTGCTCCTGTACCCGACTTCTCTGCCATCTGCACTGCTGAGATTTCGCTGACCAGAGCCCCAAACGTTTTACCCACCTGCTGTTCACAGCTTAGCTCAATAGTGACAGGCGAACCCGACCGAATCGCCGCCAAAACTTCTTGGTACAAAGCCTTAGCATCCTCTTCACTCTTACGCTGCACCGAGAGCGACACAGGTGAGCCTTTCAAATTAATGTCAATTACAAACATAGAATTCTGTGAATCAAAAACTTACTTGACTATCTATATAGTAGCTATCTTCCCCTGCCGAAGTGGGGAGCATTGGACTTTCGCAAAAAATTTCATCTCGCGGGTTTCCAGGTCAGGGCAAAATCCCTATAATGAGTAACTAGTAAAGAAACGTAAACACTCCTCACATTTTGTCACTACTTCTGGTTGATTTTTAGGACTAGGGTCAAGGTCGGGAGAGTTTGAAATCATTATCTACATATTTTTTTGGAGATTTGCACGATGACCATAGCAATGGGACGTCCGCAAGCTAATCGAGGCGTATTCGACGTTCTCGACGATTGGCTCAAGCGCGACAGATTTGTATTTGTGGGCTGGTCTGGGATTCTGCTGTTCCCCTGCGCCTTT
>JAESGK010000048.1_pt1 | contig 164286 bp, 174 predicted proteins | sample 9269681 | NCBI WGS metagenome assembly JAESGK01 (sample SAMN14515347, study PRJNA621673) | algae metagenome | isolation source: Timaviella obliquedivisa GSE-PSE-MK23-08B and co-occurring heterotrophs from... | place: USA: Grand Staircase Escalante National Monument, Utah | collected 2006-08-15 | reverse complement strand
TCGCCAAGGACTGGGAAAAATCCATCGAAAGCGCCACCGCCTTCGCCCACATCGCCAGCATCCGCATGCTCACGCGACGAATCGCAAGACACTGCAAACCCGCGTGAACTTCTGAATCGGGCTCTTATGTTGCCACGGTTCGGTTAAGCTATACGAGCCGGTGGATGTTCTAGGCGAAATTGGCGATGCCGATCTTAGTTTTGACCTTGGCGATGCCGATTGTGCGCAGGAACAGGCCCATTCTCGCCTTCTGCTGCGCGAAGACATGTTCGACGTAAGAGCGAACCTTCGACTTCGCGTTGTTGGCGTGCCGCGTCGCCTCGGCATGGGTCTGCCCTTGGCCTTCTTGCGATGGATCTTGCTGACGAAGCCGTGCTGGACAAGGAAAGCCTCGTTGGCTGCGGGCGATGGGCGCTATCGGCCAGACGGCCTTGGACGTGTTGGTGGAATCGAGCAGGCCCTCGCGCAGCCGCGCGCCCTCATAGGCGGCCGCATCCGTCACCAGCCAGCGCCGGATCAGGCTATGCTCGCCCTTTCAGCCGATCAGCCTCCATTGATTTCGCGTGCGACACGCAGCAGATACTGCCCGTAATCTCCCTTGGCGAGCCTCTCGCCCAGACGAATTAGCCCGGCGGCGTCGATCCAGCCTTGCCTCGCGGCAATCTCCTCGGGGCAAGCAATGCGTAGGCCCTGACGAGCCTCCAGCGTACGTACGAACTCGCCCGCTTCAAGCAGGCTGTCGGGTGTGCCTGTGTCGAGCCAGGCGAAACCACGGCCCATGCTCTCGACCGCAAGCTCGCCGCGCTCCAGATAGACTCGGTTGACGTCGGTGATCTCAAGCTCGCCGCGGGGGGAGGGCGCGAGATTGGCAGCGATCTCGATGACCTGCGCGTCGTAGAAATATAAACCCGTCACTGCCCAGTTGGATTTGGGGAGTTTGGGCTTCTCCTCGATCGAGACAGCCTTGCCGGATTTGTCGAAGGCTACGACGCCGTAACGCTCGGGATCGTTGACATGATAAGCGAACACGCTGGCCCCTTTTGGCCGGCTAGCCGCCGCCTGCATCATCTCGGGCAGGGTATGGCCATAGAACAGGTTGTCGCCGAGGATCAGCACTGACGGCTCTCCGGCGACGAAGTCGGCGCCGATGATGTAAGCCTGCGCTAGGCCGCCGGGATGGGGCTGCTCTGCGTAGGACAGGCTCATGCCCCAGTCCGAGCCGTCGCCGAGCAGCCGCCTGAAATTGGGCAGGTCCACCGGTGTCGAGATGATCAGCACCTCGCGGATGCCAGCTAGCATCAGCGTTGAGAGCGGGTAGTAGATCATCGGCTTGTCATAGACGGGCAGCAGCTGCTTCGACATCGCCAGCGTCATGGGGTGCAGGCGCGTGCCGGAGCCGCCCGCCAGGATGATGCCCTTCATCGTCGTCTATCCCGTCCGTTCGTTCATCAGCCGCGCGACGCAAGCCGCCAGCGACACCCGCCATTCCGGCAGCATCACCCCATGAATGGCGCAAAGCCGGCTGCAGTCCAGCCGCGAATTGGCTGGGCGCCGCGCCGGCGTCGGATAATCGCTGGTCGCGATGCGCTTCACCGCGACGGGAGGCGCGCCAGCCGCCGCACGCGCGGCGAAGATCGCTTCGGCGACGTCGGCCCAGACCGCCTGGCCCTGGGCGCTCATGTGGAAAATGCCGCGCAGACTCGCGTCCTGCGGGCGCGCCAGCATGTTATGTGCGACGGCGACGACCGCGTCGGCGATGTCGAGGGCGTCGGTCGGGCAGCCTTGCTGGTCGGCGACGACGCCGACCTCGTCGCGCGTCTCGGCGAGGCGCAGCATCGTGCGTACGAAATTCTTGCCGAAGGGGCTATAGACCCAGGCGGTCCGCAGGATGGCATGGTCGACGTTGGCGGCCACGACCGCGGCCTCGCCCGCAAGCTTGCTGGCACCATAGGCCGAGATCGGCCCGACGGGATCGTCTTCGCGATAGGGCCGCTCGAGCGCGCCTTCGAACACGTAATCGGTCGAAATCTGGATCACCGGCACGCCGACCCGGGCCGCTGCTGATGCTACTGCGCCGGCGGCCTCGCCATTGACCAGCATGGCCAGGTCGGGCTCGCTCTCGGCGAGATCGACCGCTGTATAGGCCGCGGCATTGACTACGATGTCTGGGCGCGCGGCGACGATCGCGGGTTCGATGGTGTCCAGCCGCTCCAGGTCGAGGGCCGGGCGTCCGAGGGGGACGACGGTCACGCCGGCGGGCGCTCTCTCCGCCATGGCGCGTACGACCTGACCTGTTTGTCCGGTGACGGCAATCCTCATGGCGTTTTAGTCGAAGTAACGCGGCAGGTCGGCGAGGCGCGGATGCTTGCGGTCCTTGTCCGAAAGCACCAGCTGGTCATGCGGCAGGCGCCAGTCGATGCCGAGCGCCGGATCGTCGAAGGCCAGGCCATGGTCGTTCTGCGGGCCGTAGAGCGCACTCACCTTGTAGAGAACCTCGGTGTCTGGCTCCAGCGTGACGAAGCCATGAGCAAAGCCGACCGGCACGAGCAGCTGCTGCCAGTTCTCGGCCGACAGCTCGACCGCAACATGCGTCCCGAAGGTCGGCGACGAGGTGCGGATATCAACGGCGATGTCGAGGATCCGGCCCTTGACGACGCGAACAAGCTTATCCTGCGCGAACGGCGCCGATTGAAAATGCAGTCCGCGCAATGTGCCTACCGTAGCGGAAAGCGAATGATTGTCCTGGACGAAGTCCACCTCGATGCCGGCCTCGCGGAAGCTCGCGCGGTTATAGACCTCCGAGAAGAAGCCGCGATGATCGCCGAATTTCTTCGGCGAGATCAGCTTTACATCCGGCAGTGCTGTGGGTTCGACGCTGAGCATGGTCGCCGTCTCGGATCCCATCATAGGTTCTGGTCAGGCGGCGCCTAGGCGCTCGCCGCGATAGACGCCGGAGCGGATGTCGCTCCACCATCCGGGATTGTCCAGATACCATTCGACCGTGCGGCGCAAGCCGCTGGCGAAGGTCTGCTTTGGCGTCCAGCCGAGCTCGTGGCCGATCTTGCCAGCGTCGATGGCGTAACGCGCATCATGCCCCGGTCGGTCGGTGACATAGGTGATCAGGCGCGTGCGCGAACCTGCGGGGTCTGGTCTCATCTCATCGAGCAGGGCGCAGATGCCTTTGACCACGTCGATATTGGCCATCTCATTATGGCCACCGATATTGTAGGTCTCGCCGATCCGGCCCTGCTGAGCTACCAGAAGAAGCGCGTCGGCATGATCATCGACATAGAGCCAGTCACGCACGTTTAGGCCGTTGCCGTAGACCGGCAGCGGCTTGCCCTCGAGCGCGTTGATGATCATCAGCGGTATGAGCTTCTCGGGGAAATGATACGGCCCGTAATTGTTCGAGCAGTTGGTCATCAGCGTTGGCAGGCCATAGGTGTGATGCCAGGCGCGCACCAGATGATCAGAGGCCGCCTTCGAGGCTGAGTAGGGCGAGTTCGGCTGGTAGGCGGTGTCCTCGCGGAAGAAGCCTTCAGCTCCGAGCGAGCCGAAGACCTCGTCGGTCGAAATATGATGGAAGCGAAAGGCGGCCTTGCGAGCCTCGTCTAGCCCGCGCCAGTGTCGCAGCGCCTCTTGCAGCAGCGCGAAGGTGCCGACAATGTTGGTGTCAATGAAGGCCGACGGGCCATCGATCGAACGGTCGACATGGCTCTCGGCGGCGAGATGCATGACGATATCGGGGGAAAAATCGGCGAAGACCGCGCGCATCGCCGCGCCGTCGCCGATATCGGCCTGCACGAAGCGGTAGCGCTCGTTGCCGGAGACCGGCGCCAACGAGGCGAGATTGCCGGCATAGGTCAGCTTGTCGACCACGCAGACCCGGTGGTCGGTCTCGTCGATCAGCTTGCGGACGACGGCCGAGCCGATGAAGCCCGCGCCGCCGGTGACCAAGAATTTTAGTGACACGCTACGGCGCTCCGCGCTCGACAGATCAGACAAAGAAATTATCCCCGCGCGTCGAAGCAGCGACCCTCTCCTTTGTCAAGTTTCATGGTCTCGGCTGGGCGGCCCCAAGCTGCGCGCAACATTGCTCTCGAGCAGCCGCGCAGCTATTGCCCAACGTCAATGGCCGCAAGGCCCGGCGTCGGGACAAGAGTTGGCCCAGCGATCTCGCTCACGATCTTGCCGCTCATCTTCAAGATCATGGACATCACCGATACAGGCATACGCCGAAGTCGCCATCGCCCATGTCATTAAGAAACACAATCCCGTGCCTCATCAGAGCAGCACGTGCTTCATGCTCGATGCCCAGACTAAGACGACCCAGCTTCTCGAAGGCCACGAGATCGGTGACAGTAAATCCTCCATGTTTGGCCAAATCAGCTTGGCTCCACTCCAAAAGTTCCCGCCCAGCTCGAATTGACGATGCCGGGAGCATACAGCGTGGTAGGCTAAAAGGCGACCTGTACCTTCACCAAGCGGGGCGTTTTTCACGCCTCGCATAGGGTCCCGAACTCGCTTGCGTCACGATTCGGCAGGCCCCTGTAGTCGCGTGTCTTCACTCTCGCTCGTTCAAGCTCGCAAGTCAGTCGACGCGCTCTCGGCGCATTTGGACTTGGTCTGGGGGAGATGGGTCTTGAACGCGTGCTGCGGACGGTGAACACGCTACCGGACAACGAGATGGGTCATGCCTGCCGCTGGCGCTGTCAATCACACGAGTCGGGCCGACGTCGGCGTCCTGAGCCGCCTCTTCACGGGATTTTGGCCCCATCTGCCTTGAACTGCCTGAGGAAGGCAGCGAGGTCCTTGATCTCCTGCTCGTTCTTGATGCCGGCGAAGACCATCTTGGTGCCCGGCATGGCGCCACGCGGGTCTTCGACGTAACGCGCGAAGCGCGCATCGTCCCAGGTCAGGCTGGAGGCCTTGTTGGCAGGCGAGTAGGCGTAGCCCTCGACCGAGCCGGCGACGCGGCCGAACAGCCCGTTGAGGTGCGGGCCGATGCCGTTGCGGGCCGTCGGGCCGACCTGATGGCAGGCCCGGCATTTGGCCCAGGACCGCTCGCCGGCGGAATAGTCCGGGGCGGCGGCGCTTGCGGCTGCGGTGGTCGTCGGCGCCGACACGGGTGCTGGCGCGGCCGCCTGTGGCGGCTTGATCGCTATGGATGGCGCGGCGGCCGGAGTGAGGGTCTCCGCCGGCGTGATGGCGCCGTGATTGGCGAGCAGGTAAGCGACGACAGCGAGTTTCTGTTCGTCCGTCATCAGGCTCGGGTCGTTGAACGGCATCAGCATCTGATGATATTCGAACAGGCCTTGCGCGGTCTCGAATTTCGCGATGAGGGAGCCGGGTCCCCAGATCGGCGTCTGATAGCCTTCGCCTCGCTTTCCGTCCGCGCCGTGGCATTGCGTGCAGAACTGGCCGTAGAGCGCCTTGCCCTGAGCGACCTGCGCGCTCTCCTGGGCCGTCGCCGCGTATGGAAATCCCAATACCGCCGCGAGCGCGGCGGCTGCAATCCATTTCGTCATGCTTGTGTCCTGTGTGCGGGAGGCCGTGGCGAGCGGCCGAAGCCGCTCGCCCGTCGCCTCAGGCGACTTCGACCCGGAACTTCGGGATGGACCAGTTGGCCATGCCGAGCGTGTTGAGCGGGATCTCGGCAGGCTGGGCCGTGCCGGCATTGTCGGTCGTGCGCGTCTCGATGACGTGCTGGCCGGCCGTGGCGTTCCAGGGGATCTCGAAGCGCACCCAGGTGTATTTGCCGAGGTTCGGCGGCCTGATTGTGGCCGCCTGCCAGGCGCCGCCATCGATGCGGTAATCCACCGCCCTGACGCCATGCTGCGGCGCCCAGGCATAGCCGTTCAGCGTCTGCTGGCCGGCTGCGAGCTTGGGCACTTCGCCCTTCTTCAGCGGGTAGTTCGCAGGAATGGAGGGAGACTTCTCGATGACGAGCGGCACCGTGATGAGCGATTTCGGCGGCATCCAGGTGACCATCGGCCCCTTGATGTCGGCCTGCGTCACGCCGATGAACTCGTCGTCGGCGGCGTTCTCGGGCGCGGTATAGCTCGGCCCGATATAGACCTCGCCCTTGGTGTTCAGCCGGCACCAGACGCGCTTGTCGGTGACCCTGATCTCCGTGACCCACTTGATCGAGGCCGTTCCGCCCCAGCCGGGAACCACGATGCGCACCGGCGCGCCATGATCGGGCGTCAACGGATTGCCGTTCATCGCGTAGCAGATGCCGATGTCGTTCTGCTGCGCCAGCACGTCGGCGAAGGGCATCGGCCGGCCCATGTCGTTGCCGTCGACGCCGGACCAGAACAGCACAGTCTTGGCGGTGGGCTTGATGCCGACCCGGGCGAATATCTCGCTCATCGGCACATATTGCCATTCGGCCTGGCCGACCGCGCCCATGACCCAGTTGCCGCCGGCGACGTCCTGGCCGGTGAAGCCGCCCTGTTCCCAGAACAGGGTGCGTCCGTTGCCGTGGCACTCCATCGTCGCGACGACGGTGCGCGAGGGCATCTTGAGCAGATCGTTGTAGTTGATCTCGATCGGGCGATCGACCGAATTGCCGTGGATCTTCAGCTTCCAGTTCTCGCGCGCCAGAATCGGGCGCTGCTCGACGATCGGCGTCGGGTAATGGTTGCGGACGTAGAACTCCTCGACCGGCGTCATGAAGGTCGTGAAGTTCCAGTAGTTCCCCGATCTGACGGTCGCGCCGATGTTGAGGACGCGCGAATCGTCCTTGAGAATGGCGCGGCGCGGCGGGGCGGCGGGGGCCGCCGGAGCAGCCGGCGCTGGCGCCGTAGCCTGCGCCAACGCGCCGCTGGATGCGACCGCTCCGAAGGCGGCGGCTGAGACGAACAGGCTGCGCCTGTCGAGATTGGTTCCGTCACGAAGCGTGCGCCGGACGAGTTCCTCGTCGCGCACGCGCTGGCTTTCGCCGCTCATGGCATCCCTCCAGATGTTTTTTGCTTGCGTCGTCCATCGATCGGCGCAGGCGCAAACGCTAGCTTGAAGGGCATGCCGCCGGCAAGCTTAATTTCAGCGAAGTATCTGATATTATTGAGTAATGTTCTAATTTCCGAACGTTTCAGTTGCTGATGTTCAGGTTTCCGAACCAACCTTGGCGCGTCGGCCGAGACCAAGCCGCTTCATCTTGTCCCACAGCGTCGTGCGGGAGATGCCGAGCGCCTTCGCGGTCGCCAGGACGGCGCCGTCGTTCTCCGACAGGACGCGCGCGATATGTCGCCGTTCGGCTTCATCACGAATGCCGTCGAGCCCTTCGCGCGAAGCCGTTTTGGGGGGCGTGCGTTCGGGGAACAAGTCTCCGGGCATCAGCAGCGGCCCATCGCCGAGCGTGATCCCTCGCTCGACCCGGTTGCGCAGTTCGCGCACGTTGCCCGGCCAGCCATATGCAAGCGCTGCTTCAAGCGACAGGGCGCTTAAGCCCTGGATACGGTCCCCGGACCTGCCGCTGAACTCCGCGACGAACCGGTCGATCAGCCAGACGATATCCTCGGGCCGGTCCCGGAGCGGCGGCAGCGGCACGGTGACGACGTTGATCCGGTAGAAGAGGTCCTCGCGAAATGTGCCGTCCTTCACGCGTCCGCGCAGGTCGGCGCTGGTGGCGCAGACCAGGCGGGCCTTGAAAGGCTGAGGATGCTCGCCGCCGACGCGGGTGAAGGCGCGGTCCTCCAGCAACCGAAGGAGCTTGCCCTGGAGCGTCGGCGCAAGGTCCCCTATGTCGTCGAGGAACAGCGTGCCCTGGCCTGCCCGTTCGGCATGGCCGAGTTGACGGCCTTCCGCCCCGCCGAACGCGCCCATCTCCTGACCGAACAGCTCCATTTCCATGGAGTCGGTCCGGATCGCGGCGCAGTTGACTGCCAGGAAGGGCCCCGCGTCAGGGCCGCGCGAGGCGTGCAGCAGCCGCGCGCAGACCTCCTTGCCGCTGCCGGTTTCGCCGGTCAGCAGCACCGGCGCACTGGAGCCGGCAAGGCGCAACAACATCCTTTCCACGGCGCGCATGGACGGCGAGACGCCGAGTACGCCATCGCCCTCGCGCGCCGGTGGCTCGACGAGCGTTTCCAGACGCTCGAGGAATGCGGCCATGTCGAAGGGCTTGGTCACGTAGTCGCCCGCGCCGAAGCGCATCAGCCTGACCGCCTGGTCGATTTCGCCATAGGCCGTCATGAACAGAAAGGGGGGCGCCCCTTCCGTTTTGACAGCCTCGACGAATATCTCCTCGCCGGTGCCATCGGGGAGCTTCAGGTCGCAGATCACGGCATGATGGCGACGCAGGCTCAAGCCGCCGACCGCCTCGGCCTTGGTTCGCCACCAGGTCACCTCCGCGCCTTCCAGAGCGAGACGTTGAACCAGCGATTCTCCCATGATGGGATCGTCCTCGATAAGCCCGATCGACCGGCGTTCAAGCGACATCGCGCATCTCCTGCGGCCGGCTGAGAGGGACGGACACGCGCACGCGCGCGCCGCCGAGGGGGGATGTCTCGACCGCGATGTCGCCATGCAGATCCTGCACGAGCCGCCGGGTCATCCAGAGGCCAAGCCCAGCGCCGTCCCCGATCGGCGCCGGCTTGCTGGCGGCTCCGAGAAGAATGGCGCGGGCCTCTGCGCTGAAGCCTGAACCCTGGTCGTGGATTTCGATCTGGAGGCGGTCATCGGTGGTCATCGCCTCCAGCTTCACGCGGCCACCCGGAGGACTGACGTGGAGCGCGTTGAGCACGAGATTGAGTACGATCTGACGTATCGCCGTCGCCGGGACCGGCAGGTCGCGATCGAGTTCGTTGCGCCAGTCGAGATCGAGCGCCCGCCGTCGGACCTCGGCCCCGATCAGCATCTTGAGGTCGTCGAGATCGTCCGGCGCCAGATCGCGCGGATCCCGGTCCGCCCGATAGGTGGCGAGCGCCGAGCGGACGACATCGCGAATGCCTTTGAGGCCTCGCTCGATCAGGTCAAGCGAAGTGGCGCGCACCGAGGGCTTTTCGCCATGGCGCTTCAATGTGTCGATCGCGTTGAACAGGCCGCCGAGAGGATTGTTGATCTCGTGCGCCATGCCGGAGGCGAGCCGCCCGAGGCTTGCCAGCCGCTCCTCCTTGGCCAGTTCCTTGGCGATCGTCTCGCGCTCGTTGACCGCCTCGGCCATGACGTTGAAGCGCCGGAACAGCCGCCCGAATTCGCGGGTCGCAGCGCCGACCTCGCCGGGAGCGATCGGCTGCACGGAGCCAGAGACGGCAAGATCGAGATGGCGCGACAGCGTGCGAAGCGGCCCGAGCATGCGCCTTATGCTCCAGTATCCAAAGGCCGCCAGCAGGACGGCGATCGCCGCATTGGTCGCCATCAGGGTCCGCAGCACCTCGTCCCGTTCCCGGAGAAGATGGCTGACGTCGTAGTCGACATAGATCTCGCCGATCCTGCGGTTCTGGTAGACCAGCGCCCTACGCGCGAAGGCTCGCGCCTTGTCGGCGTCGACGGTCAGTGCGGCGTCACCGGCGAAGGCGCGGTCCCGATCGGCCTGCTTGCTCAGAACGGGCGCCAGCTTCGGGTCGCTCGCGGCCAGCGTTTCGCCCTTGGCGTCGACCACGACGATGCTGGCGCGGCCGAAGCCTCCCTCCAGCGCTGCGCCCCGCTCGGTGATGTCGAAGATCTCCCAGATATCGGCGCGCAGGACATAGGGGATCAAGGCCGAGGCCAGCCCGTTCAAATAGATCGTCGACATTGCAGCCAGGTGCCGCTCCTGCGTCTCACGCAGGCGGGAGAGAACAGCGTTGGTCAACACGATGCTGACCAAGAGCATGAAGACCGCCACGACAGCCGGCGCCTTGACGGCGAGCGGCCAGCGCCGTGGGTCCAGCCGCGGGTTTTTCATCCAAGCGTCCTGACCAGGTCGACCCGGGCGGATATGCTGTCGAACAGTGACGGCTCGCCCCTTGCGAACCCGTCGAGGCGCAGCAGCGCCAGGACGCTGCGCCCTGTTTCGTCGCTCGGCATCTCCAGCAGCGCCCGCCGCAGACGCAAGATGCCGTCGCTGGTCGCATTGCCGGTCGCCGTGGCGATGGGCGGGAAGCCCATCCATTCCGAGCGCCAGGCCGGCCTCGTCTGCCGCGTCAGCGCCGGTTCGGTCTCGGTCATGACTTCCCAGACATAGCCGTCGACGCTGCCGGAGCGTGCGAGTCCCGCAGCCACGGCGCGCACGACGTTGCGATGGCCATAGGTGAAGAAGGTGCGCTGAAAGAAGGCCTGAGGTTTAATGCCGGTCTCGGCCAGGAGGGCGCGGGTGACGAGGTAGCCGGAGTTCGAATCCGGATCGGAGAAGGCATGAATGTCGCCGCGCAGATCGGCGATGCCCGATGCGGCGCGCCCTTCGGCGACGATGAGGTATGACTGATAGGTCGTCTTGCCGCGCCAAACCGGGACCGCGACGAGTTCGAGTTCGCGTCGATAGGCGACGAAGGGGAATCCGCAGATCCAGGCGGCGTCGAGCAGGCCGGACACCAGTTGCGAAGCGATCTCCTGATAGGTCCGCTTGAGGACGAGTTCGACCTCGATGCCCATGGCGAGCGTCAGGTAGCGCTGAAGCGCCTCCAGAAGTTGGAGGTCGGAGGTCAGGAAGACGGGCGTCAGGCCGAAGCGGAAAGGCTGCGCCGCCCGCGCCGCAGGCACCCTGGCGACCGCAAGCCCGCCGACGATCGCCGCGAGCATCGAGCGCCTCGTCGGGCGGTTCGACGCCATGCGAGGCAGTCGGCGCTGACCGAATGACACAGTGAACCTCCCCAGGTCAGATTATTTTAAGATCAATCTGAGCTTTGAGGGAGCGCCCGTCAAACGCCGCGCAATGCTCCCGCCGATGATGGTTGCGTTGAGTGAACGCTGCGGCGAAGCGACGACTGGGGCTCAGGCGGCGTCGAGCCAGTCGGCGTTCCTGGCAGGCTTCGATAGCGAAGGGCGGCGCGCGCCGGGCGCCTATGGAGTGAAGGTCTCAGCTGGAGTTGGTCTTGCCGCAGCCCGAGGGGCCAAGCAGGGCCACCAGTTCGCCGCCATTTATCTCCAGCGCGACGTTGTCGACCGCCAGCATCGCGCCGTACCGATGGGTGATGCCGTCGAGCGTCAAGGGCTGGCCGGCGCTGGCAGGCGTCATTCCCAAAGGCTCCGTCGCGTTTAAGGCTCGACGCAGCGACCTTGACGCCAAGCCGGGCTGCGTCGCGCCTCAGAGCGCGAAGATGCGACCCCAGCCCCTGACGGCGGCGCGCGTCTCGACGCCGGCCGCCTTCAGCGCGGCCCAGACCCCGGCTGCGGCTGAATCGATCACGGGCAGGCCGGTTTCGGCCTCGAGCGCCGCCGCCATCGGCGCGCCGTTGAAATTGGTGCAGAAGACGACGATGGCCTGGGCCGGCCCGTCGGCCAGCGCCGCGCGCGCCATCGCCGCGATCTCGGTCGGCGGGACCGCGCCATAGGACAGGTTGTCGGACAGGCCGGAATGGCGCTCGCCGGTGACGGAAAACCCCTTGGCGGCGAAGCTGGCGAGGCCGCGCGCCTGGGCCGTGGTCGTATAGGGCGTGACCAGCGCGATGCGCGTCACGTCGAGCGCACGCAGCAACTGGAGCGTCGCGAGCGCCGCCGTCACCGCGGGGACGCCGGCCGCCGCGCTCATCTCGGCGCAGAGCCGCTCGTCGATGTCGAAGCCATGATCGCCGCCCTTCGAACCGTTCCAGCAGATCGCGGCAGGTTTGGCGTGACCGAGCAGTTCCGCCGCCGCCCGCATGGTCGGCCAGTCGTAAGGGTCGGCGACTGCCTCGTCGGGACTCGTATCGCCGAAGACCGGAATGCGCGTGAACAGCGGCACGACGCCGGGAAGCCCGGCGCAGATGGCCTGCGTGACGCGCTCGACCGTGCGGTTGCCGGAAGGGGTGATGGCGCCGATCGCGATTTCGCTGGTCATGGCCAGAGGTTCGGGCAGGAGCGCCTGCGACTCAAGACCGCTTTGCAGGCAGCGCAGGTCCCTTGTGGCGCGCAAAGCGCCAGATGGCGCTCAGGTCGGCGGAGCGATGCCGCAGGTCTGGCCGCCATCGACCGGCAGGCACACGCCGGTGATGAACTTCGCCTCGTCGGAGGCGAGGAAGACGGCGGCATTGGCGATGTCCCAGGCGGTTCCCATCTTGCCCATCGGCACCAGCGCATCGCGCGCCGCGACCATCTCCTCGGGCGAGGCGTACTGCCCGGAAATCTGCTTGTAGATCATCGGCGTGTCGATCAGGCCCGGCATGATGCAGTTCGCGCGGATGCCGGCCTTCGCATATTGCATGGCGATGGCGACCGTCGCCTGGTTCACGGCGGCCTTGGTGGCGTAATAGGCGAAATAGGGGTAGCCGACCCAGCGGATCGCCGCGATCGAGGAGATGTTGACGATCGCGCCGCCGCCGCCCTTGAGCATATGCGGGATCACGGCTTTCGAGCAGCGATAGACCGGGCCGAGATTGAGATCGATCGCCGCCTGGAACTGCTCCTCGGAGAGTTCGACCGGCCCGCCCATATGGGTCACGCCGACATTGTTGTGCAGGATGTCGATGCGGCCGAAGCGGGTCATGCAGGCGGCCACGCAGGCCTCGATCGAGTTCTGGCTGGTGACGTCGGCTGCGAGCGCGATGGCGACGCCGCCTTCCTTCTCGATGATGCCCGCCGTCTCCTCGGCCGCCTGCTGATCGATGTCGATGCAGGCGACGCGCGCGCCTTCGCGGGCGAAGGCGACGGCGGCCGCCTTGCCGTTGCCCCAGCCCGGTCCCGAGGAGCCCGCGCCGAAGACGAGGGCGATCTTTTTGCGGAGGCGGTCGGGCATGGTTTTGTTGTCCGTGACATGTCCCGTGTCGTCCCGGACAAGCCGCGTAGCGGCGCTGATCCGGGATCCATTCCTGAACCGTTCGGGAATGGATCCCGGGTCTCCGCTTCGCTATGCCCGGGACGACACGCGGGTTTGTAAGGTTGACCTCAGCTCAGCGTGCTGCCGACGGCCTTCTCCAGGATGGCCCAGGCCTCGTCGCCGTATTTCTTCTTCCACTCGGCGTAGAAGCCGGCCTTGCGTAGCGCCTCGCGGAAGGGGGCGGCAGGCGCCTCGTTGAAGACCATGCCCTTCGATTCCAGCTCCGCCCTCAGCCCGGCGTTGAGCTTGGCGACGTCGGCGCGCTGCTGGACGGCGCTGTCGTTCAGGTGCTTGGCGACGATGGCGCGCAGGTTCTCCGGCAGGCGCTCCCAGGCGCGGCGGTTGCCGAGGAACCAGAAGCCGTCCCACATATGGTTCGTCACCGAGCAGAACTTCTGCACTTCGAACAGTTTTGCAGTGGCGATGATGGCGAGCGGGTTTTCCTGCGCGTCGACGACCTTGGTCTGCAGGGCAGTGTAGACCTCGGCGAAGTTGATCGAGGCCGGCGCGGACTGGAAGGCCTGGAACATCGAGGTCCAGAGCGGCGAGACCGGCACGCGGATCTTGAGGCCCTTGAGGTCGTCGGGCGTTGCGATCGGGCCCTTCGACGAGGTCATCTGGCGGTAGCCATTGTCCCAGATCTTGTCCATGACCACGAGGTTGGCCCGGCCGATCTGGCCGCGCACGTAGGCGCCGAGTTCGCCGTCCATCGCCGCCCAGACCGCGTCATAGTTTGGGAATGCGAAGCCGATGCCGTTGAGCGAGGCGTTTGGCACCAGCGTCGAGAGGATCAGCGGCGAGAGCGTGAAGAACTCGATGCCGCCGGAGCGGACCTGGCTCAGCATGTCGGTGTCGGTGCCGAGCTGGCTCGACGGGAAGATCTGGATGTCGATCCGGCCGCCCGATTCCTGCTTGATCCTGGCGACCGCCTCCGTGGCGCGGATATGCAGCGGGTGCGAGACCTGCAGGTTGTGGGCGTATTTGTAAGTGAATTCGGCGGCTTGCGCATTGGCCCGGCCGATATGGAAGGTTCCGATCGCTGATCCGGCGGCGGCGCCCTGAAGCAATGTGCGGCGTGAGATCGTCATCTGTGTCTTCTCCCTTTGGTTTTTTGCGTGGTTGGCGTCATTCTGGCGGCTGGCTGCGCTGCGCGGCAAACGCGGAATCGCGATGGCTGCCCTGTCCCTGGTTCACAGCATGATGGTCGAAATCCCCGGCACCGCCGCGATCACCAGCAGGCCGACGAAGAGCGCGATGAGATAAGGCCAGATCGCGCCCATCGCCTCGTCGGGCGAGACGTTGCCGATCTTGCAGGCGATGTAGAAGCCGATGCCGATTGGCGGCATCATCAGGCCGATATTCATCGAGGTGACGACGACCATGGCGTAGTGGACGTCGTTGATGGCGAGTTTCTTGGCGATCGGGAACATCAGCGGGGCCATCAGCACGATCGCGGGCAGGCCCTCCAGCACGCAGCCGAGGATGATGAAGGTGACGATTGTGATGCCCATGAAGCTGAGCCAGCCGCCCGGCAGGTTCGACATCCATTGTGCGAGCTGGTTGGCGAAACCGGTCTGGGTCAGCGCCCAGGCCATGGCGCTCGCGGTGCCCAGAATCATCAGGATCGCGCCCGAAAGCGCGGCGGTCTCGACCAGCATGGCGTAGAACTTCGCCCGGCTGATGCCGCCATAGAGTACGATCCCGACGATCATCGCGTAGAGCACGGCGATGGTGGAGACTTCCGTGGCGGTGGCGACGCCGCCGCCGACCGCGCTGCGGATGACGAAGGGCAGCACCAGAGCCGGCGCGGCGACCAGCGCGGTCTTCCAGATCAGGGCGAAGGGCGCGCGGCGCACGTCGCGCAGGCTTTCGACGTTTGCCTTCCAGCGCGCCAGCACGGCCAGCACCAGCAGCAGCACCATGGCGACGAGGAAGCCGCTCGTGAACAGCCCCGCGATCGACACGCCGGCGACCGAACCGAGCACGATCAGGACGATCGAGGGCGGCACCGTCTCGGCCATCGCCGCGCCCGTCGCCAGCAGCGCGATCAGTTCCTTAGGCTTGTAGCCGCGCCGCTTCATCTCCGGGAAGAGCGCCGGTGCGACGGTGGCCATATCCGACACCTTGGAGCCCGAAATGCCCGAGACCAGGAACAGCGAGCCGAGCAGCACATAGGACATGCCGGCGCGGACATGCCCCAGCAGCGAGGCGAGGAAATCGACGATCGCCTTGCCCATGCCGGTGGCGTCGAGCACGCAGCCGAGCAGCACGAAAATCGGCACCGAGAGCAGGATGAGCGAGGACATGCCCTCGTCCATCCGCCCGACCATCACCAGCGTCGGCACGCTGGTCGAGAACAGGATGAAGCAGAGCGTGCCCATGCCGAAGCAAAATGCGATCGGCACGCCGGCGACGAGGCAGATGGCGACGACGATGACGAGGAAGACGAGGATGTTGCCGTAACCCAGCCCCTTGAAGACGGGCATCATCAGCCAGAAGGCGAGGGCGAGGGCGGCGACCAGCGCTGCCGCGAGCAGAAGGTCCGACAGTCGCGAGGCGCGGATCGCATGGCGCACCGCGAGCACGCACATCAGGACGATGCCGACGCAGATCGCCGAGACCCGCCAGCTCAGGGGGATGTTCAGCGCCGCCGAGGTGACGAAGCTTTCCTCATAGGCATAGTCGTAGGCCGGGTAGATCATCGCCGCGAGGAACGTCGCGACGACCAGCATGGCGAAGGTCTCGACGAAGCCGCGCAGCCGCTCCGGCATCATGCCGGTGAACAGGCTCAGCCGCAGATGCTCGTTGCGGTCGATGGCGATGGCTGAGCCCAGCATGGCGAGCCACAGGAAGGAGATCGAGGCGACCTCGTCGATCCAGATCACCGGCAACGAGAAGACGTAGCGCGAGGTGACGCCGAGCAGCAGCACGCAGATGATCAGCACCAGCAGCGCCGAGGCGATGAATTCGATCGGCCGCATGAAGCGTGAGCCAGGACGCAGGCCGGTCGCCAGCAGCGGGTCGTCGGGCAGGGTCAGGCTGTTGGCGACATCGACCATGGCGGCGGCTCAGGCCGAAGCTTGGGCTGCGATTGGCGCGTCGAACGGCCCAAGGCCGCGGCCCGGCCTGCGGGCGCCCTGCAACGACATGGTTCGCTCCTCCCATTCGCGCCGATCTTGTGCTTGTTCGATCAGCTTTCGACGCGGTCCACATCATGGACAGTTATCCAGATGGACGAGGCGGAGATTACACAAGAGAACCGGCATTGCAATCGGCAAACGCTGCATTTAGGCTCAGGCTACAAACAACAAGATCCATATTATGGATCGGCTGGTGAGGGTCGCCGGAGTGGAACAGGCATCAGGGCCGCGCGCGGATCTGTCCGGCTCGCAGAGCGTCGACCGCGCCCTGCGGCTGCTGGCGCTGATCGGCCGCGAGCCTTCAGGCGGATTGCCGCTGAGCGAGATCGTCGGCGAAAGCGGCCTCAACAAGCCGACCGCGCGGCGGCTGCTGCTGGCGCTTATGCGGGCCGGCCTCGTCGAGCAGGAGCCCGAGACGCGACATTACTGCCTGGGCGAGGAGGCCTTCGTGCTCGGCGTGCTGGCCGGCCGGCGGCACGGGCTTCTCGAACTCGCCATGGAAAGCCTGCGCCGGCTATCCGACATCACGCTCGACACCAGCTTCCTGACCGTCCGGCGCGAGCGCTACGCGGTCTGCCTGCATCGCGAGGAGGGCACCTATCCGGTCAGGACCCATGCCCTCCAGGCCGGCGACCAGCATCCGCTCGGCGTCGGCGCGGGGTCTCTCGCGATGCTGGCGGCGATGCCCGATGGCGAGGTCGAGGCGATCCTGCAGGCGAGCGAGCGCTGCCTCGTGACGCGCTATCCGGGCTTTCCGCCGGAGGTCGTGCGGGCCGATCTCGCGCTGACGCGGCGGCAGGGTTTCGCGCTCAATCCGGGCCGTCTGGTCGCCAGTTCCTGGGGCGTCGGCGTCGCTTTTCGCTATCCCGACGGGCGCGTCGCCGGCGCGCTCAGCCTCGCTGCCATCGACAGCAGGATGCAGCCCGCCAGGCAGGTCGAACTTGCCGGTCACCTCGCCGTCGAGGCGCGGCGCATGGAGCGCCTGCTCGCCGAGATGTTCCATTCCAAGGCCGCAAGACCCGCGCCGTCGCCGATGGCGCGGCCGTTCGCGGCCATCGCCAGGAGCGCATGACGTGACTGAAGCTCTTGAAGCGCCACTGGGCGGCGTCGCGCCGATGACGCGCCGCGTGATGAACCTCGCCCATATCATGAGCCAGAACGCCCGCCGCCATGCCGACAGGCCGGGCTTCATCTGGGGCGAGAAGGCATGGAACTGGGCGCAACTCGACGCGCAGGTGTCAGCGCTGGCATTCGGCCTGAAAGCGCGCGGAATCGGCAAGGGCGACCGGCTGCTGGTGCATTCGAAGAATTGCGACGCGATGTACGTCTCGATGTTCGCCGCCTTCCGGCTGGGTGCGGTCTGGGTGCCGACGAATTTCCGCCTTCTGCCGGACGAGGTCGGCTATCTCGCGACCTCGTCCGGCGCGAAAGCCTTCCTCTGCCATGGCGATTTTCCCGACCATGCGGCGGCGGTCGCGGCCGCGATGCCGGAACTCGCCTTCCTGTGGCGGATCGGGCCGGGCGCGTTCGGCGACGACGACGTTGAGCAGGTGATCGCGCGTCATGACGGGCAACGCGTCACTAACGCAGCCGTAGAGCATGACGATCCGTGCTGGTTCTTTTTCACCTCGGGCACGACCGGGCGCTCCAAGGCCGCCGTGCTGACGCATGGCCAGATGGGCTTCGTCGTGACCAACCACCTCGCCGACCTCGTGCCCGGCGCGACCGAGGCCGACGCTTCGCTCGTGGTCGCGCCGCTGTCGCATGGCGCGGGCGTCCACCAGCTGGTGATCTCGGCGCGGGGCGCCCCGTCGATCCTGCTGCCGACCGAGCGCTTCGACATCGACGAGGCCTACCGGCTGATCGAAAAGTACCGCGTCACCAACATCTTCACCGTGCCGACGATCCTGAAGATGCTGGTCGAGCATCCGGCCGTCGACGCACACGACCATTCCAGCCTGAAATACATCATCTATGCCGGTGCGCCGATGTATCGCGAGGACCAGAAGGCGGCTCTGGCCAAATTAGGCAAGGTTATCGTGCAGTATTTCGGCCTGGGCGAGGTGACCGGAAACATCACCGTGCTGCCGCCTGCGCTGCATGTCGCCGAGGACGGGCCCGACGCGCGCATCGGCACCTGCGGCTATGAGCGCACGGGCATGGAGGTGCAGATCCAGGATGACGAAGGCAACCCGGTCGCGACGGGCGTGCAGGGCGAGATCTGCGTCATCGGCGTCGCCGTGTTCGCCGGCTATTACGACAACCCCGAGGCCAACGCGAAGTCGTTCCGCAAAGGCTGGTTCCGCACCGGCGACCTCGGCCATATGGACGAGCAGGGCTTCGTCTACATCACCGGCCGCGCCTCGGACATGTACATCTCCGGCGGCTCCAACATCTATCCGCGCGAGATCGAGGAGAAGATCCTGACCCATCCGGCGATCGCGGAGGTCGCTGTGCTGGGTCTGCCCGATCCGGTCTGGGGCGAGATCGGGGTGGCGGTCTGCGTGGCGCGTCCGGGCGCGAAAGCCAGCGAAGGCGAGATCGCCGAATTCCTCTCGGCGAAGATCGCACGCTACAAGATGCCCAAGCGGTTCTTTTTCTGGGAGGCGCTGCCGAAATCCGGCTACGGCAAAGTGCCCAAGCGCCTCGTCAGGGACCAGCTCGAAGCGCGCGGCGAGCTCGACTGGCTGCGGGGAAAAGCGTCGTGAGGCGCATCCGGCAGCCAGGCCCGGAAACGGGCGAGCGCGTCGAATGGGCCGAATGCCACGGCCGGCGCTTCGATCTCATCCTTGAGCCGGGCCTGACGCTTCTGGAGGCGATGCGGCGCGGCTTTGCGGCGGCAGGGTTCACCTCGGGCGTCGTGCGCGTCGATGGCGTCGCGCTCGATCCCTTCGCCTATGTCATGCCGGCGCTCTCGCAGACGCCCGAGCACGCGGCCTTCTACAGCGAGATCTTTCGTCCCGCCGGCATCGCGCGGCTGGAGACCGGCGCGATGACGTTCGGCCAGCGCGATGGCGGTCCGTTCTTCCATTGCCACGCGCTCTGGCAGGAGGCCGACGGCAAGCGCAGCGGCGGCCATGTCCTGCCCGACGAGACCATGGTGGCGGAGGCGATCACGCTGCCGGCGGTCGGGCTCGATGGCGCGGGTTTTTCCGCTTACGTCGATCCCGAGACCAATTTCAAGCTTTTCGGCCCGGCTCCCGCCGAGCTGCTCGGCGGGACGCGGGAGGGGCGCTTCTTCGCGATCCGGGTGCGGCCGAACGTCGAACTGTTCGGAGCGCTGGAGGCCTTCTGCGCGCAGTATGGCGTGGCCTGCGCGACGATCCATGGCGGCGTTGGCTCGACCATCGGGGCGCGGTTCGCAGATGGCCGCGTCGTCGAGAATTTCGCCACCGAAGTCGCGATCAAATCCGGCACGATCACGCCCGACGGCGCGGGCTCTGCGATCGAGGTGGCGCTGGTCGACTATACCGGCGCGATGGCGGAGGGGGCGTTGAAGCGCGGCGACAACCCGGTGCTGATGACCTTCGAGCTGGTGCTGGAGGCGGGTAGGGGGCTCGGCTCATACTCTCAGCCCTCATCCTGAGGAGCCGCGAAGCGGCGTCTCGAAGGATGCCCGAGTAGGCTCTGGAAATGACTGGACGATCCTTCGAGACGCGGGCTGCGCCCGCTCCTCAGGATGAGGGCTGTGGAAGACGAGCGTCCTTTACCGCTGCTTCCGCGCCACCTCGGCATCCCGCAGCGTCTTGCGCATGATCTTGCCGGTCGCCGTCATCGGCAGTTCGGTGACGAATTCGATCTCGCGGGGATACTGATAGGCGGCCAGCCTTTCCCTGACGAAGCCCTGGATTTCGGCGGCCAGCACATCCGAAGGCGCGATGCCGGGTTTGGGCAGGATGAAGGCCTTGACCACCTCCGTCCGCACCGGATCGGGGCTGCCGACGACCGCGACCATCAGCACGGCCGGATGGCGGATGATGCAGTCCTCGATGTCGCCCGGCCCGATGCGATAGGAGCCCGAGGAGATGATATCGTCGTCGCGGCCCTGGAACCAGAAATAGCCCTCGGCATCGCGTGCGCCGGTGTCGCCGGTGACGAACCAGTCGCCGATGAATTTCGCCGCAGTCGCCTCGGGCTGACGCCAGTATTCCAGCATCATCACGGGGTCCAGCCGCGCCACCGCGATGAGCCCCTGTTCGCCGGGCGGCAGCTCTTCGCCGTCGGCCGAAATCACCGCGACCTTGTGGCCCGGCACGGCGCGGCCCATCGAGCCCGGCACGACCGGGAAGAGGCTCGCGCAGTTGGAGACGATCAGGTTGGCCTCGGTCTGGCCGTAGAACTCGTTGAGGTCGAAGCCGAACGCAGCGCGGCCCCAGGCGAGCATGTCGGCCCCCAGCGTTTCGCCGCCGGTGCCGATCGAACGCATCCGATAGCCGAGCCGCTGCGGGTTCTCGACCTGCCGCATCAGCTTCAGCGCGGTCGGCGGCAGGAAGGCGTTGCGCACCTTGTGCCGCGCCATCAGGGCGAAGGCCGCTTCGGGGTCGAACTTCTTCGCCCGAGAGGCCAGCACGGGTACGCCGAAACAGAGGCTCGGCAGCAGTACGTCGAGCAGGCCGCCGGCCCAGGCCCAGTCGGCCGGCGTCCAGAACAGGTCGCCTCCTTGCGGGAAGAACTCCTGCGGCAGCTGCACGCCGGGCAGATGCCCGAGCAGGACGCGGTGGGCATGCAGCGCGCCCTTGGGTTTTCCGGTGGTGCCCGAGGTGTAGATGATCAGCGCCGGATCGTCGGCGCGCGTGTCGAGCGGCGTAAAGGCGTCGGAGGCCTTCGCCATCTCGGCATCCAGATCGGCATGGCCGTGGCCGCCGATGACGAGGAGCCGCTTCAGCTCGGGCAGGGAGGCGCGGATCGCCTCGACCTTGGCGAGGTTCTCGCCATCGGTGATCAGCACGCTCGCGCCCGAATGCTGCAGCCGGTGCTCCAGAGCGTCCGGCCCGAACTGGGTGAACAGCGGCAGCGCGATCGCGCCCATTTTGTAGATGGCGATGTGGGCGATCGCGGTTTCCGGCCGCTGCGGCAGCAGTATGCCGACGCGGTCGCCGGGCCTGACGCCATGGGCGACAAGCGCGTTGGCGAGGCGGTTCGAGCTATGCTTAAGTTCGTCGAAGCTCGTCGTGGCGACATGGCTATCCGCCTCGTAGATCAGCGCCGGCCGGCCCGTGCCGTCGGCATGGCGGTCGCAGCAGGCGACGCCGATGTTGAAGCGCTCCGGGATCTGCCAGGCGAAGCGCGCGGCGGTGTCCTGATAGGTGCCGTGCCGGACCAGCATCAGGCCGATCCTGCTTCGCGGCGCTTCATCAGCAACTTCATATGGCCGGTCTGGACCTGCTCGCCGCGCTGGTTGAAGACGTCGAGCCTGAGCGTCACCACGCCGCGATCGGGCTTGCGCGAGGGCTTCCTGTCCACGGTCGAGACGACGGCATGGACCGTGTCGCCGATCCGGACCGGGCCGGCGAAAGACCAGTGCAGGTCGAGCAGGCCCATGGTCGTGGCGTCGATGAGGTTCTGCTGCGACATCAGGCCGATCGCCATCGCCAGCGTCAATGGGCCATGGGCGATGCGCTCCTCGAAGGGCGTGCCGGCGCAGTATTCGGCATCGACATGGAGCGGGTTGAAATCGCCAGACAGGCCGGAAAACAGCGTGATGTCGCCTTCGCCGACGGTGCGGCCGCGCGTGACGACGCGCAGATCGTCGGTGAAATCCTCGAAGTACAGGCCCATCCGTCGCATCCGTCCCGGTGCTTTTATCGTTGCCGCATTAGGCGCGCGGCTGGTCGTGGCTGGCAAGCGGGTCGGGGCGGGCATTTGGTCAAGGCGGGTTTGCGGCCATGTCGAATGCAAATCGTCCGAAGGCTGGCAGCCTCCCCGAAAAGCGTTATACTGAATGTAGAACGTCGATCAGGAGGTCGCGATGAACGAAAGCGTCAAGCCGCCCGAGGCCGAGGGCGATGTCGTCCAGCTTCGCAAGATCGGAAATTCGGTCGGTATCATCCTGCCCAAGGAGATGCTGGCGCGTCTCGGGCTGGCGGAGGGCGACAGGTTCACGGTCGTTCGGCAGCCCGACCGCGAGGTGAAACTCGTGCCCCATGACGATCTTCATGCTCGCGCCATGGCGATCGCGCGCCAGGTCATGAAGGACTATGCTCAGACCATGCGTGAACTCGCCAAATGAGCGAGCCGCTTTGGTTAAGCGTAGACATGGTCCAGGATCTTCACGCCGAACAACTGGCGCTTTATGGCGGGCCCGGCGGAATACGCGATCATGGACTGCTTGAATCTGCGGTGGCTCGGCCCGTCAATCGCTTTGTCTATGGCGAAACCGATCTCGCCGCGTTGGCTGCTGCCTATGCATTCGGATTGGCGCGCAATCACCCCTTCATTGACGGGAACAAGCGAGCTGCGTTTCTCTCGATGATGACCTTTTTGCGTTTCAACGGCGTGCCTTTCGCGCCTGCGCAAGACATGGCCGCCGCCGCCATCCTCGCGCTTGCGGCCGGCGAGGTCGACGAGGACGGGCTGACGCGCTGGATCCGCGACAACTGGCCCAAGGATTTGGGGCATAAGGACGCTCCCGCGTGACCACCCCGATCTGGATCGAGGCCGCGATCAACGGTCCCTGGGGCGTCGAGCGCCAGCCCGGCATTCCGATCAGCATTCCCGACATCGTCGCGGACGGCATCGCGGCTGTCGAGGCAGGCGCCGCGATCGTGCATCTTCATGTCTACGACGTCGAGACCGGGCGGCAGCGCGACGACTGGGAGCTTTATGCGCAGGCGATCGAGGGCATCCGGGCGAGGGTCGACGCCATCGTCTACCCAACCATCCCGATCCTCGGCTCGGCCTATGCCGGGGACATGATCGGGTCCGGCCGCTACACGCATCTGGAGGAACTGGCGAGGCGCGGGCTGGTCGAATGGGGCGTGCTCGATCCCGGCTCCTGCAACTGGACGACCTTCGCCGGCATCCCGGAAGGAGAGGGCGGCTTCATCTACCAGAACCCGGAGGAGCATATCCGCGAGGGCATGGCGGTGGCGCAGAGGCACAAGGTCCATCCGAGCTTCGCCATCTACGAGCCGGGTTTCACGCGTCTGGGCGCTGCGCTGGCGAAAGCCTATCCCGGCATGCCGACGCCGATCTACCGGCTGATGTTTTCGGACCATTTCGCCTGGGGCTTTCCGCCGCGCGAATACGCGCTCGACGCGCATCTTGCGCTGCTGGCGGAGGATGCGCCGTGCGCGCCCGTGATGATCGCGGGGCTCGGCGTCGATCTGGGCGGGTTGATCGGGCCTGCGGTCGCGCGCGGCGTCCATGTCCGGGCCGGGCTTGAGGACGCGCCCTTCGGCTGCGGCGTCTCGAATGCGGCGCTGGTGGCGGCGACGGTGCGGCTGGTTGAGGCTGCGGGCGGCAGACCCGCGACCGTGGCCGAGGTGAGGGCGGATTTGGCGGCGCGCGGCTGAGCCATTCGCCGCACTGGCGTTCCGTCCGCGCCGGCCTACATCTGGAACGTCCGTCCGTCCGCAACCCCGTGAGCCTCATGTCCGAACGCGACACCGAAGCCAACCGCTTTTCCGCCCGCGCCGCGCGCTACGCCCGCGTCGGGGCCAGTGTCGGCGGGGTGGCGGCGCGGATGGCCGGTGCGCGACTGTTCAATGTCGACAACCGCAACCTCTCCAATGCCGAGGCGCTGGCCAAAGCGCTCGGGGGCTTGAAAGGCCCGATCATGAAGGTGGCGCAGCTCGTCGCCACCATTCCCGACGTGGTGCCGCCGGAATACGCCGCCGAACTGCAGAAGCTGCAGTCGCAGGCCCCGCCGATGGGAGCCGCCTTCGTCAAGCGCCGGATGATGGCCGAGCTCGGCGCGAACTGGCGCGAGCGCTTCGCCGAGTTCGACCTGAAGCCGGCGGCGGCCGCCTCGCTCGGACAGGTCCATCGCGCAACGACGCTTGATGGCGTCGGTCTTGCCTGCAAGCTGCAATATCCGGACATGGAGTCGGCGGTCGAGGCCGACATTTCTCAGCTCGACATCCTGTTCGCGCTGCACCGGCGCATGGACCCGGTGATCGACACCAGCGAGATCGCCAAGGAAATCGGCGCCAGGGTGCGCGAGGAACTGGACTATGTCCGCGAGGGCAAGCACATCGCGCTTTATCAGGGCATCCTGAAGGACACGCCGGAGGTGCGCGTGCCGGCGCTGGAGGCGTCGCTATCGACCAAACGCCTGCTGACCATGCACTGGCTCGAAGGCGACCGCATCCTCGATCACAAGCAGGACTCGCAGGCGTCGCGCGACCGCATTTCGAAGGCGATGTTCAAGGCCTGGTGGCGGCCCTTCAGCCATCATGGCGTCATCCATGGCGACCCGCATCTTGGCAACTACACTGTGTTCTCGGAAGATGGCGCGCCGCAGGGCATCAACCTGCTCGACTATGGCTGCATCCGCATCTTCCCGCCGAGCTTCGTCGGCGGCGTGGTCGATCTCTATCGCGGCATTCTGGAAGGCGACGATGCCCGCGTCGTCCACGCCTACGAGACCTGGGGCTTCAAAGGGCTGACCAAAGATCTGGTCGATACGCTCAACATCTGGGCGAAGTTCATCTACGGCCCGCTGCTGGAGGACCGTGTGCGGCGCATCGCCGAGGATGTCAGCCCGGCGGAATACGGCCGCAAGCAGGCCTTCCAGGTGCATCAGGCGCTCAAGACCAAGGGGCCCGTGACGGTGCCGCGCGAATTCGTCTTCATGGACCGCGCCGCGATCGGACTCGGCGGCGTGTTCCTGCATCTCGACGCGGAGCTGAATTTCCACCAGCTGTTCGAGCGCGAGATCGAGAATTTCGAGACGGCTGCCGTGGACCGGCGTCAGAGCGAGGCTCTGGAGAAAAATGGGCTGTATCGGCCGAAATAATGGAAAATCCTACTATCTAAATCGATTTACATGATGAGTTCGCTGACATAGCGTCCGGCGCTCTTCGCCTTGCGGCAATGCGTCGTCAGGCCGCCTTGCGGCGCTCCGTTGCCGACCCGGCGATGGTGCGCTACAGGGCTTGGAAACCAACCGCATCCGGGACACCCTTTCATGGCCGACCACGGACACCACGCCGGCGACATTCCGCAGATGGACTATGTCGAACATGAACGCACCTATCAGGGCTTCGTCCATTTCAGCGAGGTCGGCACCGTCGCCTGTCTCGCCATCGTGGCGGCGCTCGCCGTCGGCGGCGCCAAGGGAGCCTGGGGCTTCGCGATCTTCGGCACGCTCCTGACGCTGGTCGGGACCGGCGTCGGACTTGCGTCGAAATCGCTGGGCTGGAAAGCGCCGATGGTCCCCTTCGTCCTGCTGATGCTCGCGCTCGTCCTGCTGCCCGCGGCGCACTAAGCTCAACCGTTCCGTCCAAGAGGTTCCGCCCGCCATGCGCATCGCCGTGCCAGCCGAAACGCAAGGGTCGGAGACCCGGGTCGCCGCGACGCCGGAGACAATCCGCAAGTTCATCGGCCTGGGGGCCGAGGTTGTGGTCGAGACCGGCGCGGGCACAGCCTCGGGCATCAGCGACGCCGATTACGAGGCGGCCGGCGCGACCATCGCCAAATCCGCCACTGACGCGCTGGCCGGGGCCGCCATCGTCCTGAAGGTGCGCCGTCCGGCCGAGAGCGAGATCGCAGCGCTGCCGAAGGGCGCGCTCGTCTTCGGCATCATGGACCCTTACGGCAACGAGGCGGCGGTGGCTGCGCTGGCTGAGGCCAATGTCGCCGCCTTCGCCATGGAGTTCATGCCGCGCATCACCCGTGCGCAGGTGATGGATGTGCTCTCCTCGCAGGCCAACCTCGCCGGCTACCGGGCCGTCATCGACGGCGCGGCCGAATATGGTCGGGCCCTGCCGATGATGATGACGGCGGCCGGCACCGTGCCCGCCGCGCGCATCTTCATCATGGGCGTCGGCGTGGCCGGCCTGCAGGCGATCGCGACCGCCCGCCGCATGGGCGCGATCGTGACCGCGACGGATGTGCGCCCCGCCACCAAGGAACAGGTCGAATCGCTCGGCGCGAAATTCCTCGCCGTCGAGGACGACGAGTTCAGGCAGGCGCAGACGGCCGGCGGCTACGCCAAGGAAATGTCCAAGGAATACCAGGCCAAGCAGGCCGAGCTGACCGCGAGCCACATCGCCAAGCAGGACATCGTCATCACCACGGCGCTGATCCCCGGCCGGCCCGCGCCGAAGCTGATCTCGGCCGCCATGGTCGAGAGCATGAAGGCGGGTTCGGTGATCGTCGATCTCGCGGTCGAGCGCGGCGGCAATTGCGAACTGGCCAAGCCCGGCGAGGTCTTCACGACGCACAACGGCGTCAAGATCGTCGGCCATCTCAACGTGCCCGGCCGCCTGCCTGCCACCTCGTCGCAGCTTTACGCCAAGAACCTCTACGCCTTCGTCGAGACGCTGATCGACAAATCGGCCAAGTCTCTGGCGGTGAACTGGGACGACGAACTGGTCAAGGCCACCGCCCTGACCAAGGACGGCGTCGTGATCCATCCGAATTTCGCAGCCAAGACCGCGCCTGTCGCGGTCGAGCCTGCGCCCACTGAGTCTGCGCCTGTCGAGGGGAGCGTCACCAATGGCTAATCCGACACCCGAACAGGCGCTCGAGCAGGCCCGCAATGCGGCGACGCTGGCGCGGCAGGCGGCCGAACTGGCGGAAAAATACGCCGAGCAGGCGGCGCTTGCGGCCAGCGTCGCCACCGGCGGCGTCGATCCCACCGTGTTCCGCCTCGCCATCTTCGTGCTGGCCTGTTTCGTCGGCTATTACGTCGTCTGGTCGGTGACGCCGGCGCTGCATACGCCCCTGATGTCGGTCACCAACGCGATCTCCTCGGTCATCGTCGTCGGTGCGCTGCTGGCGGTGGGCGTCTCGACGGCCGATCAGCTCGGCGACGGGCCGCTCTGGGCCAAGGTCTTCGGCTTCATCGCGCTGATCCTTGCGTCCGTGAACATTTTTGGCGGCTTCCTCGTCACCGAGCGGATGCTGTCGATGTATAAGAAGAAGGGCTGACCGCGTCATGGCCGCGAATCTCTCAGCACTTCTCTACGTCGTCTCCGGCGTCCTCTTCATCATGGCCCTGCGCGGCCTGTCGCACCCCACCACGTCGCGCCAGGGCAATCTCTACGGCATGGTCGGCATGGCCATCGCCGTGCTGACGACGGTGCTGTTCTTCCCGCCTGCGGGCTTCTCCGGCTGGTTCCTGACCCTGCTCGGCATCGCCATCGGCGGCGGCATCGGCGCGGTCATGGCCAAGCGCGTGCAGATGACGCAGATGCCGCAGCTGGTGGCGTTCTTCCACTCGCTTGTCGGCCTCGCCGCCGTGCTGGTCGCGGCCGCCGCGCTTTACGCGCCCGAGGCCTTCGGCATCGGCAAGATCGGCCGGATCAGCGGAGCCAGCCTGTTCGAGATGGGTCTGGGCGTCGCCATCGGCGCGATCACCTTCACCGGCTCGATCATCGCCTTCCTCAAGCTCGACGGGCGGATGAGCGGCAAGCCGATCATGCTGCCGCAGCGCCACGGCATCAATATCGGGCTGGGCATCGCTCTGTTCGTGCTGCTGCTGATCTTCCTCAAGACCGAGAGCCATGTCGTCTTCTGGCTGATCGTGCTGGTCTCGTTTGCGCTCGGCGTGCTGCTGATCATCCCGATCGGCGGGGCGGACATGCCCGTCGTCGTCTCGATGCTGAACTCCTATTCCGGCTGGGCGGCCGCCGGCATCGGCTTCACGCTCGGCAACATGGCGTTGATCATCACCGGCGCTCTTGTCGGCTCGTCTGGCGCCATCCTGTCCTACATCATGTGCAAGGCGATGAACCGGAGCTTCATCTCCGTCATCCTCGGCGGCTTCGGCGGCGACGATGCAGCGGCGGGCGCTGTCGGCGCGGTCGAGGCGCGGCCCGTCAAGCAGGGCTCGGCCGACGACGCCGCCTACATCATGAAGAACGCCGCCAAGGTGCTGATCGTGCCGGGCTACGGCATGGCGGTGGCGCAGGCCCAGCACGCGCTGCGCGAGATGTGCGACCTGCTCAAGAAGGAGGGCGTCGAGGTCAAATACGCCATCCATCCGGTCGCGGGCCGCATGCCCGGGCATATGAACGTGCTGCTGGCCGAGGCCAACGTGCCGTACGACGAGGTCTTCGAGCTCGAGGATATCAACTCGGAATTCGGCCAGGCGGACGTCGCCTTCGTCATCGGCGCCAACGACGTGACGAACCCGGCCGCGAAGACCGACAAGGCCTCGCCGATCTACGGCATGCCGATCCTCGACGTCGAGAAGGCCAAGACCGTGCTCTTCATCAAGCGCGGCATGGCGGCCGGCTATGCCGGCGTCGAGAACGAATTGTTCTTCCGGCCCAACACGATGATGCTGTTCGGCGACGCGAAGAAGGTGACGGACGACATCGTCAAGGCGATGGCGCATTGAGAACGATGTGGCAGCATTGCTGCCGCGAACATCTGGTATTGTCCGTTATGTGGGGGGGGTAGCGACGCCTTGGTGGTCAGTGTTCAGCGCTTGTTGCCGGACGGCGACAACCGCTTTGGGTGTTAGCCGACCTTGAGCGGTCGCCACGATTCCATCCAAATATCGTTTTGCCAGTTCTCGTATCCGAGTAGTTCCCCGAATCGTCTCTCTTTGTCAGCCGACCAAATACCAGTCTCCTGCAGGAGTCGTGACAAGGCGTCGATCCGCCATACCTCTCCCGGTAGTGCGAAGAACACTCGTCGGATTCGCAGATGTGGGAGATCGGGAACCTGCTCAAAGTGCTCCCGCTTTACGAACCGCCCAGCTTCTACATGACGATGAAAGAAGCGCCAGTAGCGTAGGAGGCATTCTGGCTCATCCCCAACGATGATCGCGAAATACGAGAGTGGCTTGATCCCTCGCAGCATCAAACCGAGTTCTCTGTTCGTGTGGACGAGATAGGGCAGATGACGGAGACGTTCGGGGAGCATTCGGCCTCAATGCCTGAGAGATTTTCAGTTTCGCAACGGGTCGCAAGCGGCCATTTGGAATAGACACCAAGCGCTCCGCCTTCATTGCTCGTTAGGGCGGGCCGGCAGGATCCGGCAGCCGAAGCGCCAGCCTTCCGACCAGCGGACTTCTGCCCGCACCGTGCCGCGATCGGGCAGGTCGACCGCGATGATCGAGCCGACGAGGACAGGCTCCTCGGCTTCGGCCATGAAGCCCATATCCGAGATGTTGCCGAGCCTGGCGAAGAGTTCGCGGCCGCCATGGTCGGTCAGGGTGATGTCGGCCTCGCAGACCCAGCGGGCGGGACGGTTGACGCGCTTGCGCTCGGTTGCGGGCATCATGGCTTCGGGCTCCGTGGCGATCCAACACCAAAATGGGCGCAGCAGGTTGCGTTTGCCCTTAGAACATCGCGACAATCATCCGGATTTCCCGTCGAGTCGTCTTCGTCATGGCTTTGTCGCGCAGGACGGGCGTCATGCGGGTCTGGTTACGGGAGGCTGCCGTTGAGTGCGATCATCCGACCGATGGGGGAGAACGACCGGGAGGCCGTGCTGCGCCTGCTCGGGGAACTCAACGATCATGAGGCGGCGCTGAGCGATGATCGCGCGACCGGGCCGGAGACGGCGGCTGCCTGTCTTGCCGACGATGCCGAGAAGGCGAGCGAGATCGGCGGAGCGCAATTCGTCGCCGATATCGGGGGCCGCGTCGTCGGCTATCTGGCGCTGCAGCTCGGCCGGGCCGGCCCCTACGTCAAAGACCACTGGCGCGACCATGTGCATATCGAGAACATCGTCGTCGCCAGCGACCATCGAAAGGCCGGCATTGGCCAGGCCCTGCTCGCGGAGGCCGAGCGCTTCGCCCGCGCCTCGGACCGCAAGGTCATACTGCTGGGCGTTCTGCCGCGCAACGACATCGCGCTTGCAGCCTATCGCCGCGCCGGCTTCGCCGAGCTCTCGATCGAGATGGTCAAGGTGCTCGATTGAGCGTCGCGCCGCCGCCATGCTGATGGGCGAGGGTTGGGCATGAGATGGATCGGACGCCTGCTCTTCGCCGTCATCGCGGTCTATGCCGCGCTGCTCGGCCTGCTCTTCGTCAAGCAGCGCGACCTGATGTATCCGCGCAATCCGGCCCGCGCCGAGACGGCGGGCGTTAATCTGCCGGCGCTGGAAGAGACCATGCTGACGGCGTCCGACGGCGAGCGGCTGGTTGCCTGGATCGTGCCGCCGCGCGCCGGCAAGCCGGTGCTGCTGTTCTTCCATGGCAATGCCGGCAATTTCGCCCGGCTCATCCGGCAGGCGCGGTTCCGTGCGCTGACCGAGGACGGCACGGGCCTGTTCGCGGTGAATTATCGCGGCTATGGCGGCTCGTCAGGCTCGCCGAGCGAAGCCGGCCTGCATCTCGATGCCCGGGCTGCCTATGGCGCGGCGGTCGCGCGGTTCGGCGCAGCCAGGCTGATCGGCTATGGCGAATCGCTCGGGACCGGCGTTGTGCTCAAGCTCGCGGCCGAGGCGCCGCTCGCGGCGATCGTTCTGGAAGCGCCCTATCTCTCGACGGCGGCCGTGGCGCAGGGCGTTTATCCGTTCGTGCCGATCTCGTTGCTGATGCTGGACCAGTTCCGGTCGAACGAGGTCATCGGCCGGGTGCGCGCGCCGCTGCTCGTGCTGCATGGCGAGCGCGACGGGGTTATCCCGTTCGCGCAAGGAGAGGCGCTTTACGGGCTGGCGAACGAGCCCAAGCGCCTTGTCCGGTTTCCGGAAGGCGGGCACGAGGATCTGCCGGCGAGAGGGTCCGTGCCGGAGATCAGTCGCTTTCTGGAGGATGTGGCGATCGGCCGGATGAGCGGCGCGGAAACCCGCACTATCCGCTGAGCGCTCGGGCGTTCAGCTCCGGAACAGGCCGAAACCGCCGCCGCCGCCACCCATGCGCGCCTGGCCGGCCCGGGCCGTGGCGTTGTTGCCGTCGAGGCTGATGGCGCGCGAATAGTTCTCTGTCGCCTCGTTCTTCTTGCCTAGCTTCTCGTTGGCGAAGCCGCGTCCGGCCCAGGCGTCGGCATTGCGGTTGTCGACGTTCAGCGCGGCGGTGAAGTCCTCCAGGGCGGCGTCGTATTTGCCGAGTGCGTTCAGGCTCTGGCCGCGCGCGATATAGGGCGGCGCGGTGTAGGGATTGCGGTCGATCACCGAGTCGAAATCGGTCACCGCGAACTGGTGCTGGCCTTCCTTCTGGTAGACGAGGCCGCGCGCATGGAAGGCCTCCGCCGATTCCGGGTTGAGCCGGATCGCGGTGTTGAGGTCGGCCAGCGCCTGCTGGCTGTTGTTCTGGGCGCGCAGCAGATTGGCGCGGCCGATATAGGCCGGGGCGTAGTTCGGGCTCGCCGCCGTGGCGCGGTTGAAATCGGCCAGAGCGGCGTCGTTGCGGCCGCTCTGGCGCAAAGCGAGCGCCCGGTTGGTGTAGGCTGCGGCCAGATTGGGGTCGAGCTGCACCGCCTTGGTGAAGTCGCCGATCGCATCCGAAAAACGGCCGATGCGGGCATAGGCCGCGCCGCGCGTGTTGTAGGCGTTGGGGTCGTTCGGGTTTCGGCTGATCACGTCCGACAGCGAACCGATATTGACGCTGGCGTTCTCGGCCGACGAGGTGTCGATCTCTGCGACGGCGGGACCGGAGCCCAGATTGGAGACCGTGTCGCAAGCCCCAAGCGCGACGGCGAGGCCCGCTACGGCCAGCCAGTTCCTGCTTGCGTTCATGCCATGCCTCATCGGTTTCGTGCCTCGCCTGCCGCGCCGGGCCTTGCGCCTGCGCCTCGTCGTTGCGCCCCAACCGGCGGCGCCTGCGGTGCAGAGCGCCATCATCCTGCCAAGACTTGGTTAACAGCGCCGCAAAAAGCAACCGGTCCCGCGCAATGCGGCCCTGTCCTGACGGCCTGCCGGCGTCGCACGAGCCCAAAATGCGAATGCGCCCGGAGACGGCTCCAGGCGCATATCAGGTCCATCGCCTTCGCCGTCGCAGCGCTCAATGGCGCAGCGGAAATGCGATCAGGGGCGCTTCGGCTTCACCGGCGCGGGCAGCAGGCCTTCGCGCTGCAGCTTCTTGCGCATCAGCTTGCGGGCGCGGCGAACGGCCTCGGCCTTTTCGCGAGCCTTCTTCTCGGACGGCTTTTCGAAGTGGCCGCGGAGCTTCATCTCGCGGAAGATGCCTTCGCGCTGCATCTTCTTCTTGAGAGCGCGGAGAGCCTGATCGACGTTGTTGTCGCGAACGAGAACCTGCACGGGAAGTGTCCGTCTTTAGCGGGTTGGTCTAAAAGGTTGGGCCGGAGGCGTCGATGAACGTCTTCGGAAGGGTTGTGCGGATAACAGAAATCCCATGGGCTGTCCATGTCCGGGATGCCTGAAAAACAAGAGGGAACGGCCGTTTTGGATGACAATCTCGACCTTGAGACGCAGCGGCGCATCATTCTGGCGGCCAACGATCTCGCCGGCCCGTCCTGGCTGCGCGTCGAGAAGGCCTATGCGCAGGGCATGACGTTGCAGCAGGCCAAGCAGAGCGTGCTCGATGCGGACGTCACCCGGCTGGAATCGGACACCGACGAGGTCGTGCTGGAACGGCTGGTCCAGTTGGTGATGCAGACGCCGGCCTCGGCGCTGAGCCCATACGCCAGACGGCGTCACCGCAAGGTGGTGCTGGAGCGGCTGCTCGAACCCTATCGGCAGGCCGGGGGGGCTGAGCCGGGCAGCTGGGCAATGTGGCTCTATGGTCGCTTCGGGATCGTTCCGGCCGGCGTGAAGGCCTTCTGGGCGGCGCGGGGCGAGCGGCTCGGCCGCATTCTGTGAGACAGGCCCGTCAGCGTGCCTCGGGCGCGATCCGCGTGACATGGCCCATCTTGCGCCCCGGCCTGGCGTCGCGCTTGCCGTAGAGATGCAGATGCGCGCCGGCCTCGGCCAGAAGGTCGCGCCAGCGCAGCGCCGCATCACCGATCAGGTTTTCCATCTCGATCGCGCCGCGCCTTGCAGCCGAGCCGAGCGGAAAGCCGCAGACGGCCCGGACATGCTGGTGGAACTGCGAGGTCAGCGCGCCTTCGCTGGTCCAGTGTCCCGAATTATGCACGCGCGGGGCGATCTCGTTGACGATGACGGACTCGTCCTCGCCTGCGCCGACGACGAACATCTCGACCGCGAAGACGCCGACATAGCCGAGCGCCGCGCCGATCTGCCGCGCGGCCTCGCTGGCGGCCGCGGTCGCCGAGGCGGAGACCTGCGCCGGCACGCGGGTGAAGGCGAGGATGTGGTCGCGATGCTCGTTCTCGCAGAGGTCGAATGCGGCGAACGCGCCGTCGATGCCGCGCGCGGCCACGACCGAGACCTCGCGCGTGAACGGCACGAAGCCTTCGAGAATCGCCGGGAAATGGCCGATCGCCTCATAGGCCTCGGCGAGGTCGGTCTCGGCCGTGATCTTGACCTGGCCCTTGCCGTCATAGCCGAAGCGGCGGGTCTTGAGGATGCTGGGCCGGCCGAGCACTTCGACGGCCGCCTGCAGATCGGCAAGCGAATCGACGGCGCGGAAGGGGGCGACCGTCAGACCGAGGCCCGCGACGAATGTTTTCTCGCTGAGCCGGTCCTGCGTCAGGCCGAGCGCGCGCGCGCCGGGATGCAGGGGGGTCCGGGCTGCGAGAAAAGCCGCAGTCGCGGCCGGCACGTTCTCGAATTCGTAGGTCACGACATCGACGGCGTCGGCGAAGCGCGCCAGCGCCGCCTCGTCCTCGTAATCGCCGATCGTGTGTCGCGCCGCGACATCGAAGGCCGGGCTGTCGGGCTCGGGCGCGAAGATATGGGCGCGCACGCCGAGATCGGCGGCCGCCAGCGCCATCATCCGGGCGAGCTGGCCACCGCCCAGGATGCCGAGCACGGCGCCGGGCGCGAGCCCCGTCGGGTCCGGCGTGCTCATGCCTCGTCCCGGTTCGGACGTTCGGCGATGGCCGCGCTCTGCTTCGCGCGCCAGGCGTCGAGCCGTGCAGCCAGCGCCTCGTCGGAAAGGGCGAGCACGGCGGCGGCGAGCAGCGCGGCGTTGATCGCACCGGCCCGGCCGATGGCGAGCGTGCCGACCGGAATGCCGGCCGGCATCTGGACTATGGAGAGCAGGCTGTCCTGGCCAGAGAGCGCCCTGGATTCGACCGGCACGCCGAACACCGGCAGCGGCGTCAGCGCGGCGACCATGCCCGGCAGATGCGCCGCGCCGCCGGCCCCCGCGATCACGACCTTGAAGCCTTCGGCCTTCGCGCCCTTGGCGAAGCTCACCATGCGGTCAGGCGTGCGATGGGCGGAGACGATGCGGGCGTCGTATGCGACCTCGAGCGCCTCGAGCGTCTCGGCGGCATGGCGCATCGTCGCCCAGTCGGACTGGCTGCCCATGACGATGGCGACGGCAGGATCGGCGTCGGGCGGAGAGGCTTGGGCCATGAAACGGAACGCTTCCGCAGCTTGGGAGAGGAAGCGCGCGATCTAGACCGGGCAACGCCGCCGAAGCAAGCGGGGAATCGGACGCGCTGCACTCACGCGATGATATCAGGCGTCAGCGCGTCCTCGATCTGGGCGATGCGGTCCTTCAGATAGAGCTTGCGCTTCTTCAGCCTCTGGACCTGGATCTGGTTGATGGCGCCGACGCGTTCGAGCGCGTCGATGGCCGAATCGAGATCCCGGTGCTCCTCGCGCAGCCTTGCCAGTTCGTTGGTGAAGGTCTCGACCTCCTCCGGGCTGAGCTCGAATCCCATGAAGCCATCTCATCATCGCCGCGTTTGGTGCAGACTATGCGAAGCCGCCGCAAGCGCCGCAAGAGCGCGGAGCCGGCAGTGGGGCATCGATGGCTCATATTCGCGCCGTCGGAGAAAGGGGTCGGTGAGGATCACGGAAAGTCATGGTGCGGCGCGAGACAGCCCCGCAGACGTGAAGCCGGCTCTATGTCAGACTGTCCTGCGTCAACCGCTCATCAGGAGGATCCAGATGTCGCTGCAGACCCATCTCGTCGAACTCGAACGCAAGCATCGCCAGCTCGAGGAGGCGATAGCGCAGGCCGTGGCCAGTCCGTCTTCGGACGATCTCAGCGTAACCGAGTTGAAGCGAAAGAAGCTGCTGCTGAAGGAGGAGATCGAGCGGGTGCGGCAGACCATGCCGGGGCGGACCCTGCACTGAGGGGCGTCGCCTGGGTCGATACCGGCCCGGTGTCGTTTCGTGATCGTACCGGCCCCGTCAGGGGCCGGTTTTTTTTGACGCTCGGCTTCAGGCGTCGGGCAGGGCGCCGGTCGCCACCGTGTGGTCGACGCAGGCCTCGACATGCACGGCCAGCACCTGCGCGGCGCGCGCCTTGTCGCGCCGCAGCGCGCAGTCGAGCAGGATTTCGTGCTCCTGGGCGGCGATCTCGCCACGAAAGATGACCGCAACCATCTGGTAGCGCAGATATCTGTCGTAGATCGCGGCGTGGCTGTCCATCAGCACCTGCGAACCGCAGGCGGAGACCAGCGCGTGGTGGAACTCCCAGTCGTAGCGCTTCCAGAGTTCGGGATCGGCGCGGTCGCGCGCCAGCATGCGCTTCTCCATCTGGGCGAGCTTGTGGTGCGCGGCCACGACGCGGCCCTCCCATTCCATGTCGCCGGCATCGAAGGATTGCGCCAGCGCATGGCCCTCCAGCAGAAGCCGCATCGCCGCGATCTCGCGCAGATTGGTCGCCGAGACGGGGCTGACCATGAAGCCTTTCTGGCCTTCCGCCTCGACCAGTCCCTCCGACGACAGCCGGTTCAGCAGTTCGCGCAGCGTGCTGACGCTGGCGCCATAGGTTTCGCGCAGCACTTCCAGTCGCAGCTTCTGCGCCGGCGCCAGGCGGCCGAAGATGATGTCCGAGCGGATGCGCCGATACGCCAATTCGCCGATCGAGGCGGCTGGCGGAGTGATCGTGAGCATTGCAGCCAAGCCTTCCCGGCACGATACGGACGCGCCCTCCCGTCCGGCGACGACAATAGCCGAAGCCGACCGGGGATCAATATGACTGAGATAATCGAAAATCTCATATGATACGAAATTTGCCTGTTGCCACGGGTTTCGCCTTGGCGATACTGCTGCGATCAGGCGGGGCCATAATCCGCTCTCAGGGAGGATCATCATGACATATCGGATCGACAGGCGTGCGCTCATCGTCGGCGGCGCTGCGGCGGCAGCCGCCGGCGGTTTCGCCGGACATGCATTTGCCCAGGCCAAGCCGAACCTTCGCTTCTCGGCCGTTTTCTCCGAGCAGGACATCCGCGCCGAGATGATGAAGCGCTTCGGCGAGGCCATCAAAGAGGATTTCACGCTGCAGCCCTATTACGGCGGCAACCTGTTCAAGCAGGGGACCGAACTGGTGGCGATGCAGCGCAACAACCTCGAAATGGGCAATATCGCGCCGCAGGATGTCTCGAATCAGGTTCCCGCCTGGTCGATCCTGACATCGGGCTATCTGCTGCGCGACGCCGACCATCTCAAGAAGGTCTTCGCCAGCGATGTCGGCGCCGAACTCAAGAAGATGGCCGAGGAGAAGCTCAACATCCGCATTCTCGGGCCGACCTATTTCGGCGCGCGCCATGTCGGGCTGAAGCCGAAGAAGAAGATCACGACGCCCGCCGACATGGCCGGCGTCAAGCTGCGGATGCCGGGCGGCGACGCCTGGCAGTTCCTCGGCCAGTCGCTGGGCGCCAACCCGACGCCGATGGCCTATGCCGAGGTCTATACCGGGCTGCAGAGCGGCGCGATCGACGGCCAGGACAACCCGCTGCCCAACGTCCAGAACATGAAGTTCTATGAGGTCTCCTCGCAGATCGTGCTGACTTCGCATCTCGTCGGCTTCGATCTGCTCTGCGTCACGGACCGGGTCTGGAAGGCGATGTCGGCAGAGAAGCAGAAGGCCTTCCAGGCTGCCGCCGACGCCGCGATCGACTGGAGCACCAAGGAGCACGTCAGGAAGGAGGCCGAACTGGTCGACTTCTTCAAGAAGCAGGGCCTCGAGGTCTATGCGCCTGACGTCGCCGCCTTCCGCGATTTCGCCCAGAAGAAGTACCTCGCCTCCGACCTTGCCAAGAGCTGGCCGGCCGGCATGGTCGCGAAGATCAACGCGCTTTAGAGCAGCGCGTGCTGAAGTCGGATACGCCGGGCGAGCCCGGCGTATCCCGCGATCGACGGAAGGAATACGCGGTGAAGCATCGGATTGCCGCGATCGGCGGCTGGCTCGCGCGGCGCGCCGAAAACGTGCTGGTGCTGATGCTGGCGGCGATGTTCTGCGTCTTCATCCTCCAGATCGTCTTCCGCTACCTGCTCAACCTGCCGATCGGCTGGACGCATGAGATCAGCGTGCTGCTCTGGCTCTGGCTGGTGCTGTTTGGCGCGGCCTTCGTGACGCGCGAGAGCGAGGAAATCCGCTTCGACATCATCTATGGCGCGGTCGGCCCGCAGGCGCGGCGCGTGATGGCTCTGATAACGGCGCTCGCGCTGGTGGCGCTCTACGTCATCTCGCTGCCGGCGATGGTGGACTATGTCAGCTTCATGAAGGTCGAGCGGACGGCCTATCTGAAAATCCCGTTCAACTGGGTCTATGCGATCTACCTCGCCTTCGCGGTCGCGGCGATCGCGCGCTATCTCTGGCTCGGCTGGCAGGCGCTGCGCGGCAAGGCTCCGGAGGCCTTCGATCCGACCAAGGCGGGGTCGGGCGTATGACCAGCCCCTTCGGCCTCTGCATCCTCGCCATCGTCACGCTGTCGCTGCTCGGCCTGCCGATCGGCCACGCCATGATCGCGGGCTCGATCTTCTATCTGCTCATGGCCGGGCAGGATCTCAGCATCGCCGCCGAGCAACTGCTCAACGGCATGTACACCAACTACGTCATCCTCGCCGTGCCGCTGTTCATCCTGGCGGCGGAGCTGATGAACATCGGCTCGATGACCGAGCGGCTGCTGCGCTTCTGCGACGCGCTGGTCGGGCGTTTCCGGGGCGGTCTGGCGCAGGTCAACGTCGTCCAGAGCCTGATCTTCGCCGGCATGTCGGGCTCGGCCATCGCCGACGCCGCCGGGACCGGGCGGATGATGCAGGCGATGATGACGAAGGACGGGAAATACCCGGCGAGCTTCGCCGCCGCGCTGACCGCCGTCACCTCGGTGGTGGGGCCGATCATCCCGCCCTCGATCCCGATGGTGCTCTATGCGCTGGTCTCCGACGCCTCGATCGGGTTCCTGTTCCTGGGCGGCGTGATCCCCGGCCTGCTGATGGCGGGCGCGCAGATGATCATCGTCGCCCAGGCCGCGCGCCGGCGGAATTTCCCGGTCGAGGCGCCGATTCCGCTTCGCCAATTGCCGGGCATCACCTGGCGGGCCTTTCCGGCGCTGATGATGCCGGTCGTGCTGCTGGGTGGCATCTATGGCGGCGCGACCACGCCGACGGAGGCGGCGGCCGTCGCGGCCGCCTATGCGCTGGCGGTCTCGGCCCTGCTCTATCGCAGCGTCACGCTGCCGGCGCTCTACACCTCGCTCGCCTACAGCGCCCGCACCACGGCCTCGATCGGCATGCTGATCGCCGGCGCGCTGGTGTTCAACTACGTCGTCACGATCGAGAACATTCCCGAGACCGTGAAGACCCTGCTCTCGGGCTGGAACCTGACGCCGCTGACCTTCCTGTTGCTGGTCAACCTGATCCTGCTCGTGCTGGGCTGCCTGCTCGAGGGCACCGCGATCCTGCTGATCGTCGTGCCGGTGCTGATCCCGACGGCCAAGGCGCTGGGGATCGACATGGTGCATTTCGGCGTCATCGTCGTGGTCAACATCATGATGGGCCTGATCACGCCGCCCTATGGGCTCCTGCTCTTCATCATGACCAATATCGCCGGGGTGCCGCTGCGCGAGATCGTGCGCGAATGCATGCCGTTCCTTTTCGCGATGATCGTCGCTCTGGCGCTGATCACGTTGGTCCCGGACCTGACCCTCTGGCTGCCGCGCCTGCTCGGCTATCAGGGCTGAGGCCATCTGACATGACCATAGGTGAGCCCGTGACCAAGCCGATCTACGTCCTCAACGGCCCCAACCTAAACCGACTCGGCACGCGGGAGCCGCAGATCTACGGCAGCACGACGCTGGCGCAGGTCGAGGCGATCTGCCGCGAGGCCGCCGGCGGCAATCCGCTGGAGTTCAGACAGTCCAACCGCGAATACGAGGTGATCGACTGGATCCACGAGGCGATCGACCAGGGCAGCGCCATCGTTATCAATCCGGCCGCCTTCACCTTCACCTCGATGGCGATCCTCGACGCGCTGAAGATGTTTCCCGGCCCGATCGTCGAGCTGCACATTTCCAACATCCATCGCCGCGAGCCGATCTACCATAAATCGCTGATGTCGCAGGCGGCGACGGCGGTGATCGCAGGACTCGGCGCGCAGGGATACGCGGTGGCGGTGAGGGCTGTGCTGGCGATGCGCCAGCCCTGACGGATTGCCGCGAACCCTGCCGGCGCATGTCTTTTGCGGGTGCGCGGAGCGGAGAGACGGCGTATGGCCTGTTTCGGCCACGCCAGATCCCGGAACAGATTGCCGCACACCGATGCAGGGTTTTTCGATCGATGATCCCGGGCGGCTTGCCGCGCTGGCGGGCTACGACATTCTCGACACGCCCGCCGAGGCCGGTTTCGACGACATCGTCCATCTCGCGGCCCATATCTGCGCGACGCCGGTCGCGCTGGTCAGCCTCGTTGCGACGGAACGGCAATGGTTCAAGGCGCGGCTCGGCTTTGAGCCCTGCGAAACCCCGCTGAGCCAGTCCGTCTGTGCGCATGCCATCGCTTCGGGCGGCCTGCTGGTCATTCCCGACCTGACGATGGACGAGCGGACGCGCAGCAACACGCTCGTCACCGCACAGCCGCACATCCGCTTCTATGCCGGCGCCCTGCTAGAGACGCCGGAGGGGCAGCCGCTCGGAACGCTCTGCGTCATCGATTCCGCGCCGCGCCCCGAGGGTCTGACGCCGGCGCAGGCCGAAAGCCTGCAGGCGCTGGCGCGGCAGGTGATGGCGTTGCTGGAGTTGCGCCGGACGGCGCGGGCTGAAGCCACGGCGCGGCGGGAGCGCGACGCCAGCGAGGAAAGGCTCAGGCTGGCGCTCGAAGCCTCGGGCGCCGTCGGGCTGTGGGACTGGATGATCGCGACGGACCGCCTGCATGGCGATGCGAATTTCGCCCGGCTCTACGGGCTCGACGTCGATCAGGCTGCCGCCGGGCTGACGATGGAGGCGTATCAGGTCCATATCGTGGCCGAGGACGTGCCACGTTTGCGCGCCGAACTCCGCACCGTCTTCGAAAACGGCGGGACGTTCCTTAGCGAATACAGGATCGCGGTTCCGGGCGAGCCGCTTCGATGGGTCGAATGCAAGGGCCGCATCAGCCTGGATGCCGCCGGCGATCCTGTCCGCTTTTCGGGCACGGCCGTCGATGTCACCGAACGCAAGACCGCAGAGCAGCAGAAGCAGCTGCTGATGGAGGAACTCGCCCATCGGGTGAAGAACACCTTCGCTGTTGTCCAGGCGATCGCCTCCCAGACGCTGCGCAAGGCCGACCGGGCCGTCGCGGACACCTTTCAGGAGCGTCTGCTGGCGCTCGGGCGCGCGCATGACGTCCTGCTGCAGACGAGCTGGTCGTCGATCACGATGACAGCGCTGATGCAGCAGGTCCTTCGGCTCGATGCCGAGGGCCAGCGCTTCTCTCTCGCCGGCCCCGATCTGGTCGTCGGCTCGCGGGCGGCCCTGTCGCTGTCGCTGCTGATGCATGAGATGACGACGAACGCCGTGAAATATGGCGCACTGTCGGTCGATGCCGGGCGCGTCGCGGTCGGCTGGAGCGCCGATGGCGAGGAGTTCCGCCTGGACTGGGTCGAGTCAGGTGGTCCGCCCGCGCGAAAGCCGGAGCGGGCAGGCTTCGGCTCGCGCCTGATCGGCATGGGGATCAGCGGCGCGCGGCGCGCCGAACTGGCCTATCGGCCGACCGGACTCAGCGCCAGCTTCTCCGCTCCGCTGGCGCTGGTTTGCGCTACGTGATCGCAACCCTCGACGCGGCAGGATCGTCGCCGGGGCTGCCGCGCCTCAACGGGACCAATGCGGGACGACGAGCCCGACGCAGCGCGCCTCGTCCTCCTTGGGGTTCAGCACCTCGAAAGCCGGCAGCCGGCAGTTGTTTCCGGGAGAAGGCTCCTTGAGATGCGAGATCATCCCCCCGCCGGGGCCGATCCTGCGATAGGTCCGGATCGAGCCGCCCGGGTAGTACTGGGACGTGACGCGCCAGTCGGCGGCGGCGTCGGACGTCGCCAGCGGAACCGAGAGGGCGAAGGTGCTGGCGCCACCCGCGATGGCAAGCGCGAGCCGCGCCAACACAGAACCGGTCTGGTTCGCAGAGGAAGGCGCGTTCTGTTTCGGGTCAGTCTGTGTCATTTGAGGCCATCCAGAGTTGCACTGGCCTCTGTTCGGCAATCTCCGCGCCAGCGCCCCTTTATCCGGCGGCCTTGGCCTGCGCTCCCTAAAGCGCCCTCGCCATCTCCCTCAGCCTGAACTTCTGGATCTTCCCCGTCGAGGTCTTGGGCAGCTCGGCGAAGACCACCGTGCGCGGGCATTTGAACGAGGCGAGCAGGCCCTTGCACCAGGCCATGATCTCGGCCTCCGTCGCGCTCTGGCCGGGCTTGAGTTCGACGAAGGCGCAAGGGGTCTCGCCCCATTTCTCGTCGGGCTTGGCCACCACGGCCGCCGCCTGCACGGCCGGGTGCTTGTAGAGCGCGTCCTCGACCTCGATCGAGGAGATGTTCTCGCCGCCCGAGATGATGATGTCCTTGGAGCGGTCCTTGAGCTGGATGTAGCCGTCGGCATAACGCACGCCGAGATCGCCGGAATGGAACCAGCCGCCCGCGAACGCCGCCTGCGTCGCCTTCGGGTTCTTGAGATAGCCCTTCATCACGACATTGCCACGCATCATCACCTCGCCCATGCTGACGCCATCGCGCGGCACGGGCGCCAGCGTCTCGGGGTCGAGCACTTCGAGCCCCTCCAGCGCCGGATAGCGCACGCCCTGGCGCGCCTTCAGCGCGGCCTGCTCGGCTGCGGGCAGGGCGTCCCAGTCGCTGTTCCAGTCGTTGACGACGGCCGGGCCGTAGATCTCGGTCAGTCCATAGAGATGCGTCACCTCGAAGCCGGCCTGCGCCATAGCGGCCAGCACGGCCTCCGGCGGCGGGGCGGCGGCGGTGAAGAACGAGACCTTCTGCGAAAAGCCGCGCTTCTCGTCCGCCCTCGCGTTCAGCAGCGTCGACATCACGATCGGCGCGCCGCACATATGGGTCACGCCATGGTCGGCGAGCGAGTCGTACATCGCCTTCGCCCGGACCTGGCGCAGGCAGACATGGCTGCCGGCCAGGATCGAGATCGACCAGGGGAAGCACCAGCCATTGCAGTGGAACATCGGCAGCGTCCAGAGATAGACCGGATGCTTGGCCATGCCGCAGGTAACGACGTTGGAGGTCGCGAGCAGGCTCGCGCCGCGATGATGATAGACCACGCCTTTGGGGTCGCCGGTGGTGCCCGAGGTGTAGTTCAGCGAGATCGCGTCCCATTCGTCGGCCGGCATCGCCCAGTCGAAATCGGGGTCGCCCTGCGCGAGGAAATCCTCGTATTCGACGCCGCCCAAACGCTCGCCGGGCCCGTCATAGACCGGGTCGTCATAGTCGATGACCAATGGCTTGACGGTGCAGAGCGCCAGCGCCTCGCGCATCGTCTGCGAGAACTCGCGGTCGATGATGACGACCCTGGCCTCGCCATGGTCGAGCGAGAAGGCGATGATCGCGGCGTCCAGCCGCGTGTTCAACGTGTTCAGCACCGCGCCGCACATCGGCACGCCGTAATGGCATTCGAGCATGGCCGGCGTGTTGGGCAGCATGGCCGCGACCGTGTCGTTCCTGCCGAAGCCGTGCCTGGCCAGCGCCGAGGCAAGGCGCCGCGCGCGGGCGTAGAACTCGGCATAGGTGCGCCGCAGCGGGCCGTGGACGATTGCGATCCGGTCCGGATAGATTCCGGCCGCCCGCTCGAGAAAAGTCAGCGGCGTCAGCGGCTGGAAGTTCGCCGGGTTGCGGTCGAGGTCGCGGTCATAGGCGCTTGTCATGGCGGCGTTGTTTCCCCTCGCTGGCGCGCAAGCCATAGCCACTGCGGGCCTTGTCCGTAATCCATCCCTTTTTACGAGAGGGCGCAATCGTCCGACGTTCACAGCCCTGGGTTCAGAGCAGCCCGCGCACGCCGTCGAACAGCAGCTTGGCCCCGACGGCGAGCAGCAGCCAGTAGATGATCGTGTAGAAGCGCTCGGGCGGCACGCGGCGCACGAGCCAGACGCCCGCCAGCGTCGCCGCGATGGCGATGGGGAACAGCGCGGCCGAGGCGGTGAGGTTCGCCGCGCTGAACTGGCCGAGCGCGATATAGGGCGCGACCTTGATCAGGTTCATCGCGGCAAAGAAGATCGCGTTGGTGCCGACATAGATCGCCGGGGGCAGGCGCTGCGGCAGGACGTAGATCTGGAAGGGCGGTCCGCCGGCATGGGCGATCATGCTGGTGAAGCCGCTGATAGCCCCCCAGATCGTCGCCTGCGCGAGCGCGGCGGGTTTGGCTGGCGCGGTCGCCAGATTGGCTCCGAGCAGCCGGCGCAGCGAAAAGCCGATCGAGATCACGCCGACCGCGAGGCCGACGGCTGCGTCGGACACGCGCGCCGCCAGCAGGTATCCGGCGAGAATGCCGAGCACCGCGCCCGGCATCATCATCGTGAGATTGCGCCGGTCGAATTCGCGCCGGTAGGACCAGACCGTGACGACGTCCTGCGCGATCAGCAGCGGCAGCATGATCGCGGCCGCCTGCACCGGCGAGACGACCAGAGCCATCAGCGGAAGCGAGAGCAGGCCGAGACCCGAAAAGCCGCCCTTGGCCAAGCCCATCAGAATGACGGCCGGAACCATGGCGGCGAAGAAGGCGATGTCGAAGGTCATGTGTCGGAGATCATGGGATCACTGCACGGAAGCTCTGCGAAAGTCTGACATGGCAGGCGCTTGCGCGGAGCAAGGCTTGCTGCGCACGATCCGGCCCAAAATCAGCCTTTCCCGCCGCCGTCCCGCGAGCGGTCTAGGCCAGAATGCCGGCAAGAGGAACGCGTCCGATGAATGCCCCGCATGCAAACAGCTATGCGCAGACCTATGCACGCTGGCAGGCTGATCCGCACGGCTTCTGGTCGCAAGTCGCGCAGGGGCTCGACTGGATCGAAGCGCCGAAGACGATCTTCGATCCGAATTCCGGCCCCTATGGTCGCTGGTTCCCCGATGCTGTCTGCAACACCTGCTTCAATGCGCTCGACCGCCATGTCCGCGACGGGCGGGGCGAACAGACAGCGCTGATCCATGACAGCCCGGTCACCGGGACCAAGGCGTCCTGGACCTATGCCCAGATGCTCGACGAGGTTTCGACGCTGGCGGCCGTCCTGCAGGATCTCGGCGTTGGCAAGGGCGACCGCGTCATCGTCTACATGCCTATGGTGCCCGAGGCCGCCTTCGCCATGCTCGCCTGCGCGCGGATCGGCGCGGTGCATTCGGTGGTGTTCGGCGGCTTCGCGGCCAAGGAGCTGGCGACGCGGATCGACGATGCTTTGCCCAAGGTGATCATGACCGCGACCTGCGGCATCGAACCCGCGCGTGTCGTCGAATACAAGCCGCTGCTCGACGCGGCGATCGATCTCGCAAGCCACAAGCCCGATACCTGCATCGTGCTGCAGCGCCCGCAGGCGGACTGCTCGATGCATGTCAGCCGCGACAGGAACTGGCGCACTCTGGTCGCCGCCGCCCGCGCCAATGGCCGCAAGGTTGAGTGCGTTCCGGTCGCTGCGACCGACCCGCTCTATGTGCTCTACACCTCCGGCACGACCGGCCGGCCCAAGGGCGTTGTGCGCGACAATGGCGGCCACATGGTCGCGCTGAAATGGACCATGGACAATCTCTACGGGGTGAAGCCCGGCGAGGTGATGTTCACGGCGTCGGATGTCGGCTGGGTCGTCGGACACAGCTACATCGTCTACGGCCCGCTGATCCAGGGCGCGACCTCGGTGCTCTACGAGGGCAAGCCGGTCGGCACGCCGGATGCGGCTGCGTTCTGGCGTGTCATCGCCGAGCACAAGGCGGTGGTGATGTTCACCGCGCCGACCGCTTTTCGCGCCATCCGCAAGGAAGACCCGCAGGCGAAGCTGCTCGCCGGGCACGACCTGTCGCAGTTCCGCGCGCTCTTTCTCGCCGGCGAGCGGGCCGATCCCGATACGCTGAAATGGGCCGAAGAGGTGCTGAAGGTTCCGGTGATCGACCATTGGTGGCAGACCGAAACCGGCTACTGCATCGCCGGCAACCCTATGGGGCTGGAGCTTCTGCCGGTGAAGCACGGCTCGCCCACCGTGCCGCTGCCGGGGTTCGAGGTCGATTGTCTCGACGAGGGCGGCAGGCCCGTGCCTGCCGGGACGATGGGCGCGATCGTCCTGAAGCTGCCCTTGCCACCGGGCGCGCTGCCGACGCTCTGGCAGGACGACGCCCGTTTCCACGAGGCGTATCTCACGGCCTTTCCGGGCTACTACAACACGTCTGATGCGGGCTACATCGACGAAGACGGCTACATCTTCATCATGGGCCGCACCGACGACATCATCAACGTCGCCGGTCACCGGCTCTCGACCGGCGGCATGGAGGAAGTGCTGGCCTCGCATCCCGCCGTGGCCGAATGCGCCGTAGTCGGCATCCGCGACGCGCTCAAGGGCGAGCAGCCCTGCGGCTTCGTCGTGCTGAAGTCTGGCGTGACGCAGACGCCGGCCGAGGTCGAGCGCGAACTGGTGGCGCTGGTCCGCGACAGGATCGGCCCCGTGGCGGCGTTCAAGCTGGCGCTTACCGTCAACCGGCTGCCGAAGACGCGCTCGGGGAAGATCCTGCGCGCGACGATGAAGAAGATCGCCGATGGCGAGGCGTATGCGATGCCGGCGACGATCGAGGATCCGGCGGTGCTGGGCGAGATCGGGGTCGCGCTCAAGGGCAGGGGGATCGGGTAGCATCGGCTGTCATTCCGGGGCGCGCCGAAGGCGTGAACCCGGAACCCACGACCGGGTAAAGCCTTTTGCAGCGCATCAGTGGCTCACCCGGTCGTGGGTTCCGGGTTCTTCGCTGCGCGAAGCCCCGGAATGACAGACATCAGAAACCGATCGTCGCGCCGTTCCAGCCCAGCAGCCGCTCAGGCAGCGTCACCCGCATCAGATCCTCGCCGACGATCAGGGCACCATGATAGCCCGCCGCCCTGATCTCGCGGGCAAGCGCTGCCGTATCGGCGGCCGGCGGCACGAGATGGGTCAGGGCCAGCGCCTTCGCGCCCGCGCGCACAGCCAGTCCGGCCACCACCGAAGGCGTCATGTGGTAGCTCGCGATGGAGGCCACCGTCTCGGCCGAGCGGACGCCGGCGACGACCGGCATCTGGGCATCGATGAAGATCTCGCAGACAAGCAGGTCGCACGCTTGAGCGGCCTGTTCGAGCGAGGGCGTCAGGCGGGTGTCGCCGGAGAAGACGATGCGGTTGTCGCCGCATGAGATCGTGAGCCCAAAGGCCGGCTCGACGGGCTTGTGATCGACCAGGAAAGCGTCGATCACGAGGTCGCCCAGACCGGCGACGACACCCTCTCGCAACTCCTCGAACACCACCTCGAGCCCGGTCGCATCGGGCCGCTTCTCGAAGGCGATGCGAAGCCCGCGCTCGCGGGCGAAAGCCTCGTACTGGGCGCGCATGTTGGCCAGCGCGGGCTCCGGCGCGAGCACGCGCCAGGGCCTGTTTCGCCCCTGATGCCAGGACGAGATCACGAGTTGGTAGAAATCGACCAGATGGTCGGAGTGCTCATGGGTGACGATGAGCGCGTCGATATCGGCACCGCGCGTTCCCGTCGCGACGAGCCGCTGACTGACGCCCGAGCCGCAATCGATCAGCAGCTTGCAGCCGGCCGTCTCGACGAGATGGGCCGGCCCGGCGCGGCGCAGGCTGACCGGCGGCGCGCCGGTGCCGAGGAAGGTGAAGCCGAGCGTGTCTGGCTTGGACATCGCGCTGTCTCAACGAAAAAGAGCCGCTGCAGACAGCGGCCCTTCGATCCTCAGTCCTCGTCCTCGTCGGCGGGACGCTTCATCTGCTTGAGCTTGGAGAAGACCGAATCGACGTCGATCGCGCTTTCTTCCTCGCGCTTGGGCTTGCCCATGTCGGCGAAGGTCTGGTTGAGCGCGGGAGCGGCCGGTGCGGTCGTCTCCTCGGCCGAAAGCAGCGTCGAGCCAATTTCGGCTGCGACAGCGGGGCGGTCCTTGGCGGCGCGACCGACCTCGAAGTCGAGGTCGATCTGCGAGCACAGGCCGAGGCTGACCGGGTCGATCGGCGAGAGCGTCTGTGCGTTCCAGTGGGTGCGGTCGCGGATCTGGGCGATGGTCGACTTGGTCGTGCCGATCAGGCGGATGACCTGCGCATCCTTCAGTTCCGGATGGTTGCGCAGCAGCCAGAGGATGGCGTTGGGCCGGTCCTGGCGCTTGGAGACCGGGGTGTAGCGCGGACCCTTGGACTTCTTCATCTCGGGCACCTTCACCTTGCGCTCGGCGAGCCTGAGGTGGTGGGCCGGGTTGGCGGCGGCGCGCTCGAGTTCCTCGCGGGTGAGCTGTCCGGAATTGATCGGGTCCATGCCCTTGATGCCGGCAGCGACTTCGCCATCGGCGATGCCGCGCACCTCCAGCGGGTGGAGTTTGCAGAACTCGGCGATCTGCTCGAAGGTCAGGGAGGTGTTCTCGACGAGCCAGACCGCAGTGGCCTTCGGCATCAGCGGGGGATTTGACACGGAATTCTCTCCTGAAATTCGAAGGCCGGTCTTTCACCGGGGCGGTGTCGCGGACAATAGCTCTCGGGCGCCGACCGGCCTTTTCGGCCGGCCATCCAAATCATCGGCGATGAGTGGGATGGCCGGCTTATAGGCGAGGGTGGGCGCGCTGTCCATGGAAAGCGTCGTGCGTCGGCACAGTACCGCTTGTGGTTCCCGCCGCCGTCATCCTGGCCGAAGCGAAGCGGAGCGCCGGGATCCATCATAGAGGGCCGACGGCGCCCTATGATGGATCCCGGATCTGCGCGGCTTCGCCGCTTGTCAAGGATGACGGGCAATTTCAGGCGCTACAGTTCACACCGTCAGCACGATCTTGCCGATATGGGCGTTGCTCTCCATCAACGCATGGGCGGCGGCCGCTTCGCTGAGCGGGAAGGTCCTGAACATCACCGGTCGACACGCGCCGGCCTCGATCAGCGGCCAGACTTTTGCGCGCAGCTCCTCGGCGATCGCCGCCTTCTCCGCGATCGTGCGGGGGCGCAGCGTCGAGCCGGTATGGGTCAGTCGCTTCATCATCAGGCGGCGGAAATCGACCTGCGCCTTCGGGCCGTTGAGGAAGGCGATCTGGACGATGCGACCGCTTTCGGCAGCGGCCTCGTAGTTGCGGTCGATATAGTCGCCGCCGACCATGTCGAGGATGAGATCGACGCCGTGGCCGCCGGTCGCCTCGCGGCTTAAGGCGACGAAATCCTCGCTCCGATAGTTGATCGCGTGGTCGGCGCCGAGATCGCGGCAGGCCTGGCACTTCTCCGCCGAACCGGCCGTGGCGATCACGGTTGCGCCGAAGGCCTTGGCGAGCTGGATCGCCGTGGTGCCGATGCCCGATGTACCGCCATGGATCATCAGGCTCTCTCCGGCCTGAAGCCGGCCGCGCTGGAAGACGTTGGTCCAGACGGTGAAATAGGTCTCGGGGATCGCAGCCGCTTCGGTGAGCGAAAGCCCGGCCGGCACCGGAAGCGCATTGCTCTCATGCACGGTGGCGTATTCCGCATAGCCGCCGCCGGCGACGAGGCCGCAGAGCTGGTCGCCGAGCCTGAAGCGGCTCACGCCGTCGCCCAGCGCCACGACCGTGCCGGCGATCTCGAGGCCCGGAATGTCTGATGCGCCCGGAGGCGGGGCATAGCCCCCCATACGCTGCAGCACGTCGGGGCGGTTGATGCCGGCGGCCGCGACCTTGACCAGAACCTCGCCGGACCCCGGCTGCGGCACGGGCCGCGTCTGCGGATGCAGGACTTCGGGACCGCCCGGCTTGTCGAAGCCGATCGCGGTCATGGTGGTCGGCAGAGCGCTCATGTGGGGCTGGTCCTGTCGGGGCGTCGGGTGGAGTTGCCGGCGACAAGGAGATACGACTTGCCGACGAACGATGCATGCGCGAGATGCGCTAGAATGTGAGGCAGCCATGTCGATCTTTCCAGAGGATGACCGCCCCAAGCCAGGATCGGTCCACGAGATCGGTCAGGATCTCTCGACGCTGTCGCTGGGCGAGATCGACGAGCGCGTCGCGGCTCTGAAGGCCGAGATCGAGCGGCTGATGGCGGCGCGGGCGAAGAAGGACGCCTCGCGCTCGGCGGCGGACGCCTTTTTCCGGAAACCTGACTGAAAAGCGGCGCTTACCCTGCGGCATTAACGCGCCCTTAACGATTCCAAAGTATGAATCGCATCATCCAGTTTGTCTGGATGTCGAGTGGCTCCTGCCCACTCTGTTTGACGCCTCCCTGTTGACCTTCGAGCCGCCTTCGGGCGGCTCTTTTTTTCGTCTCCACCGCTGTTAAGGTTAACCCGACCTTACCGCAGCCTGCGCCGCGCATCGGCGCTATCCTTGCGGTGTTGGCGGCATGTGCCGTGTTCGCGTCCCAGACGCGCACGCATCCGTGCCGAGGGGAGACACCGCGATGAACGATGTGCTGATGCTGGACCGTGGACAGGACGAGGGCGCGATCTCGTTCACGCGCGGCTTCGTCAAATCCGAGGCCTTCATGGTCCTGTTCCGCGAGGGCATGGGGCTGGTCGAGCAGACGGCGTCCTATCTCGACGGCGACGGGAGGGCGGAATCGGCCGCTCTGCCGCGCGAGGTCTCGCTGACCTATGCGACCGAGAGCATGCGCTTGACCACGCGGCTGATGCAGATCGCCTCCTGGCTTCTGGTGCAGCGGGCCGTGGCTGAAGGCGAGATGACGGCCGAGCAGGCCCGCGCCGAGAACAACAAGGTCCGGATATCGGAGTCGATGATCCAGCCGGCGCATCAGGATTTCGCCCGGCTCCCGCAAAGCCTGCGCGACCTGATGGCGCATTCGGTGCGTCTGCAGGACCGCATCCGCCATCTCGAGGGCCAGATGTCTGGCGCTGTGGTTGCGCGGGAAAAAGCCAATCCGGTGCAGGACCAGCTCGCCAGCCTGCAGGCGCGGCTCGGCCTCGGGCGCTGAGTTACTTTTGCGGCGCGACCAAACGCCGCCAGACAGCAAAAGGCCCGACCATTCCTGGCCGGGCCTTTTCGTCAGGTCAGCGGGCGATCGTCGCCGATCGCCGCGAAATCACTTCTTGCCGAGCGCGCCGAAGGCGCCGAAACGCGAATTGAAGCGCGAAACGCGGCCACCGCGATCGAGCATGTGCTGCGAACCGCCGGTCCAGGCCGGGTGCGTCGTCGGGTCGATGTCGAGGTTGAGGGTGTCGCCCTCCTTGCCGAGCGTCGAACGGGTGAAGTATTCGGTGCCATTGGTCATGACGACCTTGATGGTGTGGTAGTCGGGATGGATGCCGGTCTTCATGGCGAAATCCTCAGTAGCGAAAAACGGGCCTGCGATGATCCGCGGGCATGGGTGGCCGGCCCGTCGAAGAATTCGTATGAGCCTGTCTGTGAAGTCGCGTGCCAATAACGCAGACGTAGCCGTAGCGCAAGCATGACAGGACGAAGACGCGTGGCCCAAGCCGACAAAGACGACAAGAAGCCGCGGCCCGATTTCCGTTCGCTGTCCTCCTTCTGGCCCTATGCGCTGCGGCAGAAGGGCCGCATCGGGCTGGCCTTGCTGGCGCTGGTCGCGGCGTCGGCCGCGACGCTGGTGCTGCCGCTGGCGGTGCGCCGTGTCATCGATGTCGGCTTCTCCGGCGGCGAGCAGCAGATGGCCAACAGCTATTTCATCCTGCTGATCGGCGTCGTCGCGGTGCTCGCGCTGGCGAGTTCGGCCAGGTTCTACCTCGTCATGACGGTTGGCGAGCGCATCGTCGCCGATCTGCGCGCCGACGTCTTCGCGCATCTGACAAAGCTGGAGCCGGCCTTCTTCGATTCGAGCCGCGCGGGCGATCTCGTCTCGCGGCTCACTGCCGACACCACCCAGATCAAGTCGACCTTCGGCTCGACCGCCTCGATCGCGCTGCGCAACGGCATCATGGTGATCGGCGCGCTGACGCTGATGGTGATCACCAGCCCGCAGCTTTCGGCGATCGTGATCGGCGCGATCCCGCTGATCGTTCTGCCGCTCGTATTGTCGGGTCGCTCGGTGCGCAGGCGCGCGCGCGCCGCGCAGGACCGGCTCGCCGATGCGTCGGCCTTCGCCTCGGAGGCTGTCGGCGCCATCCGGACCATGCAGTCCTTCGGGGCGGCGCGGCAGACGGCGCAGCGCTTCGCCTCGGCCTCGGACGACGCCTATGGCGCGTCGCGCGCGGCCACCGCCTCGCGGGCGCTGCTTTCGGGCGTCGCGATCTTCCTCGTCAGCGCCAGCGTCGTCTGGGTGCTCTGGACCGGCGCGACCGAAGTGTTCGAGGGTCGCATGACCGGCGGGCGGCTGTCGCAGTTCATCCTCTACGCCGTGCTGGCGGCGAGTTCGCTCGGCCAGCTTTCGGAGGTCTATGGCGAGATTTCGGCTGCCGCCGGCGCTGCAGGCCGGCTGGGCGAGATCCTCGCGACGCAGCCTGCCATCGCCGCGCCGCCGAACCCGAGACCGATGCCGCGGCCCCCGCGCGGCGAACTCGCCTTCGAGCGGGTGTCGTTCTCCTATCCCGGCCGCACCATATCCTCGCTCGACGGCCTGAACCTGACGATCCGTCCGGGCGAGCGCGTTGCGCTGGTCGGCCCTTCGGGGGCCGGCAAGAGCACCGTTCTGCAACTGGCGCTGCGCTTCTACGATCCAGCGTCCGGCCGCGTCGTGGTCGATGGCGTCTCGGCGCCCGAAGTCGATCCGGAAGCCTGGCGCGAGCGCTTCGCGCTGGTGCCGCAGGAGCCCACTGTGTTCGGCGTCTCGGTGCGAGACAACATTGCCTATGGCAGGCCGGGCGCGACGCAATCCGAGATCGAGGAGGCCGCGAAGCTGGCGGCGGCCGACGGCTTCATTCGCGCCTTGCCGGAGGGCTACGACACGGTCATCGGCGAGCGCGGCGTCACGCTGTCGGGCGGCCAGCGCCAGCGGCTGGCGATCGCGCGCGCCGTGCTGAAGGATGCGCCGATCCTGTTGCTCGACGAGGCGACCAGCGCGCTCGATTCCGAAAGCGAGCGCGCCGTGCAGGACGCGCTCGACGCGCTGATGCAGGGGCGCACCACCTTGGTGGTGGCGCATCGGCTCGCCACCATCCTCTCGGCCGACCGGATTCTCGTGATGGACGAGGGCCGGGTGGTCGAGGAGGGCACGCATGCAGAACTCAAGGCGCGCGGCGGGCTCTATGCGCGGCTGGCGGCGCTGCAGTTCGGGCTGGAGGCGGCGTAACCGGATTGGTCTGATCGGCGGCCGGTTTGGTTCTGTTCCGCGCGGAACAGCGCCCAGGCAGCGCGCTCCCTAGGGTCTGTCCATCGGCGAAACGGTTCGCCGGACACCTCAGGGAGACCCGTCATGCTCGCCAAAACCTTCACCGCCGCCCTCGCTCTGGTCGCCCTCGCCGGCGCGACCTTCACGGCTCCGACCGAAGCCTCCGCCCGCGAGGGCCGCAAGGGCAAGGCCGTCGCCGCCGCCATCGTCGGCCTGACCGGCGCGCTGATCGCCGGGTCGGTCGTGGCCGGCCAGCGTGGCGGCTATTCGGAAGCCGGCCATCGCGGCCGCGGCTACCGCGACCAGCGCTATCCCGGCGAGCGCTACGGTCATGGCTTCCGTAGCCGGGAGCGGCACTGCTTCGAAAAGCCGATCAGCCGCTGGAGCCGCTACCATGGCGAGACCGTCATCGTCGGGTATCGGACGGTGTGCCGCTGACCGCCCTCTCGACGCGAGCCTCGCTCCCGGCCCCGGCCGGGGGCTTTCGCGTTGCTGCTACCGCTCGGTGATCTTGAACTCGATCCGCCGGTTGCGCCGGTAGGCCTCGTCATTGTTGGCGACGTCCAGCGGCTGGAATTCGCCGAAGCCGGTCGCGGCGATGCGGTCGGCAGGGATGCCCCTGGTGATGAGGTATTCGACCACCGAGACGGCGCGCGCGGTCGAGAGGTTCCAGTTCGACTGGAATTGCGCCGTCCGGATCGGCCGGTTGTCGGTGTGGCCGTCGACGCGCAGGATCCACGGAATGTCGGGCGGCATCTCGCGGCCGAGATCGGCGATGATCGCGCCCAGCTTGTCGAGTTCGCCGCGTCCGTCGGGCTTGAGCACGGCCTGGCTCGCGTCGAAGAAGACCTCCGACTGGAAGACGAAGCGGTCGCCGACGACGCGAATGTCGGGCCGCGTGCCGAGCACCTGGCGCAGGCGGCCGAAGAAGTCGGAGCGGTAGCGCGCCAGTTCCTGCACGCGCTGGGCGAGCGCGACGTTGAGCCGCGAGCCGAGCTCGGAGATGCGGGCCTGCGATTCCTTGTCCTTGGCTTCGGATGCGCCCAGCGCCTCCTCCAGCGCCGCGAGCTGGCGTCGCATCGCGACGATCTGCTGGTTGACCAGTTCGACCGTCGCCTGCGCCCTGGCGGAGAGCTGCCGTTCCGTCTCGATCGTCTTCTGCGCTTCGGCCAGCTGGGCCGGCGCGTTGCTGTTCTGCGAGGCGAGCAGGTCCTGGACGCGGCCGCGTTCGCTTTGCTCGCGCGTCAGCGTCGATTGCAGCAGCGCGAGGTTTTCCTGCGCCTGCCGGTTGGACGAGCGCTCCAGCGCGAGCAGGTCTGTCAGCTCCGAGATCTGGCGGTTCAGGCGCTCCAGCGCCGTGTCCTTGCCGGTCAGTTCCTGCGACAGGAAGAACTGGCCAAGCACGAAAACCGAGAGCAGAAAGACGATGCCGATCAGCATGGTCGAGAGCGCATCGACGAAGCCCGGCCAGAAATTGACCTCGTCGCGGCGATGGGAGCGGGAAAGGGCCATGCGGTCGGCTCCGGCGGATCAGGTCGTCAGGACAGCAGCGGGATGCGGCGCCATCAAGGCTCCATCACGCTGTCATTGGTCAGCCGCTCGATCAGGCGCTTGAGATCCTTCTCGCGCGCGGCTTGCGCCTCGACCCAGTCGCGGATCAGCTGCTGCTCGGCGCGCATGTGCTGGACCAGCCCCTGGATGCCCTCCGCGAGATTGGCCAGCGCCTGCGTCGCGGCGCGGTTGTTGGCGCCGCCCTCGTTCATCGCCGCGCCGAGCTTGTCGAGTTTCTCGGCGAGGCCGTCTCCGCGCGGCTGGAAGGCCATGGCGAGCGCCGGCGGCGCGGTCGTCGAGGTGCGCGTGCCGAGCCAGGTTTCGATCTCGTTGCGGAACCGGCGCTGGGCCTGCGCCACCTGCAATTCGAGGAAGCCGAGGATCAGCGAACCGGCGATGCCGAAGAGCGAGGAGGAGAACGACAGCCCCATGCCGGCGAGCGGGGCGGCAAGACCGGCCTTGAGTTCGTCGAACAGCACGCCGGCTTCCGCGCCGGTGCGCAGGCTCTTGATGACGTTTCCGACGGAGGAGACGGTGTCGAGAAGGCCCCAGAAGGTGCCGAGCAGGCCAAGGAAGACGAGCAGCCCGCCAAGATAGCGCAGCACCTCGCGGCCGTCGTCGAGCCTGACCGCCACCGATTCGAGCAGGGTCGCCGCCTGCGCGGGCGCAAGGCTGCCGACTTCCAGCGCCGGCAGCACGCCACCGAGCGGCGCGATCACCTGGCGGCGGTCGACGCGGGCGGCAGCGGGGTCGGCGGCGAGGCGGTTGGCCGCGCCGGCTTCCGACTGGATGCGCCAGAGTTCGCGCAAGCCGATCAGGCAGCCGACGGCGAGCGCGCCGAGGATCAGGCCGTTCAGGCCCGGATTGGTCATGAAGGCGGCGACCAGCCCGGCCTGCAGAATGAAGCCGAGAAACCCGATCAGCGCCAGGAACAGGATCGCGCGGATCGCATAGCGCAGCGGGCGCGAGAACCTCGTCTGCTCCCGCCCGGCCTCCTGCCGTCCCGTCGCCTCCCGCATCGGTGCGACGGCGGCCGGCTCGGCCGCCATGTCCTCATTCGCCATGCTTCAGGGTCCATCCGGATTTTTCGTCGCGGACCGGACTGTCGCCTCCCGTGCCGCCATGATCAAGCATCAAAGACCAAAGATATATGTCAGCCTGCCGACTTGAGCGCCGCGCGCAGGGCCTGTTCGCCGATCTCGTTGCCGCAGATGATGTCTTTGGCGCTCGTCGGCTGCTTGCCGTCCAGCGTGCCGAAGGCGCCGCCGGCCTCGCGGATCATCACCGCGCCGGCCGCGAAATCCCAGGTGTTGAGGCCGCGCTCCCAATAGGCGTCCATGCGGCCGGCCGCGACATAGGCGATGTCGAGCGCGGCCGAACCCATGCGCCTGACATTGGCGAAGCGCGGCATGACCGCGCCGAGTTCGCGCAGGAAGAGCGGGTGTCCGCCCTTGCCGATATGGGGCACGCCCATGCCGATCAGCATGTCGGCAGGTTCGCGCCTCCCCGAGACGCGCATGCGGCGGTTGTTGACATAGGCGCCCTTGCCCTTCTCGGCCATGAACATCTCGTCCTTGGCCGCGTCGTAGACGATGCCGGCGACGAACTGGTTGTCGCGCTCCAGCGCGACGGAGATGTTCCAGTGCGGGATGCCGCGCAGGAAGTTGTGGGTGCCGTCGAGCGGGTCGATATGCCAGCGGTTGCTCTCGTCGGCGCCGGCGACGATTCCGGCCTCCTCCATCACGAAGCCGTAGCCGGGGCGCGCCTTCTCCAGCGCCGCGCGGATGATCTCCTCGGCCTTGGTGTCGGCCTTGGAGACGAAGTCGCCGGGGCCCTTGGCCAGCACCTGCAAATTCTCGATCTCGCCGAAGTCGCGCTTCAGCGAGCGGGACGCCTTCATTACGGCGTCCGTCATCACGGTCATCAGGGGGGAGCGGATCATCGGTACCTCATGCGCACGGGGCGCGATTTTGCTCGTCTCCCACAGCCCTCATCCTGAGGAGCGAGCAAAGCTCGCGTCTCGAAGGATGCTCCAGATGCCTCCGGAAACTCCTGGAGCATCCTTCGAGACGCGCTCCTGCGGAGCGCCCCTCAGGATGAGGGCTTGGGGATATCAGCCAAAGAATTCAGCCGGTCACTTGCTCGCCTGGCTTGACGACGTCAAGGCCGCGCCCTCGATGCGCGTCGCGGCAAGGGCCGCCGCGCGGCTTTGCTGCTCGGGGTTCAGGCCGTCGAAAAGCCGGTCGAGCTGCGGATCGGCGAGGCCGCGTGCGCGGGCCGCGAGATGCCAGGCGGCGGCCTCGATCGAGTCGGGCGGGATGCCGCGTCCGGCCTGATAGAGCCGGGCCAGCCGGTTCTGCGCGATCGGGTTGCCCTTGCCGGCGGCGCGCAGGAACAGCCGCGCGGCGGCGGCCTCGTCCTTGGCCACGCCGGTTCCGTTGAACAGCATGATGGCGTACTCTACCTCGCCGGGGATGTGGCCGGCAGCCGCCGCGCGGGCCATCCACTCGGCGGCCTTCGCGTCGCTTTGCGGCATGGCCCGCCCCTGCTTGCCCAGCGTGCCGAGCGCATGCAGCGCCTCGCCGATGTCGGAGCGGGCGGCGATCTCGAGGCAGGCGATGGCGCGGGCCTCGTCCTGCGGCTCTCCCGTCGCGAGCAGGGCCAGCGCCAGATTGTAGTTGGCGGCGGCGTGGCCGGCGGCGGCGGCCTGCTCCAGCAGTTGTCCGGCGCGGGCCGGGTCGGCCTTGACCTTGTCGGAGCCTGCATTGCCCAGCAGCGCTATGGCGAGCGAATAGACCGCGTTGATGTCGCCGCGCTCGGCGGCCCGCGCATACCATTCGGTCGCCGCGACCGGATCCTCCGCAACGCCCAGCCCCTGCCGGTAGATCTCGCCGAGCAGCGTCATGGCGGCGGCGTCGGCGTTGTCGGCCTCGATCCGCTTCAGCGCCTCCTGCAAAGCGCGGCGGTAATGCCCGGTCTGGTAGGCGCCATAGGCGAGGTCCTGATAAGGAGCGCCCTGGTCGGCGGCCCCTTGCGTCTGCGCTCCGGTACCGGATGCGGCGGTGAGGACGATACCGGCCGCCAGCGCGAGGCTGCGCCAGCGCGTCCTCATGTCGTGACCTTGCTTGCGTCGGCCGCCTTGCCGCGCGCGGCATGGGCCGCGATGACGGCGTTGGCCTGTTCGACGAGATTGCGGATGTCACGGCCCTCGTCGAAGGCCCAGTCGCCGAGCGCGACGAATTCGGCGCGGGTCTCGACCAGCACGGCGATCGATTCCGCGTCCGGCGCATAGGCGACGCAAGGGGTCTCGAAGATCTCGGCCCACCAGCCGGCGCGCTCGATCACGGCCGGCAGCGGCGGCAGCGAGCCGTCCGGGCGCGGTTCGCCGAACATGACGTAGTCGACGCCGGCCTCGCCGATATCCATCGCGTCGTGGCGGGCTCTCAAGCTGCCGGCGCCGATGATGCGCTCGCTCTTCAGGCTGGAGCGCGCCTCGGCGACGGCCTCGGGGCCGTCTGTCAGATGGACGCCGTCGGCCCCGCCACGCGCCGCGACCAGCGCCGATGCCTCCACGATCAGCGCGACGTTCTGCGCCTGCACCGGGGCTGCGAGGCGCTTGACCGCCTCGATGCGGCTGCGGTCGTCGCCTTGGGCCAGGCGCAGCAGCACGGCTGCGACATCGCCGCCGGCGAAGGCCTGCATCAGGCGAAACGCCATCGCCTCGGGGTCGGTGACGATGGGCGTCACCAGCATCAGGCGGGTCTGGGGAGCGTGCGTGGTCATGATCTTGCGCGCAAACGGCCTGCGAGAGCGTCCAATGTCAAGACGCCAAGTCCCGCGACAAGGCTCCAGAAAGCCGAGCCGACGCCGAAGAGCGACAGGCTGGAGGCGGCGACCGCGAAGGCGACAACGGCTGCGAAACGCTCCCGTTCGGCGATCATCGCCTGCCCGAGCGCCCCCGTCAGCGAGCCGACGAGGCCCAGACCCGCGACCGCGACGATCAGCGCCTTGGGCATGGCGACGATCAGCGCCAGCAGGAGCCCGGCGAAAGCCGCGATGACGAGCCAGACAAAACCGTAGAGCACGCCGGCCTTCCAGCGCTGCGCCGGATCGGGATGGGTGTCGGGGCCGGTGCAGATCGAGGCGCTGATCGCCGCCATGTTGACCATATGCGCGCCAAACGGCGCGGTCAGGGCCGACATGAGCCCGGTGACGAAGAGCGCGGCCGAGGTCGGCGGCGCATAGCCGTCCGCCCGCAGCACGGCGAAGCCCGGCAGGTTCTGCGAGGCCATCGTCACCAGATAGAGCGGCACGCCGAGACCGAGGATCGCGGCGATGTCGAAGCGCGGCGTCACCCATTCCAGCGTCGTCAGACTGGAAGGAGCGGCGGACCAGTCGGCGAGCCCCGTGGCGAAGGAGATCGCGATGCCCGCCAGCAGCGCGGCGATGACGCCGAGGAACGGGTTGAGCAGCCGCGCCAGCAGAAAGACCGCCAGCAGCGGCAGCACCAGCGCCGGCGAGAGCCGCATCTCGTCGAAGACGGCGACGACGAAGCGGAAGATGACGCCAGCCAGCATGGCAGAGGCGATGCTCATCGGGATGCGCTCGGTCAGCCGCCCCAGAGGCCCGAATCCGGCGGTCAGCATGGTCAGCGCGGCTGCCGCGATGAAAGCGCCGATGGCGGCGGGAAGGTCGATGCCCGTCGTCGCCGCGATCAGGGCGGCACCCGAGGTCGACCAGGCGCAGATGATCGGCAGCCGGTAGCGCCAGGACAGCCACAGGCTCGACAGGCCCTTGGCGATTCCCAGCCCCGCGATCCAGGAGACGGTCTGCGCCGGCGTCGCTCCGACGGCCTGTGCCGCGGCCAGCACCACGGCGACCGAGGCGGCGAAACCGACGAAGGACGCAACCAGCGCTGAGAAGACGATCGACATGGGCGCTCGTGTCGCGGCGGCGGGCGGGGAGGGGCAGGCGACCGCGTCGTTCAACCAGAAATCGGCATCGCCCGGAAGAGCCTGCGCGGCGGATCGCCATACGGCGGGCGCTTGTCACCGAGGCGTCAAGCGCGCTCCCTAGCATTCGTCCAGTTTCAATTCATCGTCGCTTGAACAAAGCGGGAGCCACGGACATGACCGATCAAACCCGGTTCGAAGACACGTTCGGCGCGAGCATGCTGGAGCATGACGACGCGACGCCGGTGAACCCGACCGCCAACCCGACCATGGGCGAACTGATCTCGGCGCGTTTTTCGCGCCGCGGCCTGCTCAAGGGGGCGCTCGCCGTTTCCGCTATTTCGGCGACAGTCGGGACCGTCGCGCTGGCGACGGCCGATGAAGCCAGGGCTCAAGCCAAGGGTTCGGCCTTCTCGTTCAGGGAGGTCGAGGCCGGCGTCGATGAGAATCACCACATAGCCGAGGGCTACGATGCCGACGTGCTGCTGCGCTGGGGCGACGGGCTGTTCCCGGATTCGCCCGCGTTCGACCCCGCCAACCAGACGCCCGAGGCGCAGGCGAAGCAGTTCGGCTACAACAACGACTATGTCGGCTACACGCCGATGCCGGGCGCGGCCGATCCATCGGCGCATGGCCTGCTCTTCGTCAACCACGAATACACCAACCCGCATCTGATGTTCCCCGGCGTCGTCGAGATCAAGGACGGCAAGCCGGTGATGAAAAACGCCACCAGGGAGCGCGCCGCGATCGAGATGATGGCGCATGGCGCGACCGTCGCCGAGATCCGCAAGACCGACGGCAAATGGGCGCTGGTCAAGGATTCGAAATACAACCGCCGCATCACTGTGGCGACCGAGATGCAGTTGTCGGGTCCGGTCGCCGGGACCGACCGCGTGAAGACCAATGCCGACGCCAGCGGCAAGAAGGTCTTCGGCACGCTCAACAACTGCGCCGGCGGACTCACTCCATGGGGCACCTTCGTATCGGGCGAAGAGAATTTTCATGGCTATTTCTCCGGAACGCTACCGGAGGGCCATCGCGAAGCGGTCAACTACAAGCGCCTGGCGCTTCCCTCGCCGCCCTATGCCTGGGGCCGCTTCGAGGAACGCTTCGACGTCTCCAAGGAGCCCAACGAGCCGAACCGCTTCGGCTGGGTGGTCGAGGTCGATCCATTCGATCCCAATTCGATCCCGAAGAAGCGCACGGCGCTCGGCCGCTTCAAGCATGAGGGCGCCGAAAGCATCGTCGCCCGCGACGGCCGCGTCGTGGTCTATCTCGGCGACGACGAGCGCTTCGACTATGTCTACAAGTTCGTCACCGCCGGCCGGTTCGACCCCAACAACCGCGCCGCCAACATGGATCTGCTCGATTCCGGCACGCTCTACGCGGCGAAATTCGCCGCCGACGGCACGGTCGAGTGGCTGCCGCTGGTCTTCGGCCAGGGTCCGCTGACCGCCGCCAACGGCTTCTCCAGCCAGGCCGACGTGCTGATCGAGACCCGCCGGGCCGGCGACCTTCTGGGCGCGACCAAGATGGACCGGCCCGAGGACATCCAGCCCAACGGCGTCACCGGCCGCGTCTATGTGATGCTGACCAACAACACCCGCCGCACCGACGAACAGGTCGACGCCGCCAATCCGCGCGCCAGGAACGCGTTCGGCCATATCATCGAGATCGTCGAGGACGGTGGCGACTTTGCTGCGACGAAAGGCAAGTGGGAAATCCTGCTGAAATGCGGCGACCACATGGTGGCCGCCGTCGGCGCGACCTTCTCGACAGAAACCACCAAGAACGGCTGGTTCGGCATGCCCGACATCTGCGCTATCGACGGCTCCGGGCGGCTCTGGGTCTCAACCGACGGCAATGGGCCCGACGTGACCGGCCGCACCGACGGCATCTGGGCTGTCGATACGCAGGGCGAGGCCCGCCGCACCTCGAAGCTGTTCTACCGCGTGCCCCATGGGGCGGAGTTGTGCGGGCCCTGCTTCACGCCGGACGATCAGACGCTGTTCGCCGCCGTGCAGCACCCGGGCGATGACGGCCCGGACTGGCCGGCTTTCGGCCGCCGCTCCCATTATGAGGATCTCTCGACGCGCTGGCCCGATTTCAGGCCCGACATGCCGTGCCGGCCGTCGGTGGTGGCGATCACCAGGCGCGGCGGCGGCAAGATCGGCGTCTGAGGGCACTCCAGCCGGCGCGGCTCAGCCCGCGCCGAGCCTGCCCATGATCTCGTCGCTGATCTCGAAATTGGCGAAGACGTTCTGGACGTCGTCGTCATTGTCGAGGGCTTCCATCAGCCGCATCATCGAGGCGGCCTTCTCCTCGTCGAGAGGAGCGGAGGTCGAGGGTCGCCAGACCGGCTTGGCGGAAGCCGGCGCGCCGAGCACCGCTTCCAGCGCCTTGGAAACCTCGTTCAGCGCATCGAAGGCGCAGAGGATGACGTGGCCGTTCTCGTCCGAGATCACGTCGTCGGCGCCGGCCTCGATCGCGGCCTCCATCACCTTGTCGGCATCGCCGACCTGGGGCGGATAGCTGATCTCGCCGACGCGGGAGAACATGAACGACACCGAATTGTTCTCGCCCAGCGCGCCGCCAGCCTTGGTGAAATAGGAGCGGACGGCCGACGCCGTGCGGTTGCGGTTGTCGGTCAGGGCCTCGACGATGACGGCCGCGCCGCCCGGCCCATAGCCCTCGTAGCGAACCTCGTCATAATTGTCGCCATCGCCCACGGCGGCCTTGTTGATGGCGCGCTGGATGTTGTCCTTGGGCATGTTTTCGGCGCGCGCCGCCAGCACGGCCATGCGCAGGCGCGGGTTCATGGCGGGATCGGGCAGGCCCATCTTGGCGGCGACGGTGATTTCCCGGCCGAGTTTCGAGAACAGCTTGGACCGCACCGCGTCCTGCTTGCCCTTGCGGTGCATGATGTTCTTGAACTGGGAATGCCCGGCCATGGGGATGCCTCTGCTGTGGCGGTCGATTCAGTCGGCCCTGTCCGCAACGATCGGCGGGAACGGGCCGGAGCGGCCTTATAGGCGGCTCGTTTGGCGGCAGGCAAGCCATCGCCTTGTCCCCGGCCGGCGGCCATCGAGCGATCGAATCGCGGAGGATGCCCGCGCGTTCGTGATCCTGCCGTTAAGTCATTTTTCGCCAATCTCGGACAGGTTCGGGTGGCGACGACGAACCCGGCGCTCCGGCGCTGCCCCCCAGGCTTCATGGACACGCTGCCCCATTCTCCGATCGCGGAACAGGAGTTGCGCTTTCGCGCCTTCCAGATCGGCCCCGTAGACCTCGCTTTGCTGCGCAAGCAAGGCGAGTTCGTGCGCATACGCCTGCCGATGCTTCTGCCGGAACTCGACGGGCAGTTCGAGCCCTGGCCCGAGATCCGCCGCGCCTTCGCCGTGCCCGAGGTGCATGAGTTGCGGCTGGCGCACTGGATCAGGCTGGCATCGGGCGAACTCACCGACGGCTTCATGGAATCGGCCGATCGCCTCGCCCATGCGTTTCACCGCCATGGCGTGCCTGCCTATGCGGTCGCGATCTGCCACGCCATCGTGACCAACCGCATCGGCAAGGAAATGGGGCTCGATCGCGATGCGCTGCAGACGATGAACGGCTTCTGGCAGCGCAAGGACTTCATCAGGCGCATCGCCTTGCGCGCCGCGCTGAACAAGGCGGCGCAGTTCGATCTCGAGCTGCTGCTGGAGACCTATGCGGAGGTCCAGCGCCAGAGCCGTGAGCAGAGGCGGGGCGAAATCGCCGCCTTCGCCGTCACGGTGCGCGACGTGGTCGGCGCCGTGAATGCGGGCGCGGGCGCCGTCGAGAGCCTGGCGCAGACGATGAACGGCGTCGTGCAGGACACGGGCGCACAGGCGGTGGTGGCGGCGCATGCCTCCGACGAGGCCTCGACCTCGGTCCAGAGCGTCGCCAGCGCCACGGAGGAGCTGTCGATCTCGCTCGATCAGGTCGCCCGCGAGGTCACGCATGCGGCCGACATGGCAGGAGACGCCAACATGGCGGCCATCAAGACCGACGTGATCGTCAAGAGCCTGGCGCGCTCGGCCGAAACCATCGGCTCGATGGTCGAGATCATTCGCGCCATCGCGAGCCAGACCAACATGCTGGCGCTCAACGCCACGATCGAGGCCGCCCGGGCCGGCGAGAGCGGGCGCGGCTTCGCCGTGGTCGCCACCGAGGTCAAGCAACTCTCGGCCCGCACCGCCCAGGCGACCGACGACATCGCCGCGCAGGTTCCGGCGATGCAGGCGGCGACCCGCGAGGCGGTCACCGCGATCGAGCACATCGTCGCCTTCGTCCAGCAGATGAACGAGACCACGGCGGCCGTCGCCGGCGGCATCGCCCAGCAGCGGACGGCGACGCAGGAGATCGCCCGGAGCGTCAGCCGCGCGGCGCTTGGAACGCAGGAGGTGGCGCAGACCATCTGCGGCGTCAGCGACATGGTCCAGCAGGCGGGAGAGGGCGTCACGGAAGTGCTCGGCGTGGCGAGCGCGCTGGCGCGGCAGGCCTCCGCGCTGACCGACGCCTTCGACAGCCTGATGCGCCAGAGCGACGCGGCGTAAGGTTTCTCAACCCGGTTCCCAGCCCGGAAACGCCTCCGACAGATGCGGCCCGATGCGGACCGGCCAGACCGCCTTCGCCAGCCCCGTCGCATCGTCGATCTCCACCGCGATGCCCGACAATGTGCCTTGCCCCGTGGCGGGCTCCATACGCGCGCCCGGCGTCTTCTGCAGGAAGCGCCGGATCGGCTCCTCCTTCTGCATGCCGAGGATCGAATCATAGTCGCCGCACATGCCGGCGTCCGACTGGTAGGCGGTGCCGCCGGGCAGGATGCGCGTGTCGGCGGTCGGGGTGTGGGTGTGCGTGCCGACGACGAGGCTGGCGCGGCCATCGACGAAATACGCCATCGCCTGCTTCTCGCTGGTCGCCTCGGCATGGACGTCGATGATCACCGCGTCGGCGACCTCGCCGAGCGGGCAGGCCGCAAGCTCGCGCTCGACCGCCGTGAAGGGATCGTCCAGCGCATCCATGAAGATGCGGCCCATGACATTGACGACGAGTACGCGCGCGCCGTTGCGGGCCTCGACGACGGTCGCGCCGCGGCCGGGCGTGCCCGACGGATAGTTCGCCGGCCGGATCAACCGGTCCTGCCGTTCGATGAAGACCAGCGCCTCGCGCTGGTCCCATGAATGGTTGCCGAGCGTCACGGCGTCGGCTCCGGCCGCCAGCAATTCGTCGCAGATCGCCTCGGTGATGCCGAAGCCGCCGGCCGCGTTCTCGCCGTTGATGACGACGCAGTCGAGGCTCCAGCGCTGGCGCAGGGCCGGCAGGCGTTCCTGCACCGCGACGCGCCCGGGGCGGCCGACGACATCGCCGAGAAAGAGAAAACGCATGGGGAGCTGTCCAGAGGCTGCAGGCCAACCTCCGTCGCGCGAATGGCGTCGGGAATCAACCGCAGCGAATCGTCTCGGCTTCCGTGACCACCCAGTCGAGCCGCCGGTCATGGCTCTCGTCGGGCACCGACTCGATCTCCTGCGCGCCATAGGCGATGCCGATGCTGACGACAGGAGCGAGCGCGGCAAGCACCGCGTCGTAATAGCCCTTGCCGTAGCCGATGCGGTAGCCACGCCGGTCGAAGGCGGCCAGCGGCACCAGTAGGATCGTCGGGGTCACGAGCGGCTGCTCGGGCTGCGGGACGAGCGTGCCGAAGCCGCCGGGCACGATCGGCTCGTAAGGCGCCCAGCGCCGGAAGATCATGCGCCCGTCGACGATGGCCGGCAGGCAGAGCGGAACGATGCGCGCATGCAGCCCCTCGAGGATCGGTCGGGGGTCGGCCTCCGAGCGCATCGGCCAGTAGGCGGAGACGATGGGGATGCCTTGTCCGCCCCCTACGCCCTCATCCTGAGGAGCGGCCGAAGGCCGCGTCTCGAAGGAGCCTCCAGTGCGCGCTGGAGCACCCTTCGAGACGCCGCTGCGCGGCTCCTCAGGATGAGGGGTGAGGATGTGATCCAGCAATGCAAGCGCCCGCTCGCAGATGGCCTCGTCCCAGATCAGACGGTCGTCGATCGCCAGCGCGTCGCGGCGCGACAGCGCGGCCTCGCGCAGGACGGATTTGCGGCTGGTCGAATTATCGGGGGAGGGCGTCGTCATGTCGAAAGTGCTGAGCCACCTCGGCCGTGGAGATTTCGATCCCGGGACACCTACTAAAGTAGGTGGGCGCCGTGTGTCCGGGTCCAGGGACCCGGTCAGGGACAGCTCCCTAGGGAGTCGTATGGGCCCGGGAATACAGTTTCTCGCACGCACCAGGCAGCCCAGCCCGATCTATGTAGGCTCAGGCCCGGCAAAGCGCCAGTGCAAGTTCGCTGGCTTCCTAGCCTGCGGGGTTGGCCACCAGGCTCTTGGCCACGCTCTCGATCCGCTCAGCGGCGGCCATCAGGGCGTGGGCCGCCTTGTCCTCGACTTCGCCGAGGCGCTGGTCGGCCGCTCCCGCATCGCCATGGAGATCGGACAACCGCGCCTCCAGCGCCGCGACCCGCTGCCTGAGTTCGGAAACCTCGTCGGCGACCATCAGCGCCGCCATCACATGCAGCCGCATGTCGCCGATCTCGCCGAAGGACTGGCGCATCTCCTCGATCTTGCCGTCATAGAGCCGGGCGAGGCCCTCCAGATGCGGCTCCTCGCCCTCGCCGCAGGCCATGCGGTAGGCCTTGCCTGCGATCGTGACATTGACCTGCGGCATCGCGTTCTCCGCTCAATGCTCGCTATGGAGCTGTTCGCCCTGCGCCCGCGCCACCACCGCGCCGACGACGTTGATCGCCCGTTCCAGCCGCTGCTCGACCTCGCGCGCCGCGCCCTCGACCTGGGCCACCCGCGCCATGGCGCCGTCGAGTTCCGAGGCGAGCCGCGCCCTGTCGTCCTGCATCAGGGTGAGTTCGGTTTCGAGATGGGCGCGGCCGCGCTCGGCCTCGATCCGGCGGCGGGCGGCGGCTTCCAGTTGACCGAGCGCGCCGTCGAGTCGCGCCAGCGCATTGTCCAGCATCAGGCTCGCCACCGCCGTTTCCCCCTGTCCGATCGAAGCCGGCTCACACGATTCGGAGGCAGCCTAGCGCATCCTGATCGAAAGCGGGAATCGGATGGCCAGGGAGCGCGCTTAAACCAAGGGCTTGCCAAGGACTTGGGCGCGATTGCTGAGTTGCGGCATGCGGCGGCGTGCGACGCGCGCCTCTCCACGCCGCCGGCTTGCGAATTGACTCGGGGAGAAGGGGCAGCCTAATCGGGCGGCCCGACCGACAACGATGCCCGGCCGCTTGAATGACCCGTCGCCGGCCTGCCCGCGCAGGATCGCGCTCAACTGACCTGCACCATCCGCCAGACGGAGCCCGGAACGCCATGACCACGATCGACCGCAAGCAGCACGACCAGCTTGCCAACGCCATCCGCGGCCTCGCCATGGACGGCGTCGAGCAGGCGAAATCGGGCCATCCCGGCCTGCCGATGGGTGCGGCGGACGTCGCCACCGTGCTGTTCACGCGGATCATGACCTATGACGCGTCCGATCCGCGCTGGCCCGACCGCGACCGCTTCGTGCTCTCGGCCGGGCACGGCTCGATGCTGCTTTACGCACTGCTCTATCTTACCGGCGTGCCGGGCATGGAGCTTGCCGACCTGAAGAAGTTCCGCCAGCTCGAATCGAAGACGCCGGGGCACCCCGAGAACTTCATGACCGCCGGCATCGAGACGACCACCGGCCCGCTCGGCCAGGGTCTGGCGACGGCGGTCGGCATGGCGATGGCCGAGCGCATGCTCGCCGCCGAGTTCGGCAGGAAGATCGTCGACCACCACACCTATGTGCTGGCCTCCGATGGCGACCTGATGGAAGGCATCAGCCATGAGGCGATCGCGCTGGCGGGCCACCAGAAGCTCAACAAGCTGATCGTGCTCTGGGACGATAACGGCATCTCGATCGACGGGCCGCTCTCGATCTCGGATTCGGTCGATCAGGTCGCGCGCTTCAAGGCCTGCGGCTGGCGGGCAGAACGCGTCGATGGGCATGATCCCGAGGCGATCGAGGCCGCGATCCGCCGGGCGCAGAGGTCGAGCAAGCCGACCATGATCGCCTGCAAGACGATCATCGGCTTCGGTGCGCCCAAGAAGCAGGGCACGTCGAAGGCGCATGGCGAGGCGCTGGGCGTGGAGGAACTCGCCGCTGCCAAGCAGAAGCTCGGTATCGCAGGCGGGCCGTTCGAGGTCGCAGCCGACGTGCTCAAGGCGTGGAGGGGTTACGGCTCAGCCGGGGCCGGGGCGCACAGCGAATGGAAGGGCCGTTTCGGCGCGCTGTCGGAACGCAAACGCGCCGATTTCGACCGCCGCCAGATCCATGGCGTGCCGGCCAGGCTCGACAAGGCGATTCTGGCCCACAAGAAGGCGCTGATCGCAGCCCCGCAGACGGTCGCGACCCGCAAGGCCTCCGAGCTGGCGCTTGAGGCGATCATGCCGGTGATGCCGGAGCTGGTGATGGGCTCGGCCGATCTGACGCCCTCGAACAACACCCGCACCAAGGCGGCGCAAGATTTTACGCCCAAGACGCCCAAGGGCCGCTATGTCCGCTACGGCATCCGCGAACACGGCATGGCCGCCGCGATGAACGGCATCACCCTGCATGGCGGCTTCCGCACCGCCGGCGGCACCTTCCTCGTCTTCGCCGACTATGCCCGGCCCTCGATGCGGCTGGCTGCGCTGATGGGCCTGCCGGTCGTCTACGTCATGACCCATGATTCGATCGGGCTTGGCGAGGACGGGCCGACGCATCAGCCGGTCGAGCATCTCGCCTCGCTGCGTTCGATGCCGAAGATGCGCGTCTTCCGCCCGGCCGACGCGATCGAGACGGCGGAAGCCTGGCAGCTCGCGCTGGAACGCCTCGACGGGCCGACGGTGCTGGCGCTCTCGCGCCAGAATCTGCCGCAACTGCGCATCGACGCCACCGCGAAGAACCGCTCCGCCACGGGCGGCTACGAACTGCTCGCAGCCGAGGGCGGCAAGGCGCAGGTCTCGTTCTTCGCCACGGGTTCGGAGGTCGAGCTTGCGGTCGCGGCGCGCAGGCTGCTGGCAGAGAAGGGCGTGCGCGCGCGCGTCGTCTCGGTTCCGTCGCTCGAACTCCTGCTGGAACAGGACGAGGCGACGAAAGACGCCATTATCGGGACGGCTCCGGTCAAGATCGCGGTCGAGGCCGGGGTGCGCTTCGGCTGGGATGCTGTGATCGGCCATGACGGCGGCTTCGTTGGGATGTCGTCCTTCGGAGCAAGCGGTCCCTACAAGGACGTCTACAGGCATTTCGGCATCACGGCGGAGGCGATCGTCGAGGCCGCCATGAAGCGGCATAACGGCTGATATTCGCGCAAAGCAGGTCATTTTCGCGCAAAGCACTTGCGCTTCGCCCCATTCTGGCCGATTTGCCCGCGTGAATGGCGCGGCAGCGCCATGCATCGGGCTGACGGAGAGGATTTGAGATGACGGTCAAGGTGGCGATCAACGGTTTCGGCCGCATCGGGCGCAATGTCCTGCGTGCGATCATCGAGTCGAAGCGCAAGGACATCGAGGTCGTCGCGATCAACGATCTCGGCCCGGTCGAGACCAACGCCCATCTCTTCCGCTTCGACAGCGTGCATGGCCGCTTTCCCGGCACGGTGACGGTGTCTGGCGACACGATCGACGTCGGCCGCGGGCCGATCAAGGTCACCGCGATCCGCGATCCCAAGGACCTGCCGCACAAGGCGCTGGGCGTCGACATCGCCTTGGAATGCACCGGCATCTTCGCCACGCGCGAGAAGGCCGCCGCCCACCTCGCGGCCGGCGCGAAGCGCGTGCTGGTCTCGGCCCCCTGCGACGGAGCGGACCTCACCGTCGTGTTCGGCGTCAATGACGGCGCGCTGACGAGCGAGCATGTCGTGGTCTCGAACGCGTCCTGCACCACCAACTGCCTCGCGCCGGTCGTGCGCGTGCTCCATGACGCGGTCGGCATCGACAAGGGCTTCATGACCACGATCCACGCCTATACCGGCGACCAGCCGACGCTCGACACCATGCACAAGGACCTCTATCGCGGCCGCGCGGCCGCGCTCTCGATGATCCCGACCTCGACCGGCGCGGCCAAGGCGATCGGCCTCGTCATCCCCGAGCTCAAGGGCCGTCTCGACGGCTCCTCGGTGCGCGTGCCGACTCCCAACGTCTCGATGGTGGATTTCAAGTTCATCGCCAAGCGCCGGACCACGGTCGAGAAGGTCAACGAGGCGATCGTCAAGGCCAGCAAGCGCGGCGCGCTGAAGGGCATCCTGGCCGTCACCGACCAGCCCAACGTCTCGATCGACTTCAACCACGACCCGGCCTCCTCGATCTTCGCTCTCGACCAGACCAAGGTCATGGACGACAAGTTCGTCAGCGTGGTTTCGTGGTATGACAACGAGTGGGGCTTCTCGAACCGCATGAGTGACACGGCGGTTGCGATGGCCAAGCTGATCTGAGGGATGCGGCATGACGCGCGATGTCGTCCTGACGCAGATTGAAACGCGTCTGGACGCCATCGAAGCCGGGGTCAGGCAATTGCCCAAGATGGTCGATTTCGCCACATTGAAGGCGGATGTCGCTCGTATCGACGGCAAGCTGTCGAACATTCCGACGATGCGGCAGTTGCTCACCATGGTCGTCAGCACCTCGGTTGCCGGGGCTGCGATCGTTTTCACCATCCTTCGTTTCGGCGGGAACTGACAATGTCTGACGTCAAGACCGTGGCTCGCACTGAGCCGCATGTGGAAATGCACACGAGCCTGCCCGCCGCCAGCACGACCGACAGACCCGTTGCGGGCGCGCCCGCCATGGTTACGCCGGTCAATGACAAGCCCGCGATGCCCACCCCCGTCGTCGAGCCGCGCCAGCTCGACCAGCTCTCCCGCATCGAGGAGAAGGCCGCGCGCATCGAGGAGAAGTTCGCCCGCTACGAGGCGGTGCTGACCCGGGCCGAGGCCTCGCTCGAGCGCAGCGCCCACAAGGTCGACGCCGCCGCCGGCACGATGGATTTCGCCGGCATCCGCGGCGAGATCGCGGCCCTGCGCGACCGTGTCGACGCGACGCCCCGCGCCGCGACCCTGTTCACCACCGCGATCGTCACCGCCGTACTGACCGTCGTCCTCACCGTCCTGGTGCTGAAGTTCGGCGTTCCGGGCATCATGCCGAAGCTGCTGCCGTGACCGGATTCAAGACACTCGACGACGCCGATCTCGCGGGCAGGCGCGCGCTTGTCCGGGTCGATCTCAACGTGCCGATGGAGAACGGCGCGGTCAGCGACGCGACCCGCATTGACCGCATCCTGCCGACGATCCGCGAGATTTCGGGCAAGGGCGGCAAGGTCGTGCTGCTGGCGCATTTCGGCCGGCCCAAGGGCCGCGACGCCAAGGACAGCCTCAGGCAGGTCGCGCCGGCTCTGGCGCATGCGCTGGGAGCGCCGGTCACCTTCGTCGATGACTGCATCGGCGAGGATGTCGAAAGGGCGATCGCGGCGGCGAAGAACGGCGACGTGCTGCTGCTGGAGAACACCCGCTTCCATGCGGGCGACGAGAAGAACGACCCGGAGTTCGTCACGGCGCTGGCCGCCAATGGCGACCTCTTCGTCAACGACGCATTCTCGGCCGCCCACCGCGCCCACGCCTCGACCGAAGGACTTGCCCATGTCCTGCCGGCCTTCGCCGGCCGCACCATGCAGGCCGAACTGGAGGCGCTGTCGGCCGGTCTCGACAATCCGGCGCGGCCGGTCATGGCGATCGTCGGCGGGGCAAAAGTCTCGACCAAGCTCGATCTGCTCGGCAACCTCGTCCGCAAGGTCGATGTGCTCGCCATCGGCGGCGGCATGGCCAACACGTTTCTGGCTGCGCGCGGGCTCAAAGTCGGCAAATCGCTCTGCGAGCACGACCTCGTCGCCACCGCCCGCGAGATCGAGGAGAAGGCCAGGGCCGCCGGCTGCGAGATAATGCTGCCGGTCGATGCGCTGGTCGCGCGCGAGTTCAGGGCCAATCCGGGCCATCGCGTCGTCCCCGTCGGCGAGGTCGCGGCCGACGAGATGATTCTGGACGCAGGTCCGCTCAGCGTAGCCGTGGTCGTGCTGAAGCTCGATTCCGTCAGGACGCTGGTCTGGAACGGGCCGTTCGGGGCGTTCGAGCTGCCGCCCTTCGACACGGCCACGGTGACGGTCGCGAAAGCGGCCGCCGAGCGCGTCAAGGCCGGCAAGCTGGTCGCGGTTGCGGGCGGCGGCGACACGGTCGCGGCGATGAACCATGCCGGCGTGGCCGATGAGCTGACCTATGTCTCGACGGCGGGCGGGGCGTTTCTGGAGTGGATGGAAGGCAAGCCGCTGCCGGGCGTGGAGGCGTTGCGGAAGGGGTGAGCGCAACCAAAGATTGCGTTGCGGCAGATGATGTTTATGCTATGTTCTTGTCTGGAGGCTTGGAAGATAGGAGACGCGCGTCGATGAGCGAGAACGTGCAGACAACTATGTTCGAGATCCTGAAAAGGATTCAGGCCGATATGTCGTCGTTTCGCGCTGAAACGAATGAGCGCTTCGAGAAGATCGAGCAGCGTTTCGACGAACTCGGCATGCTGTTCCGCAAGCAGCGGCGCGACATGGCCGGCTTGCTCGTGATGGCCAAGGGGACGTCCGGCCAATTCGCCGAAGACCTCGCGGCCGTCGAAGAGCGTGTCGCGGCTCTGGAGGCGCGCGGCCGCTAGCCCTTCACCTTGTCAGCCGGTTTGGCTTTGCCTTGATGGCCCATCCGCTCTAAATCCTCCCCATCACGCGCAAACGCCATTCCGGGAGGATACCTTGGCCCGCATCACGCTTCGCCAGTTGCTCGACCATGCCGCCGAAAACGACTACGGCGTGCCCGCCTTCAACATCAACAACATGGAGCAGGCGCTGGCGATCATGGCGGCGGCCGACGCCACCGACGCGCCGGTCATCATCCAGGCCTCGCGCGGCGCGCGCAGCTACGCCAACGACATCATGCTCAAGCACATGATGGATGCCGTCACCGAGATCTATCCGCACATCCCCGTCTGCGTGCATCTCGACCACGGCAACGAGGCCGCGACCTGCATGACCGCGATCCAGGCCGGCTTCACCTCGGTGATGATGGACGGCTCGCTCAAGGCCGACGGCAAGACGCCGGGCGACTGGGACTACAATGTCGCGGTGACGAAGCAGGTCACCGAGATGGCCCATCTCGGCGGCATCTCCGTCGAGGGCGAACTCGGCGTGCTCGGCTCGCTGGAGAGCGGCGAGGGCGAGGCCGAGGACGGCCACGGCTTCGAGGGCAAGCTCTCCCATGACCAACTGCTGACCAACCCTGACGAGGCGGTGAAATTCGTCGCCGAGACCAAGGTCGACGCGCTCGCCATCGCCATGGGCACCTCGCACGGTGCCTACAAGTTCACCCGCAAGCCCGACGGCGCGATTCTGGCGATGCATGTCATCGAGGAGATTCACGCCAAGCTGCCGAACACGCATCTCGTCATGCACGGATCGTCCTCCGTGCCGCAGGATCTGCAGGACATCATCAACCGCTATGGCGGGCAGATGAAGCCGACCTGGGGCGTGCCGGTCGCCGAGATCCAGCGCGGCATCAAGCATGGCGTGCGCAAGATCAACATCGACACGGACAACCGCATGGCGATGACCGGACAGATCCGGAAGATCCTGTCGGAGCATCCCGGCGAGTTCGATCCGCGCAAATATCTCAAGCCCGCCATGGAAGCGATGACGGCGCTCTGCCGCTTACGCCTGCAGGAGTTCAACACGGCCGGCCAGGCGAGCAAGATCAAGCGGGTCGCGACCACGGCCGAGATGGCGAAGCGTTACGCCAGGGGCGAGCTCGACCCGACTTTCGGCGCGCAGAAGGCGGGCTGAGACACAGCGCGGCCCTCGCCCGGTCGGGGCGAGGCTGCGCCGTCAGCGTCCGACGAGCGCGTCCCAGAGCGGCAGGCTCACCACCGCGCTGAGAAAGATCACCAGGAAGGCGATGCGCCGGAAGGTCGCCTCCGACGCCAGGCCGAAGGCGTGCGTCCCGGCCCATAGTCCCGCGCCGTAGACGATCAGCAGCGGAGCCGCCATCAAGGCGGCGGCCCATGTCAGGATGCCGGTCAGCCACAGAGTCAGGCCGCTGATCACGGTCGACATGCCGAAGAAGGTCAGCAGATTGGCGCGGGTCCTGTGGCGGTCGTTTCGCTGGGCGCCGAGCCAGAACACCGCCAGCGGCATGCCGCCAAGGCTCGCCATGCCGTTGAACAGGCCCGATAGAACGCCGACGCCGAGCGAGAGCGGCACGCCGGGCCGGCCGTGATAGCGCCAGCCCGAGGCCATCAGCGCCACGGCCGTCAGCACCAGCGCCGCCAGCGTCCAGCGCATGGTTTCGCGGTCCAGCCAGATCAGCAGCCAGACGCCGGCCGGCAGCGCCAGCGTCGCGGTCACCAGCAGCGGCAGCACTTCGCGCCACTCCGCCTGTCGCGCGGCGCGGGCTGCAATCGGCACGGCGAAGAGCACGTCGATGAACCAGATCAGCCCCAGCGCCGCGACAGGACCGATCACCAGACTGGCCAGCGGCATGAACACCATGGCGAATCCGAAGCCGGTGAAGCCGCGAACGAGCCCGCCGAGCAGCGTAGCTGCGATCAGCGTGGCGAGGCCGGACGGGGGGATGCCGGGAAAGGCGAAGGCGAAAAGCTGGGTCATGTCGACAGGGCTGGCGGGCGCTGCACGCACCAACAGCGAGACGCGCCCTACGGCAACCCCTGATCCTGTGATGCGACCGATGCGCCCCGGTCATCGATCGTTAGGAGGAGGCATGGAACAAAGCGTGTCCGCAAGCTAGCGTCACGCGACATGAACCCACCGATTCGCATCCTCGGCATCGACCCCGGTCTCCGCAAGACCGGCTGGGGCGTCATCGTCAGCGAAGGCAGCAAATTGTCGTTCCTGGCCTGCGGCTGCATCGAGAGCGACCAGAGCCTGTCGCTGGCGCAGCGGCTGCGGCAGTTGCATGAGGGGCTCGACGCGGTGATCGCCGACTGGACGCCGGATGAGGTGGCCGTCGAAGAAACCTTCGTCAATCGCGATCCGCAATCGGCGCTGAAGCTGGGCCAGGCGCGCGGGATTGCGCTGGTCGTACCGGCGCTGGCGGGGCTGAGCGTCTCCGAGTACGCCGCCAATCTCGTCAAGAAGACCGTGGTCGGCGTCGGCCATGCCGACAAGCGGCAGGTGCAGGCGATGATCCGGGTGCTGCTGCCAAGGGCCGAGGCGAAGAGCGCCGATGCAGCCGATGCGCTGGCGGTGGCGATCTGCCATGCGCAGCATCGCGGCATCAGGACGCTGGCGGCGCAGATGCGCGCCAGCGCCTGAGGCGATACGGTTGGCAAGGATGGGGCACGCAGCGCGATGATCGGCAAGCTCAAGGGGCTGATCGATTCCTATGGCGAGGATTTCGTCATCCTCGACGTGCAGGGCGTCGGCTATGTCGTGCAATGCTCGTCGCGCACCCTGCAGCGGCTTCCCAAGCCCGGCGAGGCGGCGGCGCTCTCGATCGAGACCCATGTCCGTGAGGACGCGATCCGGCTCTACGGCTTCCTGTCCGACACTGAGCGCGACTGGTTCCGCCTGATGCAGATGGTGCAGGGGGTGGGCGCCAAGGTCGCGCTCGCCATCCTCTCGACGCTGGAGCCCGGCGCGCTGGCGACCGCGATCGCCACCGGCGACAAGGCTGCGGTGGCGCGCGCGCCGGGCGTCGGCCCCAAACTCGCCCAGCGCATCTGCGCCGAGCTGAAGGACAAGGCGCCTGCGTTTGGCCATATCGATCCCGGCGTGGCGCAACTCGCCGGGGCGCTGGAGGCGCGCAACCTGCCGCAGCCGGTGGCGGACGCCGTCTCGGCGCTGGCCAATCTGGGCTATCCGCAGGCGCAGGCAGTGGCTGCGGTCGCGGCCGCCTCGCGCGCCGCGGGCGAGGGGGCGGGAACGGCGCAACTGATCAAGCTCGGGCTGAAGGAACTGGCGAAGTGAGTGCGGCTGACGACGCGGTCATCCGCGAGATCGAGGACAAGACGGCGTTCCTCGCGCTGATGATGCGGCATTGGGGCTCGCATCGCATGATGATCGGGCTTCAGGTCTATGATTGCGCCGAACTGCCGCTGCTCGGCCTGTTTTCGGCCGATAGCGAGCCGCTGGCGGTCGCGAGCTGGGCGATGGACCGGGACGTCGCGGTCCTCTGTGCGCTCCACGCGCTGTCGCCGGGGCAGGGCGCGGCGATCCGGCTGCTCGACGCGGTCAAGGCGGCCGCGAAGGCAAGGGGCGCAACCCGGCTGCGCGCCATGCTGACCAACGACAATCTGCCGGGGATGGCCTTCTACCAGAAGCAGGGCTTTCGCTTCTCGGGGCTTTATGTCGAGGCGATCGACCATTACCGCTCGGTGATCCCGACGATCATCAGGGTGGGACATCAGGACATTCCGGTGCGGGATGCGCTCGAACTGGAGATCGCGTTGTGAGGCCAGCGCAGGGTCAATCCTCCTCGTAAAGCTCGGAGAGCGGGATCGACAGCCCGAGCGCGGTAAGCTCGATGGCGGCGTCGCGCCCTTCCACGCGCCGTGACGTCCAGCTCCGCTCGTCAATGCGGTCGATCACGTCGATCACTGCGCGATCCCGGTCGAGCATGAGGCAATGCTTCAGGCTCGGAAGCCGCTTGTAGAGTTCCGCCTTCTCGCTGCGATCCCGACCCTGGCTGCCCGGCGAGACGACTTCTGCAAGGACGAGCGGATCGTTGAGAGATATCGCGTCGAGATCGAGCGGAGCGCCACAACGGATCATCAGATCCGGAAACACGGCCAGATCCATGAAGCGCTCTTTGAGCCAGAAGGTTTCCGTAAAGACATCGCAGTTCGACTTCTTCGCGCGAAACCGTGTCTCGAAGGCAAAGGACAGATTCCTCACGAGCCGGTGATGGGAAAATCGCGCCCCGACCATCAGCTTGACGACGCGTCCGCCGATCAGCTCCCATTTCTCATGCGCGGGCTTGTCGGCGAGGTATTCCTCGAAATCGTCGAGGTCCATGTATTCGAAGCCCGGCCGCTGGACGAAGCTCATGGTCCTTCTCTCCCTTCGTGACTTGCAGCCTAGCACAGGCTAGGACCGGCTGCGATGACGACGCCGAATCCCCGCCCCGGACTGCTCTCCGCCGAGCGCCGCGATGACGACAGCGAGACGTCGCTGCGGCCGCTCTCGCTTGCCGATTTCACAGGACAGGCGGCGGCGCGGGCCAATCTGCAGGTCTTCATCAACGCAGCGAAATCGCGCGGCGACGCGCTCGACCACGTGTTGTTCGTCGGCCCGCCGGGCTTGGGGAAAACGACGCTGGCGCAGATCGTGGCGCGCGAACTCGGCGTCAATTTCCGCTCGACCTCGGGACCGGTGATCGCCAAGGCCGGCGATCTCGCGGCGCAGCTGACCAATCTGGAGGAGCGCGACGTGCTCTTCATCGACGAGATCCACCGGCTCAACCCGGCGGTGGAGGAAATCCTTTATCCGGCGATGGAGGATTACCAGCTCGATCTGATCATCGGCGAGGGGCCGGCAGCCCGCTCGGTCAAGATCGACCTGCCGAAATTTACCCTCGTCGGCGCGACCACGCGGCAGGGCCTGCTGACGACGCCGCTGCGCGACCGCTTCGGCATCCCGATCCGGCTGCAGTTCTACACGGTCGAGGAGTTGCAGAGCATCGTGGCGCGCGGGGCGCGCGTGCTTGGTGTCGGCATGTCGGAGGACGGGGCGAACGAAATAGCGCGTCGCTCGCGGGGTACGCCGCGCATTGCGGGGCGGCTGCTGCGGCGGGTGCGCGACTTCGCCATCGTCGATGGCGATCCTGTGGTCACGCGCAGCGTGGCGGACAAGGCCTTGTCGCTGCTCGACGTCGATGCGATCGGCCTCGACACCATGGACCGGCGCTATCTGACGACGGTCGCGATCAATTTCGGCGGCGGGCCGGTCGGGATCGAGACCATCGCGGCCTCGCTGTCGGAGCCGCGCGACGCGATCGAGGAGATCATCGAGCCGTTCCTGCTCCAGCAAGGGTTCATCCAGCGCACGCCGCGCGGCAGGCTTTTGACGCCGCATGCCTTCCGCCATCTCGGCATGCCTGAGCCGAGCCGGGACGCGGCGCAGTTCGGGCTGTTCGGGAATGGCGAGGAGGGGTGATGAGCGAGGATATCCTCGACCGGATGCGGCGCAATCCGGCCGGCGACTGGACGATTTCCGATATTGAACGTCTCTGCCGGTTTTACTCTATCACTTGCAGTCCGCCATCCGGCGGTGGCTCGCACTACAAGATCAGTCATGACGACGTCGCTGACATCCTGACGATACCGGCACGCCGGCCGATCAAGCCGAAATATGTCCGGCTCCTCGTCAAATTCGTTTCCCTCGTGCTAAAGTCGCGATCGAGGACTTGAGAATGGCCAAGCTCGACTATCGAATTGTTATAGAACCCTTGTCGGCGGACGACGGTGGCGGTTACTTCGCGACCGTCCCTGACCTGCCGGGCTGCATGTCGGATGGCGAAACGCCCGAGGAAGCGATCGTCAACGTACAGGATGCGATCCATAGCTGGATCGAGGCGGCTCTGGAACTCGGTCGAGATGTCCCGCGTCCTACCCGCACGCTTGCCGCCGCCGAATAGTCCGGTCGAGATTTGCCCACACCCCACCTCCTCTCCGTCCGCGTCTATTACGAGGACACCGATTTTTCCGGCGTGGTCTATCACGCCTCCTATCTGCGCTTCATGGAGCGTGGGCGCACCGAGCTGATCCGCTCGCTCGGCGTCGGGCAGCGCGAATTGTTCGACGGCGACACGGCGCTGGGCTTCGCCGTCCGCAGGATGACGATCGAGTTTCTCCGCCCCGCCGTGATGGACGACCTCCTGACGGTCGAGACGCGCTCGGTCGCGGCGCGCGGCGCGACCATGGATGTCGAGCAGCGAGTCCTGCGCGGCGATGAGGTTCTGATCACCGCGCAAGTGCTGGTCGCCTGTGTGGGCGGCGGGCGGGCGCGGCGGATTCCCGATGGGCTGCGGAAGCGGCTGATGCTGCCGGATTGACGCATCGACGTCCGCTCCTGACCATGTTAGCGCTCGTTACATGAGTTGGAAGCGCACCCCTCCCGATCCCTCCCGCGGCTATCACCATGGCAACCTCAAGGAGGAGCTTGTCCGCGCGGCGCTTGGGCTGATCGGGGAGAAGGGCCCCAACGGCTTCACCTTCGCCGAGGCAGCCCGTGTCGCCGGCGTCAGCCCGGCTGCGCCCTACCGGCATTATCGCGACAAGGACGCGCTGATCGCGGATGTCGCGACGCGCGGTTTCCAGGCGTTCGAGACCGCGCTCGCCCGCGCCTGGGACCAGGGCAGGCCCGATCCGGAGACGGCGTTCCATCGGCTGGGGCGGGCCTATCTCGCCTTCGCCCATGACGAGCCCGCCTATTATTCGGCGATGTTCGAGGCCGGGGTTCCGCTCGACGCCAGCCCCGAATTGCGCGCCGCCGCCGACCGCGCCTTTCAGGGCCTGCGCTCGGCTTCGGAGGCGCTGATCGCGCTGCTGCCGGCCGGAAAGCGCCCGCCCGCCTTGATGATGGCGCTGCATGTCTGGGCGATGTCGCATGGCGTGGCGGCGCTGTTCGGCCGGGCCGATGGCGGTCGGCGGCCGCTGCCGATGTCGGCGGCGGAACTGCTTGAGGCAGGCATGTTGGTCTATCTGCAGGGGTTGGGGCTCGGACGCACCAAGGGCGAGTGATCTCCTTTGTCATTCCGGGGCGGGCGAAGGCCGAACCCGGAACCCACGACCGGGCGAACGCTTTCGAAGGCCGCATCCGCGTCGAGCCCTGTCGTGGGTTCCGGGTTCTCGGCTACGCCGAGCCCCGGAATGACAGGGGAAGGTGCCGGCCAGACAATTCGAGCGGGCTGTCGCAAGGGCCGATCTTGACAACCCGCCCCGCTGCATCCATTTATGTAAATGTGATTTACATTCACGTCGGAGAGGGAACGATGCCGATCGTCGCGAAGCTGGACGAGTTTGGGAGAGGGGCCTGGATCGCGTTCGCGGTTCTGGGCTTCATCGTGTGGTGGCCTCTGGGTCTGGCGACCCTTGGCTTTGTCATCTGGAGCGGACGCATGGGATGCGGATATGCCGGCGCAGGGCGCCATGAATACAAGATGAGCCGCCTGCAGGAGAAGATGGACCGCCTGCGTCAGCGCATGGGCGGCGGCGAAGGCGGCGAACGCGGCTTTGGCGGCGGCTGGCATCGCGGACCGTCGAGCGGCAACCGCGCCTTCGACGAGTACCGTCAGGAGACGCTGCGCAGGCTCGAGGACGAGCAGCGCGAGTTCCAGGACTTCCTGGGCCGCCTGCGCATGGCCCGCGACAAGGCCGAGTTCGACCAGTTCATGGCCGACCGCAGGCTTGGCGACGCCACGCCGCCTCCGGCCGCCTGAGCCTTCACGCCGATCCATTCGGCCGACAGCGACGCCCGCTCCGGGAGACCGGGGCGGGCGTTTTCGCATGTCGCGTATTCGCCGCCACAGTGTTGCAGATGCGCCATGTATACCCGGCATTAACCTTGCTGGAGGCTTAACTCGAAGGGAAACATGCGTTTCGTAGGAAACTCCCGCTTGCGCCCATCTTTCGCCGGATTCCCAAGCGATTGAGGACCTTGTCAGTTTCCCGGAAGCGCAGATCGGGCGGCGGCGCGGGGTCACCCTGCGACGCGTGCGGCGGGACATGGCCTTGATGGCCTGACTCCGCCGCGATGCAAGAAGGAAGACCAGATGAACCCGGCCGAGATCGCGCAGGCGGCTCCGCAGATCGACATGTCGTTCTGGTCGCTGTTCTGGCATGCCCATATCGTGGTCAAGCTGGTGATGATCGGGCTGCTCGGGGCCTCGGTCTGGTGCTGGTCGATCATCGTCGACAAGACGCTGCTCTATCGCCGCACGCGCCGGGACATGGACGCCTTCGAGGAGGTGTTCTGGTCGGGCCGTTCGCTGGAAGAGCTTTACCGCGACCTTTCGGGCAAGCCGGTCAACGACATGGCGGCCGTCTTCGTGGCGGCGATGCGCGAGTGGAAGCGCTCCTTCGAGAATGGCGGGCGCTCGGTCGCGAGCCTGTCGCAGCGGATCGACAAGGTGCTCGACGTGACGATCCAGCGCGAGGCCGAGCGGCTTGAGTCGAAGCTGCTGGTGCTTTCGACCATCGCGTCTGCGGCGCCCTTCATCGGCCTGTTCGGCACGGTCTGGGGCATCATGAACTCGTTTGCCGCCATCGCGGTGTCGAAGAATTCCTCGCTCGCGGTCGTCGCGCCGGGCATCGCCGAGGCGCTGTTTGCCACCGCGATCGGCCTGTTCGCCGCGATTCCGGCGCTGATGGCCTATAACAAGCTCCAGTCCGAGGTCGCCAAGGCGCAAAACCGCCTGGAAGCCTTCGCCGACGAGTTCTCCGCGATCCTGTCGCGGCAGATCGACGAGCGGCTGGCGGCCTGAAGGGCGAACGCAATGGGCATGTCAGCAGCATCCGGGAACAGGTCGGGGGGACGGCGCGGCCGGCGCGGCCGGAAGCACGGCGCGATCGCCGAAATCAACATGACGCCGTTCATCGACGTGATGCTGGTGCTGCTGATCATCTTCATGGTCGCCGCCCCTTTGATCGCGACCGGCGTGCCGATCGATCTGCCGCAGACCGGCGCCAAGCCGATCAATGTCGATCAGAAGCCGATCACCATCGCCATCGACGGCAAGGGCCAGATCTTCCTGCAGGACCAGGCCACTCTGGAGCCCGATCTCGTCGGCAAGCTCCAGACCCTGACCAATCAGGGCTACGAGCAGCGCATCTATGTGCGCGGCGACCGCATGGTCGATTACGGCCGCGTCGCCTCGGTGATGTCGACCATCACCTCGGCCGGTTTCAAGAAAGTCGCGCTGGTCACCGAGCCGGCGCGTTGAGTTCGTTGCGAGCGGGGATGTTCAGGGCGTGAAGCTGTCGACCTCCGAACCGGGCATGGTGGTGTCTGCGCTGGGCCACGCGACGTTTCTCGTCGCGGGGCTGCTGGCGTTTTCATCGCCTGCGCCGCTGCCGGAGAACGAGGAGGCGATCGCCGTCGAGGTGGTGGATCCGAGCGCGCTGAACCAGGTCACGCGCGGCGAGCGTCAGGCCGAGAAGGTCGAGGCGCAGCCGATCCAGCGCGCCGAGCGTCAGGCCGAGATCGTTGAGCGCAAGGAAGCGGGCGAAGCCAAGGCCGATACGCCGGCTCCGCCGAGCCGCCCGGTCGAGCTCAAGACGGCCGACGACAATGCCGCAGCCCCGCTGCCGCCCTCGCGCTCGGCGCTGCTGCCGAAGTCGGAGCCGCAGGTGACGCCGCCGGAACCCGCGAAGCAGCCGCCGCAGAAGAGCGAAGCGCAGGCTCAGGCCGAGGCGCAGCAGCGCCGCGACGAACTGGCGAAGCTCGCCGAGGAGGCCGAACTCGCCTCGAAGGCGCGCAAGGCCGAGGAAGACGCTAAGGCCGCCGCCAAGGCGAAGACCGAGGCCGAAGCGCAGGCGCGCGCCGAGGCGCAGGCCAAGGCCAAGGCCGACGCGCTCGCCAAGGCGGAAGCCGCCGAGGCCGCGAAGGAAAAGGCCGAGGCGGCGGCAAAGGCCAAGGAAGAGGCCGAGCAGAAGGCCAGGATCGCCGCCGCCGCCAAGGCCAAGCGGGAGGCCGAGGCCAAGGCGAAGCGCGAGGCCGAGATCGCCAGGAACTTCAACCCGACCGATATCGCGAAGTTGCTTCAGTCGAAGGAGCAGGCGCAGTCCTCGGGCTCGGCCGCGCCGCAGATCAACCGCACCGCCTCGCTCGGCACCGAGCGGGGCGCCTCGCAGAAGCTCAGCCCGTCGCTGCGCGCGCAACTCGTCGGCATCATCCAGGACCAGTTGCTGAAGTGCTGGAACGTGCCGATCGCGCTCGCCAACGCCAAGGGGCAGGTGGTGCCGCAGGTGCGCATGAAGCTCAACACCGACGGCTCGCTCGTCGGCCAGCCCGGCGTCGTCAACTCCTCGTCGGATCCGCTGTTCAGGGTAGCCGCCGATTCGGCTCTCACCGCGACCCGCCGCTGCGCGCCCTTGCGCATCCCGGCCCAGTTCGCCTCCTATTACGACGACTGGCGCGATGTCGTCGTCAATTTCGACGCAAGGGACATCCTGTGACCCTCATTTCCACGCATCTCCGCTCGCCGGGCCTGACCCGCCGCCGCGCGCTCGCGCTTGCGGGCGCTTCGCTTCTGATGCCGGCCATGGCGAAAGCCGAGCTTGTCATCGATCTGCGCGGTGGCTCGTTCCAGCCCCTGCCGATCGCGATTGCGGATTTCGCGGGCGAGGGCGGCGTGCTGGTCTCCGGGGTCATCACCAACAATCTGCGGCGCTGCGGCTATTTCACGCCGATCGACAAGGGCCGCCATCCCGACAAGAATCCGCCCTTCGATTCCGCGCCTCAGTTCGAGGCCTGGAAGGCCGCCGGCGTGCAGGCGCTGGTGACGGGCCGCGTCTCGCGCGACGCTTCGGGCCGGATCAAGGCGGAGTTCCGGCTCTGGGACGTCACCACCGGCACGCAGACCGACGGCCAGCAATATTTCACCGACCCGAGCAACAACCGCCGCGTCGGCCATATCATCTCGGATGCGATCTTCAGCAAGATCACCGGCGTGGGCGGCTTCTTCGACACGCGCGTGGTCTTTGTCGACGAATCCGGCCCCAAGGAGAACCGCCGCAAGCGGCTGGCCATCATGGACCAGGACGGCGCCAATGTGCGCTATCTGACCGACGGCTCGGTCTCCGTGGTGACGCCGCGCTACTCGCCGGTGTCGCAGGACGTGACCTACATGTCGCAGCGTCTCGGCGAGCAACCGCGCGTGCATGTGCTCAACATCGAGACCGGCCAGCGCCAGATCGTCGGCAATTTTCCCGACATGACCTCGAGCCCGCGCTTCTCGCCCAATGGAGCGCGCATCGCGCTCTCGCTGCAGCAGGGCGGCAACGCCAATCTCTACGCCATGGACATCGGCTCGCGCTCGACGACGCGGCTGACCTCGACGAGCGCGATCGACACCTCGCCGTCCTACTCGCCCGATGGCGCGCAGATCGTCTTCGAGAGCGATCGCGGCGGCTCGCAGCAGCTTTATGTGATGCCGTCGAGCGGCGGGGAGGGCAAGCGGCTTTCCTTCGCGCAGGGCTCCTATTCGCAGCCATCCTGGTCGCCGCGGGGCGACCTGATCGCCTTCACCAAGCGCACCGGCGGCGGCTTTGCCATCGGCGTGATGCGGCCCGATGGAACCGGCGAGCGCCTGCTCACCGAGGGCTTCCACAACGAGGCGCCGAACTGGGCGCCCAACGGGCAGTACATCATGTTCTTCCGCGATCCGGGCGGGCAGTCCGGCGGCAAGCTCTACATGGTCGACATCACCGGCCGCGTCGAAGTGCCGGTGCCGACGCCGGCCTTCGCGTCTGATCCGACCTGGTCGCCGCTGCTGACGGCGGCGCGCTGAGCCGTCTCCCGTCGTTCCGCATAGAGAGCCCCAGCGGAACTTTTGACCCGCGCCGCCGTCTTCTCGTCACAGGCTTTCGTCACTGAAGGCCTGCGCGAGGCTAACAGGACCGTGATGACCCACCATATGACCGACGATGCTTACGGGAGCGTCGCGCGGCCTCGCCGGCGTTTCGGGCTGTTTGCGGGTCTTGCCGCCGTCCTGCTGCTCGTCGGCTATTGGCTTTCGCCCTATGTCGCGGCGACGCGCTTTGCGCTCGCCGTGCAGTCCGGCGACAGCGTCGGGGCGATCGCGCGGATGGATGTGGTCGGCCTGCGCAACAGCTTCGCCCGCCAGATCGTGCAGGCCTATCTCGCGCGCAATCCGCAGCTTCGCAATCTCGATCCGTTGAAGCGTCAGGTGATCGGCGGCGTCGCCACCGGCTATGTCGCGGCGATCGTCGCCGACTATCTGACGCCCGAGGCGTTGGCCGAACTGCTGGCGCAAGGACGAACCGGCTCGGCTGCCGGCGCGCTGGTCGGCGACAGCGCCGCGTTTCCGCCGATCGACGGGATTGGCCGCGCCTTCGGGCTGTTCATGGCGTCGGGCTTCACCGGGCTCGACAGTTTCGCGGTCCAGCCGGAGATGACCGGGTACAAGCTGAATTTCGGCCTGCGCGGCGGGCGCTGGCTGCTGCGCTCGGTCTTGCTGCCCGAGGCGATGATCAACCGGCTTGCCGACGAGTTGACGACACGGACGGCGACCAAGCCCTGAGCAATGCCGGGTCCGAAGCGATGCGCCGATGCAACACCGGCTGGAATGCCGCATTTGCCTGCAATTGGTTAACCATACGCCGCAATGCCGCCATTTCGCCTTGCTTTGGCAAGTTGTCGTTTAGGTTGACGCTTCATTGCTGATGGCCTGTCGCAGTCTTCGTGAGCCAAGCCTCGCATCACGCCTCGCATCCCCGGAGTCACACCCATGCTCGCCACCCTCTTCGCCGGCGGTCGCGCCGTCCGCTTCGCCGCAGCCATCGCCGCCTCGCTCGCGCTCGGCGCCTGCGCCAACACCCAGAACGCGGACGGCTTCGGCGCCGGCGGCGCGGCCACGCCCGGCAGCGCGCAGGATTTCGTCGTCAATGTCGGCGACCGCGTCTTCTTCGAGACCGACTCCACCGACCTGACGCCGACCGCGACCGCGACCCTCGACAAGCAGTCTGCCTGGCTGCAGCGCTATCCGCGCTACACCTTCGTGGTCGAGGGCCATGCCGACGAGCGCGGCACGCGCGAGTACAACTTCTCGCTCTCGGCGAGGCGCGGCCAGACCGTGCGCGACTATCTCGCCTCGCGCGGCATCCAGGCCAACCGCATGCGCATCGTCTCCTATGGCAAGGAGCGGCCCGTCGCGGTCTGCAACGACATCTCCTGCTGGTCGCAGAACCGTCGCGGCGTGACCCTGCTCGACGGCGCCGGCGGAGTTTGAGCGCCCCGAACTGCCAAAAGGCCGGCGCTTCCGCAAGGGAAAGCGCCGGCCTTTTCATATTTTGGCCGTGGTGAGAGCGTGTGATACTGCACATGCGAAACGCGAACTGGTCTGAAACGATGTTCTGGAATTCCGCTGCTCGCGGCATCAGCCGCCTTGTTGTGCAAGCCGTCTTCGGCGCGATGCTGCTCGCAGCCGCGCCCATGAGCGCGACTGCGCAGGACGCTGCCGACCTGCTGGTCCGCACGAACCGGCTGGAGAACCAGCTCCGCCAGCTGTCGGGACAGATCGAACAGCTCCAGTTCGAGAACCGGCGGCTGACCGAGCAGTTGAGCAAGTTCCAGCAGGATGTCGATTTCCGTCTGAACGAGCGTGGTGGTGCGAGGCCCGGTTCGGCCAACCCGCCAGCCGCGCAGCCGGCCCCGCGCCAGCAGGCGCCCCAGAGGCGCGGCGACGCGTTCGACCCGAGCCAGCAGCAGGGGGCGGCCGGTGCGCCGCGCCCGCTCGGCGGCGGAACGATCGGCGGCGTCATCGAGGAGGATTTCGCCGATGCGCGCGGTCCGGGCGGGCAGGGCCCGCTCGATCTGCAGGGCGTCGGCCGCGGCGTGCCGCAGGGCGCGCTGCCGCCGGCTGGTCCGCGCAGCGGGCCGAGCGTCGCCGCAGCATCGGGACCGGCGACCGCGAAGGACGCCTATGACGTCGCCTACGCCTCGATCCTGCGCAAGGAATACGAGCAGGCCGAGATGGGCTTCCGCCAGTTCCTGCAAAGCTATCCGCGCGACCGCCTTGCCATCGACGCCACCTACTGGCTCGGCGAGACCTATTTTCAGCGCCAGCGCTATCGCGAGGCGGCCGAGCAGTTTCTGAAGATCTCGCGCGACTCGCCGCGCGCCAGCAAGGCGCCCGAAAGCCTGCTCAAGCTCGGCATGGCGCTGAACGGGCTCGGCGCGCGCGACCAGGCCTGCGCCACTTACGCCAAGGTCGGGGTCGACTATCCGAGCGCCTCCAACGCCGTGCGCCAGGGCGTCGAGCGCGAGCGCCGCCGCTCCGGCTGCGCTTGAGCGGGCGGACGCCGCCAGCCACGGCCGCCGCGCCGATCGCGGCCGACGAGGCGGCAGCGCTGTTTGCCGATCTCGAACCCATTCCCCGCCTGCTGATCGCGGTCTCCGGCGGGCCTGATTCCGTGGCGCTGCTCGGGCTCCTGAGCGAATGGTCTGACGCACCCAGCCGGCCCGCGCTTTCCGCCGCTACTGTGGATCATGGCTTGCGCACCGGCTCGGCCGCGGAGGCCGAACGCGTCGCCGCCCTGTGCCGCAGGCTCGGCGTGCCGCATGCGACGCTCCAGTGGACCGGGCCAAAGCCGCGCAGCGGATTGCAGGCTCGAGCGCGGGTGGCGCGCTATAGGCTGCTACAGCAGGAGGCGGAGCGGCTTGGCGGTGCTGCACTGGTCACGGCCCACACCGCCGACGACCAGGCCGAGACCATTCTGATGCGGATGGCTCATGGCTCCGGCCCGGCCGGGTTGATCGGCATGAAGGCTCGCAGCGAGCGGGACGGGTTCGTCCTGCTGCGGCCGCTGCTCGGCGTCGCCAAGGTGCGGGTTGTCGCGACCGCGCAGGCGCTGGGCCTGCCCTTCGTCATGGACCCGAGCAACGCCGAGCCGCGCTTCGAGCGCGTGCGCTGGCGAGCGCTGCTGCCGGTTCTGGCAGCGGAGGGCCTCGACGCCGCGCGTTTCTCCGTGCTGTCGCGGCGGCTTGCGCGCATAGAGGCGGCGCTCGACGAGCGGGCCGGCCGACTGCACCGTGAGCTTGCCTTGCCTGCGACCGCGACGGGCGGGGCAAAATTCGCTTTCGCGGTGCTCGCAACCGAGCCTGAGGAGATTACCCTGCGGGTGCTGGCAGCGACCGTCGCCGAGGTCGCCACACCCGGCCCTTTGCGCCTTGAGCGGCTCGAAACCTGCCTCGGCGCGCTGCTCTGCGCCGCCCGCGAGAGCCGCGCCATCACGCGGACACTATCGGGGTGCGTCCTCTCGCTGTCGCGTTCAGGCGTGCTGACGATCCGCCGGGAGGGGATGCGACGACGTGGCGTTCACCCTGCGGCATCGTAAAGCGCGGCGAGGCGGGCTGTTTCCCTTGGCAAGGGCATGCGCCGCACATAGATTACATCCTGCAAACCTTTGGCCTCTGCCGTATTTCCGGCAGGCCTGATCGGACTGGTGATGAATCCGAACTTCCGTAATTTCGCCCTCTGGGTGGTGATCTTCCTGCTGGTGCTGGCGCTTGTGACGCTGTTCCAGTCGCCAAGCCAGCGAGCCAGCACGAACGAGATCCCCTACAGCCAGCTCATCAACGAGTCGGAGGCCGGGCGTATCGCCAATGTCGTGGTGGCGGGGCAGGAGATCACGGGCACCTTCTCCGACGGTCGCAGCTTCGTGACCTATGCACCCTATGGCGATCCGCAGCTGCTCAAGACGCTGGCGATGAAGGGCGTGCAGGTCTCGGCCCGCGCTCCCTCCGAGGGCACGCCCTGGTTCATGGCGCTGCTGGTCAATTCGCTGCCCTTCGTCATCTTCATCGGCCTGTGGATCTTCATGTCCCGCCAGATGCAGAACGGCGCGGGCCGGGCGATGGGCTTCGGCAAGTCCAAGGCCAAGCTGCTTACGGAAGCGCATGGCCGCGTCACCTTCGAGGATGTCGCGGGCATCGACGAGGCCAAGGAAGATCTGCAGGAGATCGTGGAGTTCCTGCGCGATCCGCAGAAATTCCAGCGGCTCGGCGGGCGCATTCCGCGCGGCGTGCTGCTGGTCGGCCCTCCGGGCACCGGCAAGACCCTGACCGCGCGCGCCGTCGCCGGCGAGGCGAACGTGCCGTTCTTCACCATTTCGGGTTCGGACTTCGTCGAGATGTTCGTCGGCGTCGGCGCGAGCCGCGTGCGCGACATGTTCGAGCAGGCCAAGAAGAACGCGCCCTGCATCATCTTCATCGACGAAATCGACGCCGTCGGCCGCCATCGCGGCGCGGGGCTCGGCGGCGGCAATGACGAGCGCGAGCAGACGCTGAACCAGTTGCTGGTCGAGATGGACGGCTTCGAGCCGAACGAGGGCGTCATCATCATCGCCGCGACCAACCGTCCCGACGTGCTCGATCCTGCGCTGCTGCGTCCGGGCCGCTTCGACCGCCAGATCGTGGTGCCGAACCCCGACGTCGCCGGCCGCGAGAAGATCCTGCGCGTCCATGTCCGCAAGGTGCCGCTGGCACCCGACGTCGATCTCAAGATCCTCGCCCGTGGCACGCCCGGCTTTTCCGGCGCGGATCTGATGAACCTCGTCAACGAGGCGGCGCTGCTGGCGGCGAGGCGCGCAAAGCGCATGGTCACCCATGCCGAGTTCGAGGACGCCAAGGACAAGGTCATGATGGGCGCCGAGCGCAAATCCATGGCGATGTCGGAGGAAGAAAAGAAGCTGACCGCCTATCACGAGGCGGGCCATGCGATCGTCGGCCTCTACGTCCCGGCCGGCATCCCGGTCCACAAGGCGACGATCATCCCGCGCGGCCGCGCACTCGGCATGGTGAAGTTCCTGCCCGAGGGCGACCGCTACTCGATGAAATACAAGGAGTTCACCTCGCAGCTCGCGGTCGCCATGGGCGGGCGCGTGGCTGAAGAGATGACCTTCGGCATGGAGAACGTCACCTCGGGCGCAACGGGAGACATCCAGCAGGCGACCAAGATGGCCAAGGCCATGGTCACGCAGATGGGCTATTCCAAGGAACTCGGCATGGTCGCCTATGGCGACAACCAGGAAGAGGTTTTCCTCGGCATGTCGATGGGCCGGACGCAGAACCTGTCGGAGGCGACGGCGCAGAAGATCGACTCCGAAGTGCGCAAGCTGGTCCATCAGGGCTATCTCGACGCCCAGGCGATCCTGACCGAGCATCACGAGCAGTTCGTCGCGGTAGCCGAGGCGCTGCTCGAATTCGAGACGCTGACGGGCGACGAGATCCGCGACCTGATCGCCGGCAAGCGTCCGGTGCGCGACGACGCCGACACCCCGTCCACACCGCGCGGTTCGGCCGTGCCGAGCGCCGGCCGCGGCCGCAAGCGCGGCGAGCCCGACGCGCCGCTGGAGCCGCAGCCGCAGGCCTGAGGCAGTACGGGGAATGACAAAAGGGTGACCGCGAGGTCGCCCTTTTTCGTTGTCGGACAGCTATGTCCGCCTCAGCGGCACTCTTTGATCGGCATGCGCCGCAGCCGGAACACCCTGTCGTCCTCACCCTCGTTGAGGCTGCGGTCCTCGCCGCCGGAGCAGCCGCCCGAGACGGTGAAACCCGCGCCGAACTCCTTGTCGCCGATCAGGATCGAGTCGGGGTCCTCGACACGCAGGCGAAAGCTGCCGGCGTCGCAGCCGCCGGCAGAACAGCGGACCGTGCCGTCCAGCGCCATGCAGCTCGCGCCGCCGACGAAGCGGCCCTTGCCGTCGCGATAGGTCACGACAAGCTGGGCTTGCGCGGTGCGGCCCTCGCCGGACTTGAGGCCGCGCGCCATGTTGCTCTCGAGCCGGATAGAGACGAAGTCGCGCAGCAACCGCACCGAGGTGACCTTCTGCCTCGGATGGGTCTTCAGATGCGCGGCATCGTAGAAGCGGCCATAGCAGACGGGCTCCAGGCGCGGCAGCGCCGCCTCGATCACGGCCTGCGCGTCGGCGGAGGCGGACGATGCCTGTTGAGCGCTCGCGGTCTGGGCGACAGCCAAGGCGGCGGCCAAGACGGCGGCCAAGACGACGGTCCCGACGATGCTGGACATCAGCGGCACTCCTTCGCCGGAACACGGTTGAGGAGGAAGGAGCGGTCGCCCGCCGCGTCGCCAAGCCAGACAACGCCCGCATCGCTCGGGCAGCTCCGGCCGAGACCGACCGCATCCGCGAGGAAGCGGCCCTCGACCGTCCCGCCGATCCGGATCAGCACGCGGTCGCGGCTCTGCGGCACGATGTCGACATGGCCCCGGCCGCAAAGCGAGGTGCATTGAAAGAACTCGCGCCCGCCATAGTCGGCTTCGGTGGCTTGCCGGTCATGGCAGTCGAGCGGCTCGGGCCCCGCGTTGCCGCCGCCGCGCAGCCTGACCGACAATGCCAGGGCGCGCTGTGGCGCCTCGGGTCCGTCGATGGCCTCGCGTTTCAGTTGCGCTGCGCCCCGGTACAGGGTGATCGCGGCCGCCGTCTGGTCGCGATTGCGCGCGAGATGCGCCGCATCGTAACTGCGCCTGAAACAACCAGGCACCTTGTCTGGGAAGGCCTGCGCCATGAGATCGTCGCGGGCCTGCGCCGTTCCGGCAAGTATCGCCAGCGAGGCGGCGACCATGATTCGCTTGCCCTGCATCATGATGTCCCTGTTCACCATCCGCGCAGATCGGCCGGCGCCGCGATATCTTCGGTCATAAATCGTGACGAGCCGAAAACCATTTGCCGTTATAGAACGACGCTGAATCAAGCCCCTTTGGGCGTGGAAGCAAGGTTATGACACGCAAATATTTCGGAACCGACGGCATTCGCGGACGCGCCAATGGCGTCATCACGGCCGATCTCGCCCTCAAGGTCGGCCAGGCCACCGGCATCGCCTTCCGCCGCGGCGAGCACCGCCATCGCGTCGTGATCGGCAAGGATACGCGGCTCTCGGGCTACATGATCGAATACGCCATGGTCGCCGGCTTCACCTCGGTCGGGATGGATGTGATGCTGCTCGGCCCCATGCCGACGCCGGCGGTCGCCATGCTGACGCGTTCGATGCGCGCCGATCTCGGCGTGATGATCTCGGCCTCGCATAACCCGTATGAAGACAACGGCATCAAGCTGTTCGGACCGGACGGCTACAAGCTCAGCGACGAGGTCGAGGCCGAGATTTCGGCGCTGCTCGATTCCGACCTGTCGAAGAGGCTCTCGACCTCGCCGACGCTCGGCCGAGCCAAGCGCATCGATTCGGTCCATGCCCGGTATATCGAGTTCGCCAAGCGGACCCTGCCGCGCAATATGAGCCTCGAGGGTCTTCGCATCGTCGTGGATTGCGCCAATGGCGCCGCCTACAAGGTCGCGCCGGAGGCGCTGTGGGAGCTTGGTGCGGAGGTGATCGCGATCGGCGTCGAGCCGGACGGCTTCAACATCAACAAGGATGTCGGCTCCACCCATCCCGAGGCGCTGGCGCAGAAGGTGCGGGAGCTGCGCGCCGATGTCGGAATCGCGCTGGACGGCGACGCCGACCGCGTCCTGATCGTCGACGAACAGGGGCAGGCCGTCGATGGAGACCAGCTCATGGCGGTGATCGCGCGCTCCTGGCAGGAGGATGGCCGGCTGTCGCAGCCCGGCATCGTCGCGACCGTGATGTCCAATCTCGGACTTGAGCGCTATCTGGCCGGCCTCGGCCTGAGCATGGCGCGCACGGCGGTCGGGGACCGCTATGTGCTGGAGCATATGCGCGCCCATGGCTTCAATCTCGGCGGCGAGCAGTCGGGCCACATCATCCTGTCCGACTATGCCACGACCGGCGACGGGCTGGTCGCGGCGCTGCAGTTGCTTGCCGTGGTCAAGCGCCAGGACAAGCCCGTTTCGGAGGTCTGCCACTGCTTCGAGCCGCTGCCGCAGATCCTCAAGAACGTGCGCTACAAGCAGGGCCAGCCGCTCAAGGAGCAGCCGGTGGTCAACGCGATCGCAGCCGCCACCCAGATGCTCGGTGCGGCAGGACGCCTCGTCATCCGCCCGTCGGGAACCGAGCCGGTGATCCGCGTCATGGCCGAGGGCGACGATCGCGATCTGGTCGAGCGCGCGGTGGACGACGTGGTCGACGCGGTGACGAAGGCGGCCGCCTGAGGTTCGGGCAAAAACGGACCTTCCACTCCACAGCCCTCATCCTGAGGAGCCGCAGCAGCGGCGTCTCGAAGGATGCTCCAGTTCACTCTGTCAACACTTTGCTGGAGCATCCTTCGAGATGCCGCCTCCGGCTGCTCCTCAGGATGAGGGCTGTGGGCGAGCCAACGTTAACATCCCGGTAAGTATAGCGCCCCCATTCAGACTTTCTTGAGGTTAATTCCTAAGGTTAAGTCTCGTTTAAGAATTCGCTGGCATCGTCCTCTTCGTCGGTAACTCGCGTGGGCTGCGTTTTTAGCGCCGCGCAAACACGAAGGACACTGCCATGGGCAGCCTGAAAACCCTCGCTTTGGCAGGCGCGATGGCCGTCAGCGCTTCCGCGCTCGCCAGCGCTGCCGATTACCCTTATGCCCCGCCGCCGCCGCCCCCGCCGCATGAGCCGCTCGGCCTCAAGGGCTCGATCTCGAGCGGCATCTATCTGCGCGGCGATGTCGGCGTCGGACAGCTCAAGGTCAAGAAATACGACCAGCTCGAGGTCCGCAACGCTGGCGGCACCTTCTTCGGCGAGACCGATAACCATTCCGTCTTCGCCGGCGCCGGCGTGGGCTACCGCTTCAACAACTGGTTCCGCATCGACGGCACCTTCGAGTATCGCGGGGCATCCTCGATCGGCGTCAACGACCTCGTCCGGTTCCAGACCGGCTTTGGTCCCGCAGTGCAGACCAACACCTACAAGGGCAATCTGTCGTCCTATGTGGCGATGTTCAACGGCTATGTCGATCTCGGCACCTGGAACTGCCTGACTCCCTATATCGGCGCCGGCATCGGCTACGCCACCAACCGCATCTCCGGCCTGACGGACCAGGGTGTCCAGAGCATCGCCGGCGGCGCGGGCACCGGCACGCTCGGCTACGCCACGACCGGCGACAAGTCGGGTCTGGCCTGGGCGCTGATGGCAGGCGTCGGCTACGAGGTGAACAAGAACCTGACCCTCGAAGTCGGCTACCGCTACATGAACCTCGGCGAGGCGCATTCCGGCCGTATCCAGAACGCCTTCATCGCGCAGAACTACGCGCCGCTGCGGGCCAAGGAAATCGACAGCCACGACATCAAGATCGGCATGCGCTGGAACTTCGGCGAGCCCGAGTGCTGCGGCCCGGTCGAGCGCCCGGTGGCCTACGCCCCGGCTCCGCATGTGGTCCGCAAATACTGATCGTATCGAACAATCCTGAACACGCGCGGCGCGGGCTTCGGCCCGCGCCGTTTTCGTTTCGGGCTCAGCGCAGCAGCGAGCGCCCGGTCATCTCGGCCGGCTGCATCACGCCGAGCAGCTCCAGCAGCGTCGGCGCGACATCGGCGAGCCGCCCGTCGGCCAAGGCCTGGGCCTGACTTCCGATGAGCATCGCTGGCACCGGATTGGTGGTGTGGGCGGTGTGCGGCGCTCCGGTCACCGGATCGACCATCAACTCCGCATTGCCATGGTCGGCGGTCACGAGCAGCGCGCCGCCAGCCCCAGCGATCGCCTCCGCGATTCGTCCCAGCCCTGCATCGACCGTTTCGCAGGCCGCTATCGCGGCCGACAGCACGCCGGTATGGCCGACCATGTCGGGATTGGCGAAGTTCAGCACGATCAGGTCGAAACGGCCCGACGCGATCGCCTCCACGGCGCGGTCGGTCAGCTCCAGCGCCGACATTTCGGGCTTGAGATCATAGGTTGCGACCTTGGGGGAGGGCGCCATGACGCGCTCCTCGTCTGGGTTGGGCGTCTCGTCGCCGCCATTGAAGAAATAGGTGACGTGGGGATATTTCTCGGTCTCGGCCAGCCTGATCTGGCGCAGGCCGGCGCTGGCGACGGTTTCGCCCAGCCCATGGGCCAGGCTTTGGGGCGCAAACAGTTGCGGCATCAGCGCGTCGAGCTCGGAGCCATAGGAGGTCATGCTGACCACGCTGGCGAGTTTGGGCATGCGAAGGCGGGGGAATGCGGCAAAATCCGGCTCCAGCAGGGGGCTGAGAATCTCGCGGATGCGGTCCGAGCGGAAATTGAAGGAGAGCAGCCCGTCGCCATCCTTCATGCCTGAATAGCCGCCGATCGCGGCCGGGATGATGAACTCGTCGGTGACCCCTTCCGCATAGGCGCTGGCGATCGCCGATTGCGCATCGGCGAAGGCGTTGCCCTCGCCAAGCGTGATCGCGGCCCAGGCCTTCTCGACGCGCTCCCAGCGATGGTCGCGGTCCATCGCGAAATAGCGGCCGCTGACGCTGGCGATGCGCGCCCCGTCCGGCAGTCCGGCTTCGAGACTCGCGAGATAGCTGGCGGCAGATTGGGGTGGCGTATCGCGCCCGTCGGTAAAGACATGCATTGCGACCGGGATCCCGGCCTGCGTCAGCACGCGGGCCAGGGCCAGCGCATGGTCCTGATGGGCGTGGACGCCGCCGGGAGAAACCAGCCCGATCAGATGGCAGGTTCCGCCGCTGGCGCGCAGCCTGTCGATCAGCCCGGAGGCTTCCACGCGCGCCGCGATCGAGCCGTCCGCGATCGCGGAATTGATCCGGGGCAGGTCCTGCATGACGACGCGGCCGGCGCCGAGATTGAGGTGCCCGACCTCGGAATTGCCCATCTGGCCTTCGGGAAGGCCGACATCGAGCCCGGAGGTCTTCAGGAAAGCGTGCGGCGAGGCAGCCCAGAGCCTGTCGAAATGCGGCGTATGCGCCAGCCTGACCGCGTTGTTCTCGCTCGCCTCGCGCCAGCCCCAGCCGTCGAGAATCATCAGCATCACAGGACGGATCGGCATGGAGGACCTTTAGTGCAGAGCATTCCGGAACAGCCGCGCGATAGCACAGGCTTCCCGCGCATGCGAGACAGCCGCGTCTTGCGCCCCCGGCATGGCGGCCAACGCTTTCTTGATGGGCGCGAGCGCCGGCCGCTGCCTATGCTGCGCGGCGAACCGGCCGGATGGCGCCGGGTCTGGGAGACGACGCTCGTGATCAAACTCTATTACCACCCCTCGCCGAACCCCGCGAAGATCGCCCTGTTCCTCGAGGAGACGGGCACGCCCTATGAACTCGTGCCGGTCGATACCCGCAAGGGCGACCAGTTCAAGCCGGAGTTCGTGGCGCTCAATCCCAACGCCAAGACGCCCGTGCTGACCGATGGCGATGCGACCATCTTCGACAGCAACGCGATACTGCTTTACCTCGCCGAAAAGACCGGCCAGTTCCTGCCGGAGAACACGCCCAAGGCGCGCGGCGAGATGCTCTCCTGGCTGATGTTCGTCGCCACCGGCATCGGGCCCTATTGCGGGCAGTCGGTGCATTTCTCCCGCTTCGCGCCGGAGAAGATCCCCTATGCGATCAATCGCTATGCCCGCGAGGCGGAGCGCCACTGGGGCATCATCGACGCGCAACTGGCCAAGCATCGCTACATGCTGGGCGACGCCTACACGCTGATCGACATGTCGGTCTGGGGCTGGGCGACGCGGCTCGGCTTCGCCATCGGCGACGACTGGGCCACGATGTTCCCGCATGTGAAGCGCCATCTCGACGAGATTTCGGCGCGGCCGGCGGCGCAGAGGGCTACAGCGCTGAAAGACAGCTTCGCCTTCAAGACCGAATTCGACGACGAGGTCCGGAAAATCCTCTTCCCGCAGAACGCGCATCTCGTCGCCTGAGGCGTCACACCTCGCGCCGCCTGCCGCAGAACCGTTTGCGTCAGGCGGCGATGACGAAGTCGAATCGGCCGAGCCGGCCGCCCTGCGCCGGGCTCAGCCGCATCAGCAGGCTGCGATCGAAGATGCCGTCGCGCGCATTGCCGGCCTCATCGGGAAAATAGAGCTGCGTCGTCAGGACAGGTCCGTTGCCCGCCCTGACCTTGACGTGAAAATGGCGCGTCCGCCCCGGATAGAGCCCCGGCACGCGGGTGACGAACTGATAGCGGCCCTGCGCGTCGCTGAACTGGTGGCCGCGAAAGCGGAAGCCGGCATTGTCGTACTCGCCGGCGCTGTCGGCATGCCAGAGGTCGAGCAGCGCGCCCGGCACCGGCCGGCAAATCCGCGTCAGCACGAAGCCAGATAGCACCAGCAGTTCGCCCGGCCCGTCGCCGCGCAGATCGGCCTTCGCCGGAGAGGCCGGCGTGAAGAAAGGGCCTTCCGTCTGGCGCTTCGTCGCGCCGGCCGGAGCAGCGCAGGACGGGGTGAGCGGCAGCGGCTCGGCTTGCGCGATTGCATCGCGCGGCAGAGCCAGCGCCGCCAGACCGGCCGCCGAGAGGCTGGCGATCAGGTGTCTACGATCGGGATCGTCCTTTGCCATGGTCAAGGTCTCCGCATCGGATTCGTTGCGCCGGCTCGGCGTCGCCGCGCGCGTGGCAAGAGTTCGTCAACATCTCGCCGATCCGGCCAAGGCCTGGGGCGGGCCAAAATATGTCAAAATCGTGGCATCGCATATCCGAACAACTTAACAGTTCTTAGGAGTTGGCATGAATAGTCCATTTTTGGGATGTTCACGGATGCGTGATCTCGGGCAGAAGCTCAAAATCGACGCATTTGCCTCCGGGTGTTGCATGAATGCGATAGCGCCCGGATGCGGTCTGAGTCATGAGATGGAAACGCGACAACCACCGCCTGACAAGCGCCAGCAGTTTTTCGGAGTTCACATGACCAAAGGTATCCTCGCCACCCTGGCGCTCGTTGCTCTCGGCGGCACCGCCTTCGCGGCAGACCTGCCGTCGCGCAAGGGCCCGGTCTTCGCCCCGGTCGCCCCGATCTTCACCTGGACCGGCTTCTATGTCGGCGTGAACGCCGGCGTGCTCTTCACCGACAACGACATCCGCACCAGCGGCAACGCGGCCAACACCATTTCCAACGTCGCGCTCAACCGCCGTCCGGGCAGCCTGTCGATCAGCGACGAGGCTTTCACCATCGGCGGCCAGGTTGGCTATAACTACCAGATCGGCAACATCGTTCTCGGCGCCGAGGCTGACCTGAACTATGTCGATCTCAAAACCAGCTCCAGCTTCCTGAGCTCGGTCGGCGATCCGAGCACCTATCGCCAGGAGCTCGACTATTTCGGCACCGTGCGCCTGCGTATCGGCTATGCGTTCGATCGCGCCCTGATCTACGCGACCGGCGGTCTTGCCTATGGCGACGCCAAGAACAGCGTCAACTTCTTCACCAACACGCCCGGCAACCCGCTGCAGTTCGCGGGCTCGAAGAGCGATGTGGAAGTCGGATACACCGTGGGCGCCGGCGTCGAGTACGCCTTCACCAACAACATCTCGCTCAAGGCCGAGTATCTCTATTACGACCTCGGCAAGTCGAACGTTGTGGTGAACCCCACGCCTCTCGGCCTGAACTCCTACACCGCCCGCTTCCGCAACGATGGCCACATCGTCCGCGCCGGCCTGAACTACCGCTTCAGCACCTTCTGAGATCTGTTCACTTGGAATTTCTATCAGGCCTCCGCTTCGGCGGGGGCCTTTTTCGTTGCGGAGCGATGGGCTGGCTGGGCGCTTCCAGGCTCAGGCGCGTTCCTCGGCGTCGCCATCTTGCAGCGCAGCAAGCGGGGCATCCAGCGTGAACAGGACGCCGTCCGGAAGATAGGCGGTTTCGATCAGGCAGCGGGTCGAGGGGAAGGAGCGTTCGATCAGCCGCGAACCGAAGCCGCGCCGCGTCGGAGCCTGAACCTGCGGTCCGCCGCTCTCCTGCCAGCGCAACCTGAACTGCTTCTCGCCCTCGATCTCGTCGATCCGCCAGTTCAACCGGACTTGTCCCGTTGCGTTGGAGAGCGCGCCATATTTCACGGCGTTGGTCGCCAGTTCGTGCAGGATCAGCGTCAGCCCAAGCGCGGCCTTGGGGCCGAGGGTGATCTCGGGACCAGATGTGGTGAAGCGTCCGGGCTCGCCCTGGATGCCGATCACGCTCTCGACGATCCCGGCGAGCGAGGCGCTGGCCCAGTCGCCGCCGACGAGAAGATCATGCGCGCGCGACAGCGCCGCCAGCCTTGCGCTGAAGGTCTCGCGCGCCACCTCCAGCGAGGGCGCATTGCGCAGCGTCTGCGAGGCGATCGCCTGCACCATGGCCAGCGAATTCTTCACGCGATGCGCCAGTTCCTGCATCAGCAGGGCCTGGCGCGCCTCGGCCTCCTTGCGCTCGGTGATGTCGAGATGCGCGCCGATCAGGCGTATCGCCTTGCCGGTTTCGTTGCGCTCGATCTGCGCCAGCGCCGAGATCCAGCGCAACTGCCCGTCGCTGGGACGGATGATGCGATACTCGGCCTGGTAGTCGCGCGCTGACCCCAGCACCGTCTCGCGAAAATGCGCCTCCGTCGCGGTGCGGTCCTGCGGATGGATGCGGGCGACCCAGTCCTCATGGCTCTCCCGCACCGCATCGGGCGGCAATCCATGGATCAGCAGGTATTCCGGCGAGCGGCGGTTGCGGAAGCCGTCGCGCAGATCGACCTCGAGCCCGCCGACCCTGCCGATCTTCTGCGCCTGGGCCAGTTCCTGCTCGCGGCGACGCAGAGCCTGCTCGGCGGCGTCGCGCGCCTGTCTCGCATTGATGACGCCAGTCGTCTCGAACACGACCGCCAGCACGCCGAGAACCTTGCCGTTTTCGGCGAAGATCGGGCTGTAATCCACATTAAGCCAGACATCCTCGGCGACGCCATTGCGATGCAGCACCACCGCCAGGTCGCGGTAGGACAGCGGCTGGCCACCACGATAGACGGCGTCCATCACCGTGCGGTGCAACTCGATCACCTCCGGCCAGGCGTCGAACAGACTGCGGCCGAGGATCAGCGGGTGCTTGGCGCCGGCAATGACCGCATAGGCGTCGTTGTAGAGCAGGATGCCCGTCTCGCCCCAGAACATCACCATAGGAGCGGGCGAGGCCAGGACCAGTTGCAGGGAGGCCTTGAGCGGCGCGGGCCAGGTCGCCGGCGCACCGAGCGGGCACTCCATTCCGCTCCAGCCGCGCAGCATAGCGCCGACTTCGCCGCCGGCCACCGGCCATCGCGCATTCTCCATGGCCGCTATCCCCTGCGCCCGCTGTCATCTGGCCTCGCCAGAGCGGGCCAGAAGCATGGTCCGTGACAAAATGCGAAGGCTTTCGCAAGCTGTGGACCGCCTTTCCCGCTTGCATAGCAGCCGCGAACCGAGTCCGACCGATCAAAAGACATTCCGGACTCCGGCTCTTGCCCGGAAAGCATTGGCAGCGACTTCGGTTTCGCGGCAATGTCGCAGCAACGAATCCGCGCCCGCCATAGAAGGCCAAGGGCGTCGCCGAGGGACCGGAATGCCGACCGACATCGAAATCGCGCGCGCGGCGACGCTTTTGCCGATCGCTGCCATCGCCGAAAAGGCCGGCATCACCGAAAGCGCTCTCAATCCCTACGGCAAGCACATCGCCAAGGTCGACACCACGGCGATTCCCGGCTTTGCCGAGAAGCCCGACGGGCGGTTGATCCTCGTCACCGCGATCAACCCGACGCCGGCCGGCGAGGGCAAGACCACCACGACGGTCGGTCTCGGAGACGGGCTGTCCCGCATCGGCAAGCGCACAATGATCGCGCTGCGCGAGCCCTCGCTTGGTCCGTGTTTCGGCGTCAAGGGCGGCGCGGCGGGCGGCGGCTATGCCCAGATAGTGCCGATGGAGCAGATCAACCTGCATTTCACCGGCGATTTCCACGCCATCACCTCGGCGCACAACCTGCTCGCGGCGCTCATCGACAACCATATCTACTGGGGCAATGCGCTCGGCCTCGACACCCGCCACATCGCGTGGCGACGCGTGATGGATATGAACGATCGGGCGCTGCGCTCCACAGTCTCCTCGCTCGGCGGGGCGAGCAACGGCTTTCCGCGTGAGGATGGTTTCGACATCACGGTCGCCTCCGAGGTGATGGCGATCTTCTGTTTGGCGACGGACCTCGCTGATCTGGAGGAGCGGCTGGGCCGGATCGTCGTCGGCCGCACCCGCGACAAGCGCCCGGTGACGGCCGCCGATCTAAAGGCGACGGGCGCGATGACCGTGCTGCTCAAGGACGCGGTGATGCCCAACCTTGTCCAGACGCTGGAGGGCACGCCGGCCTTCGTCCATGGCGGGCCTTTCGCCAATATCGCCCATGGCTGCAACTCGGTGATCGCCACGAAGGCGGCGTTGAAACTCGCCGACTATGTCGTCACAGAAGCCGGCTTCGGGGCCGATCTCGGGGCCGAGAAATTCTTCGACATCAAGTGTCGCAAGGCTGGTCTGAAGCCGGCGGCAGCCGTCATCGTCGCCACGGTGCGGGCGCTCAAGATGCATGGCGGCGTCGCCAAGGATGCGCTGGGAGGCGAAAACCTGAAGGCTTTGGAGGCGGGGCTCGCCAATCTCGCCCGCCATGTCGAGAACATCCGCAAATTCGGCGTGCCGCCGATCGTGGCGATCAACAATTTCACCAGCGACACGGCGGCCGAGCATGCGCTGATCGCGAGCTTCTGCCGCAACCATCTCGGCGTCGAGGCGGTGATCTGCCGGCATTGGGCGGACGGCTCGGCCGGGACCGAGGAGCTGGCGCACAAGGTCGTGGCGCTGGCCGAGGGCGGGGAGGCGGAGTTCGCGCCGCTCTATCCCGACGCCATGCCGCTGCGCGAAAAACTCGGCACGATCGCGCGCGAGATCTATGGCGCGGCCGGCATCGCGGCGGACGCCAAGGTCAGCGCCCGCTTCGCCGAACTGGAGGCCGCCGGCCACGGCTCGCTCCCGATCTGCGTGGCGAAGACGCAATATTCCTTTTCGGCCGATCCGACCCTGCGCGGCGCGCCCTCGGGCCATACCGTCAATGTCCGCGAACTGCGGCTCTCGGCCGGCGCGGGCTTCGTCGTCGCGATCTGCGGAGACATCATGACGATGCCCGGCCTGCCGCGCGAGCCTGCGGCGGAGCGGATTCATATCGATTCAGCGGGGCGGATCGAAGGGTTGTTTTGATGCCGCGCCTGCCGCAAGGTCATATCTTCGGCGTTGGCGGCGGCTTATGACGGCCAGCCCGCCGAGGAGACGGGGGGACTCCATGACACGCATCTACGCAGCCGGCCTGTTGCTGGGCGTCTTCGGGCTCGGCTTCGCCGAGACGTCTATCGCTCAAACGCTGTCGCCGTTCTGTCAGGGCGAGTACCGAAAATACGCTGCGCAACGCGGGCCTAAAGCCTTCGGCGTCGGCAGCGACGGCTCGTGCTGGTGGGGCTACGGTCAACGCGATCTCGCGGCGGCTCAGGCCTTCGTACGCAATGCCTGCGTCCGCAACGGGAGGCCGGGCTGTCGCGTCACCGAATCCTCGTTTTGACCGGCGGCCTCTAGCCGAACACCAGCTGCACCTTCATCGCCTTGCCCTTGTCCGCCGCCAGATCGAACGCCTCGACCGCCCGCTCGACCGGGATCGAGGCCGTCAGCAGCGGCGACAGGTCGATGCTCCCTGAGCCGATCATCGCAACCGCCCAGTCGAACTCCTCGTGGAAGCGGAAGGAGCCGCGCAGGTCGAATTCCTTGGCGACGAGGACGTTCATCGGCAGGGTGAAATTCCCGCCGACGCCGATCTGCACGATGACGCCGCCCGGCCGCACCACGTCGAAAGCGCCGGTCAGCGCATGCTGGTTGCCGGACGCCTCGAACATCACGTCGAAGGCGCCTTTCTCCGCGCCGTACTCGGCCTTCAGCCGGTCCGGCTGCGCCATCGTGTTGATGGCGACGCTTGCGCCCATGGCCAGCGCGGTCGGCAGCGGCCCGTCGACGACGTCGGTCGCGACGATCTCGGCCGCGCCTGCAGCCTTGGCCGCGATCATGGCCAGAATGCCGATCGGGCCCGACCCCGTCACCAGCACGCGCTTGCCGAGCAGCGGTCCGGCGCGCTTGGCGGCGTGCAGGCAGACAGAAAGCGGCTCGGCGAAGGCCGCCATCGCGGCGCTGACCCCTTGCGCCACCTTCACCGCCTGACGCTCCTCGACGACGAGGATGTCGCGGAATCCGCCCTGGACATGGGGAAAGCGCATCGCCGAGCCGTAGAACAGCATGTCGGTGCAGTGCTGCTGCTGGCCTGACTGGCAATAGCGACAGCGCCCGCAGGAGCGGCTCGGATTGACCGCGACGCGGTCTCCCGGCCTGACCCGCGAGACCTCTGCGCCGACGGCCTCGACCATGCCGGCGATCTCATGGCCCAGAATCATAGGTTCGCGGACACGGATCGTGCCGAAGCCGCCGTGGAGGTAATAATGCAAGTCGGAGCCGCAGATGCCGCCGGCCTCGATCCGGACGCGAACATCGAGCGGGCCAAGCTCCGGGGCGGTCGTCTCCTCGACGCGCAGATCCTTTTCGGCATGGATGACGACGGCGCGCATGGCGGTTCTCCCGACGCAAGGCTTGGCGGCATAGGCCGCCCTTGCGATTGTCTAATCGTTTGAATGATGCTTAGCGAAACCGACCCCGACCGGGCAAACCAAAACCGTCCGGCCAGATAAAAAGCGAGGATACGCCGATGTCGCTCTCCCTGTTCAGCCTCGAAGGCAAGGTCGCGCTCGTCACTGGCTCCGGACAGGGCATCGGGCTCGCCATTGCCGAGGGCCTGTCTGAGGCCGGCGCGCATGTCGTGCTGAACGGGCGCGACAAGGGCAAGCTGGAGGCGGCGCAGAAGGCGATCGCGGCGGCGGGCCGCAGGGTCTCGATCGCGGCCTTCGACGTCACCGATCAGGCGGCCGTCGAGGCTGGCGTGGCTGCGGTGGAGGCCGAGGCCGGGCCGATCGACATCCTGATCAACAATGCCGGCATGCAGAAGCGTGGGGCCTTCACCGAGTTCCCGGCGGAAGACTGGCATCAGGTGATGGCGACGAACCTGCATTCGGTGTTCTACGTCACGCAGGCGGTGACGAAGCGCATGGTCCCGCGCAAGCGCGGCAAGGTCGTCAATATCGGCTCGGTGATGAGCGAACTCGGCCGGCCGACCATCGTGCCCTACACCGCCAGCAAGGGCGCGGTGAAGATGATGACGCGCGGGCTCGCCGCCGAACTCGGCAGGCACAACATCCAGATCAACGCGATCGGCCCCGGCTATTTCGCCACCGAGATCAACAAGGCCTTGCTGGCGGACGAGGCCTTCACCGCCTGGGTCGCGAGCCGCACGCCGGCCGGGCGCTGGGGCGAGACGAAGGAGTTGGTGGGCGCGGCGATCTTCCTGTCCTCGGCGGCGTCGGACTACGTCAACGGCCATCTGCTGATGGTCGATGGCGGGATGACCGCGGTCGTCTGACTCTCAGGCGCGGCCCTCGCGCGCCTTGCGGGCGCGCGCCTCGAACTCGGCGCGGATCGCCTCGATCTTGTCCTCGTCGAGTTCCTCCAGATCCATCAGTTCCTCGCGCGCGCCCTCGACCTTCGAGAGCAGTTCGTCGAGCTTGATCTGCATCGCGGCGGTGTCGCGGTTCTGGCTGTTCTGGATGATGAAGACCATCAGGAAGGTGACGATGGTGGTCGAGGTGTTGATCACCAGTTGCCAGGTGTCGCCGAAGCCGAAGAACGGCCCCGACAAAGCCCAGATGACGATGATCGCGACCGCGACGAAGAAGGTCTGCGGCTTGCCGGCCCAGCGCGAGGTGGCCTGCGACATCCTCGTGAAGAGAGAGCGGTCGGTGATCGGGTCGATCGGCGAGGGCATGGCGCGATATCCGTGGCGAAACTGCGCGACTATCGCGCCCTGCGCCTGCGAATTTCAACCGTTGCGCCTCTGAGTCAGGAACGCCCGCACAGCAGGATCGTCGGCCAGACCAATGGCGCGGTCGAATGCGGCGCGCGCCTCGGCCTGCCAACCGAGACGCTGGAGCAGATGGGCCTTGAGCGCCCAGAACGGCTGATAGGCACCGGTCTCCGCCTCCGGCAACTCCGCAAGCAGGTCAAGCCCGCGCTCCGGCCCGAAGGCCCCGGCGAAGGCTGCCGCGCGGCTGACCAGCACGCCGGTCGTCGGCGCGAGCCGGGCCAGCCCTTCATGCAGTAGCGCCAGCGCCTGCCAGTCGGTGCGGCCCGACACGGCGCGCGCGGCATGGACCGACTGGATCGCGGCCTCGAGCTGGAACGGGCCGATCCGGCCAAGCTTTGCAGCCTCCCCAAGCGCGGTTTCGGCTTGCCCGATCATCGGCCGCGACCAGAGCGCGACGTCCTGCTCGGTGAGAGCGACGAACGCGCCGCTGGCGTCGCGCCTTGCCGCACGCCGCGCCTCGCAATGCAGCATCAGCGCCAGCAGGCCGTGCGCCTCCGGCTCGCGCGGCAGCAGCCCGGCGATCAGGCGGCCAAGCCAGATCGCCTCTTCCGCGAGGCCACGGCGTCGCGGGTCCGCACCCGCCACATCCTCCCAGCCGCTGCCATAGGCGGCATAGACCGCCTGCAGCACCGCATCGAGGCGGGCTGCGAGTTCGCTCTGCTCGGGCACCGCGAAGGCGATGCCGGCATCCCTGATCTTGGCCTTGGCCCGAACCAGACGCTGGCCTAGCGCCGCAGCCGAAGTCAGGAAGGCCGCCGCGATGCGGGCGGCATCGAGCCCCAGCACCGTCTGCAGCATCAGAGGCGTCCGGGCGGCGGCGTCGATCGCCGGATGGGCGCAGACGAAGAGCAGCTTCAGCCGGTCGTCGGGGAAGAGCGCGGGCTCCGTCATGGCGAACTGGTCCGAGAGGAGGGCGAGCGTCGGCTCGGCGTCGGTCCGGACGGTCTGCGCCCGGCTGCGGTCGATCAGGACGCGCCGCGCCGTCGTCAGCAGCCAGGCCTCCGGCCGCGCCGGAATGCCTGTTCGGGGCCAGTGTTCAAGCGCTGCAGCGAAGGCGTCGGCGAGCGCGTCCTCCGCGGCGGCGAGATCGCGCCATTGCCGCGCCAGCAGCGCGACCAGCCGGCCATAGGAGGCGCGAGCGGCGAGTTCGGCCGCCGCGCGAGCCTCTTCATGGCCGGCTATCGAGGCCATCAGGCCTGCGGCGGAGGCGGCAGCACCGGGCGGACCTCGGTCGAGCCATAGGCCGCCGAAGGGCTGCGCGCCGCCCAGTCGAGCGCCTCGTCGAGACCGGGCACCTCGATGATGAAATAACCGCCGAGCTGCTCCTTGGTGTCGGCATAGGGGCCGTCCTGGACCTGACGCCGGCCGTCGCGGACGCGCACCGTGGTCGCGGTCGCCGGCGGTTGCAGGCCGTTGCCGCTGACGACGACGCCGGCCTGGTTGAGCGCGCCGATATAGGCCATCCAGGAGCCCCAATAGGCGGGAGCCTTTTCGGGGTCGTCACGCAGGTCGAACTCGGTCGCGTTCTCGCGGAAGATCAGCATGTATTGCATGGCTTGGCCTCGTCATGGATGCCGGAGAACCATCCCCCGGCTGCCATGATGACGTCCAGCCCGCTGCGATTTCGACAGGCAGTGTGAAAATGTTTTGCCGTGGTCGGCCAGATCGTCATTGCGAGCGCAGCGAAGCAATCCAGCGTCTCGCGCCAACCTCTGGATTGCTTCGGCTCACGCTCGCAATGACGGGTTGGCGGTCAACCCCTCAGCTTCTCCGCATGCCAGGCGATGTGCTGGGCCATGAAGGTCGAGACGAAGTTGTAGGAGTGGTCGTAGCCCTCGCGCATCGTCAGCGTCAGCGGAATTCCTGCCGCGGCGCAGGCGACCTCCAGCAGTTGCGGGCGCAGACCTTCCTCCAGGAAGCCGTCGGCAGCGCCCTGGTCGACCAGCAGGTCGGGCACATGATGGCCGTCGGCGATCAGCAGCGTCGCATCGTAGGCCCGCCAGTTCGCCTCGTCGGGGCCGAGGTATTTTTCCAGCGCGGGCCGTGACCAGCCTGCCGTGGATGGCTGGGTGATCGGCGCGAAGGCGGAGACGGACGCATAGCGCTGCGGGTTCTTCAGCGCGAGCGTGATCGCGCCATGGCCGCCCATGGAATGGCCTAAGATGCCCTGCCGGCCCATGTCGAGCGGGAAGGCTTGCGAGACCAGATCCGGCAATTCGTCGCGGATGTAGCTCTCCATGCGGTAGTTCTTCGCATAAGGCGCTTGCGTCGCGTCGAGGTAGAAGCCCGCGCCCGAGCCGAACTGCCAGTTCTCCGGCTCGTCGGGCACGCCGTCGCCGCGCGGCGAGGTGTCCGGGCAGATGATCGCGACGCCGTTGGCGGCGGCTGCGGCGCGGTACTCGCCCTTGTCCATGACGTTCTGGTGCGAGCAGGTCAGGCCCGAAAGGTACCATAGCACCGGAACCGGCCTGTCCTCGCTCTGAGGCGGCAGGAAGATCGCGAAGGTCATCGGGCAGGCGCAGGTCTCGCTCTGGTGGCGATAGACCCGCTGCGAGCCGCCGAAGGCTTTTGAGGAGGAAAGGAGTTCCATGCGGATTGCCTTCTGCTTGCGCTACCTTTGTCATTCCGGGGCTACGCGCAGCGAAGAACCCGGAACCCACGACCGGGTGAGCGTGCCCGATCGGGTTGTCAAAGGTCACACTCCGTCGTGGGTTCCGGGTTCGGCGCTTTGCGCCGCCCCGGAATGACAATGGGTGTTGCCCTGTCGATGCGGCCAGAAAGAGACCGCTCAGTACACCACCACGCTCCGGATCGACTTGCCCTCATGCATCAGGTCGAAGCCGTGGTTGATCTCGTCGAGAGAGAGTTTGTGGGTGATCAGGTCGTCGATGTTGATCTTGCCCTCCATGTACCAGTCGACGATTTTCGGCACATCGGTGCGCCCGCGCGCGCCCCCAAAAGCCGTGCCCTTCCAGACCCGGCCGGTGACGAGCTGGAACGGGCGCGTCGCGATCTCCTTGCCGGCCTCGGCGACGCCGATGACGATGGATTCGCCCCAGCCGCGATGGCAGCACTCCAGCGCCTGGCGCATGACGTTGGTGTTGCCGGTGGCATCAAAAGAGAAGTCCGCGCCGCCGCCGGTCAGATCGACGATCGCCTGCACGACCTTGTCGTTGCCGACCTCCTTCGGGTTGATGAAGTCGGTCATGCCGAACTTGCGCGCCATCTCCTGCTTGGCCGGATTGATGTCGACGCCGATGATCTTGTCGGCGCCGACCATGCGCGCGCCCTGGATGACGTTGAGGCCGATGCCGCCGAGCCCGAAGACCACGACATTCGCGCCCGGCCAGACCTTGGCCGTGTAGATCACCGCGCCGATGCCGGTCGTCACGCCGCAGCCGATATAGCAGATCTTGTCGAACGGCGCGTCCTCGCGGACCTTCGCCAGCGCAATCTCGGGCAGGATGGTGAAGTTCGCGAAGGTCGAGCAGCCCATGTAGTGAAAGATCTCGCCGCTGTCGCAGGAGAAGCGGCTCGTGCCGTCGGGCATCACGCCCTGGCCTTGCGTCGAGCGGATCGAGGTGCACAGATTGGTGCGGCGCGAGAGGCAGCTTTTGCAGGCGCGGCATTCGGGCGTGTAGAGCGGGATGACGTGGTCGCCGACCTTCAAGCTCGTCACGCCCGCGCCGATCTCGCGCACGATTCCTGCGCCCTCATGGCCGAGGATCGCCGGGAACTTGCCTTCCGAATCGAGCCCCGACAGCGTGTAGGCGTCGGTGTGGCAGATGCCGGTCGCCATGACCTCGACCAGCACCTCGCCGGCCTTCGGCCCGCCGATCTCGATGGTCTCGATGGTCAGCGGCTTGCCCGCTTCCCAGGCGACGGCGGCGCGTGTCTTCATCGGTCTTCGTCCTCGCTGGCGGCCTGACGAGAGCGAAGCGCTGCCGGCCTTCGCCTCAACTAGGGCCGGCTGGCGCGGAGGTTGTCAACGCGCGATGCCGTCGCAAGACGCCGCGTTTGCGACATCCACCTGTCATTCCGGGGCAGGCCGAAGGCCTGAACCCGGAACCCACGACCGGGCGAACCCTTCGCATGCGCTGCTGAAACGCTCACCCGGTCGTGGGTTCCGGGTTCCTCGCTGCGCGAGGCCCCGGAATGACAAAGGGGGGGCAGACATCATGCGCCGCCCCGCCTTGACGAAGCGCCGTCAACCGCGCGCGACCCCGGCCAGCCGCACTGCCGCGCCCGGCGCGATCTCCGCCAGCTCCGCGATCGGCTTCCAGGCGGCGGCATGGACCTCCTCGATCTGCGCGACCAGCGGCTGCGCGGGATCGGCGAGGAAGAGATATTGCAGGTCGTGATGGATATGGGCGGGCTCGTCCCGCGACGGCTTGCCCGGCACGTCATGGCTGTCGATGGCGAAGGGCAGGTCCTCGCCCTTGTGCCAGGGATGGAGGCTCAGGCCCTGCACGCCGGTCTCCTCGACCGCCTCGCGCGCCGCCGATGCGTGGAAGCTCTCCGCCTCCTCCCAATGCCCGCCGGGCTGGAGCCAGCGCCCGATCACGACATGGTCGATCAGCAGGATCTGGCGGTGGTCGGGCGAGAGCACGATCGCGCTGGTGGTGAGATGGCCGGGAAAGGTGTCGCGCGAGTCGAGCGCATGCCCCTGCGCGATCTGCCAGCGCAGGAGAGCGAGATGCTCGCGAGGAGAGGCGACCTCGGCGCGGTAGCGGGCGAGGGCGGCTTCAAGGCGGGGGAGGAAGGGCTGGGACATGGGGATGCGTAGCTGATTCGAGGGCAGGTTGGCAGCGCCGCTTCCCTTCTCCCCTTGGGGGAGAAGGTGGCAGCGCGTAGCGCTGACGGATGAGGGCCGTGCCCAGGCGAGGCCTTGATCTCGTTCCCGCTCACCCGGTCTTCCCTCATCCGACCCGGCTGCGCCGGGCCACCTTCTCCCCCGAGGGGAGAAGGAAGACGCGCTTCATCTGCCGGCCGCATCTGCCGGCCGCGCAACTAACGCTCCGGGTGATCATCAAGGGGAAGCGGAGCGCCACGAGGCGCGTGGGTGTCAGACCGCAACCATTGAGCCAGGTCGCGGCGCGGGCACGCCCTGCCTGAGCCGATTCGAGGCCTTCGCGCCGCGCTCCTGACACACCTCGTCACGGGGATAGCCACGCCGCAAATCCCCACCCCACCGCCCCTGCCCCATCATGCGCGCCATCGCAGGAGGGCGGCATGGCGCAGGCCGATTGGGCTGAAGAGTTGAGAGACATCGAGTTCACGCTGCTCGGGCTCCGGCTCGACTGGCTGAAACTCAGCCGCGACCTGATCCTCAGCCGGCTGCCGGCGCGGGCGGCAAAATACCGAGCCGACCAGCCACGGGTTCCGGCCGGGAACGTCGATGGCGGGCAGTGGACAGATGGCAGCGGCGGGGCCGGCCCGATGACCTTCGAGCAGTGGCTCGCCGGAGGCTGGGCGGATTTCGGCGCGGTCGATGTCGATCGGACGACGGGAGAGACGTCAGGCGCATGGAAGCTGCCGGATGAGGATACGTCGCTCGACTGGGCCAACGGACGCGGGCGCGGCAGTGGTGCCTGGTCCAACGCAACGCCCGGCCAGAACGCACGCTGGGCCGCGTCCGAATTGCAGGCGCAGGCCGCGATCAGGCGGGTGCAGGAACTGGACCCGCGCTGGCGGCCGCCGGCGAGCATGTCGGAGGGGATAGAAGGCGCGATCCTCAGCAATCAGGCGGCGGTAAGACAGGCTGAGGCGCGGCTGCGGCAGTTGCAAGGAGGCGGCATCGGGCCGGGACCGTTCGCCAAAGAATCAATTCCGTTGTCAGGAGCGGGCCGCCTCAATGCGAGGGAGCAGGCCGAAATCGACCGGATCGGGCGATTGTTTGGGTGTCATACCTGTGGAACAAATGTTTCAGGCATGAAAGGCGGGCACTTTATTGGCGATCATCAGATTCCCAGCGCAATGAACCGGTTCGGAGCACCGCAGAACGGTTTCCCGCATTGTCTGAGTTGCAGCCGTAGGCAAGGCGGCGTGGTCAATGGCCTGATCAAGGAGTGGTGACATGGCTAAAACGATCAATATTCAGCCGGTCAACTCGGTGATATTCGTATCTGGAGGAGGCAAAGTCGACGTGCCGGTCGATCACCTCGACGACACAAAATCGCCCGTTGCCGCTTCCCGCGACTGCCTCATCATTTGTGTCAATCCCGAACTCGATGGACCGACCGCCCTAACCATAGGACGAGCGAGCGAGATCGATCCTGGTTATTCGCCAAGTTTTGTCGGCCCGCTTGAGACCCGCACTGGCCACATCATTATCGATCAGGTCGATCAGCATGTCGTTCATGATCAAGTCGTCAACTCTACTCTTGTCACGATTACAGCTTGGTTCAGCCATCCGCGCTGGCCAGAACAGGTTTTCATCGGGATCGATTGAGCGCGCGACGAGAGCCGGCGGCGTAGCGCCGCCGGCTCTCCCCCTCACAACTTCCCATAAGCCGGCAGCGTCAAAAACTCCTCGAACTGCGGAGCCAATGACAGCCCCGAAAACAGCTCGATCGCTTCGGGGAAGCGGCCCTTGTCGTAGGCCTCGGCCCCCAGCTCGCCCTTCACCCGCTCCATCTCTTCAGTGAGGCAGCGCCTGAACAGGTCGGGCGTGACTTTCGTGCCGCCGTCGACCTCGACGCCATAGGCGACGAACTGCCAGATCTGGGCGCGGCTGATCTCGGCGGTCGCTGCGTCCTCCATCATGTTGTAGATCGGCACCGCGCCGCGGCCGCGCAGCCAGGCTTCGAGGTACTGCACGCCGACGCGGATGTTCTCGCGAAAACCCTCTTCCGAGCGCGTGCCCTGATGGACTTCGAGCAGGTCACTGGTGGAGACGCTGACATCCTCGCGCAGCTTGTCGAGCTGGTTGGCCTGCGGCATCAGCCGGTCGAACACCTCCATGGCGACGGGGACGAGATCGGGATGGGCGACCCAGGTGCCGTCATGGCCGTCTCCGGCCTCGCGCTCCTTGTCGGCCTTGACCTTGGCGAAGGCGGCCGCATTGGCCTCCGGATTGTTCTTGACCGGGATCTGCGCCGCCATGCCGCCCATGGCGAAGGCGCCGCGCCGGTGGCAGGTCTTGATCAGCAGCAGCGAATAGGCGCGCAGGAAGGCCTTCGTCATCACGACCTGCGAACGGTCGGGCAGGACGAAGTCGGGATTGCGGGCGAGCTTCTTGATGAAGGAGAAGATGTAGTCCCAGCGGCCGCAGTTCAGCCCGGCCATGTGGTCCTTCAGCTCGAACAGGATCTCGTCCATCTCGAAGGCGGCCGGCAGCGTCTCGATCAGCACTGTCGCCTTGATCGTGCCGATCTTGAGGCCGAGAGCGTTCTGCGCGGCCACGAACACGTCGTTCCAGAGCCTCGCTTCGAGATGGCTCTCCAGCTTGGGCAGGTAGAAATACGGGCCGGAGCCGCTGCTGAGCGCGGCCTTGGCGTTGTGGAAGAGATAGAGCCCGAAATCGACCAGCGAGCCGGACGCGACCTCGCCGTCGATCTCGATATGGCGCTCGGGCAGGTGCCAGCCGCGCGGGCGGATGATCAGCACGGCCGGGTTGGCCTTCAGCGCATAGGCCTTGCCGGTGTTGGCGTCGGTGAAGTCGATCCGGTTGGCCCAGCGGTCCTTCAGGTTGATCTGGCCCTCGATCATGTTGGCCCAGACCGGCGAGGAGGCGTCCTCGAAATCGGCCATGAAGACCTTTGCGCCGCAGTTGAGCGCATTGACGATCATCTTGCGGTCGACGGGGCCGGTGATCTCGACGCGGCGGTCCTGCAGATCGGCCGGGATGGCTGCGACCTTCCAGTCGCCCTCGCGGATGTGCTTGGTGTCGGGCAGGAAATCGGGCGTCTCGCCGGCGTCGAAGCGCTTCTGGCGCTCGGCGCGCAGGCTGAGCAGGCGCTTGCGCGTCTCGTTGAAGCGGCGCTGCAGGTCGGCGACGAAGGCCAGCGCCTCAGGCGTCAGGATCTCGTCGAAACGGTCCACCATCGCGCCCTTGATCACGACGCCCCTGGGCAGGTTTGCGGACGGCTTCTCGGCTGCGGACATGATCGTCTCCTGTGCTGGCGCGAACCATGCGCGCGCTTGGCTTTCGACGCAATCGTCTCGAATGGCGGCTCAGCTTTTCGAAAACGGCAAAGATAGGGAGCTCCATCCTGCGCGCGGCCGGCCCCCGCCGGCGCATCGCCTTAGGGTTATGGCAAGGATACTGACCGGATTGCAGGCCATGGCGGCGCGAAACCCGCGAATAGACCGGCATTTCCGCAGCCGGCTTCACGCGCAATTAAAGACAATCGTCGCGTTCTGGCATGGAATAGCCGCCAGGACCGCAGCAGTGACCATGACGCCAGACCAGCACAGCCCCCAGCGTGGAGCCGCCTCGCGGTTCGTCGCCGACGAGCGCGGCAACGTCATCATGCTGTTCGCCTTCGCCCTGCTGCCGATCGTGATCGCCGCAGGCGGGCTGATCGACTACTCGACCGCCACCAACAGCCGCCAGCAGCTCAATGCGCTGGCGGACGCCGCCGCGCTCTCAGCCGTCTCCAGGACGGCGATGGCGCAGAGCGCTGCGGAGGCGCAGCTCCAGGCCGAGAAGATCTTCGACGCGCAGGTCGCCAATGCCGGCGCGACGCTGGAGACGCGCAGCGTGAGCGTGACGCAGACGGGCGCCACCCGCGCCGTCGAGGTCAGCTACAGCGCCAAGGTCGAGACCGCGTTCATGAAGATCGCGGGGTTCAAGACAGTCTCCGTCAGCGGCTGGGCCCGCTCCTCGGCGGCCAACCCGCCCTATATCGACTTCTACCTGCTGCTCGACAATTCGCCCTCGATGGGCGTCGGCGCGACCACGGCCGACATCAGCAAGATGATCGCCAACACATCGGACAAATGCGCCTTCGCCTGCCACGACCAGTCGAACAAGAACAACTACTACAACCTCGCCAAGAAGCTCGGCGTGCAAATGCGCATCGACGTGGTGCGGCAGGCCTCGCAGCAGCTGATGGACACCGCCTCGACCACGCAGACGCTGAAGAACCAGTTCCGGATGGCGGCCTATACGTTCGGGGCGTCCTGCGACGGCAAGAAGCTGACCCAGATCAAGGGCATCTCGTCCGATCTCGCTTCGGTCAAGGCGGCGGCCAACAAGATCGACCTGATGTCGATCCCCAAGCAGAATTTCGACAACGACCAGTGCACCGATTTCGACAAGAACCTGACCGCGATCGACAAGGAGATCGAGGCGCCGGGCGATGGTTCGAGCCCGAGCAAGCCGCAGAAGGTTTTGTATTTCGTCGCCGACGGGGTGGGCGATTTCTACAACCCGTCGAGCTGCTCCAAGCCGCTCGTCGGCTCGCGTTGCCAGGAGCCGATCGACACGAATTTCTGCAAGGCGATCAAGGATCGCGGCATCAGGATCGCGGTGCTCTACACCACCTATCTGCCGCTGCCGACGAACGACTGGTACAAGACCTATATCAGCCCGTTCCAGTCGCAGATCGGCAAGAACATGGAGGCCTGCGCCAGCCCCGGCCTGTTTTTCGAGGTGACCCCGACCGATGGCGTCTCGCAGGCGATGAACGCGCTGTTCCAGAAGGTGGTGTCGAAGGCTTATCTTACCGGCTGAGGCGGGTCGCGGGCGAGGATTGCGACGCGCCTCAGGCGCTTGCGCGGCTGCGGGCCAGACCGTGCCCTCGGCGCGGGCGGCCCTACTTGATGCCCGCGCGCATGAAACTCTGAACGAACTGGCGCTGGAAGAGCAGGAAGCCGATGAGCAGCGGCGCCGAGGTCATCAGCGTCGCGGCGCAGATCACCGCCCAGTCGATGCCCTGGTCGCTCGAAGAGAACACCTGCAGCCCGACGGTGAGCGGCCGCGATTCGACCGAGTTGGTCACCAGCAGCGGCCAGAGGAAGTTGTTCCAGTGGTAGCTGACCGAGACCAGCCCGTAGGCGATGTAGGTCGGCTTCGCCAGCGGGACATAGACCTTCATCAGGATCTGCAGCGGGCTGGCGCCCTCGACGCGGGCGGCGTCATCGAGCTCCTTCGGCACGGTCTTGAAGGTCTGCCGCAGCAGGAAGATGCCGAAGGCCGAGGCGATGTAGGGCAGAGCGATCGCCGGAATCGTGTCGATCAGGTCGAGCCTGGCGAGCGTCCGGTAGTTCTCGACGATCAGCGCGTCGGGCATGATCATCAGCTGCGCCAGGATCAATGCGAAGGCGACGTCGCGGCCCCAGAAATCCTGCCGCGCCAGCGCATAGGCCGCGAGCGTTCCCAGCACCAGCTGGAAGGCGAGGATCATCGTCACCAGGATGAAGGTGTTGAGGAAATAGCGCGCGAATGGCGCCGCCGCCCAGGCCCGGGTGAAATTGTCCAGCGTCAGCGGCGCGGTCAGGTCGAAGCGCGTGGTGTATTCAGCCGGGTGGACCGCCGCCCAGACGGCATAGGCCAGCGGCAGCACCCAGATCAGCGCCAGCAGGATCGCTCCGGTCGATTCCAGCGTCAGCGCCAGGCCTTTGGGTGCGTAAGGGTCCGACCGCGTGGCGACGGCGACCGGCTGGGGGGCGGCGCTCATCGATAATGCGTCCGGCGCTCGAGAAAGCCGTACTGGACAAAGGCGACAAGCGCGAGCAGCACCAGAAGCACGCAGGTCAGGGTCGCCGCGTAAGCCGTGTCCCAGAAGCTGAAGCCGACCTGATAGATGTAGAACAGGAGCAGCGTCGTCGCATTGTCTGGCCCGCCGCGCGTCATGACGAAGATGTGGTCGACCATGCGGAAGGCGTTGATCACGGCGTTGATCAGCACGAACAGCGTTGTCGGCATCAGCAGCGGGAACTGGATCCGCCGGAAATAGGTCCAGCGCGACGCGCCCTCGATCGCCGCCGCCTCTCCGAGGCTCGGCGGCAGCGCCTGCAGGGCGGCCAGATAGAAGATCATGAAGAAGCCGGCTTCCTTCCAGATCGCCACGATCGTGATGGCGGCCAGCGCGGTGTCCTGCGAGCCGAGCCAGTTCGTGCTGCGCCCGCCGAAGAAGCCGACGATCTGCTCGAGCAGCCCGTATTGCGGCGTGAAGAAGAACAGCCAGATATTGGCCACCGCGATCATCGGCAGGATCGTCGGCGTGAAGAACGCCATACGGACCCAGGTCCGCCCGACGATCCTGTCGTTGACCCAGACCGCCATCAGCAGCGCCAGTGCGATCGAGGTCGGGATGGTGCCGAGCGCGAACCAGAGATTGTTCGCCATCGCCTTCCAGAAAATCGGGTCGGCGAGGAGCTGCTCGTAATTGTCGAGCCCGACGAAGCGCGCCGGGCGGCGCGCCTTGGGGGTCGAATAGAAGCTTTCGACGACGCTCGCGACCGCCGGCCAATGCGTGAACAGTGCAAGGCAGGCCATGGCCGGCAGCAGAAGCAGCCAGCCATGGACCGTGGCGGTCGCGCGTGCGTTCATCGCCGGAGAGGCTCTGCTCTCAGCGATACGGCTTCAGGATGCGTTCGGCCTCGGCCTGAGCGTCTTCCAGCGCTTTCTGGGGTGTCTTCGTCCCCGTCAGCGCGGCCTGCAGACCGTCGTTGAGCGCCTTGGTGACGCGCTGGTTCTCATGCGTCGAGAGCTCGGCCACCGCATGCGGCAGCTGGTCGCGCGCGACAAGCGCCGGTGGGAAGCCGGCTGCATAGGTCTTCATCGCAGCTGTCTCGTAAGCCGCCGGCGAGACCGCGACATAGCCGGTGTCGATACCCCATTGCGCGGCGCGCTCGGGCGTGGTGATCCAGCGGATGAACTTGAAGGCGGCCTCCTGCTGGGCCGGGGTGGCCTTCTTCGAGAGGTAGAAATTGCCACCGCCGGTTGGGCTGCCGCGGCGCTTGCCAGCCGGCAGCATGGCGACGCCGAAGGGGAATTTGGCGTTGCTGCGGACATTGGTGAGGTTGCCGGTGGTGGTCCACATCATCGCGACCTTCTTCTCGAAGAAGTCCTTCGGCGTGGTGCCCCACTCGACGATCCCCGGGGGATGGACCTTGTGCTTCTGCGCGAGGTCGACCCAGTACTGCAGCGCCTCGACCACGGCCGGGTCGGCGTAGTTGGTGGTGTTGCCGGCGGCGTTGGCGAGGATCGCGCCGGCCTGCGTCGACAGCCCCTGGAACAGCCAATAGGGGAAGCCCGAGGACGGGATCTGGATGCCCCATTGGGTGACGTTGCCGGAGGCGTCCTTCCTGGTCAGCTTCTGGGCGAAGTCGAGCTGCTCGGCCCAGCTGGTCGGCGGCTTCTCGGGATCGAGCCCGGCTTCCTTGAACAGCTCCTTGTTCCAGTAGAGCACCACGGTCGAGCGCTGGAAGGGGATGCCCCAGGTCTTGCCGCCGGTCTGGCTGTTTTCCATGAAGGCCGGAAAGAAGCCGGCGAGCCATTTCCTGTCGTCTTCGGTCTTGATGAAGCTGTCGAACGGGACGATCGCGTCCTCGTCGATGAGCGTGAACATGTCGGTCGAGAGCAGCACCGAGGTCACCGGCGGCGTGCCGCTCTTATGCGCGGTCAGCGCCTTGACGATGGTCTCCTGATAGGTGCCGGCATAGATCGGCTTCAGCTTGATCGCCGGATTGTCCTTCTCGAAGTCGGCGGCATAGGTGTCGATCAGCTTGGTGATCGGTCCGCCCACGGCGACGGGATAGAAGAAGGAAATCTCGGCGGCCGCCTGCGCGCGGGCGAGGCCCGGCAGGGCCAGAGTTCCAGCGAGCGCCGCCGCGCCGCCCAATAGGTCACGCCTGTCCATCTGTCTTCTCCCTGATGAGGTGGCTTGGGCGCCCGCGCTTCGCGACGGGTCTCAACCCGTCGCCAGTCGAAGCCCGGACGCTTGATCGAACCAGTGCAATGCCGATTGTGACAATGTGATGTAGACTGTTTCGCCCGGCTTGGTCCGCACCTTGCCCGGGCGACGGACGATGAAGCCGTGGCCGCCGATGCGGGTTTCGACCAGCGTATCGGCCCCGAGATATTCGACCGCCACGACCTGGGCGGCGATGCCGCCCGCGCCCAGATCGGTCATTTCGGGCCTGATGCCGACGGCCAGCGTCGCCGGGTCGCGCCCTGGCGGCGGCGTCACCTGATCAGCGCCGCCCACCGCCAGGATCGCCGGCAGCGGCGCCACGTTCATCGGCGGGGTGCCCACGAATCGCGCCACGAAGATGCTGGCCGGGTTCTCGTAGATCTCGTCGGGCGGGGCGTCCTGTTCGATGCGGCCGTTGCGCATCAGCACGACCTGATCGGCCATGGTCATCGCCTCGACCTGGTCGTGCGTGACATAGACCATCGTGATTCCCAGCCGCTGCTGCAGTTCCCGGATCTCGCGGCGCATCTCGACGCGCAGCTGCGCATCGAGGTTCGACAGGGGCTCGTCCATCAGGCAGACGGGAGCCTCGGCGACGACGGCCCGGCCCAGCGCCACCCGCTGCTGCTGCCCGCCGGAGAGCTGCGAGGGCTTGCGGTCGAGCAGCCCCCCGAGGCCAAGGATGTCGGCCGCACGCGCCAGCCGCGTGTCGCGCTCCGCCCGCGGAACCTTGCGCACTTCGAGACCGAAGGCGATGTTCTGCGACACCGTCAGATGCGGAAACAGCGCGTAGTTCTGGAAGACCATCGCGATGCCGCGCTGGGACGGCTCGGCCCGGGTGACATCGCGGCCGCCGATCAGGATCGCGCCGCTGCTGATGTCTTCCAGCCCTGCGATCAACCGCAGCGTCGTCGACTTGCCGCAGCCCGACGGACCCAGCAGTGCGACGAGCTTGCCGCCTGCCACGGTGAAGCTTACCTGGTCGACCGCCGCGGCGCCGCCCCAGCTTTTCGAAACGGTTCTCAGCTCAACGGAAACCATGCGTCATCCGGCCTGCAATCCCTCATGCCAGACTGAGCCGGCTTAGGATTTGCGTTGTCTGCGGGCCGATATGGCGCAGAATCCTCCCGGCGCACAAGACCGCAGGGCCGGCTGTTTCGTGAGCGTCCCGATCCGATCGACGCCGACGCTGCGGTGGTTCGCGACGAAATCAGCAGGTCAACGCATCCGGATGCAGACAGGCCAATGCCGCCCTGGGGGCGCAGGACCGCCAGCGGCCATGGCGGCCGAGCGTCGCCGCCCTCCCGCTAGCGTGGCGCCAGCGCCTCGAAGCGCGCGAGGAAGCGCGCCTGGGCTGTTTCCGTCGAGAGTGGTTCGAGCAGCCCCAGCACCGCGCGCGGCAGCGCCTGCGGCCGGCCGAAATAGCGCAGCGCCTCCTCGCGCCCGAAGCCGGCAAGCTCGGTCGCCTCCAGAAATGCCGCGATCCTGTCGGCGTCCTTGATTCTGCGCTTGAGGATGGCCGGTGTCGTCGCGGGCAGACCGTGGCGCAGATGGATCGCAGCCAGCAGCCGCAATTCCACCGCCTTGTAGGCGTCGCCCATCACCACCTTGAAGGGTGAGATCATGTCGCCGATGACGTATTCGGGCGCATCGTGCAGCAGCGCCATCAGCCGCCAGGCATCGCTCCAGCCGGGGTTGAGATGATCGGCGATCGCCTCGACCAGCAGGGAGTGCTGGGCCACCGAGAAGGAGTGCGGCCCCTGCGTCTGGCCGTTCCAGCGAGCGACGCGGGCGAGCCCATGGGCGATGTCGGCGATCTCGATGTCGAGCGGGGAGGGGTCGAGCAGGTCGAGCCGGCGGCCCGACAGCATGCGCTGCCAGGCGCGGGGGGCGGGTGGCGGCTTGGCCATCTCAGGCAGTCGCGCGGATGTCGCGCGCCAGCACGGCGCATTCCTCCCGCCGGAAGCAGCCGGTCAAATGGTCGTTGACCAGCCCGCAGGCCTCCATGAAGGCGTAGACGATGGTCGGGCCGCAGAAGGTGAAGCCGGCGGCCTTCAACTCCTTGCCCATCGCGACGGACACCGGCGTCTGCGTCGGGACCTCCTCATGGGTGCGGAAGGCGTTCTGGGTGACGCGGCCGTCGAGATGCTTCCAGAGGAAATCGGCGAAGGGCTCGCGCTCGCTGATCGTCAGATAGGCCCGCGCGCTCCTGATCGCGCCTTCGATCTTGCCGCGATGGCGGATGATGCCGGCGTCGGCCAGAAGGCGCTGGACGTCGGCCTCGGTAAAGCGCGCCATGGCCTCGGGCTCGAACTGCGCGAAGCCGGCGCGGAAGGCGTCGCGCTTGCGCAGGATGGTGATCCAGGACAGGCCGGCCTGAAACCCGTCCAGGATCAGCTTCTCGAAGAGCGCGCGCGAATCATATTCCGGCACGCCCCATTCGGTGTCGTGATAGGCGAGGTAGAGCGGATCGACGCCCGGCCAGACGCAGCGGAATTTCCCGTCCGGCCCCGCGACGGCGGCGCGGCCGGTCATGTCGCTGGACGTCATGCGGCGGCTCCGAAACCCGGCTCGCCGGGGAAAGGGAAGCGCGCGAAAGCCGGCTTCTCGACCGTGAAGGCGAGCCCGCCGGCATCGAGCCGTTCGCCCGCCGCGATGGCGTCCGCCACCCGGTCGAGCCGCAGCATGGCCAGCCCGCGCCCCTTGGCGCAGGAGCCGACACGGCCGAGCGTCTTAGCCCCGGCCGTCGCCTCGACGCCCATCTCGGTGACAAGGCCTTCGGTGAAGACGATCGGGACGATGCGGGTGCGGGCGGTGCCGCGATGCTGCATGCGCGAGACGACCTCCTGCCCGACATAGCAGCCCTTTTTAAACGAGACGCCATTGAGCTGGTCGAGAAGGGCCTCATGCGGGAAGGCGTCGCCGTAAGCGAAATCCTTGCCGCCATCGGGCACGCCGAGCCCGATGCGGCGGGCGTGGTAGCCGTCGGTATCGGTCGTCGCGATCTCGGCGACCGTGGCGCGGTCGGTGATGGCGCGGTCGCCGAGCGCGGGCAGGCGTGGATCGGCATAGACGAGGCCAGCATCGTCGGGCAGCGCGCCGCCATCGGCGGCCGCGATGACGGTGCTGTCGGCGGTGAGGTCGTCGAGCGTCACCTTCGAGCGCAGTCTGTAGAGCTTCAGCCGTTTCATCAGGTCCGGGGTCTGCAGCAGCGGGGCATCGAGCAGGAAGCCGCCGCCATCTTCGCCTGCGACCGCGACCACGAGACAGTCGCTGATGATCTTGCCCTGCGGTGTCAGCAGCGCGCCGTAGCCGGCGCAGGCAGGCGTCACCGTGTCGATGTCGCAGGTCAGCAGGCCTTGCAGGAAGGAGCTTGCGTCCTCGCCCGTGACGCGGATGACGCCGCGGTCGATCAGTTGCACTGCGGTCATGGGGACTCGGGCTCCGGGCCGGATGGTTGTCGAGGCGATAGGTAAGCCGACTGCGGCGCGTTCTCAACTCGCCTCCGCGCGATGTTTCCGCTAACCCGTCACCAGATGCCCCGTGAACCTCTCCGTCATCCCGGACGCAGCTAAGCGGAGTTCCGGGATCCATCCTAGAGCGCAGTCGTGCCTTACGATGGATCCCGGATCGGCGCGGCTGCGCCGCTTGTCCGGGATGACGGGAAGGTTCGATTGAACCCGCTCAACCCGGAGACCCGGCCCATGCCCCAGACCTATGATCTCATCCTCAAGGGCGGCACGGTGGTGAACCAGGACGGGCGCGTGCAGCGCGACCTCGGCGTCGCCAATGGCAAGATCGTCGCGCTCGGCGATCTGTCCCGCGCCTCGGCCGGCGAGAGCGTCGATTGCACCGGCCTGCACATCCTGCCCGGCGTGATCGACAGCCAGGTCCATTTCCGCGAGCCGGGGCTCGACCACAAGGAAGACCTCGAATCGGGCTCGCGGGCGGCGGCGCTGGGCGGCGTGACCTGCGTCTTCGAGATGCCCAACACCAATCCCCAGACCACCAATGAGGCGGCGCTGGCCGACAAGGTGCGGCGCGGGCGGCATCGCATGCATTGCGACTTCGCCTTCTGGGTCGGCGGCACCCATGAGAACGTCGCCGATATTCGCGAGCTGGAGCGGCTGCCCGGCGCTGCCGGCATCAAGGTTTTCATGGGCTCGTCCACCGGGAACCTGCTGGTCGAGGACGATGAGGGCGTCGCCGCGATCCTGCGGCAGACGCGAAGGCGCGCCGCCTTCCATTCGGAAGACGAGATGATGCTGCGCGAGCGCATGCCGCTTCGGGTGAAGGGCGACCCGTCGAGCCATCCGGTCTGGCGCTCGCCGGAGGTCGCGCTGACCTGCACGAAGCGGCTGGTCAGGATCGCGCGTGACACGGGTGCGCGTGTCCATATCCTGCATATCTCGACCGGCGAGGAGATGGAATTCCTCAGGGATCACAAGGATGTCGCGACCGTCGAAGTTCTGCCCAACCACCTGACGCTGGTCGCGCCCGACTGCTACGAGCGGCTGGGAACCTACGCCCAGATGAACCCGCCTCTGCGCGACGAGAGCCACCGCAAGGTGATCTGGTGGGGGGTGGAGCAGGGCATCGTCGACGTGCTCGGCTCCGACCACGCGCCCCATACGCATGAAGAGAAGCACCACCCCTATCCCGAAAGCCATTCCGGCATGCCGGGCGTGCAGACGCTGGTGCCGGTGATGCTCGACCATGTGAACGCCGGAAGGCTGACGCTGGAGCGCTTTGTCGATCTGACCAGCGCCGGGCCGCAGCGCATTTTCGGGCTGGAGGGCAAGGGCCGGATCGCGGCCGGCTACGACGCGGATTTCACCATCGTCGATCTGAAACGCCGGCAGACCATCAGCAACGACTGGATCGCCTCGAAATGCGGCTGGACGCCTTATGACGGCGTGAGCGTGACCGGCTGGCCGGTGGGTACGTTCGTGCGCGGGCGGAAGGTGATGTGGGAGGGGGAGATCGTGACGCCGAGCCAGGGCGAGCCGGCGCGGTTCGTTGAGGCGTTGGGGAGGGGGTAGGGGGAAAGCGCTTTCGGACGCGCCGATTTGCGTCAACCCTTCTTCGGTTCCGGATCATCGCGGTTGACGGTTTGAAGCGTGCGGTTGCGCGCCTTGTCCCGCACCTGCTGGAAAACCTGCTGGCCAAGCGCCTGCGGAATCATGCCCAGCGACCATTCTCCGGTCCGCGTCCTGCTGATCCCATAGGGAATCCGGTCCTTTTCCCAAGTCAGCCGATTCACCTGATCGGTCTTGATCCAGGACTGCTCGCTATCGAAGCCCAGGCTTCTAGCGACTGCGGGTGGTATCCTGACAGCCGTTTCGTTGTTGCGAGGCGGCGCGTGCGTGACCGCGCAAAGCAGAACGTCTCTCGTCCCGTCCGACCTTGCCGCGGACGTCATCACGATCGCGCAGGGGCGGTCCTTGCCGCTGTCCAGCCCTGCCTGGCTTTCCTCTTTCCAGAGAAAATCATAGCGCACCACCAGACCGGTCTTCGGTTCGAGCGGCACGCCGTCACTTCATCAGATGGTCGAGATGCGGGGTCGGCTCGCCCTGATAGCCCTTGTCGAGTTCGGCGACGATGTCGTCCGGTAGTTCGTGCGCGTAGAACACCTCCCGCGTATCGAATGCCTTGAGGCGCTTGAATTCGTCCGCCGACAGGACGACGACGCTTTCGCGGCCGTGATGGGTGACCGAAACCGGCTCCCTCTGCGCGAGATCGCGGTATCGTCCGAAGTGGTTCTGCAACTCGGCGGCTGTGATCGTGACCATGTCTCGCCTCCTTCCATTATCGCTATAATAGCTAATTTCGCCAAATTAGACAATAATATTCGCCGCTATCGTAGCGCAAGCGGGTCAGCCTCAAGCTATCTCGAAGCGGCGCGCCTCGACCCACCCCGAACCTTCCCCGCCTTCGCCTCGCCCACCACACCATCCCCCAGCAACCCCACGAACCGCCGCATCGCCTCGCTCTCATAGGCGTCGCGCCGCCGCACGAAGAGCGTCGTCGCTTCGCCGCCCTCGCCGTCGAGCCTGTGCCAGCGCAGGGCCTCGCGCTGGGCGGCTTGCGCCACGACCGCGCGGGGCATCAGCGTGATGCCGACGCCGGCGGCGACGCAGCCCAGAATGCCGTCGAGCGTGCCGAACTCGAGCCGGGCGTAGGTGGGCTGGCCGAAACGGGCGAGCACCTGTTCGAGGCGCTGGCGATAGCTGCAGCCCTGCCGGAAGGTCAGGATCGTCAGCCCCTCGCGGCCCAAAGCCGCAGCCAGATCGCCGTCGCCGATCGAGGCCTGCGTGACGAGGCCGAGTTCCTCAGTGAAAGCCGGCAGCGCCGTCAGTTCGCCATGCTGGATCGGGCCGGCAACGAACGCGCCGTCGATCTCGCGGCGCAGCACGGCCTCGACCAGTTGCGCGGTCGGCCCGGCCTGCACGCTGAGGCGCACCGCCGGGCAGGCCTGATGGAAGGCCGCCAGCAGCGGCGGCAGGCGGATCGCGGCGGTCGTCTCCATCGCGCCGATGCCGAGCGGGCCTTGCGCCGCGCCGTCCTCGCACGCCACCTGGCGCGCCTCGCGCAGCAAAGCGAGCACGCGCTCGGCGTAAGGCAAAAGGCGCTGGCCGGCCTCGGTCAGCGCCATGCCGCGGCTGCGGCGCTCGAACAGGGCCAGCCCGATCTCGTCCTCCAGCGTGCGGATGCGCGCGGTGACGTTGGACTGCACGGTGTTGAGCTCGCGCGCGGCGGCGGTGATCGCGCCGGCGCGAGCGACGGTGAGGAAGGTGGTCAGTTCGGTGACGTCCAAGCGGTCGCTCTCCGGCGATGCGGCATGTCTTCCGCGTTCTGTCAGGCAGATATTTGATATCTATATAAATCATTTTTTTGAAATGAACGAGCAGGCTAGTCTGGCGTCGCCGATCATCCTTTCTGCGAGCTTGCCATGACCCTCGACACCCGCCTGACCCGCCTTCTCGGCGTCGAGCATCCCGTCATGCTGGCGGCGATGGATATCGTCGCGGACGCAAGACTGACACAGGCCGTGTCGCGGGCCGGCGGCTTCGGCATCCTCGGCGGCGGCTATGGCGACGTCGACTGGCTTGCAGCCGAACTGCCGGCGTTAAGCGCCGCCAGGGCGCAATCCGGCCTGCGCTTCGGCGTCGGCTTCATCACCTGGAGTCTCGCAAGGCAGCCGCATCTGCTCGACCAGGCGCTGGAGGCCAAACCCGACGCGGTCTGGTTGTCCTTCGGCGATCCCGCGCCCTTCGCGGAGCGCATCAAGGCTGCCGGCGCGCTCATGATCTGTCAGGTCCAGTCGGTCGCAATGGCGCTGGACGCTGTCGCCAAGGGGGTCGACATCGTGGTGGCGCAGGGTTCGGAGGCCGGCGGCCACGGCGCGTCGCGCGGCACATTCGCGCTGGTGCCGGCGGTGGTCGACGCGGTCGGAGACAAGGCGGTGGTGGTCGCTGCCGGCGGCGTGGCGGACGGGCGCGGGCTCGCGGCGGCGCTGATGCTGGGCGCGGAGGGCGTCGTCGTCGGCACGCGCTTCTATGCGAGCCTCGAGGCGGCCGGGCATCAGGCGGCCAAGGAACGCATCGTCGCGGCGTCGGGCGACGACACGGTGCGAGGGCTCGTCTTCGACATCTCGCGGCGCAATGTCTGGCCAGCGCCCTTCACCGGCCGGTGTCTGGTCAACACGCATTCCGAGAGGTGGACCGGGCGCGAGACGGCGCTGATGCAGCATGCGATCGAGATCGCGCCGCGCTATCAGGCGGCGCGCGAGGCCGGCGATTTCGACATGGCTGCGGTGATCGCGGGCGAGGGGGCGGGGCTCGTCAAGGACATCCCGCCGGCCGGCGCGATCGTGCGCGACATCGTCGAGCGGGCCGAGGCGCTGATTGCGGGCGGGCAGGGCGGTTAGGTCGCCCGTCGTCGTGCCGGCGGCGAGGCCTCGTCGCGACGCTCGAATCATCGCTGCGGCAAACGGTCGGGGTCGACTATGGTTCGACGGCGCGAGCTTCGGCTTGCCGCCCCCTGATCCCGAGAAGCACATCCATGATCGAGATCTCCCCGGCTCTCCGGCGTATCGACATCGACCGCATCGGTCCGGTCTGGATCCGCGACGGCGCCAGCGACGAGGCGGTGCTCGAGCAGATATTCCATACCGAAGAGTTCAATATCAGCACCGCCCCGCAATTCGCGTGGATCCGCGCGGCCTATGACCGGACGATCGCGGCCGGCGAGACCCCGCTGGTCCTCGATTGCGGCGCCAATATCGGGCTGAGCACATTGTACTTCGCATCGCATCTGCCGGCGGCGCGGATCGTCGGGATCGAGCCCGCGCGGGACAATGCGGCGCTTGCGCGCAGGAACACGCAAGCCAACCCCCTGATCGAGATCGTCGAAGCGGCCGTGTTCGACCGGGAAACGGGCGTCGAACTGGTCGACCCCGACGCGGAAAAATTCGCCTATCGGGTGCGGGAGGCGAAGGCCGGCACGCAAGGCGCGATCGCCACGGTCACCATCGAGGGCCTGATGAGGCGCTATGGCGCGACGCGCAACCTCATCGTCAAGGTCGATATCGAAGGTGGCGAGGACGCCCTGTTCCGCTCGAATACGGGCTGGCTCGATCAGACCGACCTGCTCATCGCGGAGACGCATGACTGGCTGTTCCCCGGACAGGGCACCAGCGCGACCCTGTTCTCGGCGATTGCCGGCCGCAAATTCGAGGTGATCCAGAAAGGCGAGTACATCTCGTTCTTTTTCCGGTGACATGGTGCAACGCTTGCGCTGAATGTCGGACTACGACGATCGCAAGGGGGCTGGCGTCCGATTTCAACCGAACATGACATGGATCACATGCTGCGGTTCGTTCCCGAGCCGGAGATCGCGTTCGACGGGGACAGCGCCCAGGCGATCGGCGTCGATCTGCCCGTCGCCGTGATCAATCTTCCGCACCGCACGGACAAGTGGAACGCCATCGCCAACCGCATGGCCGAGATCGGACTGAACAAGCTCATCAGGGTGCCGGCTATCGAGGGCGCCCGGCTGTCGCTGGAGGCCATCGGGCCGCTGCTGGGCCAGCCGACCGAGCGGATCGAAGCCGCCCCGCAGAGCCATTTCACGCTGACGCGGCCCGCCATCGGATGCTTCCTGTCGCATCTCGCGACCTGGCGCTGGATGGCCGCCAACAGGCTGCCGAGGCTGCTCGTCCTGGAGGACGACGCCAACCCGGCGCCAAGTTTCGACGCGAACCGCTTCCGGGACATGATCGTGACCATCCCGGCCACGGCCGGTCTCGTCTTTCTCGGCGGCAGCATCATGAACGGCATGGCCGAGCCGCCCCAAGGCTCGCTGCTGGCGCGGATCTACTTCTTCAACGGGACCTTCGCCTATCTGATCACGCCTGCGGCCTGCGATGTGCTGATCCCGGCCCTGCTGCCCATGAACGGGCACATCGATCATGAACTCAGCACCGTGCTGATCAAGCTCAGACACGAATTCGAGGCCCACTATGCCACACCGCCCGTCTTCGAGCCCGACTGGGCGCTGGGCAGCGACTGCTATGTCCCGCTGGACGGCGTCACGGACGCCGACCGCGCGCTTGGCGTCGTGCTGCACGCGAGCCGGCAACTGCTCGTCGACGAGGGCCGTCCGCTGCTGCCGCCGTTTGTGTGATGCAGACGGGACCTGGTGGCGCGTGCCGCTGGTGGTCGCAGCCGGCGGCGTCGCGAAAGGCGCGGGCTTGGCGTCAAATCCTGAGCGGACCGAAATTTTTTCGCGACGCGTGTCGATTTCCTGGATCGTCGTTCGACGTGGGTGCAGAGAGGCCGATGGCCTCTCGCTACCGACAACCCGAGGAGAAGACCGATGCGTGTGATGGTTCTGGTGAAGGCGGACGCCGATTCCGAGGCCGGCGTGATGCCGAGCGAAGAGCTTCTGACCAAAATGGGCGCCTATAACGAGGAACTGGTGAAGGCCGGCATCATGCTGGCCGGCGAGGGCCTGCATCCGAGCGGCAAGGGGCTGCGCATGCGCTTCTCGGGCTCGCAGCGGACGATCACCGACGGCCCCTTCGCCGAGACCAAGGAGCTGCTCGCCGGCTTCTGGCTCTGGCAGGTGCGGTCGCTCGACGAGGCCGTCGAGTGGCTGAAACGCGCGCCCTTCGACGGCGGCACCGAGATCGAGCTTCGGCCGGTCTTCGAGATGGAGGATTTCGGCGAGACGATGACGCCCGAGCTGCGCGAGCAGGAAGACCGCCTGCGCGCGCAAGCCGCTGCCCAGCAGAAGGGTTGAGCCGATGCGTTTCATGGTGATGGTCAAGGCGACCACGGACAGCGAAGCCGGCGCGATGCCGACCAAGGAGCTGCTCGACGCGATGATGGCCTTCAACGAGGAGCTGGTGAAAGCCGGCATCATGAAGGGCGGCGACGGGCTGACGCCGAGCGCGAAGGGCGCTCGCGTGCAATTCGACGGCGCGAGCCGGCACGTCGTCGACGGGCCTTTCGCCGAGACCAAGGAACTCGTCGCGGGCTATTGGCTGTGGGAGTGCGCCTCGCTCGACGAGGCAATCTCATGGGTCAGGCGCTGTCCCAACCCGATGCCGGGTCCGTCAGAAATCGAAATCCGCCCGGTCGCCGATCTCGCCGATTTCGGCGAGGTGGTCACGCCCGAGACGGCGGCCGCCTGGGAGCGGCTCAAGAACGAGGCCGAAGGTAACGGCTGATGCCATGGTGTCGGGCCGGATGATTTTCAGGTCGGTTCGGCCTGACATCGTCCGGCCCGGGCCGCTTGCCAGCAAGCCCGCCGATGGTGTGTATCGCCGGTCATGTCGACCAACGCTGCACACCGCGCCATCGAGGCGGTCTTCCGGATCGAGCAGCCCCGCCTGATCGCGGGGCTGACGCGCGTGGTCCGCGATATCGGTCGGGCCGAGGAGCTGGCGCAAGACGCGCTGGTGGCGGCGCTGCAGCAATGGCCGGGTGAGGGCGTGCCGCGCAATCCCGGCGCCTGGCTGATGCAGGCGGCCAAGCACCGCGCCATCGACATTATCCGCCGCGATGCGCTGGCTCGCCGCAAGCTCGATGAACTGGGCCATGACATCGCGAGCGAGGAGCCGGGCTGGCCCGATCTCGATAAAGCGCTCGACGACGAATTTGGCGACGATCTGCTCGGGCTGATCTTCACCGCCTGCCATCCGGTGCTCTCGACCGAAGCGAGGCTAGCGCTGACCTTGCGCCTGCTCGGCGGGCTGACGACGGAGGAGATCGCCCGCGCCTTCCTCGTGCCCGAGGCGACCATGGCGCAGCGGCTGGTGCGGGCCAAGAAGGCGCTGAGCGACGCCAATGTGCCGTTCGAGATTCCGCACGGGCCCGAACTTGCTGCGCGGCTCGGCTCGGTACTGGAGGTGGTCTACCTGATCTTCAACGAAGGCTATGCCGCGACCAGCGGCAACGACTGGGTCCGGCCGGAACTCTGCGCGGAGGCGATGCGGCTCGGCCGCATCCTCGCCGAACTCGCGCCGGGCGAGCCGGAGGTGCATGGCCTCGTCGCGCTGATGGAGTTGCAGGCCTCGCGGCTGCGGGCGCGGCTCGACCCCGATGGCGAGCCGATCCTGTTGCTCGACCAGAATCGCGCGCGCTGGGACAGGCTGCTGATCGGGCGTGGGCTCAAGGCGCTGGCGCGCGGGCAGGCTCTGGCCGGGCCGCCCGGACCCTATCGGCTGCAGGCGGAACTCGCGGCCTGCCATGCGCGTGCGCGCAGCGCGGGCGAGACGGACTGGAACCGGATCGCAGCGCTCTACGCCATACTGGCGCGGGTAACGCCCTCGCCCGTCGTCGAGCTCAACCGGGCGGTGGCGGTTTCGATGGCGCAGGGCCCGGCGGCCGGGCTCTCGCTGGTCGATGCGTTGGCGGCTGAACCGGCGCTCAGGCGCTATCATCTGCTGCCGAGCGTGCGCGGCGATCTGTTGGCCAAGCTCGGGCGGCATGGCGAGGCGGCCGAAGCCTTTGCACAGGCGGTTTCACTGACGAAGAACCAGCGCGAGCGGGCCTTGATGAAACAGCGCGAGCAGACGGAACGGACGGCCGCCGCGGTCGCTCAGTGACGGGTGCCGCTGGTAAAGGCGCCGCCGCGGATCTTCTCGGGGAGCGCCTCGGAGAAGACGGCGGTCGCCTCCTCGCCATAGGTCTCGACCAGTGTGCGGAAGGCTGCGAAGAGCGCGGCATGGGCGAGCGCGTCGGAATCGAGCCCGTCGGACTGGGCCTCCGCAAACGCGTCCTCGACATAGCCATAGGCGACCCGGCGCTCATCGGAGCGCTCCTCGCTCACACTGGCTTCGAGCGGCAGTTCGTCGGAGAAGCTGGACATAGCGGCTTGAAAACTCTGCGGCATGGTCGCGCTGGGGCGGGCGGCCTTAAGCCCGGTCGGGCCTTGAGTCGCTTTGGTCAGCATCGCGATCATACTGAGCCGGCGGCAGGCCCGCCACCGCCGCCTTTAAGAAAGGTTAACGCGGCGCGGACAGTTTTGGTGAAGATTCCCGTTGGTTAAGCGCAGGACTATCCACCATAGCGGCCGGCCAGCGTGGTGGCGAGGCGCTCGCCTTCGCCGGCAAGGCGGGCCGATGCCTCCTGGCTGCCATCGGTGCAGAGCCGGTGCGTCGCCGCATAGGCCCGGAAACCCCGGTTATAGGCGCTGGTCAGGCGCTCGCGCCGCTGGGTCGTGCGGCCTTCCGCCTCGATCAGCGCCGCCATGCGGTCGCGCCAGTCCTGCGCCTCGCGCGCGGCGCAGAGCGTGCGCAGATAGGACAGCGAGCCGATGATCTCGGCGAGTTTCAGGAGTTGCGGCTCGTAAGGCGGAGGCGGCGGCTCCGGCGGCGGAGCGGGTTCCTTCGCGGGCGCTGCGGGGCGCGTCGCGGCGGGCGGACGCTGGGCCTGCGCGAGCACCGGGCCGGCGGCGGTCAGGACCGCGAGCAGCAACGCAGTGATGCGGATCGCGCGTCTCATTTGCGCGCAGCTTCATCGAAGATCGCCGCGGCGCGGCGCAGCACCTCGCCGAGTTCGCGCGTCGTCGGCAGGCCGCCGAGCCTTTGCGGATCGGCCCACATCACCGCGCCGGCCTCGGGACCGGGTTTCGCCTCGCCCGAGAGCCATTCTCCGACGAAACTCGCGACCACGAAATGATGCGTGACCGCTCCTTTGTCGTCGCGCCCGAAAATCTCGACATGGCGGTTGAAGCCGATCAGCCGCGCCGTGACGCCGACCTCCTCCTCCAGTTCGCGCAGCGCGGCTTCCTCAAGCGTCTCGCCCGCCTCGACCTTGCCGCCCGGCAACGACCAGAGCCGGTCGGCCGGCGGTCTGGTGCGTGTCGCGAGCAGCACCTTGCCGTCGCGGAAGACCGCGATCGAGGCCGCGAGCACGGGCCGCGCGGCCGCCTTTGCCGGCGTGGGAAACGGGATGATGCGGCCGCCTTCGTTCAAACGTGCTGCCCGCCATTGATGTGGAGTTCCGCGCCGGTGACGTAGCTCGATGCATCGGTGCAGAGGAAATGGATCGCCCTGGCGACCTCGGCCGTTTTGCCGAGCCGTCCCAGAGGCAGCGTGGCGACGATCTTCTCGGTGCCCGGCGACAGGATCGCCGTGTCGATCTCACCGGGCGAGATCGAGTTGACCCGGACGCCGAGCGGCCCGAAATCGGCCGCCATCTCGCGGGTCAGGCTCGCGAGCGCAGCCTTCGAGGTCGCATAGGCCGCTCCCGCGAAGGGATGCACGCGCGAGCCCGCGATCGAGGTGACGTTGACGATCGTGCCTTTGGCGACGGTGAGTTCGTCCAGAAGTCCCCGCGCGAGCATGATCGGCGCGAAGAAGTTGACCTGAAAAACCTTGTGCCAGTCGTTGAACGAGGTCGTCGCCGCGCCCAGCCGCGAGCCCTTGGGCCCCTTGGGCGAAATGCCGGCATTGTTGACCAGCGCGTTGAGCTTGCCGCCTTCGGCGGCGAGCCGCTTCTTGATCTCGGCGATGCCGCGCATCGTGTCCTCTGGGTCGCCGAGATCGATCTGGACATGGTCGTCGGCGCCCGACGGCCAGGGGCATTTGTCGGAAAAGGCCTGGCGCGAGCAGGACAGGATGCGCCAGCCCGCCATGGCGAACTGCATCACCGTGGCATGGCCGATGCCGCGGCTCGCACCGGTCAGCAGCATAACCGGGCGCTTGCCGGCCTCGGTCTTGGGGAAATCGAATACCGGCATGGCCATGGCGGGAGAATCCTCAAGGATAAAGTCGTTCGCGGGCCCAGGGCTCGGCGGCCGAGGACCTGCGGAAGACGACGCGATCATGCAGACGGAATGCGCCGTCGCGCCAGAACTCGATATAGACCGGCATGATCCGAAAACCCGTCCAGTGCGGCGGGCGCGGAATCTCGCCGAGCCCGAAGCGCGCGGCATGATACGCGACCGCCTTCTCCAGCGCGAAGCGGCTCTCCAGCGGCCGCGACTGCTGCGAGGCCCACGCGCCGATGCGGCTGTCGCGCGGGCGTGACTGGAAATAGGCGTCGGCCATCGCATCGTCCACGAGCGAGACAGGACCGCGAATACGGATCTGCCGGCGCAGGCTCTTCCAGTGGAACAGCGCGGCCGCCTTCGGCTGGCCGAGAAGTTCCTCGCCCTTCTGGCTCTGCGTGTTGGTGTAGAACACGAAATCATCGCCGTCGCGGCCGTTCAGCAACACCATGCGGCTGTTTGGCATGCCGTCCGCATCGACGGTGGAGAGCGCCATCGCGTGCGGGTCGTTGGGCTCGCTCGTCTTCGCCTCGCCAAACCACTGCTCGAACAGCGCGAAGGGCTCGTCGGCCTGCGTGAAGTCACCGCTCGTTAACCGGTCCACGTGTTTAATCCTCGGTGGTTGAGACGGCGTCGGGCGAGCGCATCTGTGATCCTGGAACTTGCAGTGCATCTATATAGGGTAGCGTCGAAGGCGAGCCAAAGCCTTCCTCAGCGCGGGGCGCCCGTGCGCGCAGCCTGTGTCGGAGGAGCCATGATGCTCGCCTTCGCGAGCGCCGGCTGCTCGGTCTCGTTCCCGATCCTGGGCCTGTCGTCCAAGGCCGAGGACGAGGTCGTCACCACCTCCTCGGTGCTGCCCGCCCGGGCGACAAGCAAAAGCGCGCTGGCCTCGCTCTCGGCCGATCTCGGCCCCGAGGACATGCGCAGGGCCGAAGGCGCCTTATCGGTGGCGCTCGATCCGCAGGGCAACGGCGCGGCGGTGTCCTGGGACAACCCCCAGAGCGGCATCAAGGGCGCGTTCACGCCCGTCGGCGGACCCTATGTCAGCGCCGACGAGATCTGCCGCAGCTTCATCGCCAGCGTCCATCTGCAGACGAAGCTGACGAAGCTGCAGGGCAAGGCCTGCCGGCCGACGGGTGGCGACTGGGTGGTCAAGGAGACGCAGCCCTGGAAGGGCTCTGTGTGAGGTGGTCGAGCAGCATGCCGAGCCACGCCCTGCCTTCGGCGATTTTATCATTTATGTGGATGAAAGCGGCGACCATAGCCTGACCAAGATCGACGAAAACTATCCAATTTTCTCGCTGGCCTTCGTCGTGGTCCGCAAAACCGACTATGCGTGCATCATCGTTCCAAGATTGCAGGAACTGAAATTCAAGTGGTTCGGCCATGATATGGCGGTCTTCCACGAAGCAGATATCCGCCGGCGCAACCCACCATTCGTGTTCCTCGGTAATCCAGCCAAGAACGTCGAATTCATGAGCGATCTGGCCGTATTCCTCGCAGAAGCGCCGTTCAGAATTATCTCGGCGGTCATCGAGAAGACCAAACTGACCCGGCGCTACAGCCAGCCTGAAAATCCTTATGCGCTGGCGCTCCTGTTCTGCATGGAACGCGCGCGAGAGCTTTTGGACAACGAGGATCAGGCGGGACGTGTCACGACCATCGTTTGCGAGTCGCGCGGCGACAGAGAGGACAAGGCCCTGGAGCTCGAATTCTTAAGGATCGCGGCGGGACAGCACTATCTCCTGCGCCGTCCGATCGATGGCTTTCAACTCGTCTTCGCCGACAAGAAGTGCAACTCGACAGGGCTTCAGGTGGCAGATCTGCTCGCAAGGCCGATCGGCCTTAACGTCCTGCGACCGCTACAATCCAACCAGGCCTTTGATATCGTCAGGACGAAGATGTGGGATCTAAAGCGGTTCCCATAAAGCGAAAGGCCCCGGTCGAAACCGAGGCCAAGCGCCGACCGGGGACCACCCCCAATCCATTTAAGTCGAATATAGCGCAAGTGGTCTGAAAGTCAAGAAAATCGTTCTCTTTGCGTTCTGTTGCATTCTGGTGACAGCCTTCCCAGATACCCTTTCAATCGGATATCTGGCGCGCCTGAAGCCCGGCCGCGAGGCATGAGGCCGGCGCGCCGCATCATTGGGGTAGTTGAATGCGCGACCCGTATCAGGTCCTGGGCGTCGCCCGCGCCGCCAGCGACGCCGAACTCAAGAAGGCCTATCGCAAGAAGGCCAAGGAACTGCATCCCGACCGCAACCGCGACGACCCGAAGGCGCAGGACCGCTTCTCCGAGCTGAACACGGCCTATGAGATCGTGGGTGACGAGACCAGGCGCAAGCAGTTCGACCGCGGCGAGATCGACGCCGAGGGCAAGCCGAAATTCCAGGGTTTCGAGGGCATGGGCGCTGGCCGGGGCGGGCGCGCGGGCGGTTTCGAGTACAGCTTCGGGCAGGGCGGCCAGCCGTTCGGGCGTGGCGGCGCGGAACCGGGCTTCGACCCCGCCGACATTTTCGGCTCGCTCTTCGGCGACGCGGCACGGCGCGGCCGGGCGCGGCCCGAGCCGCAGAAGCCGGCCGACCAGAGCTTTACCTTGGATGTCACGCTGACTGAAGCCGCCAACGGCGCATCGCGGCGCGTCAGGCTGCCGGGCGGGCGCGAGGTCGAGGTCACGATCCCGGCGAATGTCTCGGACGGCAAGGTGATGCGTCTGCGCGGCCTCGGCCAGCCTTCTCCGCATGGCGGCGAGGCCGGCGACGTGATGATGACGATCCGGGTCAAGCCCGATCCGCGCTTTTCCGTCGAGGGCCGCGATCTGCGGAGCCGCGTCGCGGTTCCGCTCAGCGTCGCGGTGCTGGGCGGGCCGATCCATGTGCCGACGCTGACCGGCGCGGTCGAAATGACCATCCCGCAGCTGACCGGCACGACGAAATCCTTCCGCCTGCGCGGCAAGGGTCTCAAGGGCGAGAAGGGCGAGGCGGGCGACCTGTTCGTCGCGATCGACATCGAGATGCCGGCGAGCGACGAGGAGTTGACGGCGCTGATGAAGGCGCGGGCGGGGTGAACTGGCAAAAGGTCGTCAAGCTTGCCGCTGGTCTTGGCATAATCGCCTTGATGGTGGTGACGGCCTATGGGTGCAACCTCGCTTGGGAGATCAACAATTGGATCGACCTCTGCGCCGATGAGTCTAAGGGTAATTATATCTGGGACGATGACGCACGCCGTGCTTTTTGCGAGCCAAAAAAGTAGTTGGCTGTGACATAGCGTTTAAGATGGAAGAGGTGCTCACCCACAATCCGTTTTCCCTTTCGGCCATCCTGTTCTAAGAGACCGCTCCTTTCCAACCGTTCCAGGGTCTCCGATGCCTGACGCCAGCACTGCGCCGATTCCGACCGCCAACCTGCTCAGGGGCAAGCGCGGCCTCGTGATGGGCGTCGCCAACAACCGCTCGATCGCCTGGGGTATCGCCAAGGCCTGCGCCGACGCCGGGGCGGAGCTTGCCTTCACCTATCAGGGCGATGCGCTGAAGAAGCGCGTCGAGCCGCTGGCCAGGCAGGTCGGCGGACATCTCGTCGGCCATTGCGACGTCACCGACGGGGCGTCGATCGACGCCGTCTTCGCCGAGGTCGAAAAGCTCTGGGGCAAGCTCGATTTCGTCGTCCACTGCATCGCCTTCTCCGACAAGGACGAGCTGACCGGGCGCTATGTCGAGACGACCGAAGGCAACTTCACCAAGTCGCTGCTGATCTCGTGCTATTCCTTCACGGCCGTGACGCAGCGCGCCGAGAAGCTGATGAGCGATGGCGGCGCGATGCTGACGCTGACCTATTACGGCGCCGAGAAATGGATGCCGCATTACAACGTCATGGGCGTCGCCAAGGCCGCGCTCGAGGCGAGCGTGAAATATCTCGCAGCCGATCTCGGCCCCTCCAAAATCCGCGTCAACGCGATCTCGGCCGGGCCGATCAAGACGCTCGCGGCTTCGGGCATCGGCGATTTCCGTTACATCCTGCGCTGGAACGAATACAACTCGCCGCTGCGCCGCACCGTGACGATCGAGGAGGTCGGCGAGACGGCGGTGTTCCTCGTCTCCGACATGTCGCGCGGCATCACCGGCGAGGTTCTGCATGTCGACGCCGGCTACCATGTCGTGGGCATGAAGGTGCCGACAGCGCCGGACATCACGCTCGACAAGGGCGAGTGAGGCGGGCGGGGCATGCCCCGATCGGTGGCGAACCGTTCAAGACGAAACGCGCCGTCATCCCGGGCAAGCGAAGCGCAGGCCCGGGATCCATCGTAAGACTATGTCGCTGCTCTAGGATGGATCCCGGAGCGGCGCGGCTTCGCCGCTTGTCCGGGATGGCGTGGCGGGTCCGGACGGAAGAGCGTTTGCAAGCCGCTCCGTTGCCGCCGTATCGCGCGACACGCCTGCTGGCTCGCTTGCGGTCCACCGTTCCGCGATCGTTCGCCCGCCGACGATCATCTCCGGCCTGACCTCCGCCAACGGCGCCAGCACGAACGCCCTCTCCGCGATGCGCGGATGGGGTAGCTGCAGGCCGGGCTCGTCGATGCGCTCATCGCCATAGCTCAATATGTCGATGTCGAGCGTGCGCGGGCCCCAGCGCTCGCCGCGCTCGCGGCCGGCCTGGCGTTCGAGTTCGAGCACGAGAGCCAGCAGGGCGCGGGCCGACAGGCCGGTTTCGACCAGCGCCGCCATGTTGAGGAATTCGGGCTGGTCGAGCTTGCCCCAGGGCGCGGTGCGCCAGACGCTGGAGAGCCTTAGCACGGCGATCTCTGGATGGGCGTCGAGCGCGCGCAGCGCACCTGCGAAAGCCGCGACCGGATCGCCGAGATTGCCGCCGAAGCCCAGAGCCGCCTCAATCCTCACGTCGGAAGTCCAGCCTGATGCCGACGGCAGCCAGTGTCGCCGGGATCGGCGGGGCGGGTTTGCGCAGCGTGATCCCGACGCGGCTGACCGGGGGAAACTCCGAGAGGATGGCGAGCGCGACCGCGCGCGCCGCCGCCTCCAGCAGGTTGAAGCGCCGGGCGGTGAAGGCTTGCGTCACCACGGCGACGACCTTTCCGTAATCCACGGTGTCACCAAGGGAATCGCTGATCGCCGAGGCGCGAATGTCGGTCTGGAGCGCGATATCCAGCGTGAAGCGCTGGCCGAGACGCTCCTCTTCGGAGAAGCAGCCGTGATAGGCGTAGATGTCGAGCTTTTCGATCAGAATGCTGCCGGTCTCGCTCACTGCCTTGGCTCCGCATCCATGGTGAGCGCAGCCCAGACCTTGAGCGCCTGCGCGTGCTCGGCGACGTCATGGGCGCGAATGATGTCCGCGCCCTGCGAGACGCCATAGAGGTGGGCCGCGATGCTACCCGCGACGCGCTGCGCCGGCACGGACTGGCCGGTGACGACGCCGATCACCGATTTGCGCGAGGCCCCGAGCAGGACCGGGCAGCCGAGTTCGCGCAGCTTCGCGAGGTTGCGGATCAGCGTCAGCGACTGATCAGGCGTCTTGCCGAACAGGCCGATGCCGGGATCGACGATAATCTGCGTGCGCGGGACGCCGGCCTTGAGTGCGATCGCAATCGAGCGTTCGAGGAAAGCCAGCACGTCGGCGAGGATGTCGAGCGCGGGGTCGGTCGTCTCGCGGTTGTGCATCAGGATGATCGGCGCGCCGTGGCGGGCGGCGACGCCGGCGATGGCGGGGTCGCGCTGTGCGCCCCAGACGTCGTTGACGATTGACGCGCCTGCGTTCAGTGCGGCCTCGGCGATCTCGGATTTGTAGGTGTCGATCGAGATTGGCGTCGTGCCGCCCGCGACGAGCCCCTCGATCACCGGGAGGACACGGGCGCGTTCCGTGGCGGCGTCGAGCGGGGCGTGACCGGGACGGGTCGATTCGCCGCCGACATCGATGATGTCCGCGCCGTCTTGCGCCAGCTTGCGGCCGTGGGCGATCGCGTCGGCCGCGTTGGTCAGCATGCCGCCATCGGAAAAGGAATCGGGCGTGATGTTGACGACGCCCATCAGCAGCGGCGCGGCGTCGAGGACGAGCCTGCGGCCGTCGGGCAGAGTGAGAGCCGGTGGCATGGATGTCGATCTTCGGGACCAGTTGCGCTTCCTCTATACGGCCGGGGCAGGCAGGCCAACAGAAAGCGCGGCCGGGCGGCATGGCTGCGACGCATGGTCCGCCGGCAGCCGCGGGCTTTGACCTGCCGCCCGCCAGCGTGCATGAGCCCGACATGGTCCCGCTCGTCCTCGCCCATCGCCTGATCCTCGTCCGCCATGGCGAGACCGACTGGAATCGCGAAGGGCGGCTGCAGGGCGGGCAGGACATTCCGTTGAACGCGCTCGGCCGAGTCCAGGCGGCGGAGGCCGCCGGCCGCGTCGCCGCGCTCGTGCCCGATCTCGCGGCGGTCGATTTCCTGTGCTCGCCGATGCATCGCGCCCGCGAGACCATGGCGATCATGCGGGCCAAGCTCGGCTTAGCCCCGGACGACTACGCCATCGACGAGCGGCTGCGCGAGCTGACCTTCGGCTCCTGGGAGGGGTTCACCTGGCGCGAGATGCGCAAGGCCGAGCCCGAGCACTCGCGGGCGCGGATGCGCGACAAATGGGGTTTCGTGCCGCCCGAGGGCGAAAGCTATGCGATGCTGGCCGAGCGGGTCAGGCCGGTCCTGGCCGGCCTCGGGCGCGAAACCGTCATGGTCAGCCATGGCGGCGTGGCGCGGGCCGTGCTGGCGCTCTGCGCCGGCGTCTCGCCGCAGAAGGCCGCGCTGGTCGAGATCTGGCAGGGCAAGATCCTCATCGTCGATCGCAGCAAAGCCGAATGGGCCTGAACCGGCCAAGATCGACGCGCCGGCCGTAACCACGTCTGTATTCATCCATGGTTCAGCCGTGCTTTTGCACCAGTCCCATGGTAGCAGGACGTTGCGCGGCTGCGGCAGTTTTTGCGGCATAGCTTGGCCGGGGGGCAAAGCCGGAAGGCGCGTCGGAAGATGCGGCGATCCGGGTTCGGGAGAAGGTGCGCGGCAGCCTTGCGGGCTGGACGGTAGGAGGCTAGCGCTGGCGCGCCTCCCGACTGGTCCGCCGAGGCTGATGCGCAGCGGGGCACGATGAACGACATCAGCATCCTCCCGGTCGGTTCGCCCGGGCTCGGCGCAAAGCCGCTCGCCATGCTTGCCGGCGAGAAGCGGCCCGATCTGCTGCGCGACGAAGTGCTCGGCGAAATCTTTTCAGCCACGGTCGCGGCGCGCGGTGCGCATCCTGCACTGACCGATGGCGCCCAGGGGTTGAGCTATGAGGCCGTGTGGACCGCCGCCGGCCGGCAGGCGCGTGCGCTCGTGCTGGCGGGCGTGGGGCCGGGCGACATGGTCGGCCTGTGGATGCCGCGCGGCATTGCGCTGCTGGTTGCGCAGATCGCGATCACGCGGGCGGGCGCGGCCTGGATTCCGTTCGACGCGGAGGCCCCGGTCGACAGGATCGCAACCTGTCTCGACGACGCGCAAGCCAAGGGCCTCGTCACCTGCCTTGGCTGGCAGGCGCGCGCCACAGCAATCGGCCGCACGGTCTGGACGCCCGAGGCGCTGGACGCCGCCGATGACGGCGAAGCAACGCCTGCCCGCGCTCCCGGCCTGACCAGGGAGCATCCGGCTTATCTGATCTACACCTCGGGCTCGACGGGCACGCCAAAAGCGATCGTCATCAGCCATCGCAACATCTGCCATTTCCTGCGCTCGGGAAACGCCTTCTACGAATTCGGGCCGGACGACATCGTCTTCCAGGGCGCATCCGTCGCCTTCGACCTCTCGATGGAGGAGATCTGGACGCCCTACCTCGTCGGCGCGACGCTCTATGTCGCCAGCCCTGAGACGATGGGCGACGCCGAGAAGCTGCCGGCGCTGCTGAACGACGCCGGCGTCACCATCATCGACACGGTGCCGACGCTGCTCGGCATCCTGCCGGCAGACATTCCCTCGCTCAGGCTGATCCTGCTCGGCGGCGAGGCGTTGCCGCCGGCGATCGTGCAGAAATGGTCGCGGCCCGGCCGCCGCATCCTCAACACCTATGGTCCGACCGAGGCGACAGTGGTGGCGACCGCGGCTGAAGTCGTGCCCGGCGAAACCGTCACCATCGGCCGGCCGATCGCCAACTATACCGCCTATGTCGTCGACGAGGAGATGCGGCTCGTCGGTCCCGGCCAGCAGGGCGAGCTGCTGATCGGCGGACCGAGCGTCGCCAAGGGCTATCACGGCCGCCCCGAGCTGACGGCGGAGAAATTCATCGCCAACCCGTTCGGCGGCAGCGACGATCCCGTGCTCTATCGCTCGGGCGACGCGGTCAGCCTCGACGACAACGGCAACATCGTCTTCCACGGCCGCATCGACGACCAGATCAAGATTCGCGGCTTCCGCGTCGAGCTCGGCGAAATCGAGACGAAGCTGTCGGATGAGCCCGGCGTGGGGCAGGCCGCCGTGGTGCTGCGGGTCGACAACGAGATCGAGCGGTTGGTCGCCTTCGTCGTGCCGGAGCCCGGCGTCGGCGTCGACGGCGCGGCCCTGCGGGCGGCGCTGCGCGAGAAACTGCCGCCCTATATGGTCCCTGCGCATTTCGAGGCCGTCGGCTCGCTGCCGCGCATGGTCTCGGGAAAAGTCGACCGGAAGATGCTCAAGGCCGCGCCGCTGACCGCGCCGGCTGCCGAAGGCGAGCAGGAGCCGCCGCGCAACGCCACGGAAGCCGCGCTGCTGGAAGCCGCCAAGCGTGTGCTCGGGGCGCAGACCCTGCCGTTGGAGGCGGATTTCTTCGTCGATCTCGGCGGCCATTCGCTGCTGGCGGCGCGCTTCATCTCGATCGTGCGCGAGACGCAGGCCTATGCCGGCATCACGCTGCAGGACGTCTATGGCGCGCGCACGTTGCGCGGCATGGCGGCGCTGCTAGACGAGCGCGGCGTCGCCGTCGCGCAGGACCTGTCCTTCACGCCGCCGCCCTTCCTGCGGCGCTTCCTGTGCGGGCTGGCGCAGGCGGCGGCGCTGCCGGTCATCATCGGCCTTTCGACCGCGCAATGGCTCGGCATCTTCGTCACCTATATGATCCTGTCCGGCGAGGAGCTGTCGCTGCCGGCGCAAATCTTCGCGCTGCTCGGCGTCTATGTCGCCATCACCATCGTCACGGGCTTCATCTCGGTCGCGCTGAAATGGATCGTGCTCGGGCGCACGAAACCGGGAACCTACCCGCTCTGGGGCGTGTATTACTTCCGCTGGTGGTTCGCCTCGCGCGTCGCCGGCCTCGTCCACATCAAATGGCTGCAGGGCACGCCGGTGATGCGGTTCTACTGGCGGCTGCTCGGCGCAAAGGTCGGCCGCGACGTCATCCTGTCCGATTACGAGGCCGGCGCGGTCGATCTGATCGAGATCGGCGACGGCGCATCCTTCGGCTCGAAGACGACCTTCGCCAATGGCGAGGCGCTGGGCGACAAGCTGATCCTCGGCCGGATCACGATCGGCAAGGACGTCTCGGCCGGCGCGTCGGTGGTGTTCGGCCATGGCTGCGCCGTCGGCGACAATGCCGAGATCGCCGACCTGACCACGATCGCGCCGGGCGAGACCGTCGGCGCGGCCGAACTATGGGACGGCTCGCCTGGACGCAAGGTCGGCACGGTCGATCTCGCCGCGCTGCCGCCGCGCGCGGAAGCCAGCCCGCGCCGCCGCGCCGCGATGACGGCGTTCTACGTCCTGATGCTGATCGTGCTGCCGCCGATCAGCCTTTTGCCAATCTTCCCTGCCTTCTGGCTGTTCGACCAGATTGACGACTGGATCTCGACCTGGTCGGACATCAGCTATCTCTGGTATCTGCCGATCCTGACCTGGCCGACCGCGATCGGCCTGATCACGCTGACAACCTTCCTGATGGCGGGCCTGCGCTGGGCCATCCTGCCGCGCGTCAGTTCCGGCACCTATTCGATCCATTCGGCTTTCTACGCCCGGAAATGGACGGTCGGGCTTGCCACCGAGGTGACGCTGGACACGCTGTCCTCGCTGTTTGCGACGATCTACATGCGGGCCTGGTACCGGATGATGGGCGCCAGGATCGGCAAGGGCGCGGAGATCTCGACCAACCTGTCGGGCCGCTACGACATCACCGGCATCGGCGCGGGCAACTTCATCGCCGATGAGGTCGTCTTCGGCGACGAGGACATGCGGCGCGGCTATATGCGGCTCGACATGACCCGCACCGGCGACCAGGTCTTCGTCGGCAACGACGCGGTGGTGCCGCCGGGCTCGGTCATTCCCGACCGCGTGCTGATCGGCATCAAGTCGAAGCCGCCCGCCAATGAGCTGATGTCGCCGGGCGACACCTGGTTCGGCTCGCCGCCGATCAAACTGCCGACGCGGCAGAAGGTCGATCTTGGCGCGAACTGGACCTACCAGCCCTCGCTGCGCAAGCAACTCGCGCGCGCCGGCTTCGAGGCGCTGCACACCTCCTTCCCGGCGATGCTGTTCATCACCTTCGGCACGCTGGCGGTCGATCTCGTGCTGCAGCGCAAGATCAACGAAGGCGACTGGAGTGGCCTCGTCATCTCCTTCATCGGCGTCGCGATCCTGATCGCGGTGACGCAGGCGCTGATCTGCGTCGCCTATAAGTGGCTGGCGATGGGGATCTACAAACCGGTGATGAAGCCGATGTGGTCGTGGTGGGCGATGCGCACCGAATCCGTCGCGGTTTTGTATTCCGGCCTAGGCGGCAAGGTGCTGTTCGAGTATCTGCGCGGCACGCCCTTCCTGCCCTGGTTCCTGCGCCTGTTCGGGGCGAAGTTCGGGCGGGGCGTGTGGATGGACATGACCGACATCACCGAGTTCGACTGCGTCACTGTCGGCGACTACTGCCAGATCAACGCGCATTCGGCGCTGCAGACGCATCTCTACGAGGACCGGGTGATGAAGGTCGGCCGCGTGCGGCTCGGCCGGGGCGTCTGCGTCGGCGCGGCGGCGACCGTGCTCTACGACACCCATGTCGGCGACCATGCTCAGATCGGGCTGCTCACCGTCATCATGAAGGGCGAGAACCTGCCGGCGAACACGCGCTGGGAGGGAGCGCCAGCGGTGCCGGCGAGAGCGCATTGAGGGTGGCGTCAGAGGAGGACGTTTGGTACGCCGAAGATGGCCGCCGCGGCTGCCAAGCCTTTGTCGCGCGTGCAGATGGTAGCGAATGCGCGGCGCGCGATCGCCAGGTGGAGTGCGTCGCCCGCTCGCAGTCCCGCCCGGCTGTTGTCGGCAAGAATGGCTGCGGTCCGAAAGTCCTGTGCAACGATCGGAATGCTCTCGAAGCTGCGAGCCGCCAGATGGGCAAAGCGAGAAAGAGCCAGCGTCCGTTCTTCGACCCTGATCTTGTCCATTCTCAGCTTGAGCGACAGGGCCGCCGAAAACTCGGTTACAACCCAATCGGAAACGGCAAAACCCTCCGCTTCCCTCGACCTCAGCCAATGCTGAACATTGGCAGTCTCAGGCTCGGGGCTCAACGCCGTCACAACGAGCGACGTATCGAGATAGAGCGTCAATAGCGGGCCTCTTCACGCATGCGGCTGACGAAATCGCTCGCATCCTCGTGAATCGTCATGGAGTCCGTCATCTCCTTGAGCGCGTTGAAGTCGATAGGTTCACGCCTATCCTGCGGTGGGCCCAACCTTGCTACGGGTTTGCCGTGTCGGGTGATGCAGACGGTCTCTCCAGACTCGGCTTCCTCCACCAGAGCGCTGAATTTTGCTTTCGCTTCCGCCAGATTGACGAGCTTCATTTTGATCTCCGTCGGATTAATGACCAGATTATTGGTCATATAACGCGCAGGGGCCGCCCGATCAACAGGTTTGCCGCCATTTCCGCAGTTTGACCATGTGCAGGCAGATGACTTAAGCGGACGGCGTTCGTGCGCCCAAGGTCCACCCATGTCCCATAATTCCTTCGGCCATCTCTTCCGCGTCACCACCTTCGGCGAGAGCCATGGGCCGGCGATCGGCTGCGTCGTCGATGGCTGCCCGCCGCTGCTGCCGCTGAGCGAAGCCGATATCCAGATCGAGCTCGACCGGCGCAGGCCCGGCCAGTCGCGCTTCACCACGCAGCGCCAGGAGCCGGATCAGGTCCGCATCGTCTCGGGCGTTTTTGCGCGCGCGAGCGATGGCGCGCAGGTGACGACCGGAACCTCGATCGGGCTGCTGATCGACAATGTCGACCAGCGCTCGAAGGACTACTCCGAGATCAAGGACAAGTATCGGCCCGGCCATGCCGATTTCACCTATGACGTGAAATACGGCATCCGCGACTATCGCGGCGGCGGGCGCTCCTCGGCGCGCGAGACGGCGATGCGGGTCGCGGCCGGCGCCATCGCGCGGAAAATCGTGCCCGGCATGGTGGTGCGCGGCGCGCTGGTGCAGATGGGCCCGCACAGGATCGACCGGGCGAACTGGGACTGGAACGAGGTGGGCAACAACCCGTTCTTCTGTCCGGACGCGAAGGCCGCCGCCCTGTTCGAGGGCTATCTCGACGGCATCCGCAAATCCGGCTCCTCGATCGGCGCGGTGCTGGAGATCGTCGCAGAGGGCGTGCCTGCGGGGCTGGGCGCGCCGATCTACGGCAAGCTCGACGCCGAGATCGCGGCGGCGCTGATGAGCATCAACGCAGTCAAGGGCGTCGAGATCGGCGAGGGCTTTGGCGCTGCGGAACTGTCGGGCGAGGAGAACGCCGACGAGATGCGGGCCGGCAATGACGGCGCGCCGCTGTTCCTGTCGAACCATGCCGGCGGCATTCTTGGCGGCATCTCGACCGGGCAGCCGATCGTGGCGCGCTTTGCGGTCAAGCCGACATCCTCGATCCTCTCGCCGCGCGCGACGGTGACCCGCACTGGCGGCGAAGCGGAGATGTTCACCAAGGGGCGTCACGACCCCTGCGTCGGCATCCGCGCCGTGCCGGTCGGCGAGGCGATGGTCGCCTGCGTGCTGGCGGACCAGTTTCTGCGGCACCGGGCGCAGGTCGGCGTTGTGGAACCAAGGTGGCCGTTTCAGGAGTGACGCGCATTGCGCTATATGATATGCATTGGGCATATCATAGGAGTGCGCGATGCGAGCCCTGATCGATATGAACGATGCGCAGGTCGAAGCCCTCGACGCCATCGCCAAGCGCGAGCGCCAGTCCCGCGCCGCCCTGATCCGGGCCGCGATCGACGATTATCTTGACCGCCACCATCGCGCGCAGGTCGAGGACGGCTTTGGCCTGTGGGGGCAGCGCAAGGTCGATGGCCTGGCGTATCAGGATACGGCGCGTCGCGAATGGTAGGCGCGCTGTTCGACACCAATATCCTGATCGACCACCTGAACGCCGTCCCTCAGGCCCACGCGGAAATCGCGCGCTTCGAAAGCCGCGCCGTCAGCATCGTCACCTGGATGGAGGTGATGGTCGGGGCGAGCGCTGAACTGGTCGAGCCGACCCGGCGATTCCTCGAAGGTTTCAAGGTCATCGCACTCGACGACGAGATCGCTGCCCGTGCGGTGGCGTTGCGGCGGGCCCATCGGATCAAGCTGCCCGATGCAGTGATCTGGGCCACGGCGCAGACCGCCGGGCGTCTGTTCGTAACCCGGAACACCAAAGACTTCCCGACCGACGACCCGGGGATACGAGAGCCCTACGCCCTGTAGCAAAGCCCCCAAGCTCGACTCACGGTGACGCACAGGGTAAAATTCAGCATCGCTGAAAATGCAAAAATACTTCATTGCAACTGAAGTGTCCTCGCATTAGCTTCCCGGCATGAAGCTCGACGCCTGGCTCAAGCAGACCAACACCGGCCGCAGCGCCTTTGCGCGGCAGGTCGGCCTGTCTCCGGCCAGCGTCACCGCGCTTTGCAACGATCAATCCGCCTGGATCTCGCGCGAGAGCGCCGAGCGTATCGCGTCCGCCACAAGCGGGGCCGTCACTCCCAATGATTTTCTCGGCCTCGTCTCGCCGAAGGAGCCTGCCATGTCCGCCCACGCCAACGCCGGCAACGTCACCGCGACCATCGAGGCCTTTGCGCGCGGCGAGATCGTTATCGTCACCGACGACGACGACCGCGAGAACGAAGGCGACCTGATCGTCGCGGCCTCGCTCTGCACGCCCGAGAAGATGGCCTTCATCATCCGCAACACCTGCGGCATCGTCTGCGCGCCGCTGACCTCGGCAGAGGCGCGGCGGTTGCGGCTCGATCCGATGGTGTCGAGCAACGACGCGCCGCTGGGCACCGCTTTCACCGTCACGGTGGACGTCAAGCACGGGCTGACCACCGGCATTTCGGCCGAGCAGCGCTGCAACACGGTGCGCGCGCTCGCCAACGGCAATATGGGCGCGACCGATTTCGTGCGTCCGGGCCATGTCTTTCCGCTGATCGCCAGGGATGGCGGCGTGCTGATGCGCTCAGGACACACCGAGGCGGCCGTCGATCTCTGCAAGCTCGCGGAGTTGCCCCAGGTCGGCGTGATCTGCGAACTCGCCAATGATGACGGCACGGTGATGAAGGGGCCGCAGATCACGGCCTTCGCCCGGAAGCACGGCCTCAGGCAGATCACGGTCGCCGACCTGATCGCCTATCGGCAGGCCCGCGAAAAGCTGGTCGAGCGGGTCCATACCTTCCCGGTCAGGACGGCGTTCGGCGAGATGACCGGCCATGTCTATGTCACGCCCTTCGAGGACACGCAGCATTTCGCCTTCGTCATGGGCAAGCTCGGCGACGGCGAGAACGTGCCGGCGCGGCTGCACAGGGCCGATGTGGTCGGCGACGTGCTTGGCGGCGGCGCTGCGATCCAGTGTGCGCTGAAGCGCTTCCAGAAGGACGGCAAGGGCGTGCTGATCTATCTGCGCGACGGCTCGGCCGGCGTGCCGATCAAGAGCGTCGAGGACGGCTCCGACGCGCTGCGCTCGCAGCAATGGCGCGAGGTCGGTCTGGGCGCGCAGATCCTGCGCGATCTCGGCGTTGGCTCGATCGTCAACCTCGCCTCCTCGCCGCGCTCCTTCGTCGGCCTGAGCGGTTTTGGCATCGAGATCGCGGGGACGGAGCCGCTGGAATAAGCCGTCTTTGCGAGCGCAGCGAAGCAATCCAGAAGGGCGTAGAGCGAGACGCTGGATTGCGTCGCTTACGCTCGCAAAGACGGGAAGTCCTACCCGCGCATCAACGCCTGCACATGCGCGGCGGCCGATTTCGCCAGCCCGTCGAGATCGTAGCCCCCTTCCAGAACCGAGACGACGCGGCCTTTCGCGTGCCGGTCGGCGAGCGCCATCAACTTCTGCGTCGCCCAGGCGAAGTCGGCTTCCTTCAGATTGATGTTGGCGAGCGGGTCGCGCCAATGCGCGTCGAAGCCCGCCGAGATGATGATCAGATCGGGCTGGAAGGCGTCGATGCGCGGCAGGAGCGCGCTCCCGAAGGCGTCTCGAAACTCGTCGGAGCCCTCGCCGGCGCGTAATGGCGCGTTGACGATGGTGCCGTGCTGACCGCGCTCGGAGGGGGCGCCGGTGCCGGGATAGAGCGGCATCTCATGGGTCGAGGCGTAGAGCACGCTCTGATCGTCCCAGAAAATCTCCTGCGTGCCGTTGCCGTGATGCACGTCCCAGTCGATCACCGCGACACGCTCCGCGCCGTGAGCCTTCTGCGCGTGGCGGGCGGCGATCGCGGCGCTGTTGAAGAAGCAGAAGCCCATGGCTTTCACGCTCTCGGCGTGGTGGCCGGGCGGACGCATCGCGCTGAAGGCGTTGGCGGCGCGCCCGCCCATCACCTCGTCGACCGCATGGACCGCGCCGCCGACGCCGCGCAGCGCCGCCTCGATCGTGCCGGCCGACATCAGCGTATCGGCGTCGATCTGGACGAGGCCGGATTTCGGCGAGGCTGCGATCAGAGCCTCCGTGAAGGCGCGGGGATGGCACAGTTCGATCTGATCGAGCGTGCCGAGCGGGGCGTCGACGCGACTCAAGGCAGCGAATCGCTCGTCTTCCAGCACCTGTTCGACGGCGCGCAGGCGGTCGGCGCGCTCCGGGTGGCCGGGCGGCGTCGCATGGGCGAGACTCGAAGGATGGGTTATCAGGAGCGTCGTCACGACAGGCTTGCCTTATTCTTCGTCAAAAACGGATATCGACACCGTAGCCGCGTGGCGCGATTGCCACGGTGCCGCCGGTTCTGCGCGAATCGGCCGCCACAAAGGGAACCGGATTGCGCCATAAAGGTTTCAGGCCTAGGTAATCCGCATATATCCTTCGTTTCGCAGAATCTGCTCGGCGTTCAAGACCTGGTTCGCGGACACGAAGCGTTAACCCCGGATTCATCATAAAGGGCGCTCCGATCCGGCGCTGGTGAAACAGATGAAGCAGTCCATCGTCCTCGCACTGGCGCTTTCTAGCCTTCTGGGCGCCTGCCAGTACAAGACCGTGAACGCGCCCGCGCTCTCGGGGCGCGATGCCGAATACATCGCGCTGGTGCCGAAGTTCGAGCACGAGATTACGCATCTGCCCTATGAGATCACTGATCCCACCGGGCAGCCTCCCGGCACGATCTATATCGATACGCGCGAGAAGTACCTCTATTACGTCCTGCCCAACAAGAAAGCGATCCGCTACGGCGTCGCCACGGGTGACGAGGCCTTCGGCTGGACCGGCGAAGCCATCATCCAGCGCAAGGCCGAGTGGCCGCGCTGGACCCCGCCGGCCGAGATGATCGCGCGCTGGCCCCATCTCGCCCCGCGCGCCGGCGGCATGGAAGGCGGGCCCGACAATCCGCTGGGCGCCCGCGCGCTCTATCTCTACCAGAACGGCCGGGACACGCTTTACCGCATCCACGGCACCAACGAGCCGGAGACGATCGGCCGCGCGGCCTCCTCGGGCTGCATCCGGATGCGCAATATCGACGTGATCGACCTGTTCAATCGCGTGCCGAACGGCACAAAGGTCGTCGTCGTCTAAGGCTTCGATGGCAGTCCCGTCTTTGCGAGCGTAGCGAAGCAATCCAGAAGGCTCGGCGAGACGCTGGATTACTTCGCTACGCTCGCAAAGACGGGCGAGGACGGTTGTCGAGCCCAGACGCCGCTCACCCCAACTCTATCAGCACGATTTCCGGCGGCACGCCGAAGCGCACCGGGACCTTGCTCGTGCCGAGCCCGCCTGAGACGATCAGGTCTCGGCCGTGCTCGCGGACATGGCCATAGGCATAGCGGTTGCCATAGCGTGACGGCACGACCGGCGACCAGCCGAACAGCCTGATCTGCCCGCCATGGGTATGGCCCGACAGGGTCAGCGAAACACGCGCCGGCATCCGCGCGAAAGCGTCGGGTTCATGCGCCATCATGATCACGGGGGCACCGTCGTCGGCGATCTGGGCCAATGTGCCGGGCAGGTCGTCGATGCCGCGCGTGCGGCCGCGCCTTAGCGTCTCGAAGGCGATCTGGTCGCCGAGGCCCGCCAGCCAGAGCGGCCCGGCCGCGGTTTCCAGCCGCAGCGCCTCGTTCTCCAGCAGCCGCAAGCCCGCTGCCTGTAGCGCCCGACCGACCTGCGTCGGACCGCGCCGTGCGGCAAGCGCCGCCTCGTCATGCCACCAGTCGTGATTGCCGAGGATGGCGAAGACGCCGTCGCGCGCCTTAAGCCCAGCCAGTGCGGCGGCCCATTGCGCCATCGGCGGATCGTCGGGCTCGGGCGGGCGGCTGGCGATGAAGTCGCCGAGCAGCAGCGTCAGATCCGGTTCGAGCGCGTTGGTCTCCGCCACGATCCGTGCCGCGCGGGCGACCGGCATATGCGGTCCGCCGATATGCAGGTCGGAGATCACCGCGATTCGCAGGCGCCGGCCCGCCGGCCAGTGGCGCGGCGCGATGCCGTAGCGGGTGACCTGATGATGCAGGGGCGCCCAGCCGAAGGCATAGGCGCTGCCCAGGCCAAAGCCGGACAAAAAAAGACCGGCGAGAGTCTGAAGGACTCTGCGCCGGTCAAGCATGGAGGGTCTCGAAGAAACTCAGACGATCATCACTCGTCGAAGTCGTGTCGCAGAACGCCGGGTGTATCGACCCGCCGCTCCTTGTCTCGGGTAGTAAACGCATGCGAGGCGTATCTTGTTCCCGCAGCCACGGCGCGTATTCCGATGGGGCGGAAGCGGGGTGTCTGGGCTTCCGTCGCCGGGGCATTATGGGAACTCGCGGTGGCTTGCGTCGGGCGACGCGGGATTGGCGTAATCATGGCTCCTGATGTCCTGCGACTGCAAGGCGTCGACGGTTCCTGGCCGCCGACCATTCCACCATCGCCGGCAAAGCGGCCGGAGGCGGGGCGTGAATCAGGAGCTTTCAAGGCGTTTTGTGCGCAGTTGTGTCCGGGCGTCACAATTGCGAGCGGGCGGCTCCCTCTGCCCTCATCCTTCGGGACGCCGCTGCGCGGCTCCTCAACTGCGGCCTGACACTGCTCTTCACCGCCGCTCGCTGGATTGTAGCAGGCGAGCAGTTGGCTATGCTGTTTCATGCAGGCCAACGATCGGTCGCGTTGGAGCCCGCCGCTTTGCTTTGAAAAGAGGTGACGGTCATGTTCGAATGTGTCGAGATCGGTAGGTCTGCGCCGGCGCACGCGCCCGAACCGTCGTTTGGATGCTTATGCCACAGTCCAGCATTTGCCCGGTTGAACGGCCAGCTTTCGGCAAAGTTCTCCCGCCGGTCATTCCTCGGAGGCGCGGCTGCGACTCTGGGAACGTTCGCAGTAGGGGGCGGAACTGTCTCGGCCCGCATCCCCGCCGCTCCGGTCCAACCGATAGCCTTCACAAACATCCGGCTCTTTGACGGCAAGACCGGCAGTTCAGTGACCGGAATGCGCGTGCTCGTCGATGGCAGGACGATCAAGGCCGTCGAACCCGTCGGCACGCCGCTACCTGACGGAACCCAGGTCATCGATTGCGGCGGCCGGACCCTGATGCCGGGCCTGATCGATGCGCATTGGCATACGATGATGGCGGCGCTGCCCATCCAGGCATTGCTGACCGCTGAAATCGGTTTCATCAACCTGGCCGCCGCCGAGCAGGCCGAGGCGACGCTGATGCGCGGTTTCACCACGGTCCGCGACCTGGCCGGTCCGAGCTTCAGCCTGAAGCGGGCGATCGACGTGGGCATGGTTGCCGGGCCACGGATATGGCCCTCGGGAGCGATGATCTCGCAAACCTCGGGGCACGGAGACTATCGGCAGACCTACGACCTGCCGTCGAGCCCCGGCGCGCCTCTGAGCCGGGGAGACATGGTGGGAGGCGGCTCGATCGCCGACGGCGTCGGCGAGGTCCTGAAGCGCGCCCGCGAGCAGCTCATGCTGGGCGCGAGCCAGTTGAAGCTCGCGGCTGGCGGCGGCGTCTCTTCAAATTACGATCCGATCGATGTCAGCCAATATACCGAGGCGGAGTTCCGCGCCGCCGTCGACGCCGCCGAGAATTGGGGCACCTATGTCACGGTGCATGCCTATACGCCGCGCGCAATCCAGACGGCCATCCGCGGCGGCGTGCGCTGCATCGACCACGGCCAGCTCATGGACGACGAGACAGCCAGGATGATGGCCGACAAGGGCATCTGGTTGAGCATGCAACCCTTCGGCGACGATTTCGCAGCGCCCTTTCCCGAGGGCTCGGTCAACCGGGCCAAGCAACTGCAGATGTTTGCGGGTACGGACACCGCCTACGACCTTGCCCGCAAGCACAAGCTCAAGACGGCCTGGGGGACCGACATTCTCTTCGACGCAAAGCTGACGTCCAGCCAGGGCGCGCAACTCGCCAAGATGGTCAAGTGGTACTCCCCCATCGATGCGCTGAGGATGGCAACCAGCGTCAACGCGGAACTTCTGGCGATGTCGGGACTACGCTCGCCCTATCCAGCGCCGATCGGCGTGGTAGCGCCCGGCGCTTTCGCCGATCTGCTGCTCGTCGACGGCGATCCGATCGCCGACATCACTCTGCTTGCCGATCCCGAGAGACGCCTGACGATCATCATGAAGGATGGTCGCGTATTCAAGAACCTGCTCTCAACGCGTTGAACTTTCAAAGCATCAGCAGGGCATCGGCATCCTCGAACGCTTCAAGCGCGTCGCCCTCCGATGCGAAAAGACCGCCTGAACCTCCGGTCGTCGTCAGCTTCGCCGCAGGACTATGCTTGATCAAACTTGTCCACACAGCCTAGCTGCTTGCGGCCGGTCTCCATCCCAATTTCGAGCCCATGCGATAACCATCGCTCAACCGCCGGAGATGCGGATGTCGCAAGTGCTGCGGAACGAAAAGTAGAACCCACTTCTCGGAACGCTTCTCAGGATGAGGGCTGGCTTCGGCAGCCTTCACGCCGCCAGCAGGCCCTCGGCCCTGGCCCAGTCGAGCGTCTTGTTCAGCGCGCGCTCGTAGCGGGCGAACATCTCCTCGATCTCGGGCTCCTTGATGATCAACGGCGGGCAGAAGGCGACGCGGTCGCCCATCGCCCGGGTGATCAGGCCCTCGCCCTGTGCGAAAAATACCGATTTCGGGCCGACGCCCTTCTTGCCCTCGAACGGAGCCTTGGTGAGCTTGTCCTTGACCAGTTCGATGCCGCCGATCAGGCCGACGCCGCGCGCCTCGCCGACGAGCGGATGGTCGGCGAGCTTGTGCAGGCAGCGCAGGAAGGTCGGCGCGACGCTGCGGACATGCTCGACGATCCTGTCGCGCTGGTAGATCTCCAGCGTCTTGACCGCCACCGCGCAGCCGACCGGGTGGCCGGCATAGGTGTTGCCGTGGCCGAAGACGCCGATCTTGCGGCTCTGGTCGACCAGCACCTCGTAGACGGCCTCGTTGATCATCACGGCGCTGAGCGGAAAGTAAGCCGAGGTGATCGCCTTGGCGCAGGAGAGCGTGTCTGCATTCAGGCCATAGGTCGTGGTGCCGAACATGTTTCCGGTGCGGCCGAAGCCGGTGATGACCTCGTCGGCGATGAAGAGGACGTCGTATTTCGCGAGAACCGCGTTGATTTTCCCGAAATAGCCGTCGGGCGGCGTGATCGCGCCGCCCGCGCCCATCACCGGCTCGGCGATGAAGGCGGCCACCGTGTCGGGCCCTTCGCGGAGAATCATCTCCTCCAGCTCGGCGGCCATGCGCGAGGAAAAATCCTGCTCGCTCTCGCCGGGCTCGGCGAAGCGGTAATGGTGCGGGCAGGAGGTGTGCAGGATGCCGGGCAGCGGCAGGTCGAAATCGATGTGGTTGTTGGGCAGGCCGGTCAGCGAGGCCGAGGCGACGGTGACGCCGTGATAGCCCTTCAGCCGCGAGATGATCTTCTTCTTGTGGGGCCGGCCGAGCGCATTGTTCATGTACCAGACCAGCTTGATCTGGGTGTCGTTGGCGTCGGAGCCCGACGCGCCGTAGAACACCTTCGAGATCGGCACAGGCGCGATCTCCTTCAGCTTCTCGGCCAGTTCGATCGCCGGATCATGGCTGCGGCCGGAGAAGATGTGGGTGAAGGGCAGCTTCTTCATCTGCTCATAGGCGGTCTCCACCAGCTCCTGGTTGGAGTAGCCGAGCGAGGTACACCAGAGCCCCGCCATCGCCTCGATATAGTCCTTGCCGGCGCTGTCGTAGACCGTGATGCCTTCGCCGCGCTCCAGCACCAGCGGGCCGACCTCGCGATGGGTCGCCAGATTGGTGTAGGGGTGGACCAGGGTCTCGATGTCGCGGACGGCGAGGTTGGACAGCATCGGTGAGGCTCCCGGTCTTGATGGATTGCTTATGCGACCATAGACCCAAGCCGGCGCAAGCGCTGAGCGATTTTCTCGCAGATTGCTGCAGACTCTGGCGCAATGCCGGCTTTTGCGCCGGCCGTCATTGCGGGCGTCCTCACCTTGCCAGCACGCAGCCGGGTCGCCATGGTAGCGGCGATTTTTGGAGGCTTTCTTGATCGACCCCGCCACGATGGTGAACCGGCCGGCCGCCGGCCGCGATTGCGGCAGCTGCACCTTGTGCTGCAAGGTCTACGAGGTGCCCGCCGTCGAGAGCCCGGCCGGGACCTGGTGCCGGCATTGCCAGCCCGGGCGCGGCTGCGGCATCCACGAGACACGGCCGCAGCATTGCCGGGCCTTCTTCTGCCTGTGGATGACGCAGGATTTTCTCGGCCCCGACTGGAAGCCGGAGAGGAGCCGCTTCGTGCTGACCATGGACCCGGCGACGCGCTGGCTCTTCGCGCAGGTCGATCCGGGCGCGGCGGGGGCCTGGCGCAAGGAGCCGTTCTACGGCCAGTTCAAGCGCTGGGCCGCGGCGAGCCGCCAGCCGGTGATCGTCTTCGTCAACAAGCTGGCGACGGCGGTGATGGCCGATAGCGAGGTCCAGCTTGGTACTGTGGCGGCGGACGAGCGTCTGGTGCTGAAGCAGGGTGTCGGCGGGCGCGCGACAATCGAGAAGATCAAGGTTGCCGCATAGCTCACCGGGTTGTCCCGGAACCACCGACGTCATCCCGGATAAGCGGCGAAGCCGCGCCGATCCGGGTCCATCATAGAGGATCGACGGCGCTCTATGATGGCTCCCGGGGCAAGCCCGGGATGACGGGAGTGCTTCCGCGCGAAATCAGCACGCTTCAGGTGAGCCCCATCGGCGGCGCGCGATAACCGCAGCCGGCCTGCTCCAGCATCGCGCCGACGGCGATCGCGAGGCGGTCCTCGCCGGCGGCGGCAATGATCTGCACGCCGAGCGGCAGGCCGCTCCGCGAAAGCCCTACGGGAGCCGAGAGCGCCGGCAGGTCCGCCCCGGTGGCCAGCGAGGCCCAGAGCAGGAAGTCGAGATAGGGCCGCCGCCCGCCATTCACGTTGAGACGCCGCGCGTGGATGTCGGGGCCGTGGTCGTGCGGGATCGCGGCGACGGGGGCGGGTGGGCAAAGCAGCACGTCGTAATTCTGGAAGAAGCGGGTCCATTGCCGCTTCAGCGTCAGCCGGCGCTGGCCGATCTCCTGATAAAGGCTGGGCGTCATGCCCGCGCCGCGCGCCTGCAGCGCCTGATGCGAGAGATCGCCGCGCGCGTAATTCGCGCCCTGGGCCTGGATGCGGGCGCGCACCTTCGGCGGCAGGCCATAGGCGACGATGGCGTGGTTGAGCAGCGCATAGACCTCGAAGGCCTCGGAAAAGCGCAGGCTTGGGCGGGCGGTCTCATCGACGATTGCGCCTGCAGCCGCCAGCCTGCGCCCGGCCTCGCGCACGGCGTCCGCCACCTCGGCATCGACCGGGGCAAAGGCGTCGTCGGCCCAGAGCGCGACGCGCAAGGCCCGCGCATCCGTGCGGCGCGGCGGCGGAAGGGGCGCGCCGGCGATTGCCGTGTCGCGCGGGCCGGCGAGCACAGGCAGGATCAGGTCGAGATCGGCCGCGCTGCGCGTGATCGGCCCGGCGACCAGCAGGTCGGCATTGCGCGGCGTGCGACGCTCGGGCGGCGGCGGAAGCACGCCCCAGCTCGAGACCAGCCCCCAGCTCGTCTTGAGGCCATAGACGCCACAGGCATGAGCCGGCCAGCGGATCGAGCCGCCGAGATCGGAGCCGAGCTCGAAGGCGGCCATTCCGGTCGCGACCGAAACGCAGGCCCCGCCAGACGAGCCGCCCGGCGAATGGGCGGTGTTCCACGGGTTGCTGGTCACGCCATGGGCAGGGTTGTAGCTCTGGAAATCGCCCGAGAAGACCGGGACATTGGTCTTGCCGATGATGACGACCCCGGCTGCCCGCAGCCGTGCCACGGCGGCGGCATCCTGCTCGGGCAGGCGCTCGCGATAAGCCGGCAGGCCGCCCGAGGAGGGCAGGCCGGCGACGTCGAAGGCGTCCTTGATCGTGACGGGCAGGCCTTCCAGCGGGCGCGCCGTGCCGTTGCCCAGCCGCTCGTCGGAGGCCCTTGCCATGGCGCGCGCGGCGTCGCGGTCCTGCGCGATGACGGCGTTGAGCGAAGGGTTCAGAGCGTCGATGCGGGCGAGGCTCGCTTCCAGAAGCTCCGACGCGCTGAAGCGGCGCGCCAGCAGAGCCTCGCGCAGATGCGTCGCCGGTGCGGTGAGGTCGATCGGCTCGGCCATGGCGGCGGCCGCTCAACCCGCCTCGACCGCGCGGGCGATCTCGCGCCAGGCGACGACCAGCCGGTCGAGTTCGGCGAGATCATCGCTGCGCAGCTTGCCCAGCGTCTGCGCGACGAAATCGCGCTGCGCGGCGATGCCGGCCTCGGCGAGGCGGCGTCCCTCGGGCGTCAGATGCATCGCATAGGAGCGCCGGTCACCGGCGATGGCGCGGCGCTCGACGAGACCGGCCTGCACCAGCCGGTCGACCAGGCCCGAGACATTGCCCTTGGTGACGTAGAGCCGTTCGGCGAGTTCGCTCTGGCTGATGCCCTCGCGCTCGGTCAGGGTCGAGAGCAGGTCGAATTGCGGGATCGAGAGCCCGAGCGCGCGGATGCGCTGCGTCATCTGGCCGAGCAGCCTCGCATGCAGGCGCATGAAGCGGAACCAGACGCGGTCGGGTTCGGCCGGCTCGGGACGTGGGGCGGCATTGGTTGCGGGCACAGGCCATGCTCCGGAAGCGGACCCATCCGACCTAACCTATCGTGCGGGTTTACGCGAGCCCTTCGCCCAAGGCTCGCGCTTTCCCAATGCGCGGGCCTGCGTCTATCCTGTCGGCAACAACCAGAAGACTTGATCGGAGAGACGCCCATGCTCGGCTTGATGCAGGACTGGCCCCTGCTGCTGCACCGGATCATCGACCATGCCGCGATCCAGCATGGCGGGCGCGAGGTGGTAAGCCGGGCAGTCGAGGACGGCACGCTCAGGCGCACGACCTACGCCCAAATCCGCCAGCGCGCGCTGAAAGTGGCGCGTCGGCTGGGCGAGGCCGGAATCAGACAGGGCGATCGCATCGCGACCCTGGCCTGGAACAGCGAGCGCCATCTCGAACTCTGGTATGGCGTCACCGGCATCGGCGCGATCACTCACACGGTCAATCCCCGGCTCTTCCCCGAGCAGATCGCCTGGATCATCAACCATGCCGAGGACCGGCTGCTCTTCCTCGATCTGACCTTCGTCAAGCTGATCGAGCAGATCCAGGACAAGCTGCCCTCGATCGAGCGCTACGTCATCCTGACCGACGATTATCATATGCCCGACACCACGCTGAAGGGCGCGGTCGCCTATGAGGCGTGGATCGCGGGCGCGGACGAGGATTTCGCCTGGGCGAAGCTCGACGAGAACACGGCGGCGGGGCTCTGCTACACCTCGGGCACGACCGGCGGTCCCAAGGGCGTGCTCTATTCGCATCGCTCCAACGTGCTGCATGCGCTGGCCTGCGCCGCGCCGGACTTTCTCGCCCTGTCCTCGCGCGACACGGTGCTGCCCGTGGTGCCGCTGTTCCACGCCAATAGCTGGTCGCTGGCCTATTCCGCGCCGATGACGGGGGCGAAGCTCGTGCTGCCGGGCGCGAAGCTCGACGGAACCTCGCTGCTGGAACTGCTCGAAGGCGAGGGCGTCACCATGACGGCCGCCGTGCCGACCGTGTGGCTCGGGCTGCTGCAGCAGCTCGAGGCGACGGGGCAGGGGCTCTCGACGCTGAAGCGCGTGATGATCGGCGGCTCGGCCTGCCCGCGCGCCATGACCGAGACTTTCGAGCGCAAATACGGCGTCACCGTCTCGCATGCCTGGGGCATGACCGAGATGAGCCCGGTCGGTTCGTTCTGCTCGGTCAAGCCGGCCTACGGGCATCTCGACGGCGACGCCCTGCTCGACCTCAAGATGAAGCAGGGCCACCCGCCCTTCACCGTCGAGTTCCGCCTGACCGACGATGCGGGCAAGGATCTGCCCTGGGATGGCACGACCTTCGGCCGGCTCAAGGTGCGCGGTCCCGCCGTCTCGAAAGCCTATTTCCGGCGCGAGGACGAACAGATTCTCGACGAGCACGGCTTCTTCGATACCGGGGACGTCGGCACCATCGACGCGCACGGCTATTTCCAGGTCACCGACCGCTCCAAGGACGTGATCAAGTCGGGCGGGGAGTGGATCTCGTCGATCGATCTGGAGAACCTCGCCGTCGGCCATCCCGATGTCGCGGAAGCCGCCGTGATCGGCGTCGTCCATCCGAAATGGGACGAGCGGCCTTTGCTGGTGATCGTGCCCAAGCCGGGCCGGACGCCGGACAAGGCGGCGATGCTCGCCTTCATGGAAGGCAAGATCGCGAAATGGTGGCTGCCCGACGATGTCGTGCTGGTCGAGGCGATCCCCCATACGGCGACCGGCAAGATCCAGAAGACGGCGCTGCGCGAGCAGTTCAGGGATTATCGCTTTCCGGGCGTGTGAGCGGAGGCTGCCCGGCGCGCGCGCCGGCGGTCCGCCCTTGCCTTCCGGCCGTCGCCACGTCACCAAAGGCCATGCATCGCCGTCTCGTCTTCGAGGAGCCTGTCTCGCGCGCCGCGCTCTGGAGCCGGCGGCTGGCATGGTTTTCGCTCGCGGTGCTGCTTGTCGCGCTCGCGGCGTTCCGGATGGGGGAGCCGAGCGAGCAAGGGCTGGCGCCGATCATCGGGGCCTATCTCATCGTCTGGCTGGCGCTGCTGCTCTCGATCGCGGGGTTCATGCGGATCTGGCAATCGGGGCATCGCGGGGTCGGCATGGCGGCGCAGGCTTTCCTTCTCGCGCTCGTGCTGCTCGTGCCTGCTGCCTATGCCGTCTTCAAGCTCACGACGCTGCCGCTCCTCAACGACATCTCGACCGATATCGACGATCCGCCGGCCTTCAGCCGTTCGCGCGTGGCGCTCGATGCGCGCAAGGGCCGCGTGCCGCCGGAGATTCCGGACGAGCGGCGGCGTTTGCAGCGCCAGGCCTATCCGAAGGTGGTCCCGATCGTGCTCGAACTGCCAGCCGAGATCGCTTTCGACATCGCGCGCAAGGCCGCGCTCGCGCAGGGCTGGCGGGTGCTGGAATCGGCCAGGCCCGGCGGACGCACGGGGGCCGGCCGAATCGAGGCGGTGGCGCACACGCCGGTGCTGCGATTCACCGACGACATCACCATACGGGTGCGGCCGCGCGCCGATGGCAGCCGCATCGACATCCGCTCGGCCTCGCGGCTGGGCAGCCATGATTTCGGCGCGAACGCGGCCCGGATTGCGGCCTTCGCGGAGGAGGTCGATCTTCTGGTCGAGGCGCGCTGAGCGGTCAGACCCTGCGATAACGGCTGGCGAGTTGCGGCAGCGGGTCGTCGCAGGCGACGACGCCGCGCAGGACCAGATCCTCCAGTTGCGCCAGCACCGAGAGCGAGGCTGCGCCGTGCAGCGCCACGGGCAGGCCCTGATAGATCGGCGGCACCATGGCGGCGATTGTTTCGTCGCCCTCGCCCAGGCGATTCAGGATCGCCGCCTCGCGCTGGCGGCGGTGCTGAACCAGCCCGCGCAGGAAACGCTGCGGCTCCTCGACCGGCCCGCCATGGCCGGGCCAGTAGCGGACATGCTCCATGCCGCGCAGCCGCTCGATCGAAGCCATGTACTCCGCCATCGAGCCGTCGGGCGGGGCGATGACGGAGGTCGACCATGCCATGACATGGTCGCCGGAGAACAGGGTGTTCTCCTCGGTGAGCGTGAAGGCGAGGTGGTTGGCGGTGTGGCCCGGAGTCGCCACGGCCTGCAGGGTCCAGCCGCGTCCGGCGATGGCGTCGCCATGCTGCATTTCGAGATCGGGCGCCCAGGCGCGGTCGGCGGCGGCGTCGAGCGGGTTTAGCTCGCCGAGCGCGAGTTCGCGCGCCGGCCGGTGCGGGCCGCAGCCGACGAGGCGCGCGCCGGTCGCTGCCTTCAGCGCGGCAGCGGCGGGCGAATGGTCGCGATGGGTGTGGGTCACGACGATGTCGCTGACGGTCTCGGTCCCGAGTGCCGCCAGCAGCCGCGCGATGTGGCCGAGATCCTCGGGGCCGGGGTCGATCACCGCGACGCGGCCGTGCCCGACGATATAGGTGCAGGTGCCGGTGAAGGTCATCGGGCCGGCATTGCCGGCGATCAGCCGGCGGACGAGCGGGGAGAGTTGCACCACCTCTTCCGCAGGGGCGGCCGCCCGGTCGAACTCGATCTCGTCGCTCATCGTCGTCCGATCCGCAGGCACAGCTATTGGCACAGGCGTCGGCGCAATGCGCCTGCCGGTTGCCCATCCGCGCACCGGGCCGGGCGCTTGTGGGGCGTTGCGGCATTTCCTATAGACGGTTTGAGGCGGCTGCAAAGCGCGGCCCGGAATCGACAGGACCAACGCCATGGCGCAGAGCTTTCCCCTTCAAGCCCCGAGCCTTGTTCAGGCGGCGCTGCCTGCAGCGACGGGCGCGCGCGCCGCGCTGCTGCGCAATCTCGCGCTCGCCGTCGCCGGCAGCCTGCTGATGGTGCTGGCGGCCAAAATCAAGGTGCCGTTCTGGCCGGTGCCGATGACGCTGCAGACGCTGGCCGTGCTCTCGATCGGCGCCGCCTATGGCTCGCGGCTCGGCGCGGCGACGATCATGCTCTACATCGGATACGGCCTCGCCGGTCTGCCGGTCTTCACCAACACCCCGCCCGTCGCGCCGGGTCTGGCCTACATGATGGGCCCGACCGGCGGCTTCCTGATCGGCTTCGTGCTGATGGCCGCGATCGCCGGCTGGGCGGCGCGGCGCGGCGCGTCCTGGCTGCGCCTCGTCGGCGGCATGGCGCTGGCCGAGCTCGTGATGATGACGCTCGGTTTCCTCTGGCTTGCGCTCGGCGCGCAGATGGCGAGCGGCGCCACCGGCTTGGGCCTCGACAAGGCCTTCATCCATGGCGTGCAGCCCTTCCTGATCGGCGACGCGCTCAAGGTCGCGCTGGCGGCCTGTTTTGTCGGGGTCGGCTGGTCGCTGGTCGAGAAGCGCGGCTGATCCGCGACCGTCCGAATCGAAAAGGCCGGGGCTCGCGCCCCGGCCTTTTTCGTTGCCGGCAGTCAGATCTTCAGCTGGCCGGCCTGGTGTCGCCGCAGGCCTTGGCCGGCGTGAAGAACTTCACCGGATCGCCGCATTTGTCGCAGCCCGAAAGCACGAGCGAGGCGGCGAAGAGGCCAAGCAGAATGGTGAGGCGTTTCATGGTCGGCGGCGCTCCTGATCGACGCAGGCTCTTACACGAGGCGCAGCGAGGCTGCCAGTCCGGGCGCGATGCAGCCGGCCGTCGCGGACAAGCGAACCCAATACGGCAGTCGCCGTAGAGCTACCCACAATCAGACGGGCGAGAAGGCGGTCGGGAACGGCCTTGTCCTGAAATCACTGGTCGGAGTGGCAGGATTTGAACCTGCGACCCCTACGTCCCGAACGTAGTGCGCTACCAGACTGCGCTACACTCCGATCATGTGATGGCGGGCTTATAGCCAGCGCCGTCCGGCGATGCAACAGCGCCGGCTGCGAGCGCCGACGATTTCTGCCGGCGCAAATTCGTGCGGAGCCGCCACGGCCGGTTGCGCAAGCCCGCGCCGCATTCTAGAAGGCGCGCACCGGTGGGGCGTCGCCAAGTGGTAAGGCAGCGGTTTTTGGTACCGCCATTCGGAGGTTCGAATCCTCCCGCCCCAGCCAGCCATTGCTGCCCAACCAGAGATTCGGCGCTGGCCGCACTTTCTGCGACGGTCGTGGAGCGCGGCGCGATCTTTTGTACCTGAGCCGCCCCTAGAATTTCATCGGGCGCTTCGCGCCGCCGTGGCGATGTGGATCGCTATGGAGCTGCGCTTCACCAGTCCAACCGCGAAAGTTCCCGCAATCGGCTGCAACGCCGCCAGCGTCGGGCCCCAGGCCGTCGCGATCAGAGGAATGCCTCCGGCCGGATCGAGCGGATCGATCTCGCTCCAGCCTCGATCGCGGGTCCAGACGGCGAGCCAGGCATGGCGTCTGGGTTGCTTTCGGGCTGGAGCATCGGGCGCGCCGAGATAGCCCGCCATGAAACGGACCGGCGCCCCGCGCCGGCGCAAGGCGGCAGCGCAGAGTCTGGCGGCATCCTCGCAGCCGCCGCGCCGTTCCATGGCCAGTGTCGCAAGCGAGCGTCTGGAGGCCGGAGAGCGGACATCGTAGACCCAGCCTGCGGTCGCGGCGCGGATGATGTCGAGGCCTGATGCGAAAGAGATGTCCCTTCCCGGCCCGGCGGGCATGCCCTGCGAGGCCAGATCTTCGGCAGCCCAATCCTCGGGAGCCACATCCTCGGCGGATACCGCGATCTCGGGCAGGCGGGCGGCCTGCAGATCAAGGATGGTCAGGTCGGCATTGACCTGCAAACGCCTGACGGACCGCGAGATCACCCCGGTCTCGGCCTGGACGCCATAGGCGTCGGTTGCGATCCGGCGATCCTCAAGATCGGGCAAGGTCGCGACGCGGACGCCTTGGCAAGGTTGGCCCGGCCGCGCCAGCGGCCGAAGCCGAAGCTCGAGCGACAAGCCGCGAGCCGGAGGATCGAACTCGTAGATCGCGTTGACGATGACGCGCAGCCCGCTCACGATCGGGGCCGTGGGGCGCGTATCATGCCGGATCGACCGGCGTTCTGGCCAGGACGGCCGCAAGACTGTCTGCAAGATGCGATGCTACGGCTGTCCAGTCGCCCGGCTTCGCTTGCGTCAGCACATCGACCGTCGGGTACCAGAGGCAGCGGCCATCCTGCTCGGCCCAGGCCCAATGACGCCCTGCCGGGACGAAGACGACGCCGGGGCGACCGAGCGCCCCGGCCAGATGCGCCGCCAGGCTATCGGGCGCGACGACCAGATCGAGCGCGGCGATCGCAGCCAGCAAATCATGCGGCTCGGCGATCCTGACGCCGGCGTCGATCACGTCGGGGCATGCCTCCAGTTCGCGCCGCAATTCGCCAATGGCGAGGCTGACCGGCGTCCCGAGCCCACGCGCGGCCTCGACGAGGCTCGCCAGACCAAGGCCCTGACCGGCGGGATGCCAGAGTATGCCGATCCGTGGCCCTGGCAGACTCGCCAGGGCTTTGCTCCAGGCGGCCTTCCTCAGGGGATCGGGCGCCAGATAAGGCGGCAGGGCTCCGCTCGTGGCGGCATCGACGCGCAAATGCGCCATGATCTCGGGGAGAAGCAGGGCGTCCGACGGCGCTCTCTCGTCACCATCGCCAAAGCTGATCCCGGGAACGCCGGCGAGCAGTGATGCGATCCCGGGATGAGCCATGACGGCGAGAGGGCTGTCGCGCCGCTCCGTCAGGCACGGCAAAAACCGCGCCGACAGAACAACCTCGCCAATCGGCATGACGGCAGGGATGACGATCGCGGCGATGGCCGGCGGCGTGCCGGCGGCATCGCCCCAGCACTCGGCGAAACGGCCCAGCGAAAACAGGCATTCGATGCGCAGAGCCCGCGCTTCGCTCGACCCGGGCGCCTGCGCCAGCGCCTCATCGATGCTCTGCAGGGCCTGATCGAAGCGCCCGGCGGTTCCCAGCACGCGCGCCAGCGCAAGAAGGGCCGCCGGGTCCTTGCCGAGACGCCGGACCCGCGCGGCCATGTCGGCAAAAGCCTTTCGATCCTCCCCGCGCGCGAGATCGAGCCGCGCTGCAAGCTCGCCCGCAGGCAGGAACTCTGGCGCCAGCGCGAGCGCCCGGCCGTTCACTGTCCGGGCCTGTTCGGGATCAGTCTCGGCCAGAAGCCGGGCGAAGGCGACGATCTGCGCCGGATCGCCGGGAGCGGCCAGATAGGCGCGTTCGGCGCAGGTCAGGGCCTCGGCGACGCGGCGCTCGCGAAAATGCAGCTCCGCGAGATTGTGCCAGGCTTCGACGCAGCCTTCGTCAAGCAGGGTGGCCTCGCGAAGGCAGGCGATCGCAAGCGCCGGTTCGCGCTGCGCGATGGCGACGAGGCCGCGCGTCACCCAGGCTCCGACCGAGTCAGAATCGAGTTCGAGGGCGCGTTGCGCCTCCCCGGCTGCGTCGTGCGCGCGCGATAGTGAAAGCAGAAGCTCGGCCCGCTGCCGGCGGATGCCGGCATGGCCCGGCGCCAGCGCGACCGCCCGATCGAGGCAGATCAGGGCGTCGTCCATGGCGCCGCTCTGGCAATGAAGGCCCGACAGGTTGGCTAGGATCTCAGGCTCGTCGGGCCTGATTGTCGCCGCAGCGCCGATCAGCCGTCGTGCTGTCTCGACATCCTGCCGCACCAACGCCACGCCCCCCAGCGCATTGAGAGCCCAGGGGTCCTGCGGCTGACGCGACAGGGTTTCGCGCAGCAACGCCTCCGCATCGTCCAGTTTCGACTGGGCGACGAGGCGAATGGCGGCACGAACCCGCTCGCCCGGCCCAACGCCGGCGACTGCGGCGCTCATCCGATCGTCACCCGCTTGGCGTCGAGGCGGATGTCGTCCCTTGCGTGAACGGTGACGATGGCTGCGCTCGCGGTCGAAAGCTCGGATTGGGTAACGCGGGTTGCAAGGCGCTCATTATCGAGACCGGTGATGGTCGTGTTGCGGTCCTGCGCCTTGACGTCGAGCTGGCGTGCGACCGTGGATTGGCGGCCGACCGCCGTCGTAAGCGTGTCGCCGATGACCGAGGCGATGCGCGCGATCTGGGTCAGCACATCGGTGACGATATGGAGCCGCCGCGCCGTGACGGTCATCTCGGGCGAGGAGAGATCGAGACGCGCTGCGCTTTCGAGCCGAAGCGACGGCGCGGAAATGGTCAACGCGCCGGCGGGATCGGGCAGGCACAGGGTCGCGTCACCCAGCCCTTCGCGCCTCAGAACGGCCAGGACGTGACAGACGTCCGGCGCGGCGAAGACCAGAACCTCGTCACCTGCGATCGGTTCGACCAGGCAGGACACCGCCCTGGCGAAGACGAGATCGACGCCGTCGACAGCGACGACCAGACCGCCTCGCGCGCCCGGTCCGACGACGCCGTGCAACAGGCCCGAGGCCAGTCGGTCCTGGGCCGCCGCACTCTGCGTCCGCGCGCGAGCCATGTCGGTGAGTGTCGCGTCGCGCATCATGACCTGAGAGCCCGATTGAAAAGGAGTTGAGCGATATCAGCAGGTTGTGATTCCCGTTTGGTGCTGAATCAAATGGGGTATCCGATGGCCTGGACCGATATCGCTCGCTGCGAGCATAACCGTGATCGCTTGC